>JAEEGF011212021.1_pt1 | contig 19461 bp, 12 predicted proteins | sample 9134171 | NCBI WGS metagenome assembly JAEEGF01 (sample SAMN16246542, study PRJNA631951) | gut metagenome | biome: gut microbiome; feature: rumen; material: AP-attached | host: Bos | place: Iran: Karaj | collected 2018-10
TGGAGCCACATCATCCTGCAGGAGCAGAGTTCGCTGCCCCGCACCAATATCGAGTCCTTCCGTGCCAACGTGAAGCGCTGGGTGGACTACATCCGCGAGTATTGCCCGAACCCCAACGCCATCATCATCGTGCCCATCAACTGGGCTTACAGTGGCGACTGGGCAAACTATACCGCCTTCAATTCCACTTTTGTCAAGAATTATCAGGACGTTGCCCTTGACCTGGGCGTGACACTGTGTCCCGTGGGCGTAGCCTATCAGGAAGTTTATGACCTGGAGGGCAGTGAAGGTACCTTGACTTGGTTCCTCGATGACCGTCATCCCACCCTCAAGGCTACCTATATGGCCGCCGCGATGGAGTATGGCCTCATCTATGGTGTTGACCCGATGGATATCTCTTGGGCACCCAACGGCCTCAGTGCTGCTGACGCTGCCGCAATGCGTGGCTATGCCAGCCGTGCCTTGAACGGTTTCACCAACTATGTTGACCACACGGCTGGTCAGGTGCACTACAAGGTGACTGTGCGCGACCAGTTCGGCATGGAGGTAGAGGCTCCCGAGCCCGTGGTGATGACCTTGAGCGACGGTGGCGACATCGATGCTAACCAGGTGTTCACCAGCAACGGCACTAACGGCGAATTTACCGTGACCGCCACGACGGGTGACTTCACCCAGAATGCGACGCTGAAGGTGGCTACCGCCTTGACCGAGGTAGTGACTTATCCCGCTATCGAACTGAACGAGGAGACGCTGAGCGCCACCGAGAACTTTGACGTGATGGGCACCGAGGAAACCGCTACGCTGCCCGACGCATGGCGCATCGACCGCATCCTCACCGCTCCCCGCACCGTGGGCCGCTATGATATGGCCGACGCTCAGACGATGTACAGCGGTGGCGTGAGCCTGCCCGGCAATGCCAAGAACGGCACTTGGAACTTTGGTGACAACGCTGGCAACGACCGTGCCCTGGGCGGCATCTCGACGGGTGTGGCCAACGGTACCCGCTGCGTCAACGTCTATGCCCACCTGCTCAACACGGGCAAGAAGGACATCGAGAACGTCAACGTCACCTACAACGTCGAGAAGTACCGCAAGGGCAACAATGCCGCAGGTTTTGCCGTACAGCTGTATTACTCGATCGACGGACGTAACTGGACCAGCGCCGGCAACGGTTTCTACACCTACTTTGCCCCCGACGGCGAGACCATCGGTTATGACGAAGTGCCTGGCGAGACCGTTCCCGTGAGTGGTATGCTTCCCACTAATATTTCGCGTGGTTGCGACCTCTATCTGGCATGGGACATCAGTGTCGCCAGTGGTGACGCTGCCCAGGGTGCTATGGCACTCGCTATCGACGACTTCAGCATCAAGGGCGAGCTGCCCAAGATTCCCGTCGCTCAGCACTATATCTTCGTGGACGACCTGACGGGCTGGGATGCCCTGGGTCTGTATGCTTGGGGTGACGGCGAACTGTTCGGCGCATGGCCTGGTGAGGCCAGCGTGGGCGATTCCATCGTCAACGGCAAGACCTACAAGGTATTCCTCCTGGATGCCAACGGTGGTAACTACCACCTGATTTTCAACAACTGGAACAATGGTTTGCAGTTGCCCGACTACGACATCACTGCCGATCGTGACTACTTCTTAACCATCACTGCCGAAGGCGTGGTCGAGGGCCAAGCCACAGTCATCGAGAAAGTAATTGACGCCGTCCCGGCAATCCGTGTGAGTGGCAATGTGGTCACCTATCCCGGCACCATTGCGGTCTATAACATCAATGGCCAGTTGGTGGCCAACGGCAAGGATGCTGTGAGTCTGCATCACCTCACCCGTGGCATCTACGTCGTGCAAGCCCGCAGCGGCAACCACTCCGAGACCATAAAACTCGCCATCAATTCATAACCAGCAAATAATTCATTTATATCGAATGGCCGCAACCCCCATCTGGTCCGCGGCCATTCACTTTCTTCCCCACAACAATGCGGGTGACCCTTCTTTAAACAACTGACTTATCTGATATTTCTGATTAGCATCCGCGTACTATAAAAAAGAAAACAATATTATTAGTCTCTAGTCAATAGTATCTAGTCACTAGTTGGCATCCGCGTACAATAAAAAAAGGAAGACAATAAATACAATAAAAACAATATAATTGACTGATAATTAATAAATTGTATTTCTTGTACTTCTTGTTTTCAGTTTTATTTTTTTGCGGTTTAGCGTGAGGATGTGGAGTGGTAAAAGGCTTTCTTCACGCCCCCAATAAAACGCTATAATTTGCCACGAAGGGGTAAAAAATAGCGTTCGTGGCAAATTATAGCACTTTTTCTTATCGGAAATAGTGATTTTCAGGTGAAAAGGTCATCGAGTGTGACCTCATTATTGACAATGCCACTGTGGGTGTTTTGGTCCAAGCCGTAAGTGGTGATGAAAGTCAGCTGAACAGATTTCCGTTTCTCAGCCGTTGACATAAAACGTACTAACTTGTTACGCAGATTCATCTCATATCTTTTGTCAATTGAATAGTTCCCCAAGCTGAATTTAATTTCACACAGATTGATGGTATTGTCGGTCCTGTCGATAATCAGGTCAATCTGTGCGCCCTGTTCTGAATCGGTGCACCGCCAAGCATATTCTGTGGTATTGATACCCATGATGCTAAGTTTGCTCTTGATTTGGTTGATATGGGACAAGGAGAGTAATTCAAATGTCAGTCCAGCCCATGTGTAGAAAGACGGTGTGCCCTGCATGGCACTCCATGAACTGAACTTTTTCTCGACTAGGAAATTGAAGTGAAACAGGGTGAAAAAGTCAACGAGTTGATAGATCACACTATCTTTTCTCGATGCTTTATAGTTTTTGTACTTACGGATGAAACCACACCATTCAAGGTTTTTCAATATGGTTGTCAACCCATTGCCTGAGGGCAGTGATGTCGCCTGGATGATTTCGCTACGGTTCATTCCGGCTTTCCTTTTGGTCAGTGCTTCAACCACTTTGATATAATCATCAGAATTCTTGAATAGGGCTGCATATAGGTTGGAAAACTCTCTTGTTAGGAGACCATTGGGCCTAAATAATAGCTCGTCAATGTTCTGCGATAGGCTCATCATGGGATTAAGCATGTCTAAATAATAAGGGATTCCACCAAAAGCCATATAACCAAGGGCAATATCATATCTTGAAAGATGAAATCCTTTCTTCTGTAGAAATTGCTCGCTCTCTTTAAGCGTAAACGGTTCCAGAAACAGTTGATATGTTAATCGGTTGTGTAATCCGCCATGATTGTTGATGAGTTTGTCCATCATCCAAGAGGTGGCAGAACCACACACTACTGTTACAATATCATGCCTTCCTGATGCCCAAGCGTTCCAAAAATGCTCCAATGCCGATACGAAGCCCGAGCGGGGGGTGTCCATCCAGGGCAATTCGTCAAGTAAAATAACTTTACGTTTTGCTTTGGAATTCTTGATAAGTGTCCGTAGCAATGAAAATACTTCAATCCAGTCTTTGGGTGGGGTCTCTTGATGGGGCAATCCATATTCAATCAGGTCTTGATAGAACGATTTAATTTGTCGTTTCATGCTCTCGTTAGCAAGTCCCGCTGTCTGAAATATAATCTCATCTTCAAAGAATTCCTTAACAAGAAATGTCTTGCCCACGCGGCGACGGCCACACACGGCTACAAACTCTGCCTTATTGGATTGGATAATCCTTTCCAATAGTGCTTTCTCTTTTTCTCGACCAATAATGTTCTGTTTCATGACGAAAAAGTATTATATTTTGCCACAAAGGTATAAAAAATATCATTCGTGGCAAAATATAATCTATAATTTGCCACAAGTGGGTAAAAATAGCGTTCGTGGCAAAATATAGCGCAATAATGCGGGTGCTCTCTCTTTAAACAACTGACTTATCTGAATTTTCTGATTAGCATCCGCATACTATAAAAAAAGGAAGACAATAAATACAATAAAAACAATATAATTGATTGATAATTAATAAATTGTATTTCTTGTACTTCTTGTTTTCAATTTCGTATAATAAAATCTAGTTGTTGATGTTGTTCAATGTTGTCAAGGTTGTTTGAAAAAATAGGTTGTTTGAAAATGAATGCGGATGTTGACTAGTGTGAAATGTTGTATTTTCCTTAAATAGTGTCCTAAAATGCGTTAACGGTTTGGTCAAATGGGTAATTAGTTGTAATTTCGCACTGTTAAAACAAGCACTAGGCACCAAAACACGATGAAAATTGGGAATACAGACTTGGGCGAGCGCCCCGTGATGCTGGCACCTATGGAGGATGTCACTGATCAGTCGTTCAGGCTTATTTGCCGTGAACAGGGGGCTGATATGGTCTATACCGAGTTTGTGAGTGCCGACGCGCTGATACGCAGCATCGAGCGTTCTTTCCAGAAGATGGCGATTGCCCCAGGTGAGCGCCCTGCTGCGATCCAGATTTATGGCCGCGACGTGGATTCGATGGTCGAGGCCGCCCGCATCGCCGCCACCGCCAAGCCAAATTTCATCGACATCAACTGGGGATGCCCCGTGAAGAAGATTGCAGGCAAAGGCTCTGGAGCAGGCATGTTGCGCAATATTCCCCTGATGCTTGAGATTACCCGTGCCATTGTCAAGGCCGTGGACCTGCCCGTGACGGTCAAGACGCGCCTGGGCTGGGACCACAACAGCAAAATCATCGTCGAGTTGGCCGAACAGTTGCAGGACTGCGGCATCGCCGCCCTCACTATTCACGGCCGCACGCGTTCCCAAATCTACACGGGCGAGGCCGACTGGACCCTCATCGGCGAGGTGAAGAACAACCCCCGCATGACCATTCCCATCATCGGCAACGGTGACGTGACCACACCGCAGCGGGTGAAGGAATGTTTCGACCGCTATGGCGTTGATGGCGTAATGGTGGGCCGGGCCAGTATCGGTGCCCCATGGATTTTCCGTGAGATGAAGCAGTACCTGCTCACGGGCGAAGTGCCCGTCATCAGCAATACCGAGAAAATGGCGCTTGTGCGCCGCCAGATTGCCGAGAGCATCGACCGCATCGACGAGTACCGCGGCATCCTGCACATCCGTCGCCACCTGGCAGCGACACCGCTGTTCAAGGGCATACGCAACTTCCGCCCCACGCGCATCGCCATGCTGAGGGCCGATACCCGTGCCGAGCTGGAAGCCATCCTCGATCACATCGAAAAAGACATTTTACCAAATATAGATGAACAAAATGAAGAAGCAGACCATACAACGAGCGTTGATTAGTTTGGCACTGGTGATTGCTACCGTAATTGCCGCCAGTGCCCAAGTGCAGCACTTCAGTGTCAACGTGGGCAATTTTACCCGCTTGTCACTGGTGGATGACGTCAACGTGAACTACCGTTGCAATGCCGACTCGGCAGGACTGGTGGTGTTTGACGCCTCTCAGGAGGTGGCCGACGCCATGATATTCTCACTCTCCAAGAACGGGCGCTTGACCATTCAGGTGGATGACACCTTCGAGCGCAGGGGTCACCTGCCGACGCTCACCGTCTATTCCGCATCGCTCGACGAGGTGGAGAATGGCGGCGATAGCATCCTGCGTCTGGATGGCCTGCCCGCCATGAAGGAATTCAAGGTGCGCCTGGTAGATAACGGCAAGGTGATTGCACGCAACATCAAGGCTTCACAACTGGAACTGCAAATCCTCAGCGGCAAGGGCAAAATCATTGCTGACGGTGCTTGTGACGACTTGTCGTTGAAACTTGTGGGCACTGGCGAAATCCAGGCCGACATGGTTACGGCAACCAACGTGACCTGCCGCATCATGGGCACCGGTTCGATGGGATGTAACGTCAACGGCGGCTTACTCAAGGTGAGTGGCAGTGGCACCGGTAAGGTCTATTACAAGGGCAACCCATCGAAGGTCACCGTCCGCAAGCTCGGCACCATCAAGGCCATCCCCATAGAATAGTCCCCTCTAGAAAATTCTACACAGGTAATACTCAACTCATCCTCTAAAATAGCGTGTCCTTATTGGCTTCGTCGAGCAAAAGGTTCACGCCTGGAACTATGGTCGGCCAAGCGGCCGAAAAATTAAGCAAGAATTATAAATAAAATAAAAGGAACTTGGCTGATTATCAGCCAAGTTCTAAAATTATTTTGCTAAATATTTGTTCAATTTCTCGCACGAAGCGCGACCATACAATCGGGTTAATAGGCGATTTCGATGAGGCGTTGGTCGGTGTCGTTGAGGGTGGTGTAGCCGTCGGCGATGGTTAGCGTGCCGTCCACATCGATAGCCTTGCCGTTAGGGGCGCAGCTGTAGAAGTAGCCACCCTGAATGGTACAGTCGGTATCACATTTCACACCCTTGGGGGATACGTTCACCTTCTTGCCTGTCATCACGACATTGAGTTCTCCGCCTGTGAAGAGGAAAGGCTCAGCCACATTGATGCCCTTGGCATCGTCGCCAGTACACTTGATGTTGAGCGTGCCGCCCGTCATGGTGAAGTTGTAGTCTGCCTTCACACCTGCAGCACCCGTCGATACAGAATCACCCATCTCGTCGATTTCCGGTTTGCTGGTTCCCGTGTTGATGATGGTGGTGCGTCCGCCAGTGATATAAACAAGGCTGTCGCAGTTGATGCCCTTGGCACCGTCGGCAGCGATTTCCATGTTGATGACGCCACCCTTGATATGAACGAAGTCCTTGCCCTTGATGCCATGGCCGCTGGTACTGTTGAGATACATCTTGGTGCCGGGACGGACAATGATGTAATCGTCGGTTGCGATGCAGTGTTTGCCAACGCTATAGACGTTGAGCAAGCCCTTGCCGCTGATCAGAAGCTGGCCCTCGCTGAAGATGGCTGCTTTCTGGTCCTCGCCCTCGATCATCGCATAGTTCTCGCCGTCGTGAATGGTGTTGACCGTGCCTTCGTTCATCACCAGATAGAATGACTTGCCGCACTGGTTGTTGATGGCGGCACCAGTGGGGTTGGTGATATCCACACCATTGAGTTGCAGCTGGAATTTGCGCTCGCTGTAGAACTTGAGCGAACCGTTGGCCGTGCTGCCGCTGACGATGTAGCGCACCCGCTTGGCGGTGCTGGTGATGGTTACATGAGCACCCTCGATGCCAACAAATACCGAAGAAGGAGCACCAGTCACCGTGGCAGTCTCCCCGTCGAAGGTGATATTCACCGTGGTGGCCCAAATCGTATTCTCCACAAAGTCGTTATACTCCTCGGCATCCTCGTCCTCAATGATGACTTCGGGAGGCTCTATCAGGTCGCTGTCGTCCAGAACGATTTCCTTGGGAATCAACTCTTCTTCCACAACACCGTTAAGGATGGCGTCGATAGTCGCATTGATATCGGCAATGTTGACCTCACCGTCGTTGTTGACATCGGCGGCAGGGTTATTTTCTCCGCTCAGGATGGCGTCGATGACCGCATTCACGTCGCTGATGCTCACCTCGCCGTCGCCATTCACATCACCCTTTAGTGCCGCTGTGGCCGTTAGGCTCAGTAAAATGGCCGTCAATCCTAATAGTAGTATTCTTTTCATTGCTTTGGTTATTATATAGTAATGACTGATGTGCTGATTAATAGGCAATTGTAACGACCTTAGGTCCCAGGTCGTAAGTCTTGTGTCCAGGGGATACCTGGGTAGTGCCGCTCACATCGAGAGGATCGCTACGGCGACTGTAAGTGTAGAAATAGCCGCCAGAGATGCTCAGGTTGCGGTCAATCTTCACGCCTTTGGGCTTCTTGACCTTACTGGTTCCTGTTGCCACCGCCATAAATGTTCCGCCATGGATTTCCACATCCCACTTGGCGTTCATGCCCTTGCCGCCATCGCCCGTCGCCTTGAGTTTGATGGTGCCGTTGTTCACGATGAGCAACGTGTCGCAATACAGGGCCGCACAGGAGGTGGTGTCGGTCAAGTCGCTCTCATCGGTGATGCGCGTGTTGCCGTTGCTGATGGCCACGAGGCGTCCGCCATTGACGGTCATCGGACCGCCGCTGCGCACACCCTTTGCACCCTCGCCCGTAGTCTCCACATTGATGATGCCACCATCCACGATGATGCCGTCATTGGCGCGCAATCCGTCAAGTGCCGTGCTGTTCACGTGGATGTTCACGCCAGGACGCACGCGGATGTAGTCATCGCTGCGGATGCCGCCACGGCCCACGGCAACGACATCCAATTGGCCCTTGCCGCTGAAGATCATCTGTCCCTCGCTGAAGAGGGCTGCCTTCTGGTCCTCCTCATCGACCATCGTGTAGGTCGAGCCGTCTTGCAAGCGGTTGACTGTGCCGTCGGCCAGTACCACATACAGCGACTTGCTGCCCTGATTGTTAATGGCAGCGCCGTTGGGATTGAGAATTTCGGCGCCGTTGAGCAGTATCTGGAAACGCTTGTCGCCGTAGAACTTGAGCGAACCGTTGGTAGTCGCACCACTGACAACAAATTTCACGGGGCCCGACATGTTGATGACGGTAACGTGGGCGCCGTTGGTTTGCACAATCACGCCTGCCACAGTTCCACTGACAGCGGCATTCTCGCCGTCAAAGTTGATGTTGATGACCTTGTTCCACGCTGTGTTCTCCACATAGTCGTTGTAGGCCGAGTCGGCCTCGTCGGTCACGGGAACGTCAGCAGCTTCGGTCAGGGCGCTGAAATCTAGTTCGATGCTGGCGGGTTCCACCTGGTACTGGGCGATGACATCGGCGAGGTCGGTATCGTCCTTCACGCACGACGACAGGGCGAGTGACATCACGACCAATAACAGGCTATAATGTATTATCTGTTTCATAATGGTCAAAATTTATAGGTGTATCCCATGCCCAGCATGTGGATGTTAGTGTCATCGGACTTGTCCCTGTAGAACTGGCCACGGTAATACAACTTGAAGTTGTGCTTCTTCTTGAGGCTGTGCGACACGCCTACAATGACGCGCGTCTGGTCCAGCTGGCGCGTCGAGTGCAGCTCCACGCTGGCATACGGGTCAAACTTGCACTTGGGGATGTCCCACTCTGCCTGCAAGCGGCTGCGCAGCACGTTCTTGCCCTTGCCTTTCACCTCGTGGTCTTCCCACTCACCCTCATCAAAGTCGAAGTTGTCAATCATCTTGGAGGGACGGTAGGTGTATTGCCAGCGCTCACGCAGGCTCAATTCCACGCGCTGTATCTTGTAGCTACCCGTCAGCGACACGTTAAAGCGGTGACGCACTCCCCAATAGCTGGGACGCCAGTTGTTGTAGCTCACGCCATCGTCCTGATAGGTGAGTTTCTCGTGATTGTTGTCGAAGAGCAGGTCGTAACCTCCACTGGCCTTGAGCCACGGCAGAACCTTGTAGCTGACGTCGGCAGCAAGTCCCACACGTGATGCGGTACGAAAGTTGTTACGGGAACGGAATTCGGCATCAAAGCCCATACTCAGTTTTTTGGTGAGTTTGCGTGATACCCCAGCAGAAACAATCAACCCGGCATCGTCGGCGTACGACAATGTCGGGAAAATGGCTGTGCATAGCATCAGCAGCAGGGTTGCGATTAGTTGTTTTCTTTTACCTCTTGCCATTCGTATTTCGGAATTTTCAATGTGTTGTTAATGTGGCTGCCTCCTCCGCCGTCATTTTCATACTCTATCTTGATGACGGCAGTGTCCTTGAGGAAGTCGATGGAGCCGATAGACACTTTGTATATCTTCAGGCCCGTGCGCTTTTGCAAGTCTTCAATCAGTTCCTCGCGACGCTCGGGCGTAATCAGTTCGATGCGGTCATACAGCAACAGTTTGCTGGCCAGGTTGCGGCGCAGTACAAAGGCCTCAAAGAGCCAGATGAGTAGGGCGATGGCCACATTGGGAATCAACAGTTCAACAAAACTCAACGAGTCGGCCAGCGCATTGATGACCGAGAGGCTGATGACGCCGAACATGTAGGACATCTCTCTCACAGGAATTGTCTCGGTGCGGTATCGCAGCACGCCGAAGATGGCGAACAGTCCCAGCGCAAAGCCGATTTTCACTTTCACGCTTCCCAGCAGGTAGATGAGGAAGAAGATGCTCACACTCAACAGGACAAGTGTGAAGAAATAGTCACGTCGATGGGTCTTGCGGTAATACAAGAAATAAACAATAAAGAACAACACCAGCAAGAAGAAGCCGAAACGTATCATCATCTCGGTCACTCCTGCGGCGTCATACCACCTGAAGCCTGGAGCGGTGTGCTTGACAACCTCTTGAACGGCCTCAACGCCGTCCTCTAGGGCTGATAAATCTTGCAATAATAAACTCATAGTTGTGTTTTCGCTTTTGTTAGTAGTTAGTGTTGATTGATGTAGTTGAGGCCTGTGAGAGCAGGCGGTCCACCATGTGCAGGCGCTCTTTAAAATTGTTGCGTTTTAACGACGGGTTGGTCAGGGCCGACCCCATGCAGTACTTGCTGAAACCGCTCGGCTTGATGCGCAGCTCACGCAGCATCCCCAAGATGGGCGAGTGCTGCAAGCCGTCGCGCTTCAGTTCGATGATGGCCAGACCGGTCAAGTCGGCGTCACGACCTGTCTTCAGGTTGTGGAACCGCAAGTCGGTGTCGATGGTCAGGCGCTCGGTCTTGGCCTTGTTGACCAGCGTGATGCGGTGGAAGTGATTTTCCAAGTGCTCGGTCAAGATGGCCGGGTCGTAGCGCAGGTGTTTGCACAGGAACTGGTCATAGCTCCTGAATTGCTCGTCTTGACGCAGGAAACGGATGCCGTGGTCAGGATTCATCGGGTCGAAGCCCACCATGTCAACGCGTTTCTTCTTGGTGCGACCGTGGTTGTTCTTGGTCTTGACCTCAAGGAAGTTCAGACCAGTGTCCACATAGGAACGGATGCGCAGTTTCTGGCGCCCTGCATGACCGTTCTGGTGCACGATATACATGTTGTTGTCAGGCGTGTCAAAGTAGGCGGTGTAGTAGTTGGCAATGCGCTCGCCGTTCACCTCCTGGGCACGATAGTCGTCACGGGCAAGCATCAACAGCAACCTGAGCCGGTCAACCGTCGTGACAAACTTGGTGTCCGTGCGGTTCATCAGCTTGATGCCACTCATCTCATCGAGCGAGATGGGCTGATAAGTTGTGATGATGCTCCTCATTGCAGTGCAAAATTATATCAATTAAACGTGAATTGCGCTAACGAATTATAATAAATAACATGAAAATCAACAAAATAATGGAAAACATCAACCAATCATGCAAATAGATAAGCCCGATATAGATGCCCCATCCACGAAGACACAACCCCATTGTTGTGACTCAACGGAGTTACTAAAAAGGTCTGGAAAGACTTATACACCAGGGGTTATGCGATGGTGTTATCTGAAAGATTACCTGGCAGGCGTTAACTCGAAGCCCAGACGAACGCCGTCATACTGCTTGCTCAGGTCGCCAACGGTCTGCAGCGTGCTGTTGCCGCTAAGGGCTGCTGCGACCTGAAGCACCTTGAGCAGGTTCTTGCTCTCGAAGGTGAGGCCCATGCCGTGGCTGCAACGGGTAACGTAAGCGTTGGTCGAGAAGAGCATCGTCTGTAGCCTGATGGTTCCGCTCGACGGGTCAAACGTGTAAGTGCCGCTCAGGGGGATACCCTTGATCTTACCAGCAAACTGATGATCCTGGGTAAACTGGAACATCGAGTTCTGCGAATTGATGCCCACACTATTATAAACAGGTACCAATTTCTCATTGATGTTGGCAGCAGCGATGGCACCACCAGCCTTAGCCAGCAGATTTTCACTGGTGAAGGCGCAAGCGGGCTGATAATATACCCATGTCCCGTACAGGTCCTGCTCGCTCAGCTTCACGCTGCCGATAACCAAGTCCAGCAGGCCGTCAACAGTATTCTGTGAGCCCAGGGTGCCCAGCACGCCACCAAGCACACCGCCCAGGATGTCGCCCAGTCCGCCGCCATTGTTCGACCCATTGCCAGTCGTGTCACCACCCAAACCTCCTAAAAGCCCGGTAGTGCAACCGGTTCCTAGCAGCAATATCACTGCCAATACGGTAGTATAGATCTTCTTCATAATTTCTTATTATAATGATAAATAGTTGATAATTCTTGTTTGATTGCTGCAAATATAATGAAAAATCTGAAAAGACATTCTTTTTTGACTGCTTTTTCGACCAATCGCTTCTTATTGTGGGTATAATAACCAAAAAGAGGCTGCTCACGCAGTCTCTTTTTGGCGCTTCTTCTTGGACTTGAACCAAGGACCCCCTGATTAACAGTCAGATGCTCTAACCAACTGAGCTAAAGAAGCAATCCTCTCTTAAATATCTATCTATTATGTCGCGCTTCTTCTTGGACTTGAACCAAGGACCCCCTGATTAACAGTCAGATGCTCTAACCAACTGAGCTAAAGAAGCTTTTCAGCACCCTTGCGGCAGACCCTGCCGAAAAATGCGGTGCAAAGATAGTACCAATAATTGAACTGTGCAATAAAAAAATGAAAAAACTTGTTTTTTTTACTCGCATAAAGGTTTTTTAGACCTCAAAAACGAGCGCATTTCGTGGAATAGTAGTATTTTCGCAGCCAAATACATAATTATATAATGAAAAAGACGCTCAACTATATCGCATGGGCCTGCCTGGTGATGGCCCTCGCAGCACCGGTAGCGCTGGCCGACGACGAGAAGAAGGTGAACGATGATGCCGCAGTGGCACGCAGTCTGGACATCTTCAGCACCCTGTACAAGGAGCTGAACACTTTCTACGTGGACACTATCGATGCGCAAAAGACCATCGAGAATGCCATCAACGCGATGCTCGAAGACATCGACCCCTATACCGAGTATATCCCCGCCAAGGAGACCGACGAGTTCATGACCATCAGCACGGGCGAGTATGGCGGCATCGGCAGCTACTTGATGGAACGCACCATCGATGGCAAGAAGGGTGTGTATATCAGTGGCCCCTATGAGGGTAGCCCCGCCGCTCGGGCCGGTTTGCGCTCGGGTGACCGCATCATCATGATCGATGGTGACAGCACGGCGACTTGGACCAGCGACCAGGTGAGCAAACGTCTCAAAGGGCAGGCCAACACCCACTTGACGATGACTGTGGTGCGACCCTATGACGAGGACAGCATTAAGACGTTCTCCTTCAACCGCGAGACCATCAGTGTCAACCCTGTGCCTTACTACGGTGTGACGCGCGACAATATCGGCTACATCGACTTGACGTCCTTCAACGAGAAGTCGGCGCAGCAGGTGCGCGACGCCCTCATCGAACTGAAGAAGGATCCCAGGGTTAAAAACATCGTTCTGGACCTGCGCAGCAATGGCGGCGGCATCGTCGAGGGTGCCATTCAGATTGTGGGCTACTTCGTGCCCAAGGGCACTCAGGTTCTTGTGATGCGTGGACGCGACAAATCGACTGAGCGCACTTACAAGACCACTGTCGATCCCATTGACACCGAGATCCCCTTGGCTGTCCTCATCGATGGAGGCTCGGCCAGCGCCAGCGAAATCACCGCAGGTGCCTTGCAGGACTTGGACCGTGCGGTTATCATCGGTACGCGTTCCTTTGGCAAGGGGCTGGTGCAATCCACCCGTTCGCTGCCCTATGATGGTATACTCAAGGTCACTATTGCCAAGTACTATATCCCCAGCGGACGCCTCATCCAGGAGGTGGACTACGGCAACCGCAATGCCGACGGCACCTACAAGAAGACCACGACCGACAGCACGGCACGCGTCTTCCACACCGCTCATGGCCGTGAGGTGCGTGAGGGCGGCGGCATCGAACCCGACATCAAGGTGGAGCCTCGCGAGTTGAAGCGCATCGTTTATAACATCATGCGCGACCATTGGGACTTTGACTTTGCCACCAAGTATGTTGCCGAGCACGGCCAGGATATTGCCAATCCCACCGACTTCAAGGTGACCGACGAAATCTTCAACGAGTTCAAGCAGTTTATCAATGCGGACAAGTTCGAGTATGACAAGGTGTGCGAGCAGCAGTTGGCAACCCTGCGCAAGACCGCGACCGCCGAGGGCTATATGAACGATTCCACTTCTGCCCAGTTCGACCGTCTCGAAGCCATGCTCAAGCATGACCTGGACCACGATCTGGACCTGCACCGCCGTGACATCTCCTACCTCATCGGCCAGGAAATCATGGAGCGTCTTTATTACCAGCGCGGCCAGGTCCAGCACTCCATCAAGGACGACGAATACCTTGATGCCGCCAAGAAGATGTTCGACAATCCCGGCGAATACGCCCGCATCCTCAACCTCAAGTCCAAACCCGCCAAGAAAACCACCACCCCTAAATCCAAAAAGAAAAAATAACCCTGCTCCGCTTTCTTAAAGAGAAAACAATAAATCCAAACCCTATGTTTGCACCATCAGAGTCAAACATAGGGCTTGTTTGCCTTTAATTCTGTTGGGTGAGGGAGTAATTGACGAAAAATGAGTAATTTTGCAGGTCAGAATAAATGTAATCATCAATGAATGACTTGATTGACATAGACAATAAAGTGACGTCGCTATATGAGAAGGTGTCGATGCTGATAGAGCAAGCTCGACTGCATGTGGCAACTACTGTAAATACCACAGAGGTATATACAAAATATTATGTTGGGCATTATATTGTTGAGGAGCAACAACAAGGAGAAAGCCGAGCAAAGTATGGTCAGCAGGTGTTGCAGTCTTTATCTAGAAGGTTGACGGAACGTTTTGGCAAAGGCTGGTCGGTTGATACTCTTGAGAAATGCAGAGTGTTTTATCAAGTCTATAGAAATTCCGCAACAGTGTTACGGAAATCTGGAATGACCCCTGATGATGCACTTTCTATTGCTGGCAATGGTGAGATTTCCGCAACACTGTTGCGGAAATCTGAAGATACTGTTAGATTCTCATTGTCATGGTCCCATTATCTTATACTGATGCGTATTGAAGACCCCAGCGCTCGGAGTTTCTATGAAATTGAATGTCAACAACAAGATTGGAGCGTGCGCCAATTGAGTCGTCAAGTGGGGAGTAGCTTATATGAACGCTTGGCTCTCAGCAGAGATAAGGAGGCGGTTATGAGGTTAGCACGGGAAGGACAAACGGTAGAAAAGCCCATGGATATCATCAAGAATCCAATAACACTGGAATTTTTGGGTTTGAAGCCTGATGTGTCCTATACAGAGTCAAAATTGGAGAGTGCCATTATCGACAAGATGCAACAGTTCCTGCTTGAACTTGGCAAAGGTTTTCTCTTTGAGGCTCGGCAAAAAAGATTCACTTTTGATGAACAGCATTTCTATGTTGATCTTGTGTTCTATAATCGATTGTTGCAATGTTATGTACTTGTGGATCTAAAGACAGATAAACTCACTCACCAAGACTTGGGGCAAATGCAGATGTATGTCAATTACTATGACCGCTATGTGAAACAGGACTTTGAGAAGCCCACAATTGGCATACTGCTATGTGAAAGTAAAAATGATGCTCTTGTTGAATTAACTTTGCCAAAGGAGGCAAATATCTATGCTTCGGCTTACCAACTCTATCTTCCAGATAAACTATTGTTACAATCAAAATTGAGGCAATGGATTGATGAGTTTCAAGAGGTAGCAGAAATAAAAGACTAAAGAATAAATACTACTGTGGAGATACGGGAATTGTGTGAGTTGGTGAACGGGAAGGGCCGGATGGCGGCAGTGAAGAAACTGCTGGCAGGCGGTAATGCCGTGATCGACGGGCTGGCGGGGTCCAGCGCGGCGATGCTGTTTGCGCGATTGCCGCAGCAGGGTTGCCCTTACCTGATTGTTGTCAACGACCTGGACGAGGCAGGGTATATGTATAATGACCTGTGCCAGATTGTGGGTGACAAGCAGGTGCTGATTTTCCCGTCGGGCTACAAGCGCGATATCAAGTACGGACAGATTGATGCGCCCAACGAGATTCTGCGCACCGAGGTGCTTAACCGCTGGTATGATGACCCCGAGGTGCGTTGGGTAGTGACCTATCCTGAGGCATTGGCTGAGCGGGTGCGCCGCCGCGAGGACGTGGAGGCCAGCACCGTGCAGTTGCGCAAGGGTGGCACTGCCGACCTGACTGAGGTGGCGGCAAGGCTGCGCGAGTTAGGCTTCACTGCGACCGACTACGTCTATGAGCCAGGCCAGTACAGCGTGCGCGGCTCCATCCTCGACGTCTTTTCCTATAGCAACGAATTGCCCTACCGCATCGACTTTTGGGGCGATGACATCGACTCGATACGCACGTTCAACGTCGAGACCCAGTTGAGTGAGGAACATTTGGATCAGGTGAGTATCCTCAACAACAGCCCATCGGGCGGAGGCAGGGAAGATAACGTGTCACTGCTCGATTACGTTGGCGACGACACCATTGTGCTGTGTCGCAGCGAGCAGTGGCTGAGGGCACGCATCGGCGAGATTGCCCGTGAGGGCATGTCGGCCAGCGCGCTCATAGCCGACGAAGGCGACACCCAGGCGACCAACAAGGTAGTGGATGCCGACCTGTTTGTTCAGCGCTTGGAGCAGTTGCGACGCATCGGCTTTACTGCGGGTGAGTCGGCTGTGGCGAAGGGTGTCAAACACTTGACGCTTCACTGCAAGCCGCAGGGCATCTACCACAAGAACTTCGACCTCATCGGGCAGTCATTCACTCAGTTCCTGTCTCAAGGCTATCGGATTTTCATCCTGAGTGACAGCGCCAAGCAGATTGAGCGATTGCGCAACATCTTTGAGGACCGCGGCGATGACATCACCTTCGAGCCCGTGCTCAAGACCCTGCACGAGGGCTTTGTCGATGATGACCTCAAGCTGTGTGTCTTCACCGACCACCAGATATTTGACCGTTTCCACAAGTATAACCTCAAGAGCGACCGTGCCCGCTCGGGCAAGTTGGCCCTGTCGCTCAAGGAACTCAATCAGATAGAGAAGGGTGACTACATTGTCCACGAGGACTTGGGCGTGGGCCGTTTTGGAGGCCTGATCCGCACCTCGATGAACGGCACACCGCAGGAGATGATCAAACTCACCTACCTGAACGGCGACGAGGCCTATGTGTCGATTCATTCGCTGCACAAACTCTCCAAGTATCGCAGCAAGGAGGGCGAGGCTCCGAGGCTTAACCGCTTGGGCAGCAATGCCTGGGCGAGGATCAAATCGCGCACCAAGAGCCGCCTAAAGGACATTGCCCGCGAACTCATCCGCCTGTATGCTGCCCGTCGCGAGCAGCAGGGTTTTGCTTACACGCCCGACGGCTACCTGCAGCAAGAGCTCGAGGCCTCGTTCATCTATGAGGACACCCCCGACCAGTTAACGGCGACCCAGGCTGTCAAGGCCGACATGGAGAGTGCAAAGCCGATGGACCGCCTCATCTGCGGTGATGTGGGCTTTGGTAAGACCGAAATCGCCGTGCGTGCCGCCTTCAAGGCAGCCACCGACGGCAAACAGACCGCCGTGCTCGTACCGACGACTGTGCTGGCCTTCCAGCATTACCGCACCTTCAGCGAGCGCCTGCACGATTTCCCCGTCAGGGTGGATTACTTGAGCCGTGCCCGCAAACCCAAGGAAGTCAAGCAAATACTTGCCGACCTAAAAGATGGCAAGATTGATATCCTTATCGGCACTCACAAACTTATCGGCAAGACTGTTCAGTTTCATGACCTGGGCCTGCTGGTGGTGGATGAGGAACAGAAGTTTGGCGTTGCCGTTAAGGACAAACTCAAGCAGATGAAGCTCAATGTCGATACCCTGACGATGAGCGCTACGCCTATCCCGCGCACCTTGCAGTTCTCGCTGATGGGCGCCCGCGACTTGAGTACGCTGACCACACCCCCGGCCAACCGTTATCCCATCCTTACCACTGTGGGGACGCTTAACGACGACATCGTGGCCGAGGCCATCAACTTTGAGCTTTCACGCAATGGTCAGGTCTTCTTTGTGAACCACCGCATCGAGCAACTGGAGCAACTGGAGAACATGATACACCGCGTTGTGCCTGATGCCCGTGTGGCAGTGGGTCATGGTCAGATGCCGCCCGATCGCTTGGAGCAGACGATTATCGACTTTGGCAACCACGACTACGATGTGCTGCTCTCGACGACCATCATCGAGAACGGCATCGATATGCCCAACGTCAACACCATCATTATTAATAATGCCGACCGCTATGGCTTGAGTGACCTGCACCAGCTCAGGGGCAGGGTGGGGCGCAGCAGCCGCAAAGCCTTCTGTTATCTGCTCGTGCCTGCAGGTAAACCATTGGCTACCGATGCCCGTCGCCGCTTACAGGCCATCGAGAGCTTCAGCGACCTGGGTGCGGGCATCCAGATTGCCATGCAGGACCTCGACATCCGTGGTGCAGGCAACCTGCTAGGTGCCGAACAGAGCGGTTTCATCGCAGATTTGGGCTATGAGACCTATCAGCGAGTGCTCAAGGAAGCCGTTACCGAATTGCGCACCGAGGAGTTCGCTGATACCTTTGCAGCAACTGTTGACGGGAAAAACGGAGATAATGGAGAAGACGGACTGGACGGAGGCACCGAGTTTGTCACGGATTGTATTGTCGATACCGACCTGGAACTGATGTTCCCCGCCAGTTATGTGCCGCAGGAGAACGAGCGTATCACCCTGTACCGCGAACTCGATAATATGGAGACCGATGACCAGGTGGAGGCATTCGAACAAAGGATGGTGGACCGCTTCGGCAAAATCCCCGAAATGGCCAGCGAACTCATCCGCATCGTGCCCCTGCGCCGCACGGCTCGCCGTCTGGGTATCGAGAAACTCGTTATCCGTCAGACGCGTATGCACCTGTTCATGGTGGGCGAGGAGAATGTCGCCTACTACCAGTCACCCGCCTTTGGACGCCTGCTCAACTACCTGCAGCAGAACCCCAAGCGTTGTGCCCTGAGTCAGAAGAATGGCCGACGCAGCATCATTATCAGCAATATCACCAGCGTGAGCAGCGCTCTGACTATCCTGCGCACCATTACCCACCTCGACAGCCTGTAGGGAGATAAGAGTTAAGAGATAAAAGTTAAGAGATAAGAGATGATACTGGGAAGAGGTGTCATCTCTTCTTGTTTGTAGATATTTTTTAGGGATTGATTGAAAAGAATTGCTATTTATAATAATGTACAATAGTTTTGCAACAATCAATTATGTTTTAATAATACTAAAAACACCTAAAGATTCACATTTATGACAAAACGATTCCTTTTAGTAGCATTGATTGCTATGGCAGGTGTTTTGGCTCAAGCCCAACAGACCATGTGGGTTCACACGGGTCATGTGCACTGGGCCTACAACACCGAGACGGTGGGTACGATGCCGTATAGTTCGGCCAGCCTGCTCACCGTGCTTGAAAAGGGTTTTACCCTAGCCGATGTGGACAGTGTGACAGTCGCCAGCGAGACGTTTGCCGACGACAATGTCCTCGTCAAGTACAACAACAATGTGGCCGACGTGTATGTA
>JAEEGF012230856.1_pt1 | contig 19458 bp, 14 predicted proteins | sample 9134171 | NCBI WGS metagenome assembly JAEEGF01 (sample SAMN16246542, study PRJNA631951) | gut metagenome | biome: gut microbiome; feature: rumen; material: AP-attached | host: Bos | place: Iran: Karaj | collected 2018-10
ATAACTCCCATAACTCCCATAATAAAATTCCTGATTCCAAATTATTTTAGATTCCTAATTTTTTTTTAATTCCCAATTCCCAATAGTTTTTCGTGATTTTTCCGTAACTTTGCAAAAATAAATGGATTATGACGATGAATATTAAATATTTGGCCATTACCTTGCCTGTTTTGCTTTTTTTCTTCTGTGCTTGTAAGAAAAAAGTAGAAGCTGAATCAGGAGAGCTGAAGGGAGAAGTGGTCAACCAGCAGAACACAACAAACGAAACTGATTCTATTGTTGATGAATGGGGAGAACCTGCACCACCTCCTGAAATGGGAGGGGACGGCAGTTCTTTATTCCAAGAACGGTTTAAAAAGCCTGCCAAAGCTAGTGTTGATGATGAAGCCCAACCATCCAACGATGAGGTCTGGGACTCCGATGACCGCATTCAAGACCGCATACAAAGCGATATGAGGACGCACAACAGCGTTCCGTCTTCTGCTCCTACAACCAGCCGCAGCAACTCAAGGAGAACAGTGAGAACAAATGATCCGGAATTTGACTACTCTCCTGTGGAATATGTGCCTCCTACAACTTCTGGAAGTGGGGGAGGACTGTTGCCTTATGCAGCCAATGATCAAGAAAAGATGGACTTCCTTCGAGGGTTCTATAAAGACTTTTTTGCCAACGGGGGACAAAAGATTGATGAATCTGCATTGTCCGCCAGTTGCAAGCGTTTCTTGAACGATAAGAGCGGTGAGCATGGTATTGACAACGTCGCTCAATTCTTCACAGCTGGTATTCAAAATGGAAATGCTGATACTGCTAATTCCTTGAAATTGAAATCTATAGGCGATGACTGGTTCCGGGTGAGCAACGATGATGGAAAACACTTGGATATCAAGGTGGTGGAATTCAACGGACACCTCCAAATCGACATGCTCAAAATCAAGTGAATGGTGTGAGCCTGACTTCCATTTTCTTTTTTTTGTCCTATTACTTTGTACTGAGATAGCTTCTTTTGTGCCTTAATAAAGATGTTATGGCACAAACAGTAAAAATATCCAGAAGTCTCAAAAATCACCTTAACTCGCAAGTCGCGATCCGTTTCATTTTTTTCAATCAGAAGAGAAAATAAAAAAGGAATCAACCAAACGGTTGATTCCTTTTTTACTTAGTTGCGAGGGCAGGACTCGAACATGCGACCTCCAGGTTATGAGCCTGGCGAGCTACCAACTGCTCCACCTCGCGATATGAATTTTGTGAAACGAAACATCGTCTCTCAAAACTTTTGCAAAGGTACGAAAAAAAAGACTTGTGTGCAAATATTTTGGCAAAAAATACGTCTTTTATGTAAAAAATAGCGTGAAGGGATTGTGAATCAGAACATAAAAAAAGGGACATCTGCTGTTGCAAAGTCCCTGTTCGAAATCATTCAGCCTTATGGTGCTGGTTGATTACTTTCCGTGGTGTTCGCTTGAAACAGTGAGCGATTTGCGACCCTTCTTGCGACGGGCTGCTAACACTTTGCGACCGTTTGCGGTCTGCATGCGAAGACGGAAACCATGCTTGTTCACTCTCTTGCGATTGTGAGGTTGGAATGTCCTTTTCATTTTTTTAATTATTTAATTGTTTTTATTTCTTTTATTTTTATATGTCATTGCGGTCAATGGGGAGGGCAAAAAGGGAAAAAACACATCAGTTTTTCCGTTCTGCAACCTGACCATACCAAAACGAGTTGCAAAATTAGTGATTTTATGTAAAATAACAAAAAGATATCACCTTTTTGACTAACTTTTTTTGAGATTTTATGAAAAATACTTAATTTTGCAAAGATTTTGAGGTGTATAGAGAACAAAATTGTAATTTATTAATAATTAAAAACGAAGCTAATATGTTAGCAGGTGACATTAAGAAGAATGTTTGCTTACGATTGGATGGTCGTATCTATGTGGTTATCGACTTTCTGCACGTTAAGCCAGGAAAAGGTAACACAGTGATGAGAACTAAACTTAGGGACGTGCAGGACGGACGTGTGCTTGAGCGTACTTGGATTGTGTCCGCTAAGTTGGAGGATGTTCAGGTTGACCACCGTCAGTTCCAGTACCTCTATAAGGAGGGTGACGACCTCGTTTTCATGAACAACGAGACTTTCGAACAGGTGAGCATCAATAAGAACGTGATTGAAGGTGTGGATTTCCTCAAGGAAGGAGAGAATGTGATGGCTTCCATCGACTCTGCAACCGACACCATCCTGACCGTGGAGATTCCGGTGAAAGTGGTGCTTAAGGTTACTTACACCGAGCCAGGCGTGAAAGGCGACACTGCTACTAACGCAACTAAACCAGCTACTGTGGAAACTGGTGCACAGATTCGCGTTCCGCTCTTCATTAATGAAGGCGACTTGATCGAAATCGACACTCGTGACGGTTCTTACGTTACACGTAAGTAATGTTCCGAGCCACTGTTTAAACAATAAAGCAATGTACATCTGTGCATTGCTTTTATTGCTTAATAGTTGAGATGCCTATATGAAGGGCAACAAAATCTGTTTTTTACAAACCCTAATTCTAATCTTATGAGAAAATTGCATTCTTTCGTGGTGATGTTAACGCTCACCCTTATCGCATCTTTTTGCCTCACACAACAGGCGGTGGCCCAAAACCTTAATTACGTGGAGCGCCTGGTAAAAACCGGCAAAATCAGTAACAACGCAATTTCGAAGTCTTCGCAACTGATTGTGGTGCTGCAGTCGAAGAATAACTACAGGAAAGCTAATCTCCATACTTACGAAAAGACCAATGGCAAGTGGAACCGCGTGATGACTGTATATGACGTGAACCTTGGTAAGAATGGAATGGCGAGAAACAACTCCAAGAAAGAGGGCGATGGAAAGACCCCAGAGGGACTTTTCGGCATATCTTCTGCGTTTGGAAAGAAAAACGATGTAGGAGCAAAGCTTCCATTCTATGAACTCAGTGGCAATCAGTATGTGTGGGTGAGCGATGAGACGTCTAAGCTTTACAACACCATCGTAAACGATAAGAAAGGTGAGTTCAGAAACAGCAAGAACGAAATACTCAATGATTATGCCGAGGATCTCTATAAATATGCCATCGTCGTTGACTACAACATGAATCCGGCTGTAAAAGGAAAAGGCAGCGCTATCTTTATCCATGTGCAGAGAGGCAAGGACAAACCTACGGCTGGATGTGTGTCCCTTTCCCAAATGAAGATGGTAGAGTTGCTGAAATGGCTCAACCCATCCAAGAAACCATGTATCTACATGGGAAAACTTTAACAAGCTGCCGGTATGAAAGTGGTGCTTTTACAGATGGACGTCGAATGGGCGCATGGGAAAGCAAACCGAGAGAAAGCGGAACGGATGATTCTGGAGTGCCCCGGCGCAGACTTATATGTCCTGCCTGAGATGTTTTCTACGGGATTTGCTGTTGAGCCGGAGGCTTGCGCGGAACAAAACGGGGAATCGCTGGAATGGATGCGAGAGATGGCCAGACGCACACAAGCGGCAGTTTGCGGCAGCGTGGCTGTGAAGGCTGATGATGCTTACTACAACAGAATGTATTTCGTCAAACCCGACAGGGAGGTGGTGGCATACGACAAACGCCATCTTTTCACTTACGGCGGTGAGCAGCTGCGTTACGAAAAAGGAATGCAGCGGAAGGTGGTGGAATGGAGAGGATTCAAGTTCTTGTTGCAGGTGTGCTATGACCTGAGGTTCCCCGTGTTTGCCAGAAACGTGGACGATTACGACGTGGCTGTCTATGTGGCCAACTGGCCTGAAAGCAGAAGGAGGGTGTGGGACATCCTGCTCAAGGCAAGGGCGATAGAAAACCAGTGCTATGTCTTAGGCGTCAACAGGGTGGGAAACGACCCTGTATGCCAATATGATGGTGGGACAGTGGCTGTATCGCCCTACGGAAAGGTCATGGCAGAATGTGGAGACACAGCAGAAGAAGGGTGTGTGGTGGAGCTTGACAAGGAAAGTCTGAACGCTTTCAGAAAGAAATTTCCAGTTCTGCTCGACCGGGATGAATTCTCACTGATTCGGTGATTTGAGGTGCTGAAGGGCTTATTATGATAAAAAACCATAATTTCAGTATCGCTACAGCACTTCTTTTTCTTTTTTCTCACATATTTGTTGTAACTTTGCAAAGCTTTTTGTCCTACGACGGCATGGAGGCCGTCCGAATGCGTTAGTATTTGTAAATGCTCAAGAAAATCGACATATATGTGCTCAAGAACTTTATGACATTGTTCTTAGGAACTTTTGTCATCTGCATCTTTATCCTTATGAGGCAGTTTCTCTGGAAATTTGTCGACGACCTTGTGGGCAAGGGGCTTGAGATGAGTGTGTTGGCTCAGTTCTTTTTCTATGCAGGCGAAACTCTCGTTTCGCTGGCACTCCCATTGGCTATCCTGCTCGCCTCACTTATCTCATTCGGAAATATGGGAGAACGGCTGGAACTTCTGGCTATGAAGGCAGCAGGAATCCCCTTAATCAGAATATTGCAGCCGATTGCTATTTTTATGGTGATTATGGCTGGGGTTTCATATTACTTTCAAGACTATGTCGCACCTCATGCTCAGAGGATGGTCTATCAGATGCTTTTCTCTGTGAGACAAACCTCGCCTACCATCGACATACCGGAGGGAGTGTTCTATGATGGAATCGACGGCGTCAATCTCTATGTGAAGGAGAAAAACCCAGAGACCGACATGCTATATGAGGTCATCATCTATGAACTTTCTGAAGGTGCCTCCAACGCACATATCATCTTGGCGGACTCCGCATTGCTGGAAACCTCAGCTGATAAGCAACACCTGCTGCTCCACCTCTATTCTGGCGAACAATTTGAAAATGTGAGGACAAACGCTATGGTCACCAATAATGTGCCCTACAGGCGAGAGACGTTTGTCGATAAGCATTTCATCATTGATTTCAACACCGACTTCTCAATGACCGACAATGACTTCTCCAATAACGCCAAGACGAAGAAGATGGGAAGCCTCATTGAGGATATCGACTCTCTCAAAGTGTTGGTGGACAGCACGGCACTGGCCTATTATGACGACATGAAGAGGGGCACACTCCATGTCAGCGGATTCACCAAACAGCGCTTTAATTTCACTCACGGACGGAATGAGGCATTTGAAAACCCTCACCGTCTTGACCGCCTGGCTGTCAGGACAGCCCGGGAGCAAAAGACGGACTCCACCACAGCAGCCGCTAAGGTTGAATGGATTCCAATCAGTTTGGGGGTGAGTCAAGAACGAAAAGAAAAACAAGAAGCGGACTCCATCTACCAAGAAAAAGAGAAGGAGTGTGAGCAACTGACACAAAGACGTGACTCTATCAGGAGGGTTGACACCGACTCCCTCTTCCAAGCCATCAATGAGCACAAACAGGCAAACACCGTACACTCTGCTTTGCAGAAAGTGTCGCTGGCTGCTGGCGACATGGAGTTCAGAGCGGAGATGATGAAAGCCCTCAAACGAGACCTCAGGATGCACGAGGTGCAAATCTGGCAGAAAATAACACTTGCATTGGCCTGCCTCATCTTCTTTTTCATCGGCGCGCCTCTCGGAGCCATCATCCGTAAAGGCGGAATGGGAATGCCTGTGGTCGTGGCTGTCGTCATTTTCCTGTTTTATTACATCGTCAACTCTTTCGGTTCAAACCTTGCCACATCAGGAGCTATTCCTACTTGGCTCGGCATGTGGTTCAGCACCATTGTCCTGGCTCCTATTGCATATTACCTCACCATCAAGTCCAACAACGACTCTGTGGTGTTCAATATCGACACCTACCGCAACTTCTTCAGGAAGCTCTTTGGAATCAAGACAAAGCGGAATGTGTTCAGGAAAGAGGTGATTATCAATGACCCTGATTATGAATCGCTGAAAGTCAGAGTGGAACGGCTCACGCAGAATGCCAAGGCCTACAGAAGCACGCGCCATCTCAACCGCTTCCCGAATTACGTGAATGTGTTCTTCAAGAATGGACGGGATGAGGAGATTGAGAACATCAGCAACGAGATGGAGTTTTGCGTGGAGCAACTGTCGAACAGCAAGGACCGGCAGATTCTTAAGTATCTCAATGGATTCCCTGTGATTGACACCTATGCCCATACCGCACCGTTTAAGGATAACCGTTGGAATAAAGCTGCCGGTTATTTCTTTCCAGTCGGCGTCACATTGCTTTTCAGAATCAGTCGCTTCAGGCGGAGGCTCAGCCGCGACCTTAAGGAAGTGATGAAAACTGGAAAAATCATCTCCCAACTCTGCGGAAAAATCGTGGAAAAACAGAAAACGGAAACTAAATGAAACTTCAGACTTTGACGTTTCAAACAAAATGACTATCTTTGCATTTATAAAAGAATCTTATCATACAGAATATCAGACTAATGTTGGATAAATTGCAATTTGCTAAAATAGAGGATGCCATTGCCGACTTCCGAGAAGGCAAATTTGTCATTGTGGTGGATGATGAAGACCGTGAAAACGAGGGCGACTTCATCACTTCCGCACAGATGATCACACCGGAGAAGGTGAATTTCATGCTTCGGGAAGGCAGGGGCGTGCTCTGTGCACCAATCACCATATCGAGGGCAAGGGAATTGGAACTGCAACATCAGGTGGAGGAAAACACCTCGATGCTTGGAACCCCTTTCACTGTCACGGTAGATAAGCTTGAAGGATGCTCCACTGGTGTGTCTGCCCACGACAGAGCTGCAACGATTCAGGCACTTGCTGACCCAGACTCCACCCCGAAGACATTCGGACGACCAGGACATATCAACCCTCTCTATGCGCAGGACAATGGCGTGCTCCGGCGTGCAGGACATACCGAGGCTGCTGTGGACTTGGCGCGATTAGCAGGACTACGGCCTGCGGCAGCCCTGATTGAGATTTTGAATCCTGACGGAACCATGGCTCGTATGCCGCAACTCATCAAGAAGGCTGAGGAGTTTGGAATCAAGCTCGTGCAGATTAAGGACATTATCGCCTACCGACTTCAAAAGGAGTCGCTTGTGGAGAAAGGCGAGGAGGCTGACCTGCCTACAGACTATGGACATTTCAGAATAATCCCATTCAGGCAGAAGAGTAACGGACTGGAACATGTGGCACTTTTCAAGGGTACTTGGTCCAAGGATGAGCCAGTGCTCGTGAGAATGCATTCAAGTTGCGCCACTGGCGATATCTTCGGCTCTAAACGTTGCGACTGTGGTGAACAGCTCCACCGTTCCATGCAGCTCATAGAGAAGGAAGGAAAAGGAGTGATTGTGTATCTTCTGCAGGAGGGCCGTGGAATCGGACTGATGAACAAGATTGCCGCTTATAAGCTCCAGGAACAGGGATACGACACGGTGGATGCCAACATCCATCTGGGATTTGACCCCGACCTGCGCGATTATGGAGTGGGGGCTCAAATTCTCCGTGAGCTTGGAGTTGGAAAAATCCGACTGATCACCAACAACCCGGTTAAGCGTGTGGGACTTGAAGGCTATGGGCTCGAAATTGTGGAGAATGTGCCAGTGGAAGTCACCCCTAACAAATACAACGAACGGTATCTGCACACCAAGCAGGAGAGGATGGGGCATATCCTTCACTTCAACAAGTGAGTGGAGACACAGACAGATATGCACAGCATTTGAATACAAATTCAGATTGTGAGTAGTGACTCTTTGTGAACCAAAATGTTTTGAATTCAGAAAAGAAAAATCTTAAGATTTATGGATTATAACAACTATCAAAATGGCTATCAGCAGCCTTGGGGCAATCAGCCCTATGCGCAGACTGGAACATCGAATGACCCGATTGTGGTGAATTCTGCGTTCGCTGTACTGATGAGAAAAGTGTATGTGTGGATGGCACTGGCACTCGCTGTCACTGGCCTGACTGCATACGGAGTGGCAAACAGCCCAACACTGGTGGAGATGATTTTCACCAATCAGGCGGCTTTCTGGATTTGCGCCATCATCGAGTTCGGACTGGTCATCGGTCTTTCAGCAGCCATTCATAAGCTTTCGTTTATGACGGCAGCCATCATGTTTGTGGTTTATTCCATTGTCAATGGTGTGACGATGTCGTTCATTTTCATTGCATACACCGCGACATCTGTTGCCGTCACCTTCTTTATATCGGCTGGCACCTTTGCAGCCCTTGCTCTGGTGGGATTCTTTTCCAAAAAGGACTTCTCTGCTATCGGTAAGTTCCTGATGTTCGCACTTATCGGTGTCATCATTGCATCTGTGGTCAATATCTTCGTAAAGAGCTCAGGACTGGAGTTCGTCATTTCAATTGTGGGCGTACTCCTCTTTGCAGGACTGACGGCCTACGACTCTCAAAGAATAAAGGAGAACCTCCAGCAGTATGGTGGTGAGGTGAACGACACAACACAAAAGATTGCTTTGATGGGCGCATTGTCACTGTATCTTGATTTCATCAACCTCTTCCTCTATCTGCTCCGTTTCCTCGGAAAAGCGAGAGAATAGGATTTTTCAAATGTAAGGTTATCAACAATCAGATTATCAATTCTCAATAAATATTAATTATGCAAAACTTATCTGACCGTTTAAACCGTCTGGCACCATCGGCCACTCTTGCCATGTCGCAGAAAAGCAGCGAGCTCAAGGCTCAAGGTGTCGATGTCATCAACCTCAGCGTGGGTGAGCCGGACTTCAACACACCTGACCACATTAAGCAAGCGGCTATCAAGGCTGTGGAGGAAAACTGGACACGTTATAGTCCTGTTCCGGGCTATCCTACACTCAAGGATGCTATTGTCAACAAGCTCAAGAACGAAAATGGCCTGGATTATAAGCTAAGCCAGATTCTGGTGTCGAACGGTGCAAAACAGTCGGTGTGCAACACACTCATGGCTATTGTCAATCCGGGAGATGAGGTGATCATTCCAGCTCCTTACTGGGTGAGCTATCCACAGATGGTGTTGCTTTCGGAAGGAACGCCGGTGTTTGTAGAGGCCAAGATTGAGCAGGATTTCAAAATCACGCCTGAGCAACTCGAGGCAGCCATCACTTCCAAGACAAGAGCGCTTATCCTCTGCTCTCCTTCCAACCCAACGGGCTCTGTCTATAGTAAGGAAGAACTGGAGGGACTGAAGAACGTGCTGATGAAGCATGAGCGTGTCATTGTTGTGGCTGATGAAATTTATGAGCATATCAACTATGTGGGCTCGCATGCTTCCATGGCGCAGTTCGATGACATCAAGGACCGCGTGGTTATCATCAATGGTGTCAGCAAGGCTTATGCCATGACGGGATGGCGTATCGGTTTCATCGCCGCACCGGAATGGGTGGTCAAAGGCTGCAACAAGCTGCAGGGACAATACACCAGCGGACCATGCTCTGTCAGCCAGAAAGCGGCTGAAGCTGCATGGAACGGACCGCAGGAGTGCGTGGAGCAGATGCGACAGGCATTCGAACGCCGAAAGAACCTCATCGTGAAGCTGGCCAAGGATATCCCAGGGCTGGAGGTCAACGACCCTCAGGGCGCTTTTTACCTCTTCCCGAAATGCTCATCATATTTTGGAAAGACAGACGGCACCCGCACTATCAACAACTCCACAGACTTCGCTATGTATCTGCTCGAAGTGGGACATGTGGCTACGGTTGGCGGTGATGCCTTCGGTTCGCCAGAATGCTTCCGCATGAGCTACGCCACCAGCGACGAAAACATCGTGGAGTCCATGAGACGTATCAAAGAAGTGCTCTCTAAGCTGCATTGATATTTCTAACTGACTTACCAGCAGGGTGTGGAATAATCCATACCCTGCTTTTTTTTACCGCCTACAAAAAATCCTGATTCCTTGCGTTTTCTCAAAATAATTCTTTATCTTTGCAAATAGTGCGGATGTGGGCAGGATAAAGAGTACGACATAGCAATCTTTTGCCTATCACTCAATACACTTAGAGCACCATAATCTACTGACTGAAACTAAACAACTAATAACTAAACACTATGAAATTTAAAATTACGCTGTTAGCTTTGATGATTGCATCGTTGGGGGCACATGCCCAGACGGATGTGACCAAGTATTTCCTTCAGAACTACGGCTTTGACTCGGATTTCAACTATCCGGAAAGCAGTACTGCCAATGTGGCACAGGAAATTCTTGAGATTCCAGGATGGACTCAGGATTTTATCATGAACTACACCATCACCGGTGTCTATGAGTTTGGATTCAAAGGCACGTTCAATGGTGGAACTGTTCCTGAAAAGGGATATGATGGAGAAGCGGGAGGTGGACTCGCACTATCTACAGGATGGAGCGAGAATATGGCATATTATCAGACCGTGACCCTTCCTGCCGGTAACTACACCATCAAAGTGCCGACATACAACGGAAAATCAGTTACAGGAGGAACATCACTCTTGGCTTGGAGCCCTGGAGTAGGGGCGGATGTGGAGTCCACTGTGAAAAGTTATCCTGCCAAGCAATGGACGCTCGACCAAATTTCTTTCACCCTCAAGGAAACTACATCAGGAAACATTGTGATTGGATATAAGGCGGCCAACAACGGGTCGGGCAATTCTGCCAACTTGGTCATCGACTATGTGCAGATTCTCGTTTCCGACATGGGGGTTGACAAGACGGAGCTTAAGGCCACAATCGATGAGGCCAACAGCCAATATGGCGATGGAAGCGGCAACGAGGCGGACGTACTGATGGCTGCGATTACGAAAGCACAGGCTGTTTACGATAATGCTGATGTTGACATGGTGACTGTGCTGGAGGAGAACCTGGCGCTAAAAGAAGCCATCACTGCCTATCGAAAGGCGAACTTAAGCGAGAAAAATCCGCAAGACTGCACTTCATACATCGTCAATCCAAGCTTTGAGGATGGCAATAAGGGCTGGACAAACACCAACCTTGCTGCTCAGACCAATACCTCATTCTCAAAAAAAGCTGGAACAACCTATATGGAGAAATGGGTGTCGAGCGGAAGTGCGGGCAGCGCAAGCATCATTCAGACACTGAAGAACCTGCCTGTGGGTAAATATAAACTCACCGTTGCGGCGCAGAACCTCACACAATCTTCCACGTCGAAGAAAAATACAGGTGCATATATCTATGTGAATGATTTGAAAGAAACCGTTTACACGCCGAATGACTATAGCGTGAAATTCAACAACATCACAGGAGAACCTGAAATCGGGTTTGTGGCTGAGAACGCCACAGGAAACTACCTTGCCGTGGACAACTTCAGACTCTATCTCATCGGATATATGACGTATGAGGAAATCAATGGGGAACTTGGCCGGCTCGTCAGTGTGGCTGAACAGCTCAAGGATGACATGATGTCCACCTCAGCGGCTAACGCTCTGTCTTCGGCCGTCAGCACGGCAGAAGAAGTGCTGACAGGCGCGAAGGACTTTAACGCCAATGTGGCGCTGGCGCTGAATACGGCCATAGCAAAGGCAACAGAATCCATCAAAGAATATCAGAACCTGCAGGCGGCTATTGATGATGCGGAATCTGTTTACGACGAGGCTAAAGAAGGTGCGCTCGATCTCCTTTCAGAACTCTCTAAAGCCAAATACATGATGACCAACGGTGATGCTACCAGCAACGACATCACTAACGAAATCGAGGCTCTTGCTTCTGCGAAATTGGTGTTCCTTGTGGCAAACGGAACGGGAACTGAGCCGAAAGTTACCACAAAAACCGATTTTATGATTCCTGCAGCACATGGCGGACTTATCAGAGCTACAATCACTGGAACGGGAATCAAGGAAAGAGGAATCTGCTGGAGCACCGAACCAGAACCTACCATCGGCGACCATAGAGAAACCACTTACTACAATCAGAAGGGACTCCTCTTTCATGTACAGGGAATGGAGCCTGCGTCTGTGTATTATGCCAGGGCGTATGCCATTACCAACACCTATGCTGTGGGTTATGGCGACGTGATAAAGGTGGTGACGTTGCCGAACGGCTCCTGTGTGGGCACTTGGGATAATGGAGCACCTACCGAGGCTGCCAACGAACGATGCCGGAAAGCCATTCAGGAAACCATGGATTATCTCAACGAATGGACTGCCATCAAGGGATTCACGCTTAGTGGACATTATGGAGCCCAGACACCTACGGCTGACTGTAGCTACGGTGGATATATGCGTATCGGTCCGAATGCAGGCAACCAGGCTATTGGTACCGTCATCCATGAGACAGGACACGGAGTGGGCGTGGGTACCCACTGGAGATGGAACAACTGCGCTGACAACCGAGCCAACACCACTTATGGAAAATGGCTTGGAAGATGGGCGAACGAAACACTCCACTTCTTGGAGAATACCACTGATGAGGCTGTGTTTATGACAGGAGACGGCGTGCATGGATGGGGCACTGGACCTGGAATCAGCTACGACTGGTTTGTAAACGGTGCGGACAAGGACAAGCATCTCCCTGTGCAGTATATTGGTGGATGTGCGTTGCTCTATTCGCTTTATGTTGATGGACTTTGCCCTACATCGGGCTATGCCAACGGTGTGCCGGGATACACCTTCTTCTTTGATGAGAACACAAAATACTGCATCAAGTGTGCGGATGAGGAACGTGGGCTTAACGACGGATTCCTCAGTCAGACGAGAATCGCTTCAACCGTGGGCTGGAAGAAGATTGAATCTCAGGAAGAGCTAGTGGATGAAGCACAGTGGTATTTGGAATTTGTGCCGTCAAGCGGGCATTACCGTTTCAAGAACGCAGCCACGGGCAATTACCTCACACATACCGCTTCTGCCTCGGCCATGTCGCTGAAAGGAACCAAGACACCAGGAGCAGTGCAGAATTTCCAACTTATGCCAGGACGCAATAAGGTTTCGTATAAGGTGGGTGAGACTTCATTCACAGATTATGACTATTGGTTCTCTTGGACAGAAAGCTCCACCAACAAGTCGATGGGCTTCAATGCATTCAGTGAAGTTCTTGGCTATGGTTCCACCAAAATAGAGGATTTCAACTACAGCGACAAGGGAGGAACCAAGCAACGATATATCATCATTCCTGCGGATCAGGTGAAGGAAGCATTGCCTGCAACCCCAGACGCCATTGGTAGCGTGAATATTGATAATGCCCATGTTGGAAATGCAGAGATTTATGGTATCTCAGGCATTCGTCAGAACACCTTGCAGAAGGGCATGAACATTATCCGAACAGCAAACGGAAAGGTGAAGAAAGTTTACGTGAAATAAATACGATATAAATACAGTTCAATGTGGGGGTATGTTTGCCCCCACGTTTGTTTTTATCTATGCCGAATGGAAGAGCAGTGCTCTAATAATCCAAATAAAAGGACATCCATTGGCTTTTGTCGAATTGAGCTTTTAAAAAAGACTGAATATGAGAAGATTGTTGATGGCATGCCTGTTCCTTGTGGCACTGATAACTCATGCGAGCAATTATAACATACGTGATTATGGTGCCAAAGGCGATGGTAAGACTCTCGACCACCAAGCCGTGGACCGCGCCATTGAAGATTGTGTGAGTCATGGCGGAGGAAGGGTTGAAGTGCCTGCAGGAACTTATCTTTGTGGCACAATTCATCTGAAGAGCAACGTTGAGCTGCATTTGGCTGCAGGTGCTGTCATCCTGGCTGCACCGGCGGAAATGAAAGCCTACGACGAGGCGGAACCATGGGAAGGACCAGCTTATCAGGATGGTGGACACACCTACTTCCACAACAGTCTTATCTGGGCGGAAAACGAGAAGAACGTGTCCATCACAGGAAGAGGGATGATTGATGGTCAGGGACTCACGCGCCATGACACGGAGAAAGCGGGAATCCTTCAGGGAGGCAGTATTGGTACTGGAGACAAGGCCATCGCTCTGAAGTCTTGCCGAAATGTGCTCATCCGCGACATCAGCATTTTCCGTGGCGGGCATTTCGCCATCATCATCACGGGCTGCGACATCGCCACAATCGACAACGTCGTGATTGACACCAACCGCGACGGTATCGACATCGACTGCTGTAAATACGTCACTGTGTCGAACTGCAAGGTCAATACACCGAACGACGACGCCATTGTGCTGAAAAGTTCGTACGCACTCAAACGTCCGGTGATGTGTGAGCACATCATGGTCAATAATTGTTTGGTATCGGGCTATAAGCTCGGCACTTTCCTCGATGGCACATACGTGCCTGAGAAAGTAAACTGGGTGTGCGGAAGAATCAAGCTGGGGACAGAGAGCAACGGCGGATACCGCGACATCGCCATCACCAACTGCACCTGCATGTGGAGCAGCGGATTGGCCTTTGAGGAGGTGGATCAGGGAAGGATGGAGAATATCGTAGTCAGCAATATTGCCATGAACCACGTTCACCATTATCCTATCTACATCACCACTGGGTGCCGCAACCGGGGACCTAAAGAGGTGAAGGATGTGTCGTATGGAGGCAACATACAGATTTCCAATGTCGTTGCACAGGATGTGGATTCTCTTGCGGGAATCATCATCACCGGCATGGAAAACCACCCTTTGGAGCATATTTACCTCAGCAATATCCGAATCCAGTCGAGGGGAGGTGGAAGTGCAGACCAAATGCGATGGGACTATCGGGAGCAGGGAACCAACTACCCGGAACCGAAGTTTGCAGGAGCAACACCGGCGAAAGGTGTGTTTGTACGACATGCACGTGACGTAAGATTGTCGAATGTCACCTTCACTTTCCAAAAAGAGGATCAACGTCCGGCTGTGGTGCTTGATGATGTGGAGGATGTGAGGCTTGACAATATCTTCACACCCAAGAAACTCACCACCGATGATGTCGTTCTGCGGAACCACTCCAATGTGCTGTTCTGATGAGGAGACCGGTGATGGCCATGCTGTTTTAGGCATCTGAGAACTGCAATTGATAATCAATCCCGAGAAGGGGCGATGGATTTTCTTGATTTGCCTTAAGAAAAAAGTGATTTTTGTTTTGGAATTTAAAAAAAATGCATATTTTTGCATGGTGAGTTATGAAACCACCATTTGAGATTGCATTATTCATGCTGAGTCAGAGAACAGCTGTGGATTGAACCTTAACAACATCCCCCTATGATGAGGACAAACCTTTGCATCGTATTTTTGGTCTTTGCACTCTCAGGAAAAGCACAGACTTTTGAGCTCAGGCAAGTCAACGACTCGCTCCACCATTTGGTGCTTACCACCGGCGAGGAGCAGGATGTATGGGTACTCAGATATCCCGTCTATCGCTTTTGCGTGGCAGATGTGAATGGAGACGGAGTGGAGGAGGCGCTTGTAGGTGTGGTTAAGTCCACCCGATTTTTTAAAGACAAGGGACGGCGCCTATTCATCTTCAAAAACTATAAAGGGCTGGTTCGCCCCTTGTGGATGGGCTCCAGGATAGGCGGTAGTCTCCTTGACTTCAAAGTGGTGGACGGAGTAATCAGATGTATATCGAAAATGGGGACAGACCGCATTTGTGTGGCTGTATTTCGGATGGCTCGGTTCGGACTGGAGTTTGTCCGTTTTCTGGAAGATGGCACGGATGAGAAAAAGGCCTGGGAGGTTTTTCGTCAATGAGGTATGAGGAAAGCCACATTCTGTAATAATTCTCCAAAGCGGATTCGGCAATTGATGCGACAACCTTTTAAAGAACAGCATAATAAGAACCTAAATTTTGAAGATTATGAAAAAGTATCTGTTTTTAGTTTTGTTGACGATGCTGTCGGCCACAGTGTCGGCACAGAAGGCTTCCGTCGTGATTCCTGGTAAAGGGAAGATTGATGTGGAGAAACTCAATCGAAACATCAACATGAAAATGGATGTTTCGCAACTCTCTCTCAGTGAGCTCCGTGTGCTGAGGAACGCCTTTGCTGCAAGGCAGGGATATATCTTCAACAGTGGTGAGCTGCGCAGTCTTTTCAGCCGCACAAGCTGGTATGACCAGAAAATGTACGACCGTTGGTCGTCGGATTTTGATGGTGGTAAAAAGATGCCGCCAATCAGGTATTCGGCTGCAGAGACGGCTTTCATCTCTAAACTCAAAGCTCGTGAAGATCAGCTCAAGAAGCAGAATTTCAAGGTTGCTCCCGGACAGAAAGTGAATGTGGAAAATGTGGTCAACCCTTACCAACTTGAGGACTTTTCGGGCGAATTGAAAACGATGCTCGCAAAAAACGGGTTTGCGATTGTGCAGGACTCCTACGACCAACTTTTCCAGGTGTATGAGAACAATGACTATCGCGACTTCCCGAGTTTTGTCACCACCGACTTGTACCTTCAGGCGTTTCACGTCTATTTCGACGCACTGCTGAGACTGGCGGAGGAGAGCGAGCTCAGTGAACGGGTGCTCGACTTCTCGGAGACGATGAAGCAGACCATGCTCCAAATCAGCGCAAACAATCCTGACCCTGAGATTAGGCAACTGGCAGAATGGGATGCTGCTTATTTCGCTGTGGCGGTGGCGTTGCTGACCGACAAACCTGTCAACGGTGTGCAGGGCGATATGCTCAAGATGGCTGAAGAAGAAGTGAAGAAGGTGAATGATGCGGAACTCGATTATTCTGAATTTCTCAATTACACCAATGTCCCGTTTACTTACAACCTTTTCCGTCCGCGTGGTCACTATACTCGCAGCGAATTGCTCGGACGCTATTTCAGGGGGATGATGTGGCTCCAGACCGTTCCGTTCGGAACCGACAAGCCTGAACAAATGAAGCGGCTCGCCCTACTTGCCGAAACCATGGCTGCTGACGCGGCTCTCAATTCTGAATATAAGCGGATGATGGCTCCTATTGACTATCTCATGGGGGAAATCGACAATGTCAGCGTGTTGCAGGTGGAGGAAGTTATGGATAAGAATGGACTCACGCTCAAGAATATTATTGCAGATGAGGCCAAGATGAAGACGTTTGTGGATGAAATCAACAAGATTGATGAGAAGCAGACGAGAATCAAGCCGAAATTCGAGATGACAAGTCATGTGAAGGTGAACCTCATGCCGCAGCGTTATATGCCTGATGCAGAAGTGCTGCAGGAAATGGTGGATGCTGATAGTCAAATCACAAAACGTGGTGTGTCGAAAGGACTTGACTATTTTGCTGCCATGGGGTGGACCTCAGCTGAGCGTATACTGCTTGGAGAGCTTCAGGAAGCCCAGAAATGGGAAGGCTATAAGCCGAATCTCGAACGGATGAAGGCCCGTATGGGAGAAATCAACTGGAGTTCTACCGTGGCGAACTACTGGGTGAACTCCCTCACGGAGATGGGGAAAGGCGATAGCAGCTATCCTTATTTCATGAATTCGGAACAGTGGAATAAGAAAAACCTCAATGCAGCCCTGGCGTCATGGGCAGAGCTCAAGCACGACGCCATTCTCTATGCCAAGCAGCCGTTTATGGCTGAGTGTGGAGATGGAGGGCCTGAAGCCCCTGTGGTTCTGGGATTTGTGGAACCGAATGTGAGGTTCTGGAAACGTGCGATTAACCTGATTGATGTGACCGACAAAGCTTTCAAGCAGTTTGAGATTGAAAACGAGCGAATCGATGAAATCTCAAACTCCATGCGTGAGAATGCTGAATTCTTCCTTGCGGCGAGCGAGAAGGAATTGAAGGGTGAGAAACTCACCAAGGAAGAATACGGACAGATTGAAATCATCGGTTCCACCTTTGAGTACCTCACCTTGAAAATGCTGCAGCAGGGCGATGAGGAACTGGCCACATGGGATTATGTGGAAGGTGCTGACAAGAAAGTGGCGCTTATTGCTGATGTCCTCACTGCCAACGGAGCAAATAATCCTGACAAGTGCGTGCTCTATGAAGCCCTCGGCCCAGCCAACACCATCTATGTGGTGGTGGAGATTGACGGAATGCTCTATCTCACGAGGGGGGCTGTGTTCTCCTATCGGGAAACTTTCCGACCTGCCACAGATCCGCGCATGACCGATGAAGAATGGCAAGAGAACCTTGAGTCCGACCCTAATGAAGGCATTCCTTCTTGGATGAAGGAAATCATCATCGAGAAGAAGAATGTGCCGGAGGATAACGAAAAAATATTCTACAGCTCAGGATGCTGAAACTCTGGATTGCTTTTGCTGTAATGTTTATGCCAGTACCGGCTTTCTCCCAGACGGAGAGAGAGCTGGTGCTGGCTTTCACTGGTGATATCCTGCTCGACCGTGGAGTGAGGCGTCAGGTTGAGGCGCAAGGTGTGGAGTCGCTCTTTTCGGAAGGGATGGACTCCTTGTTGCGTACTGCCGATTTTGTCGTCGGCAATTTGGAATGTCCTGCCACCGAGGTGAAAGCGCCAGTCCATAAGAAATTCATCTTCAGGGGCGAACCGGAATGGCTTGAATCGCTGTGCAAACATGGTTTTACTCACCTCAATCTGGCCAACAACCATAGCATGGACCAGGGTAGGAAGGGGCTGGTGAGTACCATCAAGCATGTGAAGGATGCGGGGATGACAGCCTTTGGTGCAGGAAACGACATGAACGAGGCCCGTCAGCCGCTTTTGCTTGCGGAGTCCCCTCGCAAGGTATTTGTTGTGGCGTCTGAGCAGATGGCGCTCGAAAACTATCCTTTTTTGCCATCAAAGCCGTCGGTCTCGGCCATGACTGTTGATTCGCTGTGCGCCAAGGTGAGATTGTTGAAGCGGGAGAATCCTGGATGCTGTGTCTTAGTCTGCCTGCATTGGGGACTGGAACACACGCGGAAACCGCTTCTCTGGCAGCGACGGGACGCAAAGATGCTGGCAGAGGCGGGGGCGGATGCGATTATAGGTCATCACACCCACACTTTGCAGTCGCATGAGTTGATAGGAGATGTGCCGGTGTTCTACAGCATCGGTAATTTCATCTTTGACTTGCCTGCCGAAATCAACCGTAAAGGAGCTGTCGTTTTGTTGCGGATAGGCAGAAACAGTCTGAAGGCAGAGGCTGTACCATACGAGATTAGGGGCTGTACTCCATACCTTCTGCCTCCTTTTCAGTCAACGGCTGAGAATCCGTAGGAACGAATTTGGAATAGGATGAAGAGGTCTGCCGTTCATCGGCATATAACGGGTGTCGTAATCATATTTTTCAATAATACAACAGTTTATTCTTATGAATCAGTCTGACAACATGAACGAGATGCTTCCTGTGGTGGATGAGAACGGCAATATTATCGATGCTGCCACACGTGGTGAGTGTCATGGCGGAAGCCGTAAGTTGCACCCAGTAGTGCATCTGCATGTGTTCAACAGCAAGGGGGAACTTTACTTGCAGAAGAGACCTGACTGGAAAGATATCCAACCAGGGAAATGGGATACGGCTGTAGGTGGCCATGTGGATTTCGGTGAAAATGTGGAAAGGGCGCTGGTGCGTGAAGTGCGTGAGGAGCTGGGTATCGAACTGCTGGGCATGAAGGATAAGTTGGATGAGGCTAAAGATGGTTACGCCTTCCAGTTGATGCATGATGTGTTCGACTCAGTTCGGGAGA
>JAEEGF010617499.1_pt1 | contig 19456 bp, 17 predicted proteins | sample 9134171 | NCBI WGS metagenome assembly JAEEGF01 (sample SAMN16246542, study PRJNA631951) | gut metagenome | biome: gut microbiome; feature: rumen; material: AP-attached | host: Bos | place: Iran: Karaj | collected 2018-10
AAGATCGCCTTTTCCACAACCAACTATCACGTCTTCCGCTCCGGTCTCAAGGCAAGGCGCGTCAAGCTGCGCGCACAGGGAATGGGCTGCAGATCCAAATGGTATTTCTGGCCCAACGCAAGCGTGCGCGAGTTTATCGGCCTTCTGACCCAGCACCGGATCAAGCAGGGCCTCATTCTGCTCGGCATGATCGCTTCCTACGTGGCCATGACCCTGATCTATTATTCTTTATAAAAGCGCGGTCGTGGGCGAACGCAGCGGCCCCGCATCAGATCCGTACCTTGCAGGACGCAGCGTCCTGAAAGAATGTTGAAACAGAGAAAGGAAGGACAAAAAACGATGGAAAACAAATTTGCAAGATTCCTGCGAAACTCCGGCCCGGCGCGGTTTTTCGTGCCCCTCGGCATCATCCTCATCGCTGTCGGCATCTTTCTGATGACCCACAATACCAACAGTTATCTGGAGACCGTCGGCAAGGTCACGCAGGTGCAGGAGGATCTGGACACGGAGAACAACGAGGTTTACGACGTCGTCTTCTCGTACACCGTGAACGGGAAGGAGTATACCGGTACGTTTGAGGATCTGGCGGATGCATACAAGGCGGGCGACGAGATCGCCGTGTTCTACGATCCCGAAAACCCGGATGCGATCACAAACGGAAGGCTGGGCGGACTCGTCGCCCCGATCATGATCGGCGTCGGCGTCCTGGCTTTGGTCTTCGGCGTGTTCCGAACCGTAAAGGCCTTCCGAAAGAGCAAAGAGCTGGATCAGGTCCCGCGGGCATCCGCCGCCGCCTTTGAGGGCTTCAAGCAGAAGCCCGGCGTGACGGAATACTACTGCCGGTATGACGGCGCGACCCTGAAGCCGGGCTATATTCTGGAGGACGCCGCCAGAAAGGTCCTCTTTGAGGGCAAGATGACCAAGCAGGCCGTGATCGGCGCCCGCACCTATTCCTTCATCGACCACACCACAGGCAGGACTGTCGAGCACGAGGTGGGTCATACCGTGACCCAGACCTACAACGACAACGGCTGGTCCGCCAGCTCCTGGTTCAAGTTCGACGGTCAGAACGTCTGGGATCTTCTGCACGCGCGCGGTCTCCGTCTGCAAACCAACATGAGAAGCAAATTCCCGAACCTGACCTATGAGATCAGCAGCGGCGGCCTTTCCTTTGCCGTGATCGAGACCAGCGGCAAGTACGTCCACGAGGACGAGGCGGCCGAGCACAAGATGAACGTTCCGATCGGTCGGTTCTATTACCGGGTCTGGACGAACACCCGTGATTTTGAGACCCTCTTCCTCACGATCTTTGCCATTTCCGAAACCGAACAGATGATTGTGGAGTAAGCGCCGCAGCCGAGAGACGAACAGGAGGTACAATGAACGGACGCATCAATGATCTGACCATGGACCCCTCCGGCTTTGTTCTGCTGGCAGATTTCGTGCCGCAGATCGTGCAGGAGATCCGCTACTATTCCACCTATAACTTCATCGGCGATCGAATCGACGGCTATGAGGAGCCCGTCGCGCTGCTGACCAAGGAGGCTGCCCGGGCGCTCAAATCCGTCGCCGGCGAGATGCTGGTGCAGGGGTACCGGCTCAAGGTGTTCGACGCCTACCGTCCTGCCTGCGCGGTCAAGCAGTTCGTGCTCTGGGGCATCGAGGATCAGGACGTCCGCATGAAGCCCTATTTCTACCCTGCGCTGGAAAAACAGGCTTTGTTCGCGGAGGGCTATATCGCCAAGCAGTCCAGCCACAGCCGGGGCAGCGCGGTGGATCTGACCCTGCTGGACATGAAGACCGGCAAGGAGCTGGACATGGGCAGCCCCTTCGACCTGTTCAGCGAGGCCTCCCACCCGGATTATCGCGGCATCACCGAGGAGCAGTACGAAAACCGCATGCTGCTTCGTCGGGTCATGCTCCGCAACGGCTTCGCCCCGATCGACTGCGAATGGTGGCACTTTGCCCTGAAGAACGAGCCCTACCCGGACACCTATTTCAACTTCCCCGTTTCATCGGAGTATCTGAGAAGATAGGGCGTCCGTCTGATCGAACTTGAAAAGGAGAACGCATATGAAACAAGTATCCGCGATCTGGCGCACCGTCGCCATCCTTGCCATCTGCCTGTGCCTGGTCGTCAGTGCGCTTTGGATCACCGGGGCCGGCACGAAGAACGGTTCCCCGGCCGAATCGCCGTCCTCCGGTGCGAGCGCCCTTTCCCTGTGGACGGAGAACGCCGAAGCCAGAACCGCGCTCATTTCCTATATTGAAACCGTCACCGACGAAAAAAGCCCGGATTTCATCCCGGTGGATCACCGCATCGCCGTGTTTGATCTGGACGGCACCCTGTTCTGCGAGACCGATCCCAACTACTTCGACTATACCCTGCTGGTCCACCGCGTGCTGGAGGACCCGGATTACAAGGACAAGGCCAGCGACTTCGAGCGGGAGACCGCGCTGAAAATCGTGGAGCAGAACAATACCGGCGCTTCCTTCACCGGCTTGGAGGTGGATCACGGCGAATGCATTGCCTCCAGCTTTGCCGGTATGACGCCGGACGAGTTCAACGCCTACGTTCAGGAATTCAAGCAGCTTCCCATGCCAAGCTACGACGGCATGAAGCGCGGCGAGGGCTGGTATCGGCCCATGCTGCAGGTGGTGGAATATCTGCAGGCCAACGATTTCACCGTCTACGTCGTCAGCGGCACCGACCGCTTTATCGTCCGCGGCATCGTGTACGATTCCCCGCTTCAGATTCCGATGGGTCAGGTGATCGGCTCGGACGAGACGCTGGTCTCCTCCAATCAGGGCGATGCGGACGGTCTGAACTACGTCTTTGATGAGAACGATCAGCTCGTGCTCGGCGGCGAGTTCCTCATCAAGAACCTGAAAATGAACAAGGTCGCCGTGATCGCCCAGGAGATCGGCGTACAGCCGGTGCTCTCCTTCGGCAACAGCACGGGCGACAGCAGCATGGCCGAGTACGTCACCAGCAACAACCCCTACAAGAGTCTGGCCTTCATGCTCTGCTGCGACGATCTGGAGCGGGAGAACGGCAACACCGAAAAGGCAAACAAGATGTTTGCCCTGTGTGAGGAGTACGACTGGGTCCCGATCTCCATGAAAAACGACTGGACCACGATCTATGGTCCCGGCGTTACGAAAAAATAAGGAGAACGCGCTTCGCTCGGTACGAGCATTTTGACGGTCCTATCACAGTTCGGCCCATGCCGCAGGGCGGTCTGAGCCAGGCCGCCGGGTTGTCTGCCGCTCGGCGGGACGGCAGCCAGAGGTCCGGCCGCCCTGCGCTGAAGGAAGGGCTGAGCTGATACACGGTCATTTCGCTGAGGGAAACGATAGATTATTATGGTTTCTTTACTGATTTCCTTTGCGGTCCTGCTGGTTGGCTATCTGATCTACGGCAGGGTCGCGGAAAAGATTTTTGCGCCGGACGGCAGGAAAACCCCCGCCATTGCCATCCATGACGGGGTGGACTGCGTACCCATGAAGCCCTGGAAGGCCTTTCTGGTGCAGCTTTTGAATATCGCCGGTACGGGGCCGATCTTCGGCGCTTTGATGGGTGCGGTGTTTGGGCCGGTGGTGTTCCTGTGGATCGTCTTCGGCTCCATCCTGGGCGGCGCGGTGCACGACTACATGAGCGGGATGATCAGCTCCCGACATAATGGTGCGTCGATTGCAGAGCTGTCGGGTGCGTACCTCGGAAAAGCGGCAAAGTGGGTCATGCGCATCTTCTCGGTGGTGCTGCTGGTGCTCTGCGGCACGGTGTTTGTCACGAGCCCTGCCGGACTTCTCGACAAGCTGACCCCGGACTGGATGAACGGCACCTTCTGGGCCGTCGTGATCCTCGTCTATTACCTGCTGGCAACGCTGCTTCCCATCGATCAGCTGATCGGCAAGCTGTATCCCGTCTTCGGCGTACTGCTGATCGTCATGGCAGCCGCGGTCATGGGCGGCATCCTGTTTTCCGGCGGGAAGTTCACCATCCCGGAGATCTCGCTGCGAAACCTGCATCCCGAGGGCGTGCCGGTCTGGCCCTATATGTTCATCACGGTCGCCTGCGGCGCAATATCCGGCTTCCATGCCACCCAGTCCCCCATGATCGCCAAGTGTATCCGCTCGGAAAAAGAGGGCCGGGCCATCTTCTACGGCGCGATGATCAGCGAATCGGTCATTGCTCTGGCCTGGGCGGCAGCGGGCGTGGCTTTCTACGGCACGACCGGGCTGCTGAACGAAGCGCTGGCAAACGGCGCGTCGAACGTGGTCTATGAGATTTCGACCGGCGTCCTCGGCGTGGTCGGCGGCGCGCTTGCCGTGGCGGGCGTCATCGTCTGCCCCATCACCTCCGGCGACACGGCCTTCCGCAGCGCCCGGCTGATCCTGGCGGAGGTGTTCCATCTGGAGCAAAAGAGCATCCGAAACCGTCTGCTGCTGACGATCCCGCTGCTGGCCGTCGGCGGCCTGCTGACCTGGTTTGCCATTGTGAACGACAACGGCTTCCAGACCATCTGGCGCTATTTCTCCTGGAGCAATCAGACCCTTGCCATGATTGCCCTGTGGGTGTCCACGGCGTATCTGCTGAAAAAAGGCAAGCACCGCTTCGGCTCCCTCCTGACCGCCCTCCCGGCGGCCTTCATGACAGCCGTCAGCCTGACCTATATTCTGATGGCGAAAGAGGGTTTGCAGCTTGACCAAACCGTCTCTTACGCCGTCGGGGCGGCGGCTGCGGCGATCCTGTTCGCAGTCTATGCCGTCATCCTGCTCCGGCGGAAGCAGCGCTCTCCTTCCCGTGCAAACGGCTCCGACTGAACGCCGAATCATCCGACGTTTTCCACATCGTGGGGGGTTCATATGACAAAAACGCCGTATTTCGTGTGAAATACGGCGTTTTGGCACCCACGAGGGGATTCGAACCTCCGACCTGCCGCTTAGGAGGAAAACGCTCACGCAAAAAATGGAAGTCATATGTGATGCTGGATGGGAAACGAAGGAAGGTCGTTCGCAAAACCAAAGAAGAGATCTATGACTCACTCTATGAATTCTATAATACCAAAGAGGATAGATGACGGGTAGAATTCACAATCTTTTTGCGACCGGTCTTTCAATCAAGCCTCTTCTTCGGAGTCTACTGGTTCTTCCGTAATCTGTGCGCGGAGGCGATTCTCTTCCTCTTCGATGTCCTGCAGCTTCTGTTTTGCCGCTGCAAGCTGGTCGTCGAGCTGCTTGTTTTCTTTCTTTTGCTTCTTTTCCTGCCGTTTTTCCTTGGTCATCTCAGCAAACCCATAGGCTGCGCCGCCGAGGACAGCTGCACCGGCCATACCCGCGACTGCCGCACCGACGGGAATGCCGCCGGAAGCAGGTTCGGAAGCGGGCGTGACAACTGAAGCTGAGGGCTCTGAAGCCATGCCTGCGGCGCTGCTCTCGGAGGGCGCTGCGCTGCTATAATTGTTCACAATGTTGGTGGCGTTCTGCGTGACGTTTACCGTCTGCGTATGGGTCGGTTCAGCCGCGGCGGAAGCGACCGGCGCTTCCGCGGTCACGGGAGCGGCGGACGCGGCGGCAGCTCCGACACTTCCTGCCGCGCCGCCAGCCGCGCCGGTGGCGGCGGAGACATGGACGGGATTGCCGTAGAAGTCCGTCTTGTGCGCCTTGCATTCCGTCATGACCTTGACGCCTTGGGTCTGCGCGGTCTTGTATCCGCCCGTTGCCGCAGTCATCGCCTCGGCAAGAGCGTCCAGGACGAAGGCCCTGATTTCCAGCAGCTCGGAGAGCTTGGCCAGTTGTCGCCTTGTGGCGTCAAACATTCGGTCGCTGCCGATGGACTTTTTGGCGGTGTTCAGAGTCTGCATTACGGTGCGGATGTTTTTCGATGCTTTGGTAAAAACGGTTTGCTGCGTATCAACCTCTTTGACAGTTACCTTGACCGGCGTGGTTTTCTGGACGGCAGGCTTGCTGACTGGCGCCTGGACCGGTGCGGATTTTGGGGGTTCTTCACAAGACACAGCACACACCTCCCACTACTTGAGATTGATCTTCAGCTTGTTGGCGTTGTCTGTCACATTCTTCTCGTTGCTGTCGTAGACCTGCGCGCTGTCCGAAAGCGCCTTGGAGTAGCCGTCCACGACCTTGAGCACTTCCTCACACTTGACGATGATCGAATCAAAGCGCCCGTAAAACTCGCTCGCCGCAGGGCCGGTCCATGTCGATTTGAGGGACTTTACCGAGGTCCGGGCCTGAGAGAGATAGGAAAACATCTTTTGATAGGATGTCTTCAGCTCGCCGGAATACTTCTTGAGTTGTTGCGTATCTACACTGATCTGTTCGGTAGCCATAACATATCCTCCTTAACCCTTGGCAAGGTTCCTGCCTACGGCATCGAGCGCCTTGCTGTCCGCCTGCTGATACTTGGCAGAGATCTGCTGGAGCGTTGTGCCCATCTGCTGCATGATCAGCGTCAACTGGTCCAGATTGCCCTTATCTTCGTGATACGTCTTCACATAAGCCGTACCGGCTTCGCTTTTCCAGATCGAAGAAATCTTCTGGATGCTCTCGTCGAGCTTTTTCATTTCCGTCTTCATCTTGGACGAAAGATCGGTCAGCTCCGTTCCGGCCTTTTTGAGTTTGACTGCGTTGACCTGCTGCGTTGCCATAACTATATCCTCCAGTTTTATTTGATACGGGATTTCGCTTCTTGATCTGCTTTTTTGATCCTGCTGCAAGCGTTTTCCAAAAACGCGGCGATCTCGTTGATGTCCTTCGCGTTGGACTGAAGCAGCCCGATCAGCTCCTCCGTGTACTTGGCGAACACCTTTGCCGATTCGCCCGTCCACGCGGACGCCAGACGGTCCTTGGAGTCTCCAAGGGGCTTTACCGTTCCCTTGGTCAGGTTCGCGGACGCCTCGCGGAGGAGTCTCGCCTGCTTTTGGACCTCTGTGATGTTGATATTGATGTTAGCCATCAGCGCAGCCCCCCAAATTTCAGTTTGCCCGCGGCGCCAGTCGTCTGCTTCTCGGCGTCGTTGTAGATGCCCGCCAGTTCAGCCAGCACCTTTTCATAATTTGCAAGGGTGTTGAGAATGTCCGCTGAGCTCTTCCTGAGCTGCCCCGTGACGGCGCTGAGCTCGTCGGCGGCGCTGCCCTCGTTGGATTCAAGCATCTTGCGGAAGACCGCATGGACGGAGTCAACGCTCGCGTTTATCTTTTTCCGAACCGCACCGATCTCCGTTGCTGCGGCGGCAAGTTTGCCGGTATCCACCTGATTGATGTCTGCTGCCATCGCTCACACTCCTATCCCAGCGCCTTGTGCGCCTTTTCGATTTTTTCCAGGATTTCTTCCTCTGCTCTGCTGTGGTATTCCGCCATCTGCCGCAGCCCAGTGGCAACCTCGCCATACTGGACTGTCATTTCGTTGAGGGCCTTCATATCCTTTTCGTAGCTCTTGAAGAACTTGTCCTTTACGTCGCTGCTCCAGGAGCTGTTCAGCCCGTCGATGATTGATTGGAACTTTCCGATGCAATCCCGGATCTCGCTGACCGAGCCGTCCACCTTTTCCGCGGCGTTGAGAAGCGCGACCGGGTCTACCGCAATTCTGTTCTGATCCACAACTGATTCCTCCTATACGATAACCAACTGGCTGCCGTTACCGATGCCGACCTTGTGAAAGCTTTCTCCATCCTCGATCAGGCCCTCCAGCTCGACGGAGCAGACGGCAATATCCTTTGTGCCGTTGAAGACATCATAGCCCTCGAACTCCGTGATTGCGGACATAATCAGCTTTTTTGCGATGCCGACCTTCATACGGTCGTCCACCTGAAACTCATAGGTTTTGGCGTTACCCGGTATTCGGACTTCAATGCTGATTTTACTCATCTTCGCCCTCCTTTACCAGCGGCGTCATAATCTCCACCGTCTTTTCGTCCACGTTGATCAGCGCCGAGCCCGCAGGCGTCTTCTTCATATCGTCCTCCACTTGGAAGTCGAAGATGCCCTGTTCGATTGCCTCGCCGCCGAGATGCAGTCCTGTCTTCATGCCGCAGGCCATACGGAACGCCTCATAAGCCGAGCATTCGTTGTATTCCCGCGGGGAAACCGCCATGATGAAGTGAATCTTGTGCTCAGCCCCCTTGTCGAAGACCGTCTCCAAAAACTCGCTCATGTCCTGTACGCTGTTGTAGACAGCCTCCATAAACTCCGCGGCGCTGTTGACGAGCAGCACGATCCGGTCATAGCCCTGCAAGGCATCCTGCACGGAACGTTTTTCCTGCCGCGCAGAGTAGACAAGCCCGTTTCGCTCAGTCAGCTCCGGCACGAGAACGCTCTCCATGAAACGGAAGAGACCGTCGTTGTCCGTCATGTACCCGTCCGCCCCACAGGCGGCGGCAAAGCCCTCCAGATCCCGGAGAACGCTGTCAAAGATGAATACCCGCGCGCCTACGTGCTTGAACTGTCGTGCTGCGAATTTCAGGAAGTTCGTCTTGCCGCTCTTGGCGCCGCCGCTGACAGTGAAGCAGAGGAACCCGTCCGTTTTGACAGCGACCGGAGAGCCGTCTGTACAGTTCCTGCCGAGGAGGAAGCTGCCGTCCCGGCACGCAGGCAAAAGCGCTTCGTCGGAATAGGCTTCATACTTGCTGACAAGCTTCTTTGACGCGCCAGTGCTGTTCGGATATTTCTCCGCGATGATGTTTCTCACGGTGAGCATCATGCTGCCGCCTGTGCTTCTGACGGGCAGCGCGGTCTGGAATTCAAGCGGCTTTCCCTCTTTGATCAGACCCCTGCCGCTCACGCGGTCATCCGGCAGGATCTCGGTTCGCATCCCGATCACGCTGTCATACTCGAAGCGATCAGGCAGCTGCATACCGATGCCCTTGGTGAAGCCCTGGCGGATGCGTCCGCGCATATCGCCGGAGTTGTTGCAGCTGAAAATCATGTAGATGCCGTAGCCAGCTGCCTCCCGGGCAAGCTGGATGAAGAGGTCCTCATATTCCTCATAGCTCTCCACGAAGGACGCATAATTGTCGATGATCAGCAGAAGCATCGGCAGGTCGTCGGAGACCTTGATGTAGTCGCGGTAGGAGCCGATGCCCTTTTCGGACAGCAGCGCCTTTCTCCGCTCCAGCTCGCCGCGGATATAGTCCATCATCGCGGCGATCTTATCGTCCTCGCCTTCCAGACACACCGCGCCGGTATGCGGGAGTCCGGCAAAGGCTTTCATGGTACGCCCCGAGAAATCGGCGATGTAAAAGTTGACCTGCTCCGGGGTGTATAGCTCTGACGCACAGTAGACGATGGACTGGATCAGCGTCGTCTTGCCGCTGCCTGCGCCGCCGCAGATCAGAAGATGACCGTCGGCAACAAAGTCAATGGACACCGTAAACTGCCGCTGATTCTCCGGGTCGTCCGCGAGACCGATGGGGACGGCAAAGTGGTTCCGGTTGAGATCCGACGTATCCAGCTCGTCGAGATAGAGCGTGTCGGGCAGCGGCGGCAGCCAGATCTGGCGCAGCGGCGCGATCCGGTTCTCTGCCGAAAGCCGTCCCGTGTATTTTACGATTGCGTCAAGCTGTGTGACCTTGTTGAGGTTGTCGCCGCCTTTTTTCTTCTTTTTCCCGGTGTTTTCGCTCTTGCCCGTGATGTCGACCATACGGGCATAGCCCCGGCTTCCATCGTCGTAGGGCACCTCCGGCGTATAACGTGCCCCGGACCAGCCGGACTGGAATTCCTCAAAGATCTCGTCATTTCCAACCTGCAGGAAACCCCGGCCTGTGCCGGTGATAAAAGCAGCGTCCGGGCGTTTGAGCATTTCGTTGGAATCCTGCTTGTCCGCGACGCGCAATGCAATACGGAAGCGCGAATTGCTCCAGATCTCATCGTCCACGACGCCGCCCGGCTTCTGGGTTGCAAGGATCAGGTTCACGCCCAGCGACCGACCGACCCGAGCGGCGGACACCAGGGCCCGCACGAATTCGGGCTGCTCCTTTTTCAGCTCCGCGAATTCGTCCGCAATGATGATGAGATGGGGCATCGGCTCGTCCGCCTCGCCGTTGCGGTAAAGCTCGATGTATTGGTCTATGTGTTTGATCTTGTACTCGTTGAATACGCGCTGACGGTGCCGGATCTCCGCGTTGATGGACAGCAGCGCCCGCGTCGTCGCGTTTCCGCCCAGGTTGGTGATCATGCCCGCCAAATGCGGCAGACCGTCAAAGCTCTGCGCCATGCCGCCGCCCTTGTAGTCGATCAGGATGAAGGATACCTCGTGGGGATGGTAGTTGATCGCAAGGCTCAGGATGTAGGTTTGCAGGGTCTCAGATTTACCGGAGCCGGTGGTGCCTGCCACAAGACCGTGAGGGCCGTGATACTTTTCATGGATGTCCAGATAAATCGGTTTGCCTCCCGCTTTCTGGCCGATCATCGCCTTCATCGTCTCGTATGTGCGATTTTCAAGCCATTTGTGGTAGACATCCAGCTCCTCGACGCGGGAGACCTTGTACATATCCAGGAACGTGAGCATATCCGGGATCTCGGCGTTCTCCGACGTATCGCGCAGTTCAAAGCGGGAAAGCGATCTCGCAAACCAATCCATGCTGGGGAGCGGAACCTTGTCATAGACAAGGTTCTCGCTGAAGGCGATCTGCGAGGAAATGCTGTAAGCCGCGGAAATGCCGTCGTCATCCTGGATGACAGTGTCGCATCCGGCGGGAAGCCCGTCGGGCGTCTGGGCGCAGAATACCACGGAGATCCTCGCCTCCTTCGGCGGGTCGAGCAGGTATTTGGATACCGGTTCCCCTGCGATCACGGACAGCTCCGTCACAAAGACCACATAATGGGGAAGAAGCTTCTCGTCTTCCTTCGCCGCATTTTTTTCTTCGCTCTCCAGGCGCTTCCGGATCACGTCTGAAAGCTCAAAGAGCACAGTGCCGAAGGAGCGGCTGTCGTATGCGATCATCCGCACCTTGCCGTCCGGCGACCAGGTGTGAGGCAGCCAGCGCGTGAAGCTCAGTTCGTCGTACTCCTTTGCCTTGAACAGGAAGCAGGTGCGCACCTCGCTATAGGGGTAGTTTGCCGTGAGGTTCAGCGTCAGCAGACGCAGCAGATTGTAACGCCGCGCCGCGTCGCTGCTGACGACGCCGATGAGTCTGTTGTCGAACAGAGAAACGGAAACGGGCACGTTTTGGAGTGTGCGGAACTTGTCGCGTGCTCCCTTGCCGAGCTCGTTGAGCGGATCATAGGTCTGCACGTTGTCTTCGTTGGCAACCGTTACGATGTTCGGTGACGCCACGCTGCCGAGACCCAGCCGCGCGGAGAGAAAGTCCCTGTGGCGGCTGTTCTTTTCCCACAGGCGATTCCGCTGGTCGCTCACAAAGTGGAACATCTCATCGGGCGACGGGTATTGCTCCGCAAGCACGCCGCAGTTGTATTCCGACTGCTGCTTGAGACGATTTTCGATCCCGGCGATGTACTCGAAGTAGCTGTTCTGGCGGGTCTGTTCGTTGTTCTTTGCTTCCTTCTTGTTGTATGTTGCGTTTGCAATGGCCCACGCCGCCGCCATAGCCGCGGCGCCGCCGGACATGACAAGACTGGATGCGCCAAAGCCGCCCTCGGAGCTCATCATCGCCGCAAGCGCGATGGGGATGACCATGGTAAAGGACGGGCCGATGGTGAAAATCAGCGGCTGCTGCTTGAACGTCTGCTTCGGTGGGCATCGCTCGATCACAGTCTCCGCCGTATCCAGCTCCCGGAGCTGTCTCGGCGTGCGCTGGAAATACTGCTTTTCGTATTCGTCCTCGCCCTCGTCGTCTGTGATCTCAGGAATCTGCACAGGCGTGAGCCGATTTACCTTGACGCTGCCGCTCGGATGATTGACCGCCAGCAGCGGCCCGAGGCAAACCACCTTGAGCCCCACAACATAAATGACATCACCATACCGCACGGGCATTTTGCCCTTGACCATCCTGCCGTTCAAAAAGGTCCCGTTCACGCTGCCCAGATCGGTGACATACGTGAAGCCTCCTTCAAAGCTGATCTGCGCGTGGCGCTCAGAGACGTATTTGTTGCGGTAAGAGATGTCCGCGAAGTCCGCGCTTCCGATCACAAGCGACGGAACCGCCTCGCGCTTCACGATATACTTGGTAAAGCCCGCTGCGTTTTCATCCGTTTCGTCGATCTTCAGTGAGAACCAGGCATTGCTCTTTTTTACGATGCCCTCCAGCACGAGACCGCCTCGCAGCTCCGCGCGCTCGATGCTCACGCCGTTCTGCATCAGTGTATATGCCCTGTCGCCGGTGATCGTCCACGTTCCGTCCCAGACCTCAATGTTGAACGTAAGCTCGTCGTCCAGCCCCGAAACGGAGGGATTGACTGACACGGGGTACTTGCGGTTGTCAACTGCGGGGAAGTAATGCTCGGAAAAACCGTTTCCAAAAAACACCGTCATAAATCGTGACATAGGTTACCTCCCTGTTCTGATCTGCACTTCGGTAATCTTCATAATCGGCGCTGCCGCAAAAGACAGCAGCTCCGGGGCTTATCAGCCAAAGCCGTTTGCGACGGCCACATCCTCCCAATCGTCATATTCGCAGATAAAGCCGTGCTGGCTGTTGCGCGGATCGTCGTCCGCCACGTCGTTCCATTGCATCTTCTTCCAGAAGTGGGCGTACCATTCCGTACCGTGGGAATTGGACGGCTCGCCGGGTTCCCAGTTGGAATAATCCCATTCCTCGCCCGTGACCCAACGCCAGTCGTTCTTGCTGCCGCCGAAGGCGCCGTTGCTGTATGCGCCGAGCCATGGGCCCACGTCGCTGCCGTTGATGTTCAGGTAGCAGTCTGTCAAAAATGCCTGCTCCTCGGGAGAGGTGACTGTCACAAGATGTCCGCCCTGCTGGATACAGAAATCTCTTGCCTCCGACCAGCTGGTGTCCATATCAAAAAACTGATAATAGTGCCCGTTGAAATACTGCAGATCCGAGTTGTCCACGTCCCAATCCAGGGAGTAAACGTCCTCCAGATCGTCATATTCACAGATAAAGGCGGAAATGCGCTCGCCGGGATCTTCGTTCCGAATGTCGTTCCATTCCATGTCTGTCCAGAGACAGCCGCACCACTCCTCGCCGCCGGAGGGCTCGCCGGAGCGCCAGTTCTCGTAGTACCACGCCTCGCCAGTGATCCAGCACCAGCCTGTCTCACGCTCAAAGGCGCCGATCCACAGCTTTTGATCATAGAAATTGTTTGCCAGGAAGTCCTGCTCCTCGGGGGTGGTGATCGTCACCAGATGTCCGCCCTGCTCAATGCAATACGCCCTTGCGTCATTCCATGACAGATCCAGATCAACGAACTCGTAAGAGTGACCGTTGAAATACAGCAGTTCAGGGTCGTACTCTCCCACACCTTCTGTGGAAACCTCCGAGCGCTCGTCACGTTGGCTGCTGCCCGGCTCGTCCTCCGGTTTGGATTTGGAGCCGAGGGCCAGAATGAGTATGACGGCCAACAGGATGACGGCGAACGCCCCAATGGCGCTGATGAGGATGATCTTCTTTTTTTTCGGATCGAGGCCATTCTTCCTGCCTGTGGGATTTGCTCCCGTCCCAGGCACGCCGTAGGTCTGCTGCGCCCACTGGGCCTGCTGTGCCATCCGGGCTTGCTGTTCCCGCTGCGCCGCCTGAAGCGCTTCCAGTCGTTTTACCTCCTCGGCCATCTGTCGCTTTTGCTGCTCCAGCTCCTCCAGACGCTTCCGTTCTGCTTCCTCCGCCTGCTGCTGCTTTCTCTTGGTGGCGAATAGAGCCTCGGCCTCGTTGTTGTGTTCGTTGTAATCCATGGCGACCTCCAAATATGTTCTGTGTTATTCGTTGATTTTACAGATGAGACCGGTGCGAATTTCCTGCCAGCCGGGGAGCTCGTCCAGCGGCAAAGGTTCGCTGCTTTTAAAGAACGCGGTACGCTGCTGAGTTAGTTCGTAGGTTTCAGGTTCGTTATTACAGGTAAGTACCAGGCCGTTGTAATCCTCCGGCATCCGGACAGTCACGATGAACGAAAGTTTGTAGGATAAATCCTTAGACCTCGAATATTCATAGGTATAACTCAATTCCACATGTACGGTTTCCCCGTTTACTTCATAGGTGTAGGAATAGAGTGTGTCCGGCCCGGACTCGGGCAGAAGGAGGCCGGCGTAATAGTCGCAGAACGTCCAGGAAAAGCCATATTGATATCTTTCTTTATAGACAAAGGTGGGCATGTTGTTTTGGTCGTTTGTTGCTGTGGCGGTCAAGGTGATGATGCAGCTTCCGTCGCCGGTGGACTGCCGGGAGGTCTGCTCGACGGTCCATACAGCAGGCATGCGAACATAGCTGTTTGAGTCCAAGCCGAGGACGAAGAAGCCGCTGTTTACGGTTCTGGCGGGATCTCCATAATGGTAGTTCACATACATGTCGTGGTCCTCGAACCACGAGGCCGCGGTCGCATCATAGCGAGACAGCGAGTAGCCCTGATCGTCGTAGAGCCGGTCGTCTGAGCCCAGCGACAGGTTGTATCCTTGATCCCCCACCGATTCCTCCAGTACCAGCCAGCCGTTCTCCCAGTAGAAGGTGCCGCCGTCACGCTCGTCATACTCCGCGTCATACATTGACCAAGTGCCGTCCTCGTTGATCTCGAAACGAATATCATACTCGTCATACTTCCATGTGCCGTAGAAGGGCGTGAGGTCCTCGTCCCGATCCAACGAGTAAACGTCCTCCAGGTCGTCGTATTCGCAGATAAAGGCTGAAATGCGCTCGCCCGGATCTTCGTTTCGGATGTCGTTCCACTCCATGTCTGTCCAGAGACAGCCGCACCACTCCTCGCCGCCGGAGGGCTCGCCGGAGCGCCAGTTCTCATAGTACCACGCCTCGCCTGTGACCCAGTACCAGCCTTCTTCGCTCTCAAAAGCGCCGATCCACAGCTTTTGATCATAGAAATTGTTTGCCAGGAAGTCCTGCTCCTCGGGGGAGGTGATCGTCACAAGGTGTCCACCCTGCTCGATGCAGTACGCCCTTGCGTCCATCCAGGACACATCCAGGTCAATGAGCTTGTAGGAGTGACCGTTGAAATACAGCAGCTCCGGATCATTTTCGCCCCGGCCTTCGGTGGTTGTCTCAGATCGCTCGTCCTTTTGGCTGCTGCTCGGCTCGTTTCGTTGGCCGTCGGTCGGATCGTCCGTTGGCTTGGATTTGGACCCGGGGATCAGGATGAGGAAGACGACCAATAAGACGACGGCCAGCCCAGCAAGGGCGCTGATGAGGATGATCTTCTTTTTCTTTGGATCAGAACCATTCTTTCCCACTGCGGGACTTGCTCCTGTCCCCGGTCCTCCGTTTGTCTGCTGTGCCCACTGGGCTTGCTGCGCCTGCTGTGCCTCCCAGGCCATCCGGGCTTCCTGTTCCCGCTGCGCTGCCTGAAGCGCCTCCAGCCGCTTGACCTCCTCGGCCATCTGCCGCTTTTGCTGCTCCAGCTCCTCCAGACGCTTCCGTTCGGCTTCCTCCGCCTGCTGCTGTTTTCTCTTGGTGGCGAATAGGGCCTCGGCCTCATTGTTGTGTTCGTTGTTGTCCATGGCAGCCTCCAATTCTGTTCTGTATGAAATGATGACATTCAGAGCATAAAACCATATCGGGGTTCCTGGAAAAAACTGTCGGTATTTTCTTCCAAATTATTTATAACATAGAACCGTATGTTTTTCAAGTATCATCCGGCAGAAAAGCAAAAAAAGCAACACGGGAAATGATTCGTTTTGATGCTTGTATACGATCCGCGACGATATGCTGAATCTTCAGCGTACATGCGACAAGCTTGGTTTTTCAACACGGAATAATCATGCGTTTCGGATTGCATTCAATTCCAGTATGATTGAAAAGGGTCTATCTTCTGCTGACCGTGCTCTGATTCTTGAGCATGCCGTCCAGACCAACGAGCATCACGATTCCGTCTCTGACCGTCGCAGGCTCGAAGAAATCAGACAAAAGATGATATAAAAAATGGGAAGCTGAAACCAGCTTCCCTATGGCACCCACGAGAGGATTCGAACCTCCGACCCCACGCTTAGGAGGCGTGTGCTCTATCCAGCTGAGCTACGTGGGCGTTTGCCCTGTTATTGTAATCACGAAGGGGAGAAAAGTCAAGTGCTTTTCTCCCCTTTTGGGCTGCGGGTTCTCCCCTTTTGGGCTGCGGGTTTTCTCCCCTTTTGGGCTGCGGGTGATGATCGGGACGGGCTTCGCGTCAGATCATGCTGGGTTCCCAGGATGCGGGGGCCTCCAGATCCATCAGCGTCAGAAGGGTCGGGGCGACGTTTGCCAGACCGAAGCTCCCGTCCTTGAATTCGTGCCGGTTGTCCGGGTCGTAGATGATGAAGGGAACCGGGTTCAGGCTGTGGGCCGTGCGGACGGAGGTCTTGCCCTTCTTGGTCTCAAGCATCTGGTCGGCGTTGCCGTGGTCGGCGGTCACGCAGACCACGTAGCCGTACCGGTCGGCGGCCTCGATGATCCTGCCGACGCCCTCGTCCACGGCCTCCATCGCGATGATGACGGCTTCCAGCACGCCGGTGTGGCCCACCATGTCGCCGTTCGGGAAATTGCAGCGCAGGAAGTCGAAGGAATGGGAGGCCATGTTTTCCACCATCCGGTCGGTGATCTCCTTCGCCTTCATGACGGGCGCCTGCTCAAAGGGGATGACGTCGGAGGGAATCTCCTCGTAGACCTCAAGGCTCTCGTCCACCTTGCCGGAGCGGTTGCCGTTCCAGAAGTAGGTCACGTGTCCGTACTTCTGCGTTTCGGACAGGGCGTATTCACGGACGCCCGCCTTGCAGAGCACCTCGGTCAGCGTATCCCGGATCGTGGGCGGCTCGACCAGATAGGAGGTCGGGATCTTGAGATCGCCGTCGTACTGGAGCATTCCGGCGAACTTGACGCCGGTGTAGCCCGGGCGGTCGAACTTGTCAAAGTCTGCGCGGTCGAAGGCCAGGGAGATCTCCTGCGCACGGTCGCCGCGGAAGTTATAGAGGATCACGCTGTCGCCGTTCTCGATCCGCCCGACGCTCTCGCCGTTTTCCGCGATCACGAAGGCGGGCAGGTCCTGGTCGATGCAGCCGGTCTCGGCGCGGTAGGTCTCGATGGCCTCGCGCGCGGAGGCAAACTTGCGGCCTTCGCCGAGGACGTGGGTCTTCCACCCGGCCTCGACCATGCCCCAGTTGGCCTGATAACGGTCCATCGTGATCTGCATTCTGCCGCCGCCGGAGGCAATGCGGTAGTCGTGCTCCGCGTCGCGGAGCTCAGCCAGAACGGTCTCAAGCTGATCCACGTATTCGAGCGCGGAGGTCGCAGGCACGTCGCGTCCGTCGAGCAGGACGTGGCAGCGCACGTTCCGGATGCCCTCCTCCCTTGCGCGGCGGAGCAGGGCGATCAAATGGGAGATGTTGGAATGGACGTTGCCGTCGGAGAGCAGGCCGAGGAAATGCAGGGTCCTGCCGTTTTGCAGGCAGTTGGCGGCAAGCCCGGTCCAGGCGGCGGATCGGAAGATCTGTCCGTTCTCAATGGATTCCTGCACCAGCTTCGCGCCCTGGGAATAGATCTGGCCGCAGCCGAGGGCGTTGTGACCGACCTCGGAATTGCCCATATCGTCGTCCGTGGGCAGTCCGACGGCGGTTCCGTGGGCCTTCAGCCAGGTATAGGGACAGGTTGCAAAGAGGCGGTCGAGATTCGGGGTATCGGCGCGGGCAACGCAATCGCCTTCTCCGCCGTCGCCGCGGCCGACGCCGTCCATGATGACAAGAACTACGGGTTTTTTCATATTGATTCCCTCCAGCTTGTGAGATTTCAGTCAGTAAGATTTTACACGATTTTGAAAAGAAACACAATAGACAATTCTTTCAAAAAAGCCTGGCTCCGGCGACGTATTTTGCATAGATATTACGGTCGTCGGCCAGATACACGGCCCGTTCCAGCCGATCCCGAAGACCCAGCTCCTGCGGGTGATCCAGACTTTCGTCGTCCACCACCACCGCGTCAAACGCAAAGCCTGGGTCAAACCTGCCGACCCTGCCGAAGAACGCGCCGCCGCCTGCGGTCGCCAAATAGAAGGCCTGATCCAGAGAGAGCGGCGGGACGGTCTCATCCAGCAGACGCCAGCGCAGCTTGCTGGCCTGGATGGCGTGCATGACGGCGCGGAACATGCTCTCGTGGCTGCCGCCTGCGACGTCGGTCGCAAGCCCCACCCGCAAGCCCATCTCCAGATAGCGGGTCGCCGGGGCGATGCCGGAGGCCAGGTTCATGTTGGATTCCGGGCTGTGGGCGATAAAGACGCCGTTTTGTCGGATGCGCTCCAGCTCCTCGTCCACGGAATGCACGCAGTGGGCCATGATGCAGGCGTGGTCGCCCCCAAACAGGCCGACGCGGTCGTAGGCGTCGCCGTAGAAATCGGATTCGGGACAGAGACGGCGGACGGTCAGGATCTCGCTTTTGTTTTCGCTCAAATGGCTCTGCACCGGGAGATGATAGCGCGATTGCAGGGTTTTCAGCCCGCGCAGGAGGGCATCGGAGCAGGACGGGACGAAGCGGGGCGTGAGGATCGGCTTCGTATGCGGGAAGCGGCCCAGCGTTTCCGCGATCCACCGCTCGGTCTCAGCCACGGCTGCCTCCGCGCTCTGCTCGCGCAGGCCGTCCGGGCAGTTGCGGTCCATATTGACCTTGCCGACGAAGGTCACGAGGCCGGAGTCCTCGAGCAGGCGCATCAGAAGCTCCGTGGCGGGCACGTGGACGGTGGCAAAGACGGAGGCCCAGGTCGTGGGAGAGGCGCGCAGATGGCGCACGAAGCTTTCATAGGCGCGTGAAGCGTAGTCGAGATCCCGATACCGCGTCTCCTCCGGGAAGGTGTAGCAGTTGAGCCAGTCCATCAGCTCCATATCCATGCCCAGTCCACGGAAGGAAAACTGGGGCGCGTGGAGATGGAGGTCGGTCATGCCGGGGATGATGAGCCGGTCGCCGAAGTCGTCCACGGGAAGCGGACGGAGGGCTTCGGGAAGCGTCGGAAACAGCCCCTTGCAGAGGCCGTCCTCGACCAGAAGATAGTGCTGCGGATCAAACGCGAGCGCATTCTGATCCCGGCTCTGTATAAAGTTTCCGAAGATCAATCTTGCGTTCATAGCATCAATTCCTTTCCAATCGCTGCATGGGTAAAAGGCCCTCCCATTCCGGTGTTCCGGTCCGGGAGGGCTTGGTTGCGTTGAGACTGCTTACTTGTTCTTCAGCAGGACCTCGGCGGCGTCGCCGTAGTTGACCATCGCGACCATCAGGTCCTTCAGGTTCTGCGGCGCGGAGGCGTTGTTGTAGATCTTGCAGCCGTAGGACTGGACGTTGGTGTTGAGGGTTTCGCTCACGACGTTGCCGCTTGCGTCCTTCACGACTGCGGAAATCATGCTCCGCATCTCG
>JAEEGF011498504.1_pt1 | contig 19456 bp, 15 predicted proteins | sample 9134171 | NCBI WGS metagenome assembly JAEEGF01 (sample SAMN16246542, study PRJNA631951) | gut metagenome | biome: gut microbiome; feature: rumen; material: AP-attached | host: Bos | place: Iran: Karaj | collected 2018-10
GGAGGTAGTTGATGCCGTATTTCCACATCGGCTCGCGGGCCAGCACATCGAGTTGTGAGCCGTAGGTGCCACGTGGAAAGACCACCCTCGCCAGGTTGATGAATCCCCTCAGCACGAGCGTGTAGTCGCGTCGCTCCTCGAAGGTGAGCGGACCAAGCGGCAGGGTACGGGTGATGTCGGTGGTGCCGTCGAGATATTGTCCGCCGGAGTCAATCAGCAGCAGTCCCTCTGGCTTCACTGGGATGTCGGTGTCGGCCGTAGGCTCATAATGCACGATGGCGCCATGGGCCGCATAACCCATGATGGTGGCGAAGCTCACACCTCTGAAGAGCGGTTGCTCAGCCCTCAAGTCGTAGAGCTTCTTCTCCAGCGACAACTCCGTCTGGTCGCCGGCCTTCACTGCTTCCAGGGCCCACTTCATCCATTTCACCATGGCGATGCCGTCTTTCAGCATGGCGGAGTGGTAACCTTGGATTTCGGTCTCGTTTTTCATGATTTTCATGGTGCTGACCGGGCAATCGGCGAAGCAAGGCTTGGCGTTGTCCAAAGCCTGGAGGATGTTCACATTCGTCTTTTCCGGCTGCATCATCACTGTGCCCTCCAGACTGGCAAGGTAGAGAGCTATGTCGGTGTAAGGGAGGGTGATGACCCCTTCTCCCTTCAGGTAGTCCACCACTTCCTGACTCAGTTTATCCGGATTGACGAAAAGCACGGCTTTCTCATTGGAGATGACGAGGTAGCTGACAAACACGGGGTTGAAATCCACGTCGGTGCCGCGGAGGTTGAGCGTCCATGCCACTTCATCGAGCATGGAAACAACCAGATGGTCGGCTTTCTTCTTTTTCATCACCTCCCTGATGCGACCAATCTTGTCGCAGGCTTTCTCTCCAGCATACTTCAGGGGATGGATTTCCACAGCGTTCACGGGGATGTCGGGACGTTCCTCCCAGATATCGTCATAAGGGTCGTGGAGTGCCACAACCTCAATCTCTAAAGCTGAAAGGCTGGTTTTCAGTCCCTGGAACTCGGCGATGGTGAAGCAGCTGCCGTCCACACCCACCTTGTCACCGCTTTGCAGCACGCCGGAAAGCCATTCTGACACCGACGGGGTGTCTTCCAGTCCCAGTTTCATCAGCACATACTCCGTGCCGCTGATTTGCTCCTCAGCTTGAAGGAAATAACGGTTGTCGGTCCACAGGGCGGCTTCTTTCGTGGTGATGACTGCGGTGCCGGCAGAGCCGGTGAAACCGGAAATCCACTCACGGCTTTGCCAGTGGCGTGGCACATATTCGCCTGAGTGAGGGTCATTGCTCGGCGTGATAAACGCCGCCACGCCCTGACTGCGCATCCATGCTCTCAGGGCTTCAATTCTTTCTTTTATCATGGTAAATCGGTTTGGTAATCGTAGTTGATTTTTCGGTTATTCGGTTTAGCAGTACTGGCGCAAGAAGCGTCAGCATAAAAGTCAGATTGCGGATAATTTATCAATATTCAGCGAGTCCGTGGGCAAACTGCATGAATGCCACTGGGTAGCAGCGGTCGAACTTGCCGTCGGAGTCGGTGTCCTCATTGAACACGCCCACCTCTTTCTCGCTGCTCTGGAGTGATGACTTCACCAAAATCTGGATGTAGTTCTTCTGGGCGGTGTAGCTCCAGTTGGTGAGCTTGAGGGTCATGGTCACTGGCTCGCTCACTGTGTATTTGCCGTCGTTGCCTTTCTCCGCATTGTCGAAATAGGTGAGCATCTTGTGGAACGACTGCTGCTTGTATTGTGCCAACTGACTCCAATTTGATGGGTATGCAGCCGTCACTCCGATGCTGTAGTCACCGTATTTACGGGCGGCAAAGTCGAGCATCTGCTTTGCTTCGTCGCGGTCGGTGGCATAGACGTTGAGCGATGCCACGATGAGTGGCATGGCGAGGAACGGATTGGCATGGATGTTGTCCATACCCTCAGGCAACCGAAGATTTTTGAGGTCGGCCAGTGACTTCGGCAAGCTGGACATCGTCACTTTCACAGTGCCAACCGGAGCGTCGTCGAAGGTGATGCTCCAGCCACTGGAGTCGAAGTACTCAGCGCTCTCATGGGTGAGCCCGGATTCGTCGATGCTCATGGTGATCTGGCGATTCTCAGAACTGTCGTCAGCCGTTGCTGATTCGTCTGATATCTCCTTGGATACGCCTTCAGGGTGATTGTCGCCAAGGGCGGTGGATTTCCTGTCACTGTTGTTGCAGCTGACGCAGCATAACGCCACCAGTGTCACGGCTGCCAGGATGGTAAGTCTTGTTTTCATATCAGTTCAGTTTATAAGGTTTTTAAGAATGATTTGTCTTGTCGTCTTGTCAAAGCCAAAAATCCTCAGAACAGGTTTCTTGACTTGATGTCGATATACTTGTTGATCACATCGGTGGTCAGCCGTTTAGGCTCCGTGAGCACCGACATGATGCCATGCTGCTGGAGGAGGGTGATGATGGTGCGCCGGTCGTTGGCATATTTCTCTGCGATGACATGGCGGAAATATTCCTCCCGTGAGTCTGCCTGAGTGTGGATATAGGCATTCTGCTCATTGTCCTCAAAAAACACTACAAGCAGCCTGTGGTGCTTGTTGATCTGCTGAAGATAAGCCAACTGCCTGTTGAGCGCGTTGATGCTGAAGAAGTTGGTGTAGAGGATAATCAGGCTCCGTTTCGTGATCCTGCGGTTGATGCTCTCGCTGAGCAAGGCGAAATTGCTTTCAAGAAAGTCGGTCTGGATGTTGTAGAGATTCTCCAGGATGAGGCTGATTTGGTTGGCATTGTGGTTGGCAGGGAGGAATGCTCCGGGCTTGTTGCTGAAGGTGGCGACACCGACGTTGTCGTCTTTTTTCAAGGCGATATGGGAGAGCACAAGTGCGGCGTTGACGGAGTGGTCGAGCAGCGACATACCCTCAAACGACTGTTGCATCACCCTGCCGGTGTCGATGATGGAATAGACGTGCTGCGCTTTCTCTTCCTCATACACGTTGACCATCAGTTGATTGCGCCTTGCCGATGCTTTCCAGTTGATTTTCCTGTAGTCGTCATCGGGCATGTAATCCCTGATTTGGGCGAATTCGGTGTCGTTGCCGGCTTTTCGTATCTTCTTGTTGCCGGCTTCCGTGTTGCTCCGCATGGTGGCAATCTCATAATGGCTCAGCCGCAGGAATGACGGGTAAACCTTGATGGCCTGCCGCTCTCCGCTGCTGATACGGCGGGAAACCAGACCAAGGGGCGATTTGGCGAAAAGCTGGATTACACCGAACTCAAACTCACCCCTCTCTTTAGGAACAAGCATGTACCTCACCTTTCCTGTCCCTACGGCCTTGAGCTTTACATGGCGCGACAGGTCACGGAGCTGGAAGATGGCTGGAATCTCATCTACCACCTCCACCTGCACACCAAAAGGATAGGTGGACGACAACTGAATCTCCACTTTGTTTCTGTCGCCGTTGGAGAAACGGGGGTCTGCCCTGCGGACGGCATGGACACTTCCCCTCGAAACCATCACCAATGCGTCAGTTGAAGCAGCCAGAACCAGGACAATGACCATGGCCACCCCAACGATATAGAGTGGGGGAAAGACATACCCGCAACCTGTGACAATCACGGCCAGGGCGAAGAAGATATAGAATTTTCGCGATAGAAACATCTTGTGGAAATGTTTTTTCGGTTTCGCCTTATTTCGGCACCTCAATCTGAGAGATGAGCGTCTGGATCACCTTCGGGATGGTCATTCCGTCGAGTTCCGCTTCCGTGCTCAGGATGAGCCTGTGGCACAGCACAGGGTAGGCGAGGAACTGGATGTCGTCGGGGGTGACGAAATCGCGTCCCTGCAGCAGCGCCAGCGCCTTGGAGGTCTGCATGAGCGCCACGGAGGCTCTTGGGGAAGCGCCGAGAAAGATGTGGCGGCTGTTGCGGGTGGAATGGACGATGCTGACGATATACTGCATGAGCGACTGCTCAACAACCACGTGGCTGAGCATCCCCCGCATCGCGGTCAGTTCTTCGATGCTGACCACCGGCTTGATGCCGCTCAGCTGGTCAAACGCATTGTTGCCGTTGTGGCGGTAGAGCACCTCAAACTCCTCCTGAGGACTTGGATAGCCCACGTTGATTTTCATAATGAAGCGGTCGAGTTGCGCCTCTGGCAGTTTATAGGTGCCTTCCTGCTCCACGGGATTCTGTGTGGCGATGATGGTGAACACAGGATTCATCGGATAGGTGTTGGTGTCGATGGTCACCTGACGTTCCTGCATCACTTCGAACAGCGCAGCCTGGGTCTTTGCCGGCGCGCGGTTGATCTCATCGACGAGGATGACATCGGCGAACACAGGACCTTTGTGGAACTGAAACTCACCGCTTTTCATGTTGAACACCATGGTGCCCAGCACATCGCTCGGCATGAGGTCGGGGGTGAACTGGATGCGGCCGAACTGGGCATCGATAAGTCGGCTCACTGTTCTGGCCATCAAGGTCTTGGCCACACCGGGCACTCCCTCAAGCAGCACATGACCCTCTGCGAGGATGGCGGCGAGGATGAGATCGACCGTGCGCTCCTGACCCACGACTACAGTGGCAATCTGATTCCGGAGTTGCTGGATTTTCTCCGCAAAGGCGGAGATGTCGGTTCTTACTGTTTCCATATTGTGTGGTTGTTGTTGGTTTTTGTTTATCAGTGAATGGCTTTATTGTGTTTGATGTGTGTCGCAGCTTCATGAACGGCTGCCAACTCACAGCCGCTCGGAAATGCGGTTCATCAGATCGACAAGTTCCACCATGGTGCGGTTGCTGGTTTTCGGCATTTTCCTCCCGAGTTGGGATTCCAGCACTTTCTCATCCACAGGTGTGCCCCTGTACTGCTTCTGCAATTGCGTTTTCAGTTTCTGCCGTAGCATATTCTCTGTTTTCTCATAGGTGCGTAGGTAGCTGTCCATCCGTTGGAACACCTGCCTCACCTCGTCGAGCGTGAGCCCGGTGTGTGCCGCAATACGCATCAGGTCGGTGTGGGAATTGAGTAGGTCGTCACTTTCGGTCCGAACTTTTTTCTTGATTTCTGCCATGAGCATGGCATATTTCTTGCGGATGATGCTGTCGGAGGAGCCGTTGCGGTAATAGAGGCTTCCAATCTGTTTCACGAAGTTGAGCTGACCGTTGGTTTTAGCTTTTATCACTGGGATGATGCGCTGACGCCGGCGGGAGTTGAAGATGAAGAAGATGAGCAGTCCGGCAAGAGTGAGATAGAATGCCGTCTGAAGGGCCTGGTTGTTGAGGATATGGTCCATGATGGGGGTCTCACCCTCTTGAATGGGATTTTCAATGTTGGGGAGTTCGAAACGATGGGTCTCGTCTGCCCTCACGATTTTTTTCTTCCCTGCCAGCGACACAATCCGCATGATGAGTCCAAAGTTGTCGCTCTCCATGATGCCATAGTTGGTGAAGAGCATCGGCATGGAACACAGGATAATCTGTCCTTTTCCGTAGGAAGCGGTCGAGACCACAGGCTTTTGGGATGTCTTGAGAAAGACGTGGTCAGACCACTTGAGGTTATATTTCTTTGCCTTTATGATGTCTTTGGTGAAGAGGACCGTGTCGGCTGGATCTGAAGGTGTGAGATAATAGTCGCAGAGTGATGACGAGAGGGTATAGGTGTGCTCAGGATAGGTGGCTGACTGCTTGAACACGATTTGCTGGAACTCGCCTTCCACGGGCTGGCCGATATGGATGTTGCTGTCGTCGCGCTTGAAGCTTGCATTCAGCGACCATACGAATTCCGCATTCCAATATTCGCTTGCCAGCAGAAACACGCCTCCATCTCTCACAAAGTCCAAAACCAATTTTGGAGTGAGATTGAGTTCTGCCAAATCACAGATTTCCATCACCATGTGACGTTTCCATTTCGGAGAAAGCAAGATACTGTCAATCCTGGTGTCCACCACCTCATAGCCCTGTGTGCACGATGAGCTCATGATGGAGTCAAAAAGTTGGCAACCAAAAGGTTCATCGCTGTAGGTCGAGTAGTTGGTCTCCCACTTGAACTGACGCTTTTGGAGCATGAGGAACACGATGACAAAGAGGATTCCCACTATGGCTAAAACCCAACTGAGGCGGTTGTTTGATCTCATGACTCACCTCCTTTCTTCCATTGACGCGCGGCTTCCATCGTCTGGTCGCCAAGGTCGTGGGCTTGCAGGAACTGGCGCTCATCGGCATTGAAAAGGCCATACCTCACCCTCAGGAATATGTTGGTGAGTTGGCGGAATGGTGTGTTTCCTGCCTCTACGGCATATTCTGTAGGGGTTTTATGCTGCTCCCAACTTACGATTCCCCTGTCGCTGAGGAATTTCAGTGAATTGAGGAACGTGAGGCGAACCGCCTCGTTCCAGTTGCCGCCCGCTTTGGCTTGCTCAATCAGTGTGCTGAAATCGCGGTTCTTGATAGTGAGCTCACCCTCTTGCTCTTCTTCCTCATCCTCAATTTTTATCTTTTTCTTGAACACTCCTGCTTTGTAGAGTGCGAAGATAATCATAGCGAGGATGAGGATGGAGAAGATGACGGTGAACACCGTCACCAAAGTGGGGCTGAAGTTGAACGACCAGTCGCCCCACATGGAACCGTCGTGGTCTGACATTTTGTTCCATTCAGGATTCAGCTTCTGGCTGTAATAGTCGTAGTCGCCGCTGGAGCGAAACTTGGAGACCAGAGCCGTGTCGCAGGAGAGGGTGTCGGTGATGATGCTCATGAGTCTCTCAGTTTTTCAAAGTTTTCGATACGTTGCCTGATGGAGAAGAAGCGGTGGCGGTCTTCCAGCGAGCCGAACTCATAGGTGATGCCGATGGTGGCCACGGTGAGTGCCAGTGTGATGCTCGACGCCAGCAACAGGAATAGGAAAAAGAGTATGATCCAATAGATGCAGTAGGCCAGGAAATGCTTATCGACATCACCACCCACCAGCTGCACCTTGAAGTCGGTGATGAAGCTGATCAGTCCCAACTCCCAAAGGAAAATGAGAATGCAGAGCACCGACATCACCATGATGAATGGCAGGATGTTCATGAAATGATGGAATCCATAGCTGATTCCTTTCGCAATGCTTCGTCCGTAACCCGTGTCGCCCACAATATAGGCAGGGGGAGCCATCATCCATGCGACGACCGCCAAAATGATGACGGCATACTGGATGAGGAAAAGCATAAAACTGTCTTGGTGCTTGAACAACAGGTTCCATGCGATGAGGAATACAGCGTATGGGATGGTGATGGCAACGAACTCCATGATGCTGCGCAGATATTCAACCCATATCTTTTTGAATCTCAAGTCTTTGTTTTTACTATCCCCAGACTGATGGAAAGGACAGGCGAGTTTCATCACCGTGAAGGTCATGGGCACGATGAGCACCACGGCCATGATGATGGCCACATACATGATAGGCGTTGACACTTTATCAACATCCACTGCATTGTGGAGTGTGAGGTGGGAGGATCTCCAGGTGTCGTTATAGATGTTCTCGGCAGTCAGCAGCAATGCCATGAGAATGGCGAATGGAAGGCTGACTGGCAGGATGAGCCGCACCATCATCTTCAGGTGCTCACGGATGAAAGCGAAGGAAACGTCCATCTTCTCTCCCAGCTTCCGCTTCACGAAAATAGGATTTTCATTCATTCCTCACCTCCTTTCTGTATTTCATGGGAAGGATGACGAAATAGATGATGATGAAGGCAAATTCCAACACGATGGTGGCAATCCGCACAGCGTCAGGTAGTTCGGTGTGGCGGGTGATGAACCCCTCAATGAATCCAGCCACGATGGTGACGGGAATAATGCCGAGCATAATCTTGAGTCCTTGCTTGGCTGCACGTTTGAACGCCTCTGCTCTGGAATAGGTTTTCGGAAAGAGCCAGCCATTGCCTAAGGTGATGCCTGCCGCACCGGAAATGATGCAGGCTGGAATCTCCAGTGCACCGTGCTGCCAGATGGAAAGCACCGACTCCCATCCCACGCCGTACTGGAAGAAGAAGGTTTGGAAAGAACCGAGCATCATGCCGTTGTAGAAGAGCGCGATGAGGGTACCGAGGGAGGTGAAGATGCCAAGAACGAAGGTCCGCAGGTCAACAAGCAGGTTGTTCAGCGTGATCTGCACGAAGGAATATACTTCTGACGATTGGCTGTAAACATCGGTGGGACGGCCTTCACGGATGTTCTCAATGGTCATGTTCACATAGCTGTCGCCCAAGATGTTGCGGGCATAGTCAATATCGTTCAGCTGGGAAATCACGCCGAACAAGGAGAAGAGGGCAAAGGCAATGAAAGAAAAAGCCAGCATCCGCCTCGACTCATACATGGTTTTAGGTACGTCGCGGGTCCAAATCTGAAGAAACCGTTTCAGCTTCGTACGTTCTTTTCGGTAGATTTTGTTGTGGAGCTTGAAGGCGAGGTCGTTCAGGTATTTGGTGGTGTTCGACTCAGGATAGTTGGTCTGTGCGAAGGCCAGGTCGGAGGTGAGGTCAAGATAAATGTCTGCCAGCGCGTCGGGAGTGGACTGCGATGGGTTTGACACCACCGTATCCATTGCTTTCCATTTGCTGATGTTTTTTCGGATGAAGACATTCTCTTTCATATTGCAAACTTACAAAAAAAGTCTGATAAATAACATTAGTTATCAGTTTTTTTGTAATTTTGCAATCAAAAGTCACACAGCTAACTTTTCAATATCCGATATGGCAGACCACACCTTTGTCACGGGGCAGTTTGTGCGTATTGACCAGACACTGGCCAATGCGGGCGACCGTGCGGTGGCTGCACTGCTCGATTTGATTGTGGTGGTCATGATTGCCTCATCGCTGTCCATGCTGTTGCTGCCATTGTGGGACGAAGGGGAACTGCAATTCCTGATCTACGTCATTCTCTATGTCCTTCCCCTGCTGCTCTACAATTTCCTGTCGGAATGGCTGATGAAGGGACGAACGCTGGGTAAGATGGCACTCGGACTACAGGTGGTGGGAGGTGATGGCTCGGTGCCATCGGTGCTCTCGCTTTTCTATCGTTGGGTGTTTTTCCTTGTTGAGGGATACACGGGATTTGGACTGGTGATGATGCTGTTTACCAAAAACAATCAGCGACTGGGTGACTTGGCAGGAGGCACGTATGTGGTGAAACTGAAAAACGTGTGGCTCGGAAACGCCTATGTCAACTCGCTGGCGGATTTTCCTCCTGGCTATCAGCCTGTCTATCCACAAGCTGCGGAACTCTCGCAACGGCAAATGGAGGTCATTCAGGATGCCTATTTCACTCATGGAGCTGATTCGGAGAGTATGAGGGTGGAGTTGGCACAGAAAGTATGTGAGCAACTGCACCTGAGCGTGTCGGGCATCAACACCTATCAGTTTTTCGGGCAACTGGCCTACGACTACCGGTTTATGTTGGCCAAAGAGAATGCCTGAGTGCTGATTTTTGAAAGTGTAAATGGCTGATCCAACATGAGGTGAAGAAATAATGAGTGAACAGCTGTTTAAAAAAGGGAATACACTGAATGTCAAAACTATACTAAACAATATGAAATTTCGGAGAATCTATTTTTTCTTGTTGATTTCCCTCTTGGCAGTAAGTGCCAACGGGCAGATGGTGAATCCTGCAAAATTCACTTCATCCCTCAACAAGATTTCTGACACGGCCGCTGAAATCGTTTTTACAGGCACCATTGAGCCGGGATGGCATGTCTATTCCACCAACGAAGTGGACGGACCTATCCCTGCTACCTTCAATGTTGACAAAATCAGTGGAGCTGTGACCGACGGTCCGCTGAAGGCGGTGGGCAATGTGGTGAAGAAGTATGAGGATATGTTCGGCTGTGAGGTTTTTTATTTTGAAAACACAGCCAAGTTTGTACAGAAACTAAAACTCACCGGCGGCAAATATGAGGTGGAAGGCTATCTCCAGTATGGAGCCTGCAATGACCAGACATGTGCTCCACCGAAGAATGTGGAATTTCAGTTCTCGGGAGAGGCAAAGCCTGCTGCTCCAGAGAAAAAAGTGGCGAAGCCGCAAGCGGATGATTCCAAGACGGCTGCTCCTGACTCCAAAGCAACCCCTGCGGCAGCAACCCCTGTGGCTTTGACACCTACTGACGTGAAAAATGATGCCAGTCAGGCGGATAAGACTGAGGCTGCGGAGGACGAAAAAAAAAATGAAGCGGACCTGACCGGTGCAGACTCGCTCTCAGCCGATTCTGCCGTTGCGCTCTTGTCCGACTCGCTCTCTGCTGACTCTGCTTCGCAAATCAGCACTGCGGGGAATGAGGGAATATGGACCCCCGTGATCAGTCAGTTGAAGGCATTGGATGAAGGTGGAAACTCCAACACGAACAATAACCCGCTATGGAAGATTTTCCTTCTGGGATTGGTGGGTGGATTGGTGGCGCTCGTCACCCCCTGTGTGTGGCCCATCATTCCGATGACGGTGAGTTTCTTCCTGAAACGTTCGGGCGACAAAAAGAAAGGCATACGCGATGCTTGGATCTACGGACTGAGTATTGTGGTGATATATGTGTTGCTGGGACTGGTGGTGACTGCCCTCTTCGGCGTGAATGCATTGAACTCACTGGCAACCAACGCGGTGTTCAACATTTTCTTCTTCCTTTTGCTCTTGGTGTTTGCCGCGTCTTTCTTCGGTGCGTTCGAACTCACCCTCCCTTCATCTTGGAGCACAGCGGTGGACAGCAAGGCGGAGAAGACGGGCGGACTGATCGGCATTTTCCTCATGGCGTTCACTCTGGCTCTCGTGAGTTTTTCGTGCACCGGTCCAATCATCGGATTCCTGCTTGTGGAGGTGGCTACCGATGGCGGTTCTATGATTGCGCCGACCGTGGGCATGCTTGGTTTCGCCATCGCACTGGCTCTCCCGTTCACCCTCTTCGCCATGTTCCCAAGCTGGCTCAAATCCATGCCGAAATCGGGCGGATGGATGAACACGGTGAAAGTGGTGCTGGGATTCATTGAGCTGGCCTTCGCATTGAAATTCCTGTCCGTGGCCGACCTGGCATACGGATGGCGGCTGCTCGACCGAGAAACTTTCCTGGCTCTGTGGATCGTGATTTTTGCCTTGCTGGGACTGTATCTCCTCGGAAAAATCAAGTTCAAACATGACGACGATGACACCCATATCGGGGTGCTGCGCTTTTTCCTCGCACTCATCTCCCTGGCTTTTGCTGTCTATATGGTTCCTGGTCTGTGGGGGGCTCCGCTCAAAGCGGTCAGCGCATTCGCACCGCCGATGAAGACACAGGATTTCAACCTTGCTCCTGAGCAGGAAGTGAAGCCGATGTTCACCGACTACGAAGAAGGCATGGCATACGCCAAGACGAACCACAAGCCTGTGCTGATTGACTTCACCGGTTATGGATGCGTGAACTGCCGGAAGATGGAGGCGGCGGTGTGGACCGACAGCCGCGTGGCTGGAAAAATGAAGGATGACTATGTGCTTATCCAACTCTATGTGGACGAGAAGACGTCGTTGCCTGAGCCTGTGGTGGTGGATGAGAACGGCGAGCAGAGGAAATTGCGCACGGTGGGCGACAAATGGAGCTATCTGCAGAGTCATAAGTTCGGCGCCAATGCACAGCCGTTCTATGTGCTGCTCGACGGCGACGGCAATCTGCTCAACAAACCTTATTCTTACGATGAGAATGTGGACCACTACCTCGATTTCCTTGACACGGGAATCCGAAAGTTTCAAGAAAAGAATTAAAACAGAAAGATTTAACAAAGACTTTATGGATAGAAACAACAAAAAAGGATGAGCGTGGAACTCATCCTTTTTTTGTAATGCTTGTGACGTGGGTCACTTCTTGCCTTTGTGATTGTTTGTGACGTGTATCACTTCTTGTTCTGATACTGTGGCCACACATATCCGTCGATGGCCTTCGGGGTGCGGAAATTCACAGGGATGGACATCTCACAAGGCATGTTGGTGCCGTCGGTAGCAACCGCAGGATTCCATTTCGGCATGGTGTTGACGATGCGCACTGCCTCGGCGTCCAGACCTGGACTCACGTGCTCAATCACCTGAATGTTGGAGATGGAACCGTCTTCCTGAACCATGAACTTCACTTTCACGTCGCCCTCTATATTCTCTTTCAACTCCTTCTTCGGATATTTGGTCTGGGAGGAGATGAATTTGGTCATCTCAACCATGCCGCCTGGGTAGGTTGGGTTCTTCGCCAGCGTCTTCTGAACAGGAACGTATGGCTCATTCACTTCGGTCACAGTCTTGTGAACCACAACTTCCTCCACTTGGTCTTCAGGAGGTTGCGGCAGACGGAATTTCACCGGCACGATAGCGCTTTCGTCCTTCACAGCCTTGCCGCTGATGATAATCGGGTTCCAATGGTCAACCAGCTTGACCAGACGCACTGCCTCGGCATCAAGACTTGGGTACTGCGAAGGAGAAGAGATGCGGATGTTGCTTCCCTTGCCCTGCTCATCGATGGTGAGGTTCACGTAGAGCACACCGTGGATGCCGGCTTTGAGGGCATCCTCAGGATATTTCATGTGTTGCTCGAAGAAGGCCTGCATGGCTTTCTCGCCTCCAGGATAGTAATCGTCATCGCCGTCGATGGTTGGCTGGTCGTAAGGCACCTTGAACTGCACTGGCACAGTGAGCTCAGTCGATGCCACCTTGCCCTTCACTTTTCCTGGCACCCATTTCTTCACGAGCTTAACCACGCGGAGTGCCTCCTCGTCGAACTCTGGATAGCCTGACGATTCACTGACATGGATGTCAGAAGGTTTTCCTTTCTTGTCGATGTTGAGGGTCACATAAGTGAGACCGGAGATTTTCTGTGCTTTCAGATTTTCGGGATACTTGATGTTGGAATCAAAGAAATCGTACATGGCTACCTCTCCCCCTGGGAATCCATAGTAGTCATCCACGAACTGTGCTTGAGCTCCCGTGGCAATGAATGCCATCGCTAAGATTGCGAATAACTTTTTCATTTTCTCTTGAATTAATGGTTAGATGTTTGTAATTCCTATATCGCATTATTTTGCAAATTTATAAAAAAAATATAACTTTGCACTGTTTTACAAAAAAATTAAACAAAAGTCATAATAAAAATGGAAGAAAATCAGAAAAATCAGTTGCAGATTGAGATAAAGCCTGAAGTGGCTCAAGGTGTGTATTCTAATTTGGTGGCCATCACCCATTCATCTTCAGAATTTGTGATGGATTTCATCGCCATGATGCCGGGAATGCAGAAGGCAAATGTGGGCACCCGAGTGGTGATGGGGCCTGAGCATGCCAAGCGCCTGCTGGCAGCTTTGAGCGACAATGTCCGCAAATATGAGCAGCAGTTCGGTGAAATCAGGATGCCGGGTGCACAGCCTCGTCCAGGAAGCACCATCGCTCCGTTCAATATCAACAACCATGGTGAGGCATAACTGAAATGCCTGATTCTCACTGACTGGGCTTATGTGAAGATTGGTCTGGATGTGAGTCTTTAAACCTTAAAAAGTTGCCATCCGTGAACTCGAATCGGTTTGCGGATGGCAACTTTTTGTCTTTATCGGTCGGGATAGTCCTAATGCGCTTTTATTGGACTGCCTTTTTGAGGAATGCGAACAGGCGGTTGAGCGCCTCGTCGAGCACTGGCTGAGGACAGGCGAGGTTCATCCGGATGAATCCTTCTCCTGAGGCTCCGTAGTGGGTGCCTGCATTCAGATAGACCTTGGCTTGCTCGGTGAGCATGTCCTGAAGCTCCTGCACGTTGCAACCCAATTTCTGGCACAGGCGTGAGCAGTCAGTCCAAGCCAGGTAGGTGCCTTCCAGCGGCATGTTGGTCAGCAGTCCGTGGCTTTCGTTGTCAATCCTCTGCTGCAGCACCTGGCTGTTGCGGAAGATATGCTGGTTGAGCTGTTCTATCCAGTCCTCACACTCGTTGTAGGCTGCGATGGTGGCAACCGGCGCGAATGGGTTGACATCACACACCTCATGGATGTTGATGGCGCGGTCAATCCTCCGGCTCAGTGCAGGGTCGGCACAGACAATGTTGGCCATTTGAAGTCCTGCTATGTTGAAGGACTTGGATGCGGATATGCACGTAGTGGAATGGTGGAGAGCCTCTGCCGAAACGGAGGCGAACGGGATGTAGGTGTAGCCTGGCATGACGAGCTCGTTGTGAATCTCATCGGAGATGACGTGGACATGGTGCCTCACGCAGATGTCTGTGATCCGCAGCAGTTCCTCCCTGGTCCATACGCGGCCTCCAGGGTTGTGGGGATTACAGAGGATATATGCCACGACCATTGGGTCGGCGCATTGCTCCTCAAAGCCGGACCAGTCGAAATGGTATTTGCCGTCTTTACCCACCAAAAGCGGGGATTCCGCCACCTCGCATCCGATGTTGCGGATACTGGAGAAGAAACAGTTATAGACGGGAGTGGTGACAAGCACCTTGTCGCCCGGCATGGCCAATGCCTTGATGATGCAGGAGATGGCAGGCACAACACCGATGGTGTATTGAATCCATTCGCGGCGGATGTCCCAGCCGTGGCGGCGCGCAAACCAGCGAATCACGGCGTCGTAGTATTCGTCGGTCACTTGTGTGTAGGCGAAGACGCCGTGCGCCGCACGACGGTTGATGGCTTCAATAATCGGATCGGCGGCCTTGAAGTCCATGTCGGCTATCCACATGGGAATCACATCCGGCTCGGTGGTGTCCCATTTCACACAGCCACTACCCCTGCGGGGTACGATGGCGTTGAAATCATAAGTTCTGTGGTTCATGATTGTTTAGTATGGGTTAGTATGGTTTTGTTGCAAGTGTCGTTTTCTGAGTTTTCGGACAGCCTCGGCACATCTTTTTCTTCTCTCCTTTCCTCTCCCGCTTTTCCAAAAGTTTATGACTTGGTCAACAGTCTTTCCTGAGCTTGATGACGCAGTCGGCTGGCTGCTTTATGTTTTCATCGATGGTGACGCTGCCAATCTCGTCGGCGATGATAAGGCCGGAGGTCGGGTTCTTGATGTTGGTCACCTTGCCTTTGATGTCGGCACGTAGCGTGGAATATTCAAACATGCGGTCGCAGTCCTCTCCAAACGTGCAGTTCTCTATCACCAGGTCGTGGGCATAGCACAGCACCTGCTCTCCGGTGATATGGCAGTTCACGAGACGCAGGTTCTTAGAGTGCCAGCCCAGATATTCCCCGTGGAGCTCAGAGTCGTAGATGGTCACGTTCTCCACCTCCCAGAAGGCATCCTTGGTGTCGATGAAGGCATTGCGGATCTCCACGTTTTTCACGTATTGGAACACATATTTGGAGTCGCTTTTCAGTCCGTCAATCTTCACGTTGTCGCAGAACATGAAAGGGTAGGTGCCGTCGTGGATTTCCAGATTGCGGATGTTGAGGTCACTGCATTTCCAGAATATCTCGTCGGCATCGTTGATCACCACGTTCTCCATGTCGATGTGGTGCATCTCACGGAACATTTTCGGACCGTCAATCACGGTGTCAGACATATTCAGGTGGTCGGAATACCATAGGGCGGAACGCGCGCCAACCTTGAAATGGCAGTTGTGGATGCGGAATCCATGCACATGCCAGAAAGGATATTTGCCTTCGAACAGGCAGTCTTCAGCTTCGATGTCGCTGCATTCCTTGATGGCGGACTCTCCTTCGCCAATTGTGACGTTCTCGAGCCGCAGCCCATGGGATTCAAACAGTGGGCGCTCTCCCTCGAATGTTTTGTCTTTGATGATGTTCATGTAATTGTTATAGTTTCGTCGGTTTCTGTTGTTTTTTTGTTGATTGACTGGAGGAACCGCAGGCTTTTCAGCCTGTCGGCCTGATATGTCTTTTTCGATGTGATTATCCTATATCTCTTCTTTCGGCAGCCATTTCTTCGACTTGAGTCTCCATAGGAATAGCAATCCTCTGATGCAAAGTTCGATACACATGGCGAGCCATACACCGTTGAGACCCATGGTAGGGGCGAGGATGAGGGACAGTGGAATGCGGAATGCCCAGATGGAACCGAAGTTCATGCAACTTGGAACCACCGTCTTGCCTGCGCCTACAAACACGCCATAGCACACGATGGAGGCGGCGAACAACGGTTCGGCGAATGCCTCGATGCGGAGGGCCGACACACCGAGATCCACGATTTCGGGAACTGGAGTCATGATCCGCATCATCAAGGGTGCGCCCACATACATCACTACTCCCATCAGTGCCATGATGGCCATTCCCATCACCACGGTGATCTTGGCGAACCGCCATGCAAGGTCGTGACGTTTAGCACCCACACTTTGTCCCACGAGAGTGGTGGCGGCATCAGCGATACCGTAGCCGGGCATGTAGCACAGGCTTTCAGCGTTCACGCCGAAAGCATTGGCGGCGATGGCGAACATGCCGAGCGGGGCAACAATCATGGTGGTGCAAATCTGTGCGCCGCACATGATCACACGCTCGCAGGCAATCGGAAGGCCCAGTTTTACGGCTTTCTTCACCACGCGGCCTGTGGGTTTGAATAGCTGAAGCTTGGCCTTCTCCCGACTCAACCTCCCAAACAGACTCATCTTCCTCGACCTGAAGCATAGGAAATAGAACAGGAGTGAGCAGATGATGACCTCTGCCGTGGCCGTACCCAACGCAGCACCCATGACACCCAGTCCTGCACCATATATCTTGATATCCATGCCGAGAAGGTGATATTCTGTGGTTGGGAATATGAAGAGGAAGTTGAATACCACGTCGAGTACGCACATCAGCATGTTGAGCATGCTTGGCACTTTCACGTTTCCACTGCAGCGGAGCATGGAACTCATGAGCACGTTCAACTCGAAGAAAGGAATGGTGAGTGCGAAAACCAGAAAATAATCGGATGCGCCCGAACGAATGGATTCTTCGCCACCTAACCATCCCGGCAAGTGGCCGCTGATGGAGCTGGCTATCAGGCAGAGTGTGAGCGAGAAAGCGAGGGTGGTGGTGAATGCCTGGCGGAGTATGCTGCGTGCATCCTTGTCTTTCCGGGCTCCGATTTTGTGCGCCACCTGAACGGAAAATCCTGTGGCGATGCTGGAGCAGACACCCCAGAAAAGCCAAGTGGTGGTGGCCACCAAACCAATCGAGGCGGCTCCCTCGGCACCCAGCCTTCCCACCATGGCGGCATCGATATATTCCATCAGCACGTGGGAAATCTGGGCGAGGATGGCAGGAATGGCCAGCCGGGCTGTGAGGCTGATCTGCTCATATCCCGTCATGTCAGCCCCTCCGGACCTCACTTTTTCCAGCAGCAAGTCGGTCTTGCTCAGTTGATTGTTTGTTGCCATACGTTTGGGTTTGCAAAGTTACGGAAAAACGAGAGAAAAGCAAAAAATGATTTGCTTTTCCGAGTGCCAGTAACTTTGGCGCAGACAAATTTACGAAAAAAATGGGAATTGACGTATTGAGTGTCTGCTCTTTTGTGCGGTTGTGGCTTTTATCGCATAGTTTTTCAGTCGTTTAGCGAAATAGATATAAAAGATGCGGTGCAGGCTTCGTGTGAAGTCTGCACCGCAATGCTGGGATTTATCATAGTCGGGTGGGAGGCAGAGGGTCATCTGAGCAGTCCAAAGAAGAAAAGGAGGGCTGCCGTGTGTTTTTGTTCAATGCCTTTGGCGTAGCCCACGGTGGCGTGGCTGCTGTTCTGCACCGTTCCGTCGCTGCGGATGTAACCGATGGTGGCGTGGCTGCTGTTCTGCACGGTCCCGTCGCTGCGGATATAGCCGATGGTGGCATGATTGCTGTTCTGCACCGTGCCGTCGTTGCGGATATAGCCGATGGTGGCGTGACTGCTGTTCTGCACCGTTCCGTCGTTGCGGATGTATCCGATGGTGGCGTGGTTGCTGTTGTACACTGTGCCGTCTTTCACGTAGGCTGTGGTTGCGTGGTTGCTGTTCTGTACGGCCTGTGCCGATAGGTTTGTGGAGATGGCAAACAGGAGTGCCAATGCCAGAAGTTTGGTGAAGGTTTTCATAATCGTCGTTTTTTAGGTTCTACTCTCTCGTTTGTTTGTATTGCAAAGATAAGTTTTTTGTATTCCGCTGCAAAAGGTTTTTTCATAAATCCTATAGGGATTTGCCTAATTTGAGAAATGTGCTTTTGTGTCGGGGACTGTCCCCGCCCTTTGCTCTCAGTTCAAAAATCGGGTGTTAGTTGGCTTGTGCCATTATTTCAGTTTGTTCTTAAAACCGATGTCTTATGACTGTTTTTTTATGTTAAAAAACCTTAATAAATGTGTAATAGTGTGAATTTTTGGGGTGAAAAAGAATAAAAAGTCATTATATATAGTGGTGTTTGAAAGATTTTTACTACCTTTGCACCGCTTTTTGGACTATATCGCCAAAATGGCAGTCATGAGAGGCTGTTTTTCCGGCGAACACGGAGAATAATGCGCCATATATATTATAAGGTGTAGTGATGCACGGGATTATATGTTGGTGCAGTAAGCGGGTCGGGCAATAACCGTCTGAAGATTCTCCACAAACGAATGAAATAAACAAAACAAAAATATATAATAATTTAAAAAACATTAAAATGCCTACTATTCAGCAATTAGTAAGAAAAGGAAGGAAAGTGCTGGTAGACAAGAGCAAATCACCTGCCTTGGACTCATGTCCACAGCGCCGCGGAGTTTGCGTTCGTGTTTACACCACTACTCCTAAGAAGCCGAACTCGGCTATGAGAAAGGTGGCTCGTGTCCGCCTCACAAACAAGAAAGAAGTTAACTCCTACATTCCGGGAGAGGGTCACAACCTTCAGGAGCACTCAATCGTTCTCGTCAGAGGCGGACGTGTGAAAGACCTTCCAGGTGTACGCTACCACATCATCCGTGGTGCTTTGGATACCGCCGGAGTGGCAAGCCGCACACAGCGTCGAAGCAAATACGGAGCTAAACGTCCTAAAGCTAAGAAGTAAAAAACAAAAGAAGTTTAATTAACACATTTAGTTTGTTGGAAAGCTATTTAAAGATGGTTGAGTAAATGTTCCGGAGGGAACGTTGAAGAACGCTGAAAGCAACCAGACAGACTGAAAAAAAAGACAAACAAATGAGAAAAGCAAAACCAAAAAAGCGTGTGATCCTGCCGGATCCAGTTTATGGCGATGTGAAGGTTACAAAGTTTGTGAACAACCTCATGTATGACGGAAAGAAGAGCATCGCCTACTCGATTTTCTATAACTCACTTGCTTTGGTGGAGAAGAAGATGAAGGACGAGGAGAAGTCTTCCCTCGAAATCTGGAAGAAAGCACTCGAAAACATCACTCCGCAGGTGGAGGTGAAGAGCCGCCGTATCGGTGGTGCCACTTTCCAGGTGCCTACGGAAATTCGCCCAGACCGCAAGGCGGCCATCTCAATGAAGAACATGATCGCTTTCGCCCGCAAACGTTCGGGTAAGAGCATGGCTGACAAG
>JAEEGF010672716.1_pt1 | contig 19455 bp, 14 predicted proteins | sample 9134171 | NCBI WGS metagenome assembly JAEEGF01 (sample SAMN16246542, study PRJNA631951) | gut metagenome | biome: gut microbiome; feature: rumen; material: AP-attached | host: Bos | place: Iran: Karaj | collected 2018-10
TTCGGAAACGCGCGGAAGACGGCATGAGCCATATCCCGGAAGACCGCCATAAACACGGTCTGATCCTGGACTTCACACTTCAGGAAAATATGGTCCTCAGGCGTTATCTGGAACCTGAGTTCCAAAAGGGCGGCTTCATCCGCTTCGGCGAGGTCCGGAAGTACGCCGAGAAACTGATCGATGAATTTGACGTCCGCTCTGGCGAAGGCGCCGATACGATCGCACGCTCCATGTCCGGCGGCAACCAGCAGAAAGCCATCATCGCCCGTGAGCTGGACCATAAGCACGATCTCCTGGTCGCGATCCAGCCCACCCGCGGCCTGGACGTCGGCGCCATCGAATCCGTCCACAAAGAGATCGTCAAGCGCCGTGACGAGGGCGCGGCGGTCCTTCTCATTTCCCTGGAACTTGAGGAAGTCATGTCCTTAAGCGACCGCATTCTCGTGATGTATGAGGGCGAGATCGTCGGCGAGTTCGATCCGAAGAAGACCACTGTTCAGGAACTTGGTCTCTACATGGTGGGCGCCAAACGCGACACCCAGAAAGGAGGAGAGGCATGAAAGAAAACTTCTTCTCGAAACTGAGGCAGAAAGCCGGATTCAAGAGTGTGGCTTCCTCGATCCTCTGCATCGTCGCGGGACTTCTGATCGGTCTCGTGGTCATGATCATCCTGTCCTTCGTCAACGAGAGAACGTCGATCGGCGACGCCTTCTACGGGCTTTCGATCCTCCTGGGCGGACCGTTCTCCTCGGGAAGCGCAGCCTATATCGTGACGAACCTGGGCGACATGATCTTCTACGCGACGCCGCTCATCATGACCGGTGTATCCGTCGCGATCGCCTATAAGACCGGCCTCTTCAACATCGGCGCGGCCGGACAGTTCCTCATGGGCATGACCGGATCGCTTCTCGTCGCTCTGAACATCAACACCACCGGAAATCCCGGACTGGGCGTCCTCGTCTGGATCCTGGCGGTCCTGGTCGGCGCGGTCTGCGGCATGCTCTGGGGCATGATCCCGGGCTTCTTCCGGGCGGTCTTCAACGTGAACGAAGTCATTGTCTGCATCATGACGAACTGGATTGCGGCCAACATCGTGAGCTGGGTCTTCGGTCTGATGCCGCACCTCATCAACTCCGGAAGCGGCAAGTCCGGCTACCTGATCACGACGGCGGTCACCGGAAACGGAACCCCGACGCTGGGCCTCAATCAGCTCTTCAAAGGCTCGTACATCGATGCCGGCATCATCGTCGCAATCATTCTCGCGGTAGGCATCCATGTGATGCTGACCAAGACCACTTTCGGCTATGAACTCCGTGCCTGCGGCGCGAACCGTTATGGCGCCAAATATGCCGGCATGAGCGAGAAGAGGAACATCATCCTCTCCATGGCCATCGCAGGCGGCCTTGCGGCCATCGGCGGCGCGCTGTATTATCTGAACCCCGGCATCGAGTTCAAGTTCGACAGCGCCTATCAGAAACTTCCGGATTACGGCTTCAATGGTATCCCTGCAGCCCTTCTGGGAAGCAACAACCCGATCGCGGTCATATTTGTCGCACTCTTCATCCGCTACCTGAACACCGGCGGCGGCAACCTGACGAGCGCAGGCTTCAACAAGTACATCGCGGACGTCATCATTGCGCTGATCATCTACTTCGCGGGCTTCTCGAAACTCTTCAAAGACATCATGTCGAGAAGAAAAGCCAGAGCGGCCGTTCAGACCGCCACGGCCAATTCGACTATGGCGGAGAAGGCAAAGGTCACGGAAAGCGCGGTGCCGGACGCTCCGCCTAAGGAGGAAAAGCAAGCACCTGTTTCAGAAAAACCGGGAAAGGAGGGTGACGAATAATGGTATTCCTGCTTCAGAAAACATTGATTTATGCAGCACCGCTTCTGATCGTCGCGCTCGGCGGCATGTTCTCTGAGCGAAGCGGCGTCATCAACCTCGCCCTCGAAGGCGAAATGATCTTCGGCGCCTTCTGCGGCGCGATCCTGGCTCGTTTCTTTGCCATGCAGGGCATCCTGATGAACAATCTTCAGCTGATGTTCCTGATCGTCATGCTGTTCTCGGCGCTCTGCGGGGCGCTGTTCGGCCTCCTGCTGTCCTTCTCGGCAATCAACCTGAAGGCGGACCAGACCATCGGCGGCACGGCGCTGAACATGCTGGCAGCGGCTCTGGTCAATGCATTTGCCCTCTCCCTGTTCAACAGCGAGAAGATCCAGATGCCGGCCAATTTCGGCGGCTACGTCATGCTGAACAGCGACCTGCCGGTGATCCTTCAGGTCTTCGGCGACAAGGCTTATCTGTCCACCTACGTCATCGTCATCGTGTTCATTGCACTGTCGATCTGGATCTACAAGACCAAGACCGGCATGCGGATGCGCTCCTGCGGCGAACATCCCCAGGCGGCTGCTTCCGTGGGTATCAACGTTTTCAAAATGCGCTACCTCGGCACCATGATCTCCGGCGCGCTTGCAGGCCTCGGCGGATACGCCTACATCGCGACCGTTGCGAACGGAACGGCAGAAGCCTCCGTGGGCGGCATGGGCTTCCTGGCGCTGGCCATCATGATCTTTGGCAACTGGAAACCCCTCGGCATCGCGCTCGGCGCCATACTGTTTGGTTTCCTGAAGTGCATCGGTCCGGTTTCCTCGTCTCTGGAATTCCTGAAGAACCTTGGACTTCCGATGTACTTCTACAACATTATCCCCTACGTGGTGGTGCTGATCGTCCTTGCGCTGACCGCAAAGAAGTCGGGCTGCCCGAAGGCGGAAGGCATTCCGTACGACAAAGGAATGAGGTGATCCTGCTATGAGAATGGTCGATCTGATCCGTAAGAAACGCGACGGACAGCCTCTCACAAGAGAGGAGATCCGCTGGTTTACGGAAGGCTATGTGAAAAATGAGATCCCGGATTATCAGGCGGCCGCCATGCTGATGGCCATCTATTTTCAGGGAATGAACCGGGACGAGATCGCGGAACTGACCTTTGCGATCCGGGATTCCGGCGAGCGGATGGATTTCTCCGCCATCAAAGGCGTCCGGGCGGACAAGCATTCCACCGGCGGCGTGGGCGACAAGACCAGCCTCATCGTGGGACCGATCGTGGCCTCTCTGGGCGTCGTGGTTGCGAAGATCTCCGGCCGCGGCCTCGGACATACCGGCGGAACGGTGGACAAACTGGAGTCCATCCCGGGTTACCGGACAGACCTCTCGGAAGAAGAGTTCATCAACGTCGTGAATCGTACCGGCATCGCCATCGTCGGCCAGAGCCGCGACATTGCACCTGCGGATAAAAAGCTTTATGCGCTGCGCGACGTGACCTCGACGGTCGAGAGCATTCCGCTTATCGTCTCCAGCATCATGGGCAAGAAGCTCGCCGCGGACGACGACGTGATCGTCCTCGACGTGAAGACCGGCAGCGGCTCCTTCATGAAGACGGAAGAAGACAGCCGGAATCTGGCTTCGATCCTGGTGGACACCGGCAAAAAGGCCGGGAAGAAGATCATGGCGCTCATCACCGACATGGACCGCCCGCTGGGCGTCAACGTCGGAAACGCCCTGGAGGTCGAAGAAGCCATCGAAACGCTCAAAGGCAACGGTCCCGAAGATCTGGTCGAGGTCTGCACGGAGCTCGCAGGCTGGATCCTGAAGCTTGCGGACAAAGCAGAAACGATCGAAGAAGCCCGTGAGAAGGTAAAATCCGTCATCGCGGACGGTTCGGCGCTCTTTAAACTCCAGCAGATGATCGCCGCGCAGGGCGGAGACCCCCGCGTCGTGGATGACTTCACTTTCTTTGGAAAAGCAAAAGTGGAGAAAGAAGTCAAGGCGAAGAGAAGCGGATACATTTCCTTCATGAATACGGAGGAGATCGGAAGAGCCAGTCTGCTTCTGGGCGCAGGCCGGAACACCATGGCTGACGTCATCGACATGACCGCTGGCATCAAACTTCTCCGGAAGACCGGCGACTACGTCAATGAAGGCGAGACCATCGCGCTTTTCTATACCACCAACCGTTCCAGACTGGACGCGGCGGAAGCAGCCTACGAAGGCGCGCTGACATTCTCGGACGAGGCGCCCGTGCTTCCCCCGCTGATCCGCGGAACCGTGGAGTAAAACATGGCGAAATTATATTTCAAATACGGCGCCATGGGCTGTTCGAAGAGCGCCCAGGCCCTGATCACGAAGTTCAACTATGAAGAGCGCGGCATGACGGTGCTTCTCATGAAGCCCGCCATCGATGACCGCGAAGACGCGGCTGTCGTGCATTCACGCATCGGTCTGGAAGCGCCCTGCCTGATGGTGCCGGCCGACATGGATCTCTTCAAACTCTATACGGAGAATTACAGAGACCGTGACGTGGTGATCGTGGATGAATGCCAGTTCCTCACCGAGGAACAGGTGGACCAGCTCGGACAGATCGTGCTGGACTGCGACATCCCCGTGCTGTGCTTCGGCCTTCGTACAGACTTCCTGACACATCTTTTCCCCGGAAGCAAGCGGCTCCTTGAGATCGCTGAGTCCGTGACCGAGATCAAGTCGGTCTGCCGGTGCGGCGCGAAAGCCACCGTGAACGCTCGCTTTGACGACAACGGAAATGTGGTCTACCAGGGCGCGCAGGTGCTGATCGGCGGCAATTCCCGCTATGAGGCCATGTGCAGACGCTGCTGGCTGAGGAAGAAGAAAGAACAGGAAGAACGGGGGATCATTTCATGAAATCACTGGTCATCGGAATCTGCGGCGGTTCCGGATCGGGAAAGACGACCATTGCGGAACGGCTCATGGATGCCTTTCCCAATGAAGCCGTGCTCCTGTCGCATGACTTTTATTACCGGAGGAATGATCATCTGACCTTTGAAGAGCGTTGCAAGATCAATTACGACCATCCGGATTCTTTAGAGACATCGCTGATGATCGAACACCTCAAGGCGCTCCGGGACGGACAGACCGTCACGGTCCCGCAGTATGACTTCACCGTACACAACCGGTCGGACGAGGTCCTCGTTCTGGAACCCAAGCCCATCATCATCGTCGAAGGCATTCTCATTTTCAGCAATGAGGAGCTGGTGAACCTGATGGACATCCGCGTTTATGTGGATACGGACGCGGACGAACGGATCCTCCGCCGCGCGCGCCGCGACATCATGGACCGCGGCAGGAGCGTGGAGTCGGTCATGAACCAGTATCTGTCGACGGTCAAGCCCATGCATGAGAAATTCGTCGAACCTTCGAAGAAGAAGGCGCACATCATCGTGCCCGTGGGCGGCAAGAACCACATCGCGATGGAAATGCTGATCTCCACGGTGGCAAACCGGCTTCGGAAAATGGGGCTTTCAAACTGACCACCTGTCCATAAGCGCGAAAAGACCGCCGGACGCAGAAGCGTTCCGGCGACCTTTTTGAATTCTCATTCAAACTGTGTCAGTGTTCCCTGACGGGCGGGTCGGAGGGATTCTTTACAAAAAACCAGCCCTTTTCCGTGCAGAGATAGCAGAGATCTGTTCCGGTTCCGTCACGGCCATAGTTTCCGTAGAAGAAAGGCTTCCCGCCTTCCGGCTCGAATTCATATGCCTCTCCGCCGTTCCCGTCCCCAGGTGTGTGGTGTTCTTCAAACTCCTGATACTCACATTGAAGTCCCCTGAGCCAGTCCCTGAGCGGCTGAATGGCATCTCCTTCAAAGGTCCATTCTGCGTCATGGCCAAAGCGTACATAGCTGACCTTGACTTTTCTGACATTTTTGTCAATAGATGCGCCGATCTCTTTGTTCGGGTCGTTGCAGCCGGTACAGCCGGCAAGAGCGAGCATACAGATCAATGACAATATGAGAGCGAATGCCCGTTTCATATGATCCTCCTTTCCCTGCAGAACAGGATCAACGGATTCCTTTTGTGTTCCACATACTTCTATACCCGCCGCTTTATGATCGTAGTATACCGCTACGGACGGAGATGGTCAATCCGGACCCCCTTACTTCTATAGTACCTTTGTGATCCATCTTTCGGACACTGAGTTTTCCACAATCAGCAAAGAAACGGATCATGATCCGAAAATATGTGCTCTTATTGCTGAAAGAAGGTTGTTATAGTACAATCAATACATCTTGAGAGGCTTCCATCTAAATGGAGGAACGAAATGCCTGATCATGAGCAAAATAGAATGACCAGAGAGACCATGCGGGCATGGGCAGAGATCGATCTCGGTGCCATGGTCCACAATCTCTCTGTCGCGAAGAAAATGAGCGGGCGGAAGGTCTGCGCGGTTCTGAAAGGCGATGCGCACGGGCACGGTGCAGTTCGCTGCGCCCGGACGCTGGAAGCGCACGGCTGCGACGCCTTCGCGGTGGCGACACTTTCGGAGGGGATCGAGCTCAGGGATGCGGGGATCAAGGCTCCGGTCCTGGTACTGGGCTTCACACCGGCAGAATTTGCGGGGGAGCTTTCAAATCACGGACTGACCCAGAGCATCCTGGATGAAGCATATGCGTTTGAACTCGAAGAGGCGCTTTTGGAGGCTGGGAAGACGCTGGACATCCATGTAAAGATCGACACAGGCATGTCCCGGACAGGGCTTTTCGCGCAGGAAAGTCCCGAAGAGGCGGCGGAGGCGGTTCTCCGGATCGCGGGGCTTCCGCACCTTCGCATCACCGGAATCTTTACACACTATGCCGCAGCGGACGTTCCCGGAAAAGATGATTTCACAGCCTGGCAGCTTCAGAATTTCAAGGCAATTCTTCAAAAACTCCGTGAGGCAGGCTTTGACTTCGAAGGCGTCACGGTGCATGCGTCGAACTCTGCCTGCGTGCTATTTCACCCGGAGACCTATTTCGACATGGTGCGCGCGGGCGTTATGCTGTACGGTTTTTATCCGGACGACCGCTTCCGGCCCGACGGCCCCTTACGGCAGGCGCTGGCATTGAAGGCGCGTGTCGCGCAGGTCAAAGAACTTCCGGCGGGTGCGCACGTCAGCTACGGATGCACATTTGAAACGAAGAGACCGACGAAGATCGCGGTCGTTTCTGCGGGCTATGCGGATGCCTATCCCAGGAATCTGTCCAACAAAGGCGCCTACGCAATGATCAACGGTGCGAAATGCCCCCAGATCGGCCGCGTCTGCATGGACCTTACGATGTTCGACGTGACGGACGCCGACGTCAAACGGGGCGACGTCGCAATCCTCTACGGCCGGGGCGGCATGTCCCTTGAAGAGATCGCGGCGCTCACCGGCAGCATCAACTGCGAAGCATCTTCACTTCTCACGAAGAGAGTGCGGAAAGTCTATATCGAAGCGGAAGACGAATGACCGTCCGCAAAGTGTATCTTCAGGCGGAAGACGAGTAACCGTCCGCCATATGCGATATCGGGAAGGAGAACGGAAATGGATGTTCTGATCAAGAATGCGAAGATCATCGACGGCTCGGGCGAGCCTTCTTATATTGGCGACGTCGGCATTGACCGCGGAAAGATCGTCCTTCAGGATCTCCCAGAAACGGCAGAGCTCGTCATTGACGCGAAAAGGCGTGTTTTAGCCCCCGGATTCATTGACGCCCATTCACACGGGGACATGGCCTTCGGGCGCGATTTCGGGGATTTATGCAAGCTTAACCAGGGAATTACGACCCAGCTCTGCGGGCAATGCGGAAATTCCAACGCGCCGATCTCGGAAGAGACGATCTCTGCCAAGCGGGCGTCTCTTTCGGTATACATGAAACCGGTCCCGGAAGAACTCAAAAACTGGGATCTCTGGTCGAAGTACCTGGACTGGGCGGAGCAGGTTCCGAAGGCATTGAATGCCGGTCTTTTCGTCGGGTTCAATACGATCCGCATGGCTGTCATGGGCCTCACGGACCGGAAGCCGACCGCGGAGGAGAACCGCATCATGCAGGAACTCCTCGTCGACGCCATGGAGCACGGCGCGCTCGGCATGTCGAGCGGTCTGGCCTACGTGCCCGGCACCTATACGGACACGGACGACGTGGTGGAGATCGCAAAAACCATGGCGCCCTACGGCGGCATTTACACCACCCACATGCGAAATGAGTCCTTTGACCTCGTCGCTTCAGTCAGGGAGGCCATCGAGATCGGCCGCCGCGCGGGTGTCGCGGTGAACATTTCCCATTTCAAAGCCATGGGACGGCGGAACTGGGGCACGGCAAAGCTCGCCATCGCGGAAATCGAGAAGGCGCGGGCTGAAGGACTCACGGTCACGGTCGACCAGTACCCCTATGATGCTTCCATGACGATCCTCCACGCTTCCATGCCGCCGTGGCATTTTGCGGAAGGCTATGAGCATGTGGCGGCGCTTCTCAGGGATCCGGCCAAAAGAGCGGAGATCAGACGCGAGATGGAAGACCCGGCAAGCGATTATGAGAACTGTTATTTGAACTGCGGCGGCTTTGAAAATATTACGGTCTCGCTGGCGCCCAACACACCGGAGGCCGAAGGATTGTCCATTTTATCCTACGCCGAGAAGATCGGTAAGGATCCGTTCGACACCTTCTTTGATTTGATATTAGACAACCATTTTCAGGTCTCATCCTGTTACCACTGCATTGGAGAGGAAGATATTGAACAAATTTTCCGGCTCCCGTATTGTGTGGTCGGTACGGACGGTCTGGTATATTCCATGGATGGCAAATGTCATCCCCGCGGCTGGGGCAGTATGGTGCATGCCATCGACTTGTTCGTGAGACAGCGCCATCTGATGACGCTGGAACAACTCATCCGGAAGATCAGCGCGCTTCCGGCGGAGATCTATCATCTCAAGGGAAAAGGCCGGATACAAGAGGGCTATGACGCCGATCTGGTGCTGTTTGACGAAGAGCGTTTAAAAGACACCGCGACCTATGAAGATCCTTCGCGGGTCGCAGGCGGCATCGATATGGTCTTTGTGGGTGGTGAATGCGTGCTGAAGGACGGAGCGCTGACCGGCCGTATGCCCGGGAAGATCATTCTATCTCACGAGGCCAAAAACCATGCCTTGTTTCTGAAGCAGAAAGCGCTTCTTGAGCAGTTTCTCGAGAACGGCGCACTCACACAGGCGCAGCACGACAAGAGCCTTCACGATCTCCGGGAGAAAATGGGCGAGAAGGACGGGTAAAGGGACCTGAAGGCTTTCGGGGTCAAAGGTCCAGACCCTGAAGAGGGTAGGCATCTTTCGGGGCGTGCTCGTAATGAAGCGCTCTGGGATCGATCGGGCCGAGACTCTTTGTGGACACTTCGAGGATGCGCCCGGCCACGGGTTCGTAGGATGCACGGTAGTGAACGGCGGATTTTACCGCAACGACCGGACAGGTCTCAGGCTCAAGGCCGAAGAGATGAAGAGCCGCACGGTCTGCGGGCTGCACCCGTATCGAGCAGAGGATGATCTTGACGTTGCCGACTTCCACAAGCGCGGCTTTACCGAGCCGGTGCAGCACACCGTGCAGAAAACGGCCTTCGTTCCGGTAATTGCCGTCCGAATACTGAAGCACTTTGGCCTTTGCCCGCACCGGGCCGCCGGTGATATCCGGACGGAGCTTGCCGCCGAAGTCCAGTTCCACTTCATTTCCAAGACCCGCTTCATAGGCACGCTCGACCGACTCGGGGTCGAAGAGCGTCGAAAACATGGCAGGCAGGTTCGCATCGAACATGGCCCGGAGAAGTTCCGGATTGTCCTGGGTGGAGCCGGAGCCGGGGTTGTCATTCACGTCCGCAAGGACAATGGGCGGATGAACGCCGGAGTCCAGAAGCCTTTTGGCCTCACGGAGCGCTTCATCCGGAGCGAAGCAGTCGCGGTAGAAACTGCGCCGCTTCGCGTAGATCCTTTCGGCCAGATCGTCTGCAAGCCTTTGGGCACGAGGAAGATCATTGTCCGTGATGACAAGGGTGGTCCCAAAGCCTTCACGGACATCTGCGGCAAAGAAGCCGTGCGTGAAGCGGGCGTGCAGGATGCCGGGCTCTTTGTTCAGCGCGCCGATCTCCTCGCGGAAGGGCAGGAAACTCTCGTGTCCTGTCGGAAGCGTCGGGAAGAGCATGGGGAGTTCGTGGATGGCCATTGTCGGAACGACGCGGCCTTCCAGCGTGTCAATGAGACAATGGGCAGCCTTCAGCGCATTCTCATAGAAGTCCGTGTGCGGATAGAATTCAAGCGGGAAGAGAGCAGTCGCCTGGGCTGCTTTCTTTTTTGTCATGTTGACATGAAGGTCCAAGGTTACGAAGATCGGGCAGTCCGGACCGACGGCATTCCGCATGGACTCCAGAAAATCGCCCTCCGCGTCTTCGTGTTCTTCCGCGACCATCGCACCGTGAAGCGCAAGAAGCAGGGCCGAAGGGACAGAGGCAGGATCTTTTCCCTCTGTCTGCGCCTGGGCTTTGAGGTCACGGATAGCCTGAAGCATCGTGCCTTCCGCAAGGTCGTACACGCCCTTCGCGACCGGCGGTCCGGGCTGGGCGTTTAGGGCGAAGAACGGGCGGATCTCATAATCCGGAAGCGGATCGATCACGTCGAAGAAGGCAGGAAGTTCCATTTTCGCTTCCTTGAAGTATGCCCGGACGTTTTCCTCACCGAAGACAAACTCACGCTTCTCAAAGTCCTCGCGGGTTGTGACAGGGCCAAGGAAACGGTTGCATTCCAGTTTGAACTGACAGGATAAAATGGTTTTCATAAGATCCTCCGTTGAAAAAAGAGGTGACCTTCGTCACCCCTTCTTCTCTGTCTCGGTTTTCTTCCGTCTCCTCAGATGGATGAGAAGAAGCATCAGCACATAATAAACGGCCAGAAGGCCCAAAGAGATCAGCGCCATCGTGTAGGAGCGCGAAGCCAGGCTGATCAGCACCAGAAGCGGCGCGCCCAGGAGGATGCCGAAACTGGAGCCAAGAACCAGATTGTTCGCGGCCGGAGTCTTGAGGTCCGGATCGATCTCCCGAAGAAGAAGCACGCCGGAGCTGATGGTGCCGGTCATCATGCCGTACATGGAGACCAGTCCTTCGTAGTAATAGTCGCCGTATACCTTTTTGCAGACGTAACGGAGATGGATGAATGTGAAGACCGCGCCGAGGATGACCAGAAGGATGAACGGGATCCAGAGGCCGGACAGATCGCCGAAGTCGATGGAAGCGATGCCGGCTGTGATCATCAGGTCAAATGCCAGTCCGGAGATGCGGCTCAGAAGATAATTGTTCTGATACTGGGTCGTCATGACCTTGTTTTTCCGGAGCTTTGCGAAAATGAAGCGGACCAGAATGGCAAGCGCCGCGCCGATGATGAAGTTGAAGCCCCAGAGAAGCGATTCCACCGTGCCAAGGAGTCCGGGCGCCACCGCACCGAGAAGCGCACAGATGCCTTTTGTCAGAAGGAAGGTGGCCAGATAGACCAGGATCACCAGCGCGACCTGGATCGAGAAACGATCGATGGATTCGGAGATCGGCGCCTCGTCCTTTGACTGGAAGGTGGAAACGATCACTTCTTCACGCTTGACGTCCTCACCTTTCGCCTTCTTGAACTTGCCCGATTTCACGATGTAGTTGATGTAAATGACACCGACCGTGCAGGCGCAGAGGTAACCGGCAGCCGCAATGGCCAGACCGAAGGAACGGCCGCCCGTAAAGCCCAGCGCTTCAAAGGACGAACCGATGTTGTTGGCCTGTCCCGGTCCCTGGCCGTAACCCATCGGAAGCAGGATGCCGCTGGCGGGGAAGAGGTCGGGCATGAAGGTCTTGGCGAGGATCAGCGTCAGCCCGAGACCGATGATGCCCTGGACCATATAGGTGCCCACAATAACCGCGCCGCTCTTCAGGCCGGTCATGTTTCCTTTATATGCCTCGGTACGCTCCGGTACCTTCAGGGACATGGCGATGAAACCGATCGCGATGCCGTGGTAAGTCAGATATTCCAGGAAGGAAGCGTCCAGTTTCAGAACGCCCGTCGCCTTGAGGATCAGAAGAAGAAAGCCCGCGATGACCGCAGCGGGCATCAGGCTCTTGCGGATGAAGGGAATGACCCTCCGGAGAAAATGTGCAACCAGAAGCGCAGCCGCGATGATGGCGAACTGGATGATCGAGTTCCATAACTCTACATTTGCTGCAGAATAATCCATGGGTTACCTCTTATATTCTTTGCCTTTGAGATCGTAATAAGCGATCAGGTACTGCAGCGCGCTTGCGCGCGGAGGAAGTCTCAATTCATAGTATTCGTCGCCGGCCGTGAAAAGGATGGTGTTCACGAGGATCACCGCCATGCTCTTCATGGAGGAAAGTTCGATCGTGAGCAGGTCTTTCTGAAGCTCCGAGACCGGTTTTCCCTGAGGCGCTTCGCCGCCTCCCACCTCCAGACGGTCCGTGAAGAGTTTCACGGTGCCTTCAGCGGTCAGGACCTTGCCTTCCAGAGGATGGATCCTGTAAAGCTTCGCCCCGTCGTCTGTGCGGACCGGAGAGGAGTCCTGCGTGTCTTTCATCTTCTGAACCTGCGCTTTCAGATGCGCTTTCTGCCATTCGCTCCATTCGAGAATGGTTTCGAATGCAGGGGCCTGGCCGTCCGGCCTTTCAAAGAAGCCTTTCCGGTTCAACACATGTTCGCTTCCGCAGGAGAGGCAGCGGAGACGGTCGCCCCGGCTTCTTAATGAAGCGAAAGCCCGACAGTCCGGACAGGCGAAGAGTGCGGTCTCGAGCGTTTCCGCCGGTGCCTTTGCCTTGTAAGTATACTGCTTTTCGCGCTGATCCGCAAATGCGTCCACGAAAAGATCCCGCTCGATCAGTGCTTCTACTTCATCATCCGTCATCGCCGAAAGTTCTTCCGCGGTGTATTGGCCCGCAAGCTCTCCCCAGACCTTTCCCTTCCGTGTCTCCTTCGACCAGCGGGGATTCACGAAATAGCCGCCGTGGATCTTGAAGGTGATCAGCCCGGCGCCGCATTCCTTTGCGAGCCGCGCGGTCGCGGGAGAGATGAAACCGGTTTCGCCGGTGAAGGAACGGTTTCCTTCCGCCATCATGCAGACGTTCTGCCCTTTGGCGAGCCTTCTTTTGATCTCGTCGATCGTTTCCTGAGAGGAGGCGCCTTTCTTTCTTGCGATCGGGTCGGCGAGGAAACGGATCAGCCTGCTCACAAAGCCCAGCCGGAAAATGTGCTCGCTGGCCACGAAATACATGTGTCCCCGGAACGGCGCACCGAAGTAGAAGAAATCCCAGTTGGTATTGTGATTTGTGAGGATCAGGCTGGTCTTGGAGCGGGGAGTGTATTTCGGACAGCTGTAGCGCCCGGTCAACGCAAACCAGAAGCGGACCAGGAAGCGCATGAAAGCAAAGAATGCACGGTGGAACTGATACATAAACCTCTATTTACATGGCGCGATGAAATGGTTTCTTAGCAAGAACTATATCAAATCTTTTCAAAAATGAAAAGCCGGGCTCTCCTAAAGTCAGAAGATCCTTCTCGCTCTGGAGGGCGTAAAGCCATTGTAATCATACGACGTGATGCAGACGCCGCCCATGCTTTCGGAAGACTGGAGGATCTGACCGTTTCCGATGTAGATGGCGACATGGCTGACGTAACCTTTGGGCGAATAGAAGAGGAGGTCGCCGGGAAGCCAGGCGGAGGGATCCATGGGAAGCGCCGAACCGCAGGTCGACTGCGCCATGGAGTTTCTGGGAAGACCGATCCCCTGTGTGGCAAAGCATTTCTGCACAAAAGAAGAACAGTCGATGCCGCCGGTCAGGCTTTCGCCGCCGTATACGTAGCGGGTGCCCAGGTATTGCTTCCCGAAGTTGATGATCCGGTTGGCGATCTCGCTCCGGGGGACAGCCACATAGACCGTGACAAGACAGGAAGCCGAAAAAGCGCCGTGAACCGCATAGATCCTTGTGGTTCCCGCGTTCAAAGCCTGTACGAAGCCACTGGCGTTGACGGAAGCAATCGAAGGATTGTCGCTCCGCCAGGAGATGCTGTGATCTTCCGTTGCGAAAGAAGGATAGACCGAAGCCCCGAGCTGGGCGTTCTGTCCCTTTCTCAATGTGAGTTTTCCGGCGGAAATGGTGACGCCGGTGACCGGTACGTGCACGTGATAGACGCATTGTTCTTCAAAACCGTTCACACGGACACGGATGGTCGTGGTTCCCGGTCCCACGGCGGTGACCAGACCGGACGCGCTGACCGTAGCCACGCCGGGGTTGTCCGAAAGCCATTGCACATCGAGTTCGTCCGTGGTGTCTTCGGGGATGAGCGTATAGGAGAGCTGGTCTGTCTGCCGGTACAAAAGCGTCTTTTCGCGGGTGTTGAGCGTGATGCCCTTTAGCGAAGCCAGGATCTCCAGCTCGATCTGGTCGCGGAGCCCGTTGGACTCCGCTTCGAGGGTGTATTTTCCGGTCTTTTGCGCGGTGAAGACGCCTTCCGGAGTAATGCTTCCGGCTTCGGGATCGGAGAGCGTGTAAGTCACTTCAAGGCTGTCCGTGGTGTTTACGGGGAAGAAACGGACCGGTACGGACAGCGCCTCGCCGCGCTCCAGAACGACGGGAGAGAGGCTGAGTTCCCGCGGGAAAGAGATCCATGTCATCGGAAGCGCGACCTGAACGAGCGCTTCCGCGATGAGTCCTTCCGCCTCCGCCCGGACCGTTGCGGTCCCGGGATGATTTGCGCGAAGCACACCGCGCGCATCAATGGAAAGAACATATGGATCCGACACGGAGTAAACGATGTCTTCGTAAAGGACGCCGTCCTGCGGCGCTTTTTGGGCTTGAAGCGTAAGCGTCTCACCGGCATTCATCTCATAGATCTCTTCCGGGAAGGAAAGGGACGTGCACTTTTCTTGAGCATCCACATGGACGGTCTCGCACATGTCCACAGCATGGACATAGATATCCGCGGCGCCGGGGCCGTTTACCGTCAGAAAACCTTCTTCATCGACTGCGGCAACCGCCGGGTCCGAACTCTCGAAGAAGAGTTCCTGCTTCCTGCTTTCCTGCAGTTTCAGCAAAAGAGGAATATCCGACGCCTGCCGGAAATGGTAAGAGATACGGGTTTTTTCACCCACACGTAAAGACAGGGAAGGGGTGGAAACCACTAAGGAATAAGCCCTTGAGAAAGGCAGCATACGAAGGATCAGAATGCCGGCGCCGATGAGAAGAAGCGCGGAAAGAACCAGTAAAGAGACTTTCAGAACCGGCCGGAAAGGAGAACTTTTTTCCGGGACCGCTGTCACGGTCTGGACAGGTTTCTCTTCCGGAATGGTGACTTCGACCACTTTGATCGGCCGGGAAGCCGGTACGGAAGTTTTCTTCTTCTGATTCTTCTTTTTGCTGTGTTTCTTCTTGGACATGTTTTGCCCCGGCAGGACCTTAAGTGAGAGATCAGAGTCCCGGAATCTGTCCGGAAAACCTATTTCGCTATTATATAGCGAAGATCCGGAAAGTACAATCACGGATTCTTCGGAGCACTCTTGATTTTTCTTGGCGGAATCATTATCCTTTAGGACAGAATGATTAAGCTCGGACGTATGGAAGGAAAGTCTTCCGCATGCTGCCGGGCGGCTGACAAGGAGCGTAAGAATGGCTGAACAAGTGAAACTGATCGGCGCGGGCGACCTGTTTATGACCAGACGCATCGCAGAGGACGGTTACGAAGGTCTGGAAGAGATGAGAGAACTCATTCTTCAGCACGACATTCGCTTCGTGAATCTGGAAATGACCTTCCACAACGAGGAAGGATTCCCGGCTGCCGTGTCGGGCGGAACCTGGGCCATGACCGATCCGGTCATGCTGGACGACGTCTTACGGATGGGCTTCAACCTTTTCAACACGGCAAACAATCATACCGGCGACTACGGAACAGGAGGCGTTCTGGGCACGATCCGTCACCTTAAGGAACGGAACATGGTCTTCGCGGGCAGCGGAAAGAACCTCGGCGAAGCTTCTCAGGCGGCATATCTGGAGACCCGGCGCGCACGTGTCGCGCTGATCGGCGTTTCAGCATCTTTGAGCCAGGAAGACCGCGCAGGCGGCCAGTCCGACTTGCTTTTGGGACGTCCCGGGCTCAATCCGATGCGCAAAGTCGTGCGCTTCCACGTGGATCCGGAGCATTACCGGATGGCCGAGGAGCTTTCCAGAGTCACCCATGTGAACGACCAGAAAGCCTATTCGATCAAGAACGGCTACACGCCGCCTTATCCGGAAGGCGTCCTGCCCTTCGGCAGCGAAGGCCTGTTCGTTCTGGATACCGAGAACTATGTCGAGACGCTTCCGAACAAGGAAGATGAAGCCCGTATCCTTAGTGAGATCCGCGAGGCCCGCAAACAGGCGGACATCGTGATCCTCAGTTATCACTGCCACACCTTCCGGGACGGCGACACCACGCTTCCCGCGCGCTTCACCGAGACATTTGCGCGTGAGTGCATCGACGCCGGCGCGCAGGTCTTCATGGGGCATGGCCCGCATGAACTGCAGGGCATTGAGAAATACCACGGCGGCATCATTTTTTACTCGATCGGCAACTTCCTGTTCGAAACCGAGACTGTCGCGAAGCAGCCTTACGACGCCTTCATCAACAAGAAAATGCCGCTGGACACCCGCGTCGGTTCTTACATGGACGAGCGTTCGAAGAACGGCACGGTCGGCTACGGCACACTCAAAAACATCTGGCGCGCGGTAATGCCCTCCGTCACTTTCACGGACAATGAAGTCTCGGAAGTCCGGCTCTATCCGATCCTTCTGGGTCAGGAGAAACCCCGCTCCCAGAAAGGCCTTCCGTATCTCTCGCACGATGTAGAGACCCTCGAGTACCTCGCGGAGCTCTCAAAGCCCTACGGCACCGAGATCGAAATCGCCGGCGACGTCGGCGTCCTCCTTTGACACCGCATACCGCTGACTCATGGCGCCCCGCCTCCCGGCCGGGCGCCGTTTTTTGCGCTTGGCTGCGGACATTCCATTCTCTGCTTGGCATCGTCACAGAAGTGAACATGTGAACAACGTGACCCGCCCAAGAAGGCGAGTTGGAGAGCGTTATTGAGAGAACAGTACGTTTTACGCTCTCTTGTCATTGGCTTTTCGTAATTATGTGAGCGCTTATTTGAAAATAGAATGGTTAACGCTCTCCTCATTTTGATCTTTGGCAGGATTCGAGAGCGTGTTCACTGAAAACGCTTGATGTGCGCTCTTGCGGATAGAGCCATTCCTCTTGGAGATGAGCGACTTTTAATCTATTTTTACTAATACACTCCATCACTTTGCGTTTTACCTGAGCGTCTTTCGGTAAGTTCTGTCATATACGCTCCACTTTTCAGACAAACTTGCCTTTGTTAAGAGCGCTTTTGCCCGAAATCTTGTCCATACGCTCTCATGTTGAGAAAATAACGGCTTTTGGATGAGCGCTTTCGGTCAAAATCTTGTTTTTGCGCTCTCGCGGGCCGTGAATTCCAGCTTATTTGAGATTTTCGCAACGATCAACGGCACTTTCGCTCGCAGGATGTCTCTTAACACATGCTTTCCGAGCAATGAAGCAGTGGAGTGAGCTTCCGGACAAAAAAACGGCGCCCGGCCGGAAGGCGGGGCGCCGTGAGGGTGGTGAAGCCGTGAGGCTTATTCCGCGGTGATCTCTTTGATCACGACCTCATTTCCTTTGAGAAGCCAGGTCTCGCCGGAGTGGCAGTAGGGGCACTCGCGGCCGTATTTGACGGTCTCATAAGTCTGCTTGCAATTGTCGCACCAGGTGACGGCGGGGATGGTCTCCAAGATCAGCTCGCTGTCTTTGAGGACCGGATGGCGGACCTTGAAGTAGTCCCAGGCTTCGGTGAAGAGGTCGGTGATGATACCGGAGACTTCTCCGACCTGTAAGGTCACGGAGCCGATCTTCGTGAGGCCTTCCTCTTCGGCGGTCTCGTCCAGAGTCTTCGCAAGGTGCAGAACGATGCCCATTTCATGCATGGCTTCAGTCCTTCATGAGATCTTCGACTTCCACGGAGTTGCCGGTATGCGGATGCGTCTTGTGGAATTCCTTGGTTTCCTTGTTGTAGGCTTTCCGCTTTTCACGCATCATCTTCGCCTCTTCGGAACCGCTGTTGGCGATGATCTTGAAGCCGCGTTTGAGCGCATAGGAGAGGAGGCCGCCGACCTTGTCCTCGGCTCTTCTCAGATCGGAATTCTGCGCATGGTCGCGGACAAGATGGATCGCGTCGAATTCGCAGCGGGTGGTGCAGAGGCCGCAGCCGATGCACTTGTTCTCGTCGACGACGTTCACGCCGCAGCCGAGGCAGCGGGAAGCTTCCGTCCTGGCTTGCTCTTCGGTGAAAATGAGCCGGTTATCCTTGAAGGAATTCTTCGCGTCGATCGACGGATCGACCGGCGGGACCTGACGGCTCGCGGTATCGTAGGAATCCAGCGCGACGTTTTCCGTATCCAGCGCCTTGAAGTAGCGGCGGTCGCGGCCGAGCGTCTGGTTGACGTTGTTCTCGGAAACGAAGCGGGCAAGAGATTCCGCGGCTTCGTGTCCCTGACCGATGGCGTCGATGACGAACTTCGGACCGGTGAAAACGTCGCCGCCCACGAAGATCGCGGGATCGTCGGTCTGATAGGTGAACTTGTCGGCGACCGGATAGTTGCCGTGATGGAACTGTACGCCGGTGCCTTCGAGGAGCCTGCCCCATTCGATGGCCTGGCCGATGGCGAAGACCACGTCATCCGCTTGAAGCGTCATGGTCTCGTTCTCATCATAGACCGGCGAGAACTTCTTCGTCTCGGGGTCGATGGTCCTGAGGCACTTCTTAAGGACGATGCCGGTAACGTGACCCTTCTCGTCGGTGAGGACTTCCTTCGGGCCCCATCCGGCTTCGATCTTCACGCCTTCTTCCTCGGCTTCCTTGATCTCTTCGGGAGAAGCGGGCATGGTGTCATAGCTCTCGAGGCAGACCATCGTGACGGTCTCCGCGCCCAGACGGTGCGCGGTCCTCGTGCAGTCGATCGCAACGTTGCCGCCGCCGATGACGACCGTATTGCCATGCATTTCCTTCCGCTTTCCGCCGAGAGCGTCGTTCAGGAAAGAGACGGCGATCTGAGTGCCTTCCGCGGTGTCGCCCGGGACGCCCGGAAGTCTGCCGCCCTGGCAGCCGATCGCGATGTAGAAGGCTTTGTAGCCCTGTTTCTTCAGTTCTTCGATGGTGACGTCCTTGCCGACTTCCACGCCTGTACGGATCTCGGCGCCCAGTTCGCGGATAATGTCGATCTCGGCATCGATGACGTCTTTCTCGAGCTTGAAGGACGGGATGCCGTAGGTCATCATGCCGCCGGCCTTCTCATTTTTCTCGAAGACCGTGGGACGATAGCCCATGCTGGCCAGATAAGAGGCGCAGGAGAGGCCTGCGGGGCCGCCGCCGATGATGGCGATCTTCTGGGTCCATTCGCCGGTCAGGTTGTTGATGATCTTCTTCGGGACGTAGCGGGTCTCGGCATGGAGATCACGCTCCGCCAGGAACTTCTTGACGTCGTCGATGGCCACAGGTTTGT
>JAEEGF011055858.1_pt1 | contig 19455 bp, 17 predicted proteins | sample 9134171 | NCBI WGS metagenome assembly JAEEGF01 (sample SAMN16246542, study PRJNA631951) | gut metagenome | biome: gut microbiome; feature: rumen; material: AP-attached | host: Bos | place: Iran: Karaj | collected 2018-10
CACGATATCGCCCAGCCCCAGACCGAGCGTTGGGAAGATGGAACGGGTTGGACCTTCCACGGCCACGAGTTCAAAGGCTCCAAGATGGTGTCCAAGATCTTCGCAGCGATGAAATTGCCCTTGAACGAGAAGATGAAATATGTGGAGAAGCTCGTATTGCTTCACCTCCGCCCCATCGTTCTGGCTGAGGACATCGTCACCGACTCCGCTGTAAGAAGGCTGTTGTTTGATGCTGGCGACGATATCGACGACTTAATGCTACTCTGCCACGCCGACATCACTTCGAAGAACGAGGAAAAGGTGAAGAAGTTCCACCACAACTTCGAAATCGTTCAGGAGAAGCTCAAAGAAATCGAAGCAAAAGACCACCTCCGCAACTGGCAGCCGCCCATCGACGGCATCGCCATTATGGAGACTTTCGGCATCCCTGAGGGACGCGAAGTCGGCGTCATCAAGAATGCCATTCGCGAAGCCATACTTGATGGTGTCATTGGAAATAATTTCGCTGAGGCTTACGCTTTCATGAAGGAAGAAGGACAGAAACTAGGTCTCAATGTGGTGAAGGAAATCGAAGAACCGATTGTAGTGGCTAATAATGGGCCTGTGCCAAACAAAGTGTAAATGCGGTATTATGAATGTGGAATGCGGAATGCTGAATTATGAATTCGGAAATACGAAGTATTCGACGGAGTCAATGGCGCAAAGCGATGCTAGGCTTCGCCCTCATTCAGCATTCAACATTCAGCATTCAGCATTAAAAAACAAAACGCTAATAGTAATCGCCGGCCCTACAGCCTCTGGCAAGACCGACTATTCCATTGAGTTGGCAAAAAAACTGAAAACCGTCATCCTTTCTGCTGACAGCCGCCAGTTTTATAAGGAAATGAGCATCGGCACGGCAGCACCCACCGAGGAAGAGCTAAGCCAAGTCAAGCATTATTTCGTGCATCACATCAGCATCGAGGACAAATACGACGTCGCCGACTACGAGCGCGATGCCTTGCAGTTGTTGGACGAGCTCTTCAAGACCCACGACAGCGTCGTCATGACGGGTGGTTCAGGCCTCTTCATTGATGCGGTTTGCCACGGCATTGACGCCATGCCCGATATACAGCCGGAAACACGGGAAATAGTTGAAGAATTGCTAAAAAAAGGCGGTTTAAAAGCCCTGCAGGACGAAGTGCAACACCTCGACCCTGAATATTTCGCCATCGTCGACCAGCAGAACCCGCGAAGACTACAGAGAGCTTTGGAAGTCTGCTACCAGACGGGCCAAACTTTCACCTCCTTCCGCAGCGGGAATACCGTCCAACGTGACTTCGACATCAAAAAATACGCCCTTTTGTGGGACCGCCAGGCCTTGATTGAGCGCATCGACCGCCGTGTGGACATGATGATGAAACAAGGCCTTTTGGAAGAAGCCAAAGCCCTCTATCCCAAAAGACATCTGAACGCCTTGAATACGGTTGGTTACAAAGAATTATTTGTCTATTTCGACGGGCAATGCACACTCGACGAAGCCGTGGAGCAGATCAAGATCCACACACGGCAATACGCCAAGCGTCAGATGACGTGGTTAAGGAAGGATACAAGTTACCAGTGGGTTATCCCCTCATGATTTCTGGAAGGTCACGGCGACTGGCATTAGGCCCGAACTGTGCACATCAATGAGACGCTGGATGCGCTGTGCAATGGCACTCAAATCCAATTCCGGATTGACTCCCGAGACATAAGCGACAACATTGCGTGTTCCTTCGGCCGTGTTGACCACTTCAATGCGGTTCACTCCTATGTTGTATCCACGCAATTCCTTCACGCAGAATGCCTTCAAGTCAGAACGGGTCACCAGTTTGTCGTTGGTCAGCGCATAATAATGGGAAAGCATTCTCCGCTCCTCGGTGTTCACCACCTCGTCGCGCCCGCCCATCGAAGTCGTCAGCACACAGGTCTGGCCAAGGTCGAAATCGGACGGCGCCTCCAATACCACCGAGCCCGACTCCACGCCGTTGGCCCGCGAGCCATCCGTATAGAGTGCCTTCAAAGGTATGGATACCTCTATCTGGGCATCGCCTTTCAATAAGGCATACACCCCAGACTTGGGCATCACCTCACCACGAATATCATTCAAGATGTCCTTGAGCAACACTTTAAGTTTGCGCATCTTCTCGCCGTCCTTGAGTGCGCTGATCTCCTGATAGGCGTAGAAGTCGGTGCTGTTCCTCTTCTGCAAGGTGTCGGCCAGACGCAGCAACTCGGAAAAACCGAAACGCTCACAACCATAGCGTCGCAGGATGAACTTGTCGGCTTCCCCGATAGTGTCGGGCTGCCCGACCAGATTCAAGAAATAGTCTTTATCGTCGGCAATCTTCACAATGGGCTCGGAAGGGGTCAACGCGAAGCTTCGCTTGTTCACGTTCACCACGGGGAAACTGTTGATGCACACGTTGCCTGTGCCAATGTTCGTAGTTCTCAAGCCCACGAAATCAAGGATCAGTTCCACCGTGCCTTGGGGCAAGACAACGGCATCGTAAGGCTCGACCATGTAATATTGCATGGGTTGTTCGGCCCACAGGTCGAACCACTGCTCGTTCGTGCCAAACAGCAGCGACTTGTTATAGGCCATGCTCCAGAACGAGAAGTCAGGGCTCATCGGGAAACGGTCGTACTCCCACGGCTTGATCAGGTTGATTTCCTTGTCGCCCATGCGCATGACCAAATTGTCGAACGCCATATCCTTGAAGAAGAAGCCCACGCCACCGAGGTCGGCCTTTTCATCCTCCATCGCAAGGGTCAGCTTCCATCGGCCATCAGGCAGCTGCTCGAGACCCGTGACGGTGGCACCAATGATATTGGATTCGAACAGCGGGCAAAAGTTGACGGTAGTTCGTTCGCGGAACGACTCCTTGCGCAAGGTGAAGCTCGTCCCATCGCCCACGACGCAACGTTCGGGGTTGCCTTTGGCTTTGGCTGTGCTCATCATGACGATGGCAGGAGCGGCTTTGGTGAGATGGTAAGGCAACATCGCCTCCTCCAGCTCGTCCACCATGCCACTGCGGAAACGACTGATGTCGGCCTCGATTTGAAGTTCCTGATAGGCCAGGGCGGTGAGCAGCAGGTTTACCAAAGGGTCACGCTCCATCCCGTAGAGCGGTGCATTGGGATTGTCTTTCTCCCATTTTCCTTCGAGAGCCCAAATTGAGAGCACCTTGTTGCTCAACTCCGCGACCCTTCTCTGTATGATTTCGTTGTCGTAGTTCATGGTTACCAAATTCTGATTTTTCTGAGAAACGTATATGGGGTGTCGTAGCCGTCGTCGATGATGCCGCTGACCGAAACAAGCAGGATGCTGCCCTGCGCCATGAAATCCATACCCACCTCCACGTCCTTAAGCCTCCGCTCATACTGGACGATAGTTTTCCGCAAATCGTTGGCAAAATTGCCGCTATTGATGCTCGAGCCTGTGATGGTATACTTGTACATGGGATCCTCTATGGAATCGATAATGCCTTTCTTGTCCGAATTGCCCCTTCCATGAAATAGGCCGATTTCAGGATTGTAAATCTCGAAACGGTAGTCCTCCAACGAGAAGCCGAAGTCATCGTCCGCCTTGAAAGATTCCTTGTTGGAGGTAAGCAACAGGTCAATGAAGGCGTCGATGGAGGTCTTCATGCCGTCCTGGTCAGGGAGGGTCACAGGGTACTTCATGATGAGTGGACGTCTGACAAACATAGCTTTTCAATTAAAGAATGGGACATTCGTCTTCGGGTTCCTTTTCCTCTTCCGGCTCTTCCTGAACTGGCTGGAGCTCTACAAACTCAAGCGTGGGCAGGATATTGTGCACCTTGATGAGGAAGCTGCAAACGCTGTTAAGGAACAATTGGATGTCATAGGGGTTGTAGTCCACAAGATCAAGCGGCACCTCCGCTATCGCATAGGAAAGCAGTCGGGCAAGCCTGCGGCAAAGCACCACGAAGTCCTTGGGGTGTTGGCTGCCTTCAACACAGACCATCTCTTCCACCAACAACTTCATCATATCGCAATTCTTGAGGTACTCAAACTTCTCGTGACTGGCAATTTGCTTGGCCAAGCGACGAATGGCCTCTGCCATCTCCTTTAAGGTCGGCGAGTCGTCCATGGTCATGACGGGAAGGATGTAGTCGTCTTGTTTCTTCCATGCACCGTCTTCTTGCACCAGCTTGGCCAAAGGCATGGTACCAGGGAGTTCCTCCAAGGCGAGGAATCCGAGCTGGCATTCGTTCTCGATGAATGGCACATCGTCGCGCTCATACTGGCGCTCCCTGTCGGTGGGCCAGACGGCAAGATAGCAGCGGTCGGACGCACTTTGAATCTTCATCGTCATCCCCTCTTCCCTCTTGAGGTCCACCAGCCGCCCGTGTTGGAGCAAGGCATGGCATTCCAAGCCCGCCATGGAGAGTGTATCGCCCACAAGCGACACTAGCGCCTTGAAGGCCGTGTCGGGGATCAGCCCGAACAGCTTGGAGGCCTGCACCTTGCGCAACAAGAGCCGGTATTCGGCCAATTGGTTCTCCAGATGGATGAATGCCTCAGGCGTGAGCTCCATCCCTACATTCCAGTTGATTCTGATATCCTTGTTCATGGTTCGTTCAACGTTTTATGGGGTTTGTTGCCAAGTGTGGCGTTGTAGTCGAGCAGAAGCTTGTTGGTGCCTTCGAAGCGATTGTCCCGCTGATAGTCCCTCACCTTGAACTCACATTGTAGCTCAAAGGGGACGAACCATTCCTCCACAAAGCGGAAGAAAGGCTCCAATTCTTGAAGATATTGTAAGAAAGCGGGGCGGTCCAGGTCGGGGCGGTTGACAATGAAGCGCACGCGCTTGCGCAACATCTTATAGTCGGTCTTATAGCCCAGGACGCAGCTGATGGCCTTGCACAATGTGCCGTAGTCTCCCCTGAGGCGGGCGGCTTGCGTCACCATCGGCGCCATCATGCGGATATAGGGGCAAGGATCGTTAGAGAAGTCGTCACCGAAGAACGAACGCAGCACAATGCCGGTCTTGTCGTCCAAGGTCGCATTGACCGTCTTCTCCAACTCAAGGGAATGGTTGAAGAACGACGAGTCGAAAGGCAATATCACGGTCTTGATGCGGTCGAGGCGCCTCTTCAGAATCTTTTCGACCCACTCGAAATCACTTTCATCCTTGCCCAACAGCTCACGTCCCGTGAAGAAGATCGCATTGGGAAGGATCTCATATATACCGTCTCGTGAGAGTTCCACGGAAGGCTTGTCGGGATTGCAAGTGCGGATGTCATCGGCGTAGTTTCTGGAGAAGATGCCCTTTTGACGCACAATCCATTCCTTTTGGAAGGGATAGCGCACGGCCAACCAGGTTTCCGCTTTGATTCCACTGCTTCCCATCAGATACGGTCTTTCTCAAGATAGGTGAACGTGCTGCTCCCGATGCGGAACGATGTGCCGTGTGACAGCCGATTCACTTGATTGGTTTTCAAAATCCTGTAATATGGCACTTCGTTCTCGATGTACACCTCGGCTTGCACGCCGTCGATGCCCTCACTCTGGTCCCAGTCCATGTCGATGTAGCAACGGTCCGACCTTCCTATGGTGACCATGCGGTGTCCGCCGATGCGATTCATCCACTTGTAGACGGCGATGTCACGTCCCTTGAGGTTACCTTCCACATGGAGGAAATAGTGCTCCGAGTGGTGCTCACGTATTGCAACGCAAGCATACAGGCCGCCAGCGAAGTCCATCACCCCCGTCATGCAGAGGGCGCTGGCCAGCAGTCCAATGTTGTGGAACTCGAAGTCGCTGTCGTCGAAACTGAAGAGATAGAGGATGCAGAATCCCAACATGGCAAACAAGAAACCGCACAGCATCGCCCGTTTCACGGAAACCGCAGTGCGGTAGGCGATGACGAAGCCCACCACCGCGCCCATCAACAGCCACGGGATGATGTCGACGATGAAGCAGTTGTAATCCTTTCCAGTGGCGATGGCAACCAAGGCACCGAGCAGGAAAGCCAGGAATCCACCCAAAGCGCCTCCAAGGGCGCGGCCCACGATGACCAACACTCGTGACAGGGTCTTCTTCCTGCGTTCCAAGAGCCACGAGGCGCCCAAAGTAACGAAGAAGCCAATAATAGTGCCGAAGAAGAGCCAGTCGTGGATCTTGTCGCTTAAGGTGTTGCCCGTTACGTCAAGATGCACCTTCTCCGAAATGGTCATCAAATCGGAGATGAAGGGATAGAGCAGTTGGTTGTTGTTGCACAAGCGGAACACAATCCACCCCACGAGGCCGAACAGGGCTCCCGTGACGAGCCATTTCAGGAAATAAGGCTTGTTGCGCTTGTCTCTCGGATGGTCCTCATCGAAGAAGAAAGGTCCGTTGTCGCACTCCACGCCATATTCCGGACATTGGCAGCCGTTCTCTTTCCAGCAGTCGTAGTGCATGGTATGCTCACAACGAGTCACAATCTCCTCGCCCGGCTGGAAAGTGTCCTTGCAGTAGTAACACTTCTGACCCACGTAGTCCTTGGCGTTCAAGGGCAGCAGGTTGGCTTTCTCGAACTTCTTGACATAGCGTCTTTTGAAGATTCCATATCTCCATCTGGGGAACAGGTATCGGAAGAAAAGGAACACGAGGCCGACCAGCACCAAGCCGATGACGAGGCACATGGCCAGCAGGCGATACAGCTTTTGCAGCGTAGCCTGCACAGGGATGGGGTCAATCAAGGTACCCATGGTGAAGGTTCGGGTGCCGCAGGCATCGATGCCATCCTGCTCGAGATAGGCGTGCAGCGTGACCTTCTGGCCGTCATACAGCTTGCGCGACTCGTTGGCAATCACCATGCGGTAGTCCATGGCGTCGGGGTCGGGATGCATGATGAGCTGCTCCTTGATGCTTTGCACGTTGAACACGGGGAAGAAGTTGTCGCCTTCCTTGAACACGTACTGAATCTCTTTCTTGAAATCGTCCAGCATGTCGCCATCGCCGAAATACACGACATTCATCTGGACTTCCTTCTTCTGGTTCAGCTCCGAAATGAGGGCCATCTTGATTCTGAAGAAGTCCTCGCCGCCGATGTAGCTGCCGTCGGGGTTTGTGTAAGCACCATTGGTCATCACGAAGAGTTCCTTCTTGGTGCCATCGGCCTTCAGCTTGGCGTTGTATTCCGTGGCGGGATAGAAATCGTGAGCTTCGGTGTTGGAGATCTCTTCCATGACGGATGCCACCGCCTTATAAATGAACTTTTCCTGGGCGGAGGGCACCGCAAAGCAGGAGTCGAGCCACAAGTTCAGCTGATACATGTCCTGGACCAGCGTCGTCGGCGTGCGTCCAGCATCCATGGCGGTAAGATAGAAAAGCGCCTTGGGGAAGCCTTGGAACAACTCTGTGATGGCTTGACGCTGGGCTTGCATCTGACCTTCGCTGGCCGAGCGGTCGGCCAAAACGATAACGGAATAGTTACCCGCAGCATAGTCGGGGTCGTACTTGCGAATGTCCTGTACCTCCACCAAGGTGGTGGCATCGTCCACGCCGTTATAGCCGATCTCCGAAAGGCTGATGGACTCCTTGTCAATGACACCCAGTTTCAGCTTTTCCTTGTTGTCGTCGACTACTTTGAAGTCCACAAACACAGTATCCAGACTAGGCTTGAAGCGCGGGTAGTCCAACACAAGCTCCTGGGCCAGCAATGCAGGTGCCGCAAGTACCCAAAGCAGGCATGTCAATATAACTCTCTTCATACACATTCCTTTCTTTGTTTACAGGATCGGGGGCTCGTCCCCTCCCATCATTTGGTTCATCTGTTTCTGGGCTTCCTTCGACATCTTCTTCGCTTTCAGCTTTGACTTCAGCATATTAATGACCATCAACACAGCCAGCACCACCATGATGATGCGGAAGCCCATCTCGTAGAGTCGACTCCTGTCGCGGCACTCCAGGGACTGGATGCTCTCGTTGGTTTCGTCCACGGTATCCATCAGCTGTTGCAGTGCGGGATCCGAATCCATCAGTCCCTTCTTCGCCTCGCTCTCTGCCGCAGCCTTGGCGTAGACCTTGTTGGCCTTCTTCTTGACGATAAGCAGAGAGTCATTGTCGTTTTCCTCCACGAAATGCTCGCCTCGTTCCTTCAGTGCCGACAGCTCGGTGATGGCGGTCTGGAAGCGGTTCATCAGCGCATCGTAATCCTGCTTATGGCTGTGGTCCTCGCGAAGCCCGTCGATCAGTTTCTGGAGCTGATAGTACATCTGGTTGCAGTTGTCGTAAGTTTCGTATAGCGGACTGTCCTTGGAGACGATGGCGGCGAACGACCTCAAGCGATTGCCTGCCTCCTGGAAGGCATAGTCGCAAGTCTCTATGTCGTCGTAGGTCTGCAGGGCAGCGCTGAGCTTGGTCAGATCCGACTGAAGGGCGTTGAGGTTCAGCTCCAAGGTGTTGTCCTCCTCCACCTGGGGCTCCTCTGCCTCTTGTGGCTCCTGGGCAAAGAGACCGAATGGCATCGCGAACAAGAACGATAGCAGCAGAAAGATTGTGGTTAGACGTTTCATGGCTCAAAGATTTTGTGGTGTTATCCGGCGATGGGATCGGGGACGACATCCAATATATCTCCGTTTTGAATGGCATAGTCCGTCATCTTCATGTGAGTCTTTCCGATGCGGGGTTGGAGGATGATGCACTGCCCCGTGGTCTCGTCCATCTTGCCGAAATAGTATTCCGTTGGGGTGAAGTCAATCATCTCGGGCAGGTTGAAGAAGCGCTTGCCTTGCTTGTCGACGGCGTTCTTCAGGCTATTCATAAGCTGTTCCATCTCATAGTTGGGATCGGAGACCTTGAACTTGATGGTCTTGTTCCGATATCGCATGAATACATAGAAATCTTCTTCCATAGGGCTTTAAGAGTTATTTGTTACTTCAGTTCGGCAAAGATATAGTATTTTGTTTCTGTCTATATATGGCCTGAATTAATAAAGTCTATGACACCGCCCCACATGCACACCAGTTTGCTGGTGATGGTAAGCGTGGGAGCGCCTTGAGTCAACACTTGCGGATTGCCTGGCGCCCAGGGTGCCACGGTGCTTGGCACACACGGCATCGGCGTAAGCACGCCGCAAGCCGCCGAGGTGGCGGATGCCACCGTGGGATTGGCCAAGGAACGGCACATCCCGAAAGTGGGAATATTGACCATGGGTTTGTTGTCCATGATATTAGCCACAAACAGACCTTGTATCATGGAGTTTCTTGGTGGGATGACTGTAAGGGGCGCGGGCGTCATGCCCATACTGCATTTCATCATGGCCCCCATGCATACTGTTTTTGCGTCGCCTGCCATATACTTATTAAAATGGTTAGTTATAGTAGAGTGTAGATAGTTACATGTCGGTCCAAGTTCCTTTTCGAATACCTGAAATTTCAGGGGATAGTTCAATAGTAGTACCTTGAATTGTCGTGAGTCCAACATCATCTCCAAGAGTAAGCTTTGCACTCTTTACAATGGCAGCAGTGGTTCCCTGAATTGTGACACTGCCCCCTTTCATATTTGATTTGGCACCTCCATCAAGCTCTAACCCTGTATTGGCCTTAACCTTAGTGGATTTATCCGTAATCAATTCAACATCCATTGCCTTGACTTCTGTCTTATGGTGGGTTTTCATTTGAAGCGAATCAGAAGTGACAGCAAGATCTTTGGAAAACACAATATTTGCTTTTTCCTTATAGTTTTCTTTGTCTTCACCTGTGACTAGAATTCTTTGATCTTTTTGCACTACGAATGAGTGGGAACCAACGTCAATGAGTTGAGCATCATCTACCTTTACAATGTTCTTACCACCAATATGTGTGGTGGTATTGCCCGTGGCGTTTACTCGTATGTTTGCTGCGTTTAAGACAATATCTCCACTGCCAGCGTCGAGCATGATATCGCCACCATAGCTCTGTACCTTGATGCGAAGTTTTTTTACTTCATAATCCTCTTTGACCTTGATGTCACAACCAGTTTTGGCTCCTTCGTCGGCTGACTTCGCTTTGTAATATTGGTTCGTACTAGAATCTTTATATTCGTCGGTGGAAAGGATGATGTCATAGTTAGGTTTGGGCGGGTCTTGTTCATGTCCCTGCTCTTTTTTCTCATAACCATAGACGCGGATGAAGCCGTCGCCTTCCTTGGTGTCGTGGAACTCGATGGTATGACCTTTCTTGGTACGGAAGGCTTTCACCTCGTTCTCCTTGTTGTCATCGCCAGCCTCCACCCATGACTCATCGGGCATCTGCTTCTCTTCGTCTTTATCCGAGTTGTGGAACAAGGTGCCAATAACAAAAGGCTTCTCCATATTCTCATGTTCGAAACCCACCATGACCTCCTCGCCTATCTCAGGAAGGATGTAACAACCCTTCTGGTCACCGCCATACGGTTGGGCAATGCGGATCCATGGGATATCGGCTTTTTCTTGATCAGTAGCAGGAGCCTTCTGCCACACAAACTGAACCTGAACCCTACCCATCTTCTTTGGATCAACGTTGTTGAACACCACAGCGCGCTGGGCACTTGATTTAGGATAGGCGTTGATGTCCATATAGGGAGCAAAAACATCTTCTAGATTAACCCTATCATCATGAAGCACCATAGCAGTGATTTCGTTTTGTGGGGAGCCGTTGCAGTCCCAAGTAAGATTAGCAGAAGTCACCACCATATTGCCATTATTGTTTATATGGACAATGTCACCAAGTTGAACGTCAAAAAGAAAACAAGTGAATTTGCACATTACCATTCTGCCCGAATTACTAGCCAATACCATAGCGTTATAATCATCAATCAAATCACCTGATGGATCTTTGGGCAAGCTATATGGGTTATCGATATAGAATGAATAACTACGGTCTCTATCTGTTGATGCATCAACAACCGTCTTGGATAATTGTTTAGAGCAAAGTATGCTAAAGGTAGCCCCTTGGGATCGCAAATCCACGCTTTTCTCATAATAATGCATTGCATATTTGAAATTAGCATCCTCCGTTTGAAGCTCGTAACTGATAGATGCCACATTGGGAGATTGTATTTCCTTAACTATTGCAATTGGAAGCTTTCCGAATACTAGACGATTCAACTGGCAATTAAAATAGAAAAATGCCCCAAAACGTTTAGCCAACTTAACCAAAAAATCGTAGTCGCTCTCATTATATTGTACAATATATGGGAAAGTAAAGTCCTCTATACATGTAAAAAGCTCTATGTATCTCAGCATCGAGGCGGGAATCACCTCATCTATAATGTCTTTAATTTTTTTATTTGTAAAGCATCTGCATTTAGGCGATCCTTGAAGCTCTGCATCGGGACTATAGGCGATGCAAGTGAGATTCATTCCTTTAATTGAAACCTTGGCGATCTTGCCTCGAAAAGAGAATTTAGAATTGGTCGTAGTATTAAGTTTGGTTTCCACCTCGCAAAACACTTCTTTGCCAATCACATTATCAATCATATTCAGCGCGTTCGTTTTTCCTTTATCGAAGGTATTGCGGCGTAATGTGAAAGTAAACTCGGCAGGTTGAAGAAATGTTTCCTCTAATGAAAAATCCAACAAAGAGCATCCCTCATCGCCAAAAATTAAAAAATCATCAAGATTATCAATTTTTTTCCCATCAATAGTGAATGTCGTTATGTTGCTCATTGACATAGCCTTATCCTCCTACTACTGATTATGAGATTAATTTAAAACTTACAGTACCAAAATCTTGTGCATGTCCACCGACATTCCAACCTTTGACATCAACGGTTCCCGGTTTGATACCGATTTCGAGAATCCATGGATAGGAGGCATTATACGTTCCCTTGTTGTCAGGATCATTATGGAAATGCTCCCTCAAGCTGACACAATAGGCATCTTTAAACACAATGGCACGTGCTGCCTCGAGGATTTCTTTCGCAGCCTTGTTACCCAAGTTGGTTATTGCGTTCGTCACTGTCTTTTTACCTTTGTCAGCAGCTTCGTAGACGGGCTTGTTTGAGGTGGATTTCAATTGACTATCTGTTCTATCATTATTCCATTCCCGTAATTTTTTCTTGTAGGCTTCAATTTTACCTTCCTCGGTTAATTTCATGTCTGAATCTATTGCCGTCCTATCAGATTCCGAGAGCTTATTTCCATCTTTTGCTTGATACTTCAATTCTTCTAAAGACAATCTTTCAAGTTTATTGTAATACCTAATTTTGCGTCTTAAAATCTCCTCGGTATCGTCTTTATCCACCTTGATATCCAATTTCTTTTCAGAAATGTAATTGATCAGGTCCGCTTTACTCATTTCGTCATAAATATCGCCTTCTTTGGACGAGTCGTAATCCGAAGCTTGTTCCATGGCCATTTCGGTGGTTCCCACCACCTCATCGGTTGCCAAGTCGGTCAACATACCTACATAATCCATCGTATCCTTGTCACCGCCAGTAAAATCTTGAGATATTGCGGAGATATAGCCTGTGGAATCATAAATCTTAATAACACCGCCCATTTTTTTGTCATCACCGTTAATCCATTCATGGAAAGCTGCGGTTGCTTCTTTGGTACCCCTGATAGTGACTTTAAGAAAGTCCATGGATGCACCGGATGACGGACGACCAGTCTTGTCGAACGACCTTTTAAAAGTGTAATCCAAATCGACAACCGTATAGGTTTTTAAAAACGCACCTTTTGCGATTGCGGCCGCACCATCACCGTCTCTCAATTCAAATGTTGCAGATATAGCCATAGCAATAAAGTTTTAATGTTATTTAATCAGTTTTTTAGCCATTTCGTAGTTTTTCAAGGTGGTGCCGTTGAGTTTTCTGCGGCAGGTGGGTGTCACCGCATTGACCTTGGCGTCGGTTTCCTTCACCAGGGCGTCGAAGGCGACTTTCTTCGCCTGCTTCACCGTGGCGTCGGAGGCCGACATCCAGTCGTTGGCGTAGGTGTTTAGCTTCACCACGGCGTCTTTCAGGTCATCGTTCACTTTCTTGAGGTTGCATTCGTCGGCGCCTGCGACACCGGCTCCGGCCTGGCCAGAGGCACCGCCACCACCGCCCGAGCCGACGCCCGCCGAGCCTCCCCCGGCTTGTGACGGGGCACCCATGGCCTTCACACGAGCCATGAGGTCCTTGAGCTCGGCAAGTTCGTCGTCAATGTCCTTGCATTTCGAATTCTCGAAACGTTTCAGGTTGATGGGCTCAAATTCGCTGATCACCAAGGCCTTGGCCCTGTCCAAGCCATTGCCGCCGCCTTCCTGTATGCCTGTCAAGGCCGCCTCCGCCTTGGTAAAGACGGCGTTGTAGCCTCGCAGCTGCTCGAGCAGGCAAGCTTTGGGACCGCAGTTGTCGGCCACCACATCAAAGTCCATCTTGACTTCCTGCCCAACAAAAGACAATACATACTTCCCACTGCTATGCTGCAATAGTAATGGGTTACGCAACTCAAGGGTCACCTGTTCCACTCCTGCCTGCACTTTCAAGTTCAGTACCAACGTGGAACGATTATCTAAAGGCAATATCTGCTTCTGAACGGCCGCTTTCACCCCTTCCTTGATGATGATGTTGTGGTCGACCACCTCGGCTCCTGTGACATGGACCACCTCTTGGGCTGTTTTCCCAGAGAGGTTCATGAACTTCATCTGTTCCTTGAAGAAGCGGGAGATCTTGAGTTTGCCCTGCTGTCCCTTGAAGTATTTCCGAAAGCCGTTATAGGCTGTAGGGGTTTCCAGAAGCCATAGGGCATTGCTCTCGGCGGTGTCGTCGCCGGTAATGGTAAGCTTCAGGATGCCCTTGTCCTGGTCGAAATCCGACTTCACCTGCAATACCACGGGCGCCACTTTGTCGTTGGGGCCTTCTATAACAAGCTCACGCTGCCCCCAAACCCAGACGGGGAGCAGCAGCAAAGCAAAAAACAGCATTCTTTTCATTGTCGTCATATTTAATTGTTATTCGGTCACACCACGGCGAGATACTCCACCACGATAGGCAGCATATTGACGCTGCGCACCTGGATGAGTTTCTTAAGGCGATCAATAATCATGGGGATGTCTTCCCTATCCCTCACAAAATCGTTCTTCAACTGCAAGGTAACGTGCTGCGAGGCTATGCCATCTTGGCGTTCGATCACACTCGTCACATCGAGCAAGGCATCGCCGAATCCGTTTTGGATGAAATAGCGGAAGCAGAAGGCCTTAAGGTCGGCACGGGTGACGATGCGGTCGTTGGTACGTGCATAATACTTGGCCAGCATGTTCTTTTCATCCTTGTCGATCACCTCATCCTTACCACCAAAGGTCTTGAACAGCAGACGGGTTTCGTTTTTGCTGAAGGTCTTCGGAGGCACCACCTCACTAAAGATATCGATGTCGTTGGAATAGGCACCATCGGTGAACAAGGCCGATAACTGTATGTTGGTTGGCACCTCCATCTTGCCTTTTTTCAGGATGGCGTAAACGCCCGTTCGTGGCGTGCTGGTTTCAGAAATCACCCCGATAATGTCCTTCATCACGATATCCAAGCGGCGCACCTTTTCGACGCTCTGCATCTTATGGATCTTCTGGAAGGCGTAAAAATCAGACTCATAGCGGGTGGAGAGTTGGTTGGCGAGACGCACCAGCTCGTCCAAGTTGAATCGCTCGCACCCAAACCTGCGTAGGCTGACCTTGTTCCAGTCATCCAAAGTCGAATTGGAATTCTTTATAAGATTCATGAAAAAATCCGGATGATTGTTTTCGGCCACAGCGGAATTGACCATACGGACCGCAGTGTCTTCGGGCTCTTCAAAACCGGGCTCGACAGCCAACTTGACTATGGGTTCGTTGTTCGACAGCTGGAAGTCTTTCTTGATGACATTGAGGGCTGGCAGACAATTGAAAACCAGATTTTCGGCCTCAAAATTGAACGGTTTCGACATCCCGACGAACTCGAACACGAAATTGATCATATCGGAATCGATGGGACGATGGAAGGTGGGCGACACCATGTAGTAGTTCACATTCAATTCCGCCCACAGGTCGTGCCAACGAGTCTCGTCGCCAAAGAGCAAGGACTTGTTGTAAGCGACATTGGCATCGGCAAACCATGCAGTCTTTGGGAAACGGTCATATTCCCATGGCTTGATCAACGGAAGCTTCTCATTATTCCAATACACATTCACGTCGCTGTATTTCAGCCCACTGACCATAAAGCCAAAGTACGAAAGATCGGCATTGGTGTCGCTGACGTCGATATTGACATTCCACTTGTCACTGGCAATCTTGGTGACGCCGTTGACATTCATCCCGACAATCTTGGTGCGGAACAAAGGATGGAAGGGGAAATACTCCTTGACACGCAACGATTCCTTCTTGACGAGGAAGGAGGATGTTTCATCACAGAAGACCTCACTCTTGTCCGATTCGCTCTTACCCGTCTTGATCATCGTGAAGGCAGGGATGGCTTGGGTGAGCTGATAGGGCAAGATGGCATTCTGGAATTCACCAATCAAGTCTTTCTCTATATTTTGTATATCCGACTTCAGGCCGTTGGTTTGATAGACAAAGGCAGTCAACAGGATGCGCAGCAGCGGATCCTTCTCGAAACCATAGAAAGGTGAGTTGGGGTTGTTGCCGTCCCATTTGCCCTCGCGTTTCCACGATTCCAAGACTTTCTGCATCAAATTGTCGACCTGATTCTGAATGTCATAATCTTCTTGTGTCATAGTTCTTCCGTTTTTTACCAGACTTCAATATTAAACTCATTAAAATAATTAGTATTGGAGGCATTGTTGATGACGCCCGTCACGATGACATGGATAATCCTCGCGTTTTTCTGGAAATCCATGGTGACGGCAACGTCTTTCAGTCGCTTCTCATACCGATCGATACACAGTTTCAGCTCCCTCGCAAAAGTGTCGGCATTCTTGCTATTGCCGATAAGCTTTTTTGCATACAGAGGATCCTTGATGGAACTCAGCATCGTGTTTTCGGACGCATCTTTCTGTACGGGAGCCCGATCGAGAAAGCGCGCTTCTTCAGAACTGAAACCCTCATAGCGGAAGTCCTCGAGACAGAAGCCAAATTCCTCATCGGCGATGCTATCGTATTTGTTGGATGATATCAAAAGCTTTAGGAAAGCATCAATGGAAGCCTTCATGTTGCTATCATCCAAGTCAACGATAGGATAGCGTAATTGCAATGGATTTCTAATCAACATAAACTCTCGTTTTGGGGTTAGATAATCGGGCAGAACACATCCTCAACGGGTGGCTCGGGCTCAGGCTCGGGTTCCTTCACTTCCACAACAGTAGGCTTCAGGTCATTCATGGCCGTGGCGACATCAGAGAGGAAGAATTTGAAGGCGTTGAGATAAGGAGCGATATCCATCAGATTGGGTGATGGCAGGTCGGGACGCTGCTTGTAGACCGAATAACCCAAGGCACTGGCGATGCGCTTGCAAAGGACCACCAGTTCACGTGATGAGTCGTCGACCGGGAAAGAAGCCAGTTGCTCAAGCAAAAGCATGATCAGCACACGGTCTTCCAACACCATGGCATGCTCATGTCCGATGATTTTCTGGGTCTCCTGTTTCAATTCGTCAAGCTTCTCAAGCAAGGTCACCGACGACCTGACGGACATGACGGGCAGGATGTAAGGATCGAAGACCGACCATACACCGTTGACCTGCATCAGCTTGAGCAGAGGCATCGCATTCCTGATTTCGGACAGCGGCCTGAATTCAATCTTGATTTCGTTGGCCACATGCGGTATGTCTTCTTTTCTGAATGTCTTGATGCTTTCGCTCAGCTCCACTGTCAAATACAAGACCTGCTCATCTTTCTGTGGGATGACGAGTTGCATGGGAGTATTGTCCTCCATAACCACAACCTGACCCGAAGGCAACAGGATGTCGCAATTCAACTGCTTGATCATCAGCGTATTGTTGACGATTTCTTGGGCAATCAAGAACTTGGTTCTGGGAATGACTCCAAAATTGGTGGCAGCAATCATCTTGCGGACCAGCAACCTGTTCTCCGAAATGTTGTTTTCCATGTCGATGAAGGTCTGGGGCGTGATTTCCATGCCTGACTGCCAATCGATTCTGATATCTGTATTCATATTCTTTACTGTATATCTTTAATAATACTCAAATCTGCGTGTTATAATCAAGCACCAACGGCTTTTCGTTCGAAAGGATGAATGGCTGATGGTAGTCCTTCACTTTATAGATGCAATCCATCTCCATGGAGATGAACCAATAAGCGACGAAGTTGAACAAGGGTTTGATATCCTTCACAAAGGCATAATACTCTGCGCTGCTGAGGTTCCATTTGTGAACCACGAAAAGCACTTCGTCCTGATGGTTAACTTTATAGTCCACCCTGCAATCCAACACCTCGGAAAGGATGTGGGCTATCAAGTCGAGGTTGGCCCTGATTTCAGTGATATGGAGCAAGAGCGGCGCCATTTGCTTGACGTAGACGTTCTCTTCTGCTTCAATATCGTAGTCGAACAACTGTTTCAACAGCCATTTGGCCTCGTTGTCGATAAGATTGGCAGCCGTAGCGTGATATTGGCACGAATGGTTAAAGAAGAAGGAATCCAAAGGCAGGAAATAGTCCTTAATGTTCTTCTCTTCTTCATAAATCTCGTCGATTCGCTGTGCCATGTCACGGCTTTCCCTAAAACGCAAGTCTTCCACATCAAAGAACATCTTTTCAGGCAAGATGTCGTAAAGACCATTGCGTGACAACGAGACCTTATTCGTTTCGGGATGTACCGACCTCAAATCGCCAGAGTAGTTGCGCGAGAAGAAACTCCCATACGAGGCATTCCAAGACTTGACATTAGGGAAATAGACCGAAAGCAACAATTCGGCCAACAGCTCTTGATTGTCAGGGTTTTTGTCGATATAGGGCATGGCAATAACTATTTGACGATGATGGGATAATGTTCAATGTCACCACTAAGTTCAAGGTGATGCACCCCGTTCTCGGTCGTCACCTCAATGACGTCAAGATAAGGGATACCGATTTCGTGCAAGGTAAGACGCAGGTATGGGAAACTCTCGTCGATGTTCTCGTAGGCATTCTGGTTGAGGTCAGCCCTTGAGCGTGTATACAAGTCGTAATTGCCGTCGATGTAGTCCGATATTTTCGACTCGGGCAACATAGGCGTAAAACGTTGGTTGTCGTTCTTCGACACGATGATGTCTACAAACTTGTCGTTGCGCAAGTTGATTTCCACCTCATTCACGCCAAGAGTCTCCTTGATGGTGGTAAAGACGTCGTTGATGCGCGTTTCGGCACTCAATGCAGGCATCTTCATGATGTCGGTCCAACACTCATGCGAGGGGCAGTCGTCGAAGAATGCGACCGAGTCGTAGATGGAGACATGATTGTGCATACCCTCATAGTGGAACCATTTGCCGAGTAATGTGGAAAACACACCCGACTGCACCTCTTCCTTGTGGATGAGTTTCATGGCCTCCTGTACCTCGACGGCGCCGATGATGGAGGCGATGACCGGTGTGGTAGGGATGCGTCCCACGTTCTCATTACGATGGGCCACACCCGCGCACGACAGCTGTTGGAAGATGTTTTGCTTGGCGTTTTCGGTGAGTCCGCATTCGTAGCAGTTCTCACCCTGCCTAAATACACGCACGTTACCGGTGAGGTTCTCCATGCCGCCTTCCACCCACGGCACGTCGGCACGCATGCAGAGGCGATTGAGTTGCAGTCGGGCCAGACGGCTGTCGAGACAGCCGATGACCACGTCCATTTGGCGGTAGAGGCCCAAACCCACGTCGGTGTTGAGCTTGCCACAGATGTACTGCACATTAATGTTCGGGTTGATCTCGCGCACCTTTCGGGCAGCCACCTCGGCCTTGTAATAGCCCTTGTCGGCGTCATCCTCCCTGAACAACACGGAACGTGTCAGGTTACTGTATTCGATGGTGTCGAAGTCAACGATGTAGATGTTGCCCACTCCAAACAAGGCGAGGTTTTTCAACACCTCGTTGCCCAATGCACCCGCACCGACCACCATCACCTTGGCGTTCCTTACGGTGTCCATCTTGTACCACGACAGCAAGTCGAAGACTTCCCTACCCCATTCTTTGATTTCTACTTCTTCCATTGCGGAGTGTTATTTTAGCAAATACACAAGTCCCACCTCAACGCTGGGGATGATCACCTTGCCACCGTTTTGCAGCAATCCAGCCTTGCCATCAGGCAGGTTGTTGGCCGCGTTGAAAGTACCGATACCCATGAAAGGATAATCCAATTTGACCCCGGCATTAAGCACGACGTGTGAACCCTTGAAAGGCACGTAGGCACCGAAAGCCACATTGCCCCACAGGTTGAAACCTTTGATCTCTGGTTCCACATCATCGTAGCAGTCCATGTCGCTGCCAAAGCCCAAGGGCTCTACATTCTCAATCGTCACATCCCACTGTGGATAATAGCCTTTCAAGCTGTATTTGCCCTCG
>JAEEGF010247095.1_pt1 | contig 19450 bp, 22 predicted proteins | sample 9134171 | NCBI WGS metagenome assembly JAEEGF01 (sample SAMN16246542, study PRJNA631951) | gut metagenome | biome: gut microbiome; feature: rumen; material: AP-attached | host: Bos | place: Iran: Karaj | collected 2018-10
TCACGCCACGCCCCCGCATGGTTTCTACCGATAGGGGAGAGATGTCGATGGCAGTGACATCGATGCCTCTTTCCTGCAGGATCAGAGAATGACAACCGGCTCCGGCACCTACGTCAAGCGTCTTGCCTCGCGACAGATCCAATGCCTGCTGCTCCAGCTTGGGCATCTGGTCGTATGTGCGGAACAAGGTTTCTACGGGCATCTCATCTTCTTCAAACATCGGAGAGAATACTCGTACAGGGGTCTTGTCGCCCGTCTTCCAATACTCTTTAATGGCTCTGCCCATCGGGTCTTTGCGCTGTTCCATCATGCTCATTTTTTCCTTATCTGCTGCAAAGTTAATCATTATTTCAATAATTCTTCCTATCTTTGTCGGCAAACATATGAATATTGTTCATTGTTCATTATTCATTATTCATTGTTCATTATTCATTTTTTATAGTATGTCTTTACGAGAAAAGATCAACGATATGGTAGGGACGAACAGCGACAAGCTCTACTCCCGAATCTATGACTGGCTGATGCTGTTGATGATAGGCATCGGCATATACCCCTTGATGTTCCGTAACACTAATACCGTCTTTTATTTGATGGATCTGGTGTCGGGCATCTGTTTCCTAATAGACTATGTGCTCAGATGGATAACGGCAGACTTGCGCTCGAAACGTAAACCGCTGGCTGCATTCCTAATCTATCCATTTACGCCGATGGCGATTGTTGACTTGCTTTCTATCTTGCCAACATTTACCGTTTTGGATTCAACATTCAAGGTGGCGAGGGTTTCCCGACTGCTGAAAATTATGCGTGTGCTGAAGGTCATCCGCTATTTCGAGCCGTTGGAGATTATCCTGGCAGTGATACGCAGGCAGAGTAAGATTCTCTGCACCGTACTGTCATTGGCGGTGTTCTACGTGTTCGTTACGGCACTGATCATGTTTAACGCAGAGTTGGAGGTAAACCCAGAGACGGGCGAACTGGTATTTGAGAATTTCTTCGAGGCCTTCTATTGGTCGGCTTGTACGCTCACCACCGTAGGTTACGGCGATTTCTATCCCGTTTCTGAAACGGGACGTGTCATCAGTATCATCTCGGCTATCGTGGGTATCGCCATCATCGCCCTGCCGTCGGGTATTATGACGGCAGGTTATATGGATGAACTCAATCAGCGTCGTAGGCAGAAGGAGGCTGAGCGTCAGGCACAGGACGCTGCATCAGACGTTTGAATGAGGTAGGATAGGGGGTCTCAAACTGCATCTTCTCACCTGTAACGGGGTGGGTGAAGCAGAGCTTGAACGCATGAAGACCCAAGCGGTTCAAAGGATTCTTGTCATCTTCAGGGCCATAGCGACCATCACCCACCACAGGGTGACCCAAATCTGCCATGTGTACACGTATCTGATTCTTACGACCCGTTTCAAGTCTAAGCTCCATCATAGAAAAGCCATTGGCACGCTTGATGGTTTCGTAGTGGGTGATGGCAATCTGCCCGCCATCATCTACCGGACTGGATGCCACATACAACTTCTTGTCGGTGAGCCATGAACGAACGGTACCATAGTCTTGTTCCATGTCTCCATACACGATGGCCACATAGCGACGGTCGGTCACAATGTTATGCCAATTGTCGCGGAGGGTACGTTGTGTCTGCTCGTCCTTGGCGAACATCATCAGGCCGGAGGTATCACGATCCAGACGGTGCACCACATATACCTGACTGCGTTTGTTGCTTCTGCGCAGGTATTCAGTGAGGATGGTGGCAGCTGTGCGTTCCTTCTCTCGCTCCGTCTTGACGGACAGTAAGCCGGGTTCTTTCTCTACTACCAAGAGATAGGCATCTTCATAAACTATTTTTAGCAGGCGATTGCGGAACTCATGTCCGGCTTTCTCGCGACTGATTTGTACTTTCATGCCAGGCTTCAGGGGGAAGTCGTATTGCGTAGTGATGCGCTGATCTACATAGACGATGCGCTTGCTGAGCAGCGACTTCAGTTTGGTACGACTTGCCTGTGGCATACGGGCTGCCAGGAACTCCATCAGTCCCATGGGTTCTCTAACGATGTAATCGGTGTATTGATTACGGGCGCGGGCTACTTTCTTTTCTTTCATAATGAACAATGAATAATGAATAGTGAATAATGAATAATGAATAATCCTCAATCGTCACATTTTGGAGCAGCGAGGGCAGAACGATGCTTGCATCGGCTATGCCGAGTCGCGACAAAATAGGACGCAGTCAATCGTCAATTGTCAATCGTCAATTGTCAATAGAACAACGTTTTCAACGTGATGAGTCTGTGGGAACATATCCACAGGCTGTACTGCCATCACTTTGTATTTCACATCCAGCAGCTGCAGGTCGCGAGCTTGGGTGGCAGGGTTGCAGCTGACATAGACAATGCGTTGAGGCTCGGCATTCAAGATGACATTCACCACATCGGGGTGCATGCCGGCACGTGGCGGGTCGGTGATAATCACATCGGGTCTGCCATGCTCGGCAATGAAGTCGGCGGTGAGGATGTCCTTCATATCGCCTGCATAGAACAAAGTGTTCTTGATGTCATTGATTTGTGAATTGACCTTGGCATCCTCGATGGCCTCAGGCACATATTCGATACCAATGACTTGACGAGCCTGACGAGAAACGAAGTTGGCAATAGTGCCAGTACCTGTGTAGAGGTCATATACCAGTTCGTTGCCTGTAAGTCCTGCAAAGTTACGTGCCACCTTATATAAATTATATGCCTGCTCGGAGTTGGTCTGGTAGAAACTCTTGGGACCAATCTTGAACTTCAGGCCTTCCATCTCCTCGAAGATGTGGTCACGCCCCTTGAAGGTAAAGGTGTCGAGGTCCCCAATGGAGTCGTTTACCTTATTATTGATGACATATTGCAGCGAGGTGATCTGCGGGAACTTGTCCGCTACGAATTGCAACAGCGTCTTGAACTTCTCCATTTCCTCGTCGTTGTCAATGCGAGCTACCACAATCAGCATCAGTTCGCCAGTAGAGGTGGTGCGGATGATGAGGTTGCGCATCATGCCCTCGTGGCTGCGGAGGTCGCTGAAGCTGTAGCCATGTTCCAAGGCAAAGTCGCGGATGGTATTGCGTATTTGGTTGGAGATGTCGATTTGCAGCCAGCATTGCTCAATGGGCAATACCTTGTCGAAGGCACCGGGAATGTGGAAGCCCACCACATTGCGCTCATACTCTATGGCTTGTGATACCTCCTCGCGAGTGAGCCAACGCTTGTTGCTGAACGTGAACTCCAGCTTGTTGCGATACTCCCGTGTCTTGGCTGAGCCGATGATGGGACTAATCTCCGGCAACTGCACCTTGCCGATGCGGGTGAGGTTATCCACCACTTGCTTCTGCTTGTATTTCAGCTGTTCCTCGTAGGGGAGGATTTGCCATACACAGCCACCGCAGATACCATAATGCTGGCAGAATGGTACTGCCCTCACCTCAGAGTATTTGTGGAATTTCACTGCCTCAGCCTCGGCATAGTGATGCTTCTTGCGGCGAACCTGTAAATCCACCACATCGCCAGGCACCACGTAAGGCACAAACACCACCAGGTCGTTGACCCTGGCGATGGCCTTGCCCTCAGCTGCTACGTCGGTTATTGTTATCTGCTCCAACAAGGGGAGCTCTTTCTTTTTTCTTGGCATATCTTGTTCAATTAACATACTTGAAAATAGTCAGTGTTATGAGGGCAAGAACCCAGAACAACACGTAGGCAATGCTCATGATGACAGCTGCCTTGCTGAACATACGCTCCTCTTGCTGGTAGTAGCGGATGCTCTCCCAATGGTGCGACAGCCACACCATCTTCTTGCCATTGCGTCCCATAGGTATCATGGCTAGCAACAGGCGTACAATCAGCAAGCGGAAGATGCTCTCCCCTGAGAAATCAACACCGGCGATGATACCTTCCAAGGTGGTGAAGCCAAAGAAAATCCACAGGCGGTGCTTGATGTGCTGGAAGATGAGGTAGTATTCCGGACACCAGAAAGCTGCCCAACTCCACCCTTGTGCCTCACGGGGGATGATGCTGTCATAACCAAACTTCAATAGCTGTGCCAGTTTCTCTTTCCTACCATAAAGATAGGTCTTGTTTTCGGCAAACAATGCCTGATGGTCTTGCCTGAACAACAACTTGAACCGTTCATAGTCGTCTTTGACGGTAAGGTATATGATACGGAACGTCAGGTCGGGCAATCGGTAAAACACTACATGGCACTTGCGGTCTTCCAATTGTGGGAAGTCCAATCCAAAACGACGTTTGATCATCCCTCGGAACATCCGATACTCGTCTATTTGGTCAACCCAGAATACGGATTTGTCAAAGAACTGCATCTTGTAGCACTGTTCAAACTCCCAGAGATAGTTCTCAGAAGTGTTGATTCGTTGTAGGATAATCTGCGAACGCTTGATCATGTCCTGCACAATCTCTTGCCAGTCCTCATCTACATAGATGCGTTTTGCTCCTGGCGGGGGCATGAACTCGTCGGGTTTGCCAATGGCATATACGGGAAACCACTCGCTTAGGGCCTTGGTCATACGCTTTTTCAGTTTCTTGCCTTTGCGCTCGTCATTGAAACTGCGTAGATACACCGTAAAGTAGTCGAGGTTGGCGAGGTGCTTCTTGGTATAGAATGGCCTTCTGCCCACCAGGTACGACAAGATATAGAAATAGGGTACCGACAGGATAAAAGAAGCCGATGCAGGGAAAACGTACTTGGCGAAGATATCGTCTTCTGGTGCTAACGGCTGGTAAAAGACGGATGAGGCTGCTCCCAAAGTGGCAATGACCGTCAGCGCAAGGAGCACACCATCAGCTATCTGTCTTGACAAGATAACCAAGCGATAGCTCTTGGCATAGTAAATGAGCAATCGCAGGGGAAGTGTCAGAAACAGAAAGACGATGAGTACCCAGATCGTTGATGCAGGGAGCGATTCCATCTTCTTCCAGCCTTATGGAGCAGTCTTATGCTGTGAAATCTTCTTTTTCCAGTTTCTTACCACAATGTTCGCAGAATACTTGGTGCTTGAAGATGACCCCACCACAATGGCTGCAGTGGTTGGCATGCTCCAGGCTGCGGATGCGGGCAATCATCTCCTTGTAAAGCGGAGTCTCTTCAGCTTTTACAATGTCGTAGCCGAGCTTCTTGAGCAGTTTGATGGTACGCCATGCGGTAGCACGGTCGTACTCTTTCTCCTTCTCTGACAGGTCGTTGTAAGGCACCATGTCAGGGGTCTCTTTCTTGGTGTCATCGCGACGTGGACCATATGTCCAACCTTCGCGCATACGGTTCTCTGCCCATACTTCGTGGGTGTTTTCGGCAATGGCTTCACGCAGCTCTTGCAGGTCCTCACTGATGGTAACATCGCTCAGGTCAATAGGTTTTGGAATGTATTTTCCCATAGTAAAAAGAGTTTAATAATAATTCTTGGCGTAAAGATAGTAATAAATTGACAATTGACAATTGATAATTGACAATTATTATCAAATCAGTTTAAATCTTATGCGCCAAATACCAGTTTCGGGGTTATAATCGTGGCTCAAAAGTTTGAACGAGCCAATCTCGCTGGTATTCTCTACATGAAGTCCGATGCAGAGGCACTCGTCATAGTCGCCTACCTTGACAACGCGCACGGTTTCTGAGGCATCATCAGGCAGGCGCTCCATGTCGAAGCGTCCTTTGGCTTCTTCTTGGGAAATGTACTCAGTGGTTACCGGGAGGTTGCGGTGTATCACCTCGTTCACCGTCTGTTCCAACAGTTCCACTTGTTCGGGGGTTGGGCATGCCGCCAACTTATAATCCAGTTTGCTCTTCTTGCGTTCTATGTGAGCTTCCACCGAACGCCCACAACCAAAGAGATTCATCATCGTTCGGTTGATGATGTGCTCAGTGGTGTGCATCGGTGCAATTGACATATCCAAATGTTTGGAACTTATCTTTTGATTTTGTATCTTTGCCTCCATAATTATTAATTTTAACCTTGCAAAGATACAAAATGGATTCAAAAGTTGCAATATATTGTCGTGTTTCTTCTCAAATGCAGGATACACCTCTACACCGATGGAAAAGGTGGGCTTATCGGCTCACCTTATTTCTAGCGCTTTAACAGAAGCAGTTCGTTCTCGATTTCTTCAAGTCGTTTGCCTATCCTGGCTTGACGATTCTTCATTTCAGCATATTCCTCATCTGAAATTGGCTCACCGCTTTTAGCCTTCTCCACTCTTCTTCTAAATGATTGTATTTGTTTTTCAATATCTTCAAGTTCATCCAACTTACTATAAAAGACGTTGAAGAACTCCAACTTCTTAAGACACATCTTCTTCAACTCTGTCAACTGAACGTTGATGATATAGTCAATAGTGTCTTTTTTTTTCGGGTCACTCTCCTTGAATTGTGAGAATAGTTCTACAATGGTATCTATCATCGCAAGGGATTCCGTATAGTTGGCTATACTCTCATCGAGGGATGCTCTCATTTCGTTACACAGTGTCGTCTTGCCATTCTTAACCTTGACATTTGTAGGCTTAGTTTTCTTTTGTATATGCTTCGTGTAAGGTTCTTTTTTTCTAGTAGTGTTGCCTTTCAACAAAGAATCCAATAATCTAATCACATCAAACTCATCATTAATCGATTGGTTGATACTTTGAATGTTCAATCTCAACGCTTCTGCAAACCGCTTCTGCTCCTCTATTTCCTTGGTGGTTTTAATGTTTCGTTCCATGACTATGATTTAATAACTAATTTGCGCGTAAAGATAAATAAAAACTTCCAAAAATCTTGCATTTCGTTAAAGAAAAACCTATTTCTGCAAAGATATTAAGGGCTCTGGTAAAAACCTATCTCTTAAAAAGGCGATAGCCGTTTGTGAGTGTTGACCCATTCAAGGGTTGGCACTCTTTTTTATCGGCAAATACTTGTTTGTTCGCTTGGGAGTGACTATCTTTGTGCAGATAAACTTTTTATTTCATATACTATGGCAACAGAAGATAAGAACAAACGATTGGTGAACATCGAAATCGAAGACGATGTGAAGCGTCTTACCATCACAGGGCAAGACGAACATGACCAAGTGGTTATGAAGCAAGAACTCAGTGATGACGAGTTGGATAACGTGGCAGGAGGAAAATCACCGATTTGTATAATAAAAGTATATTAATAACTCAAGATAAGGTATGGAAGAGAAAGCAAAGCGTGTCGTGCAGATTGAAATCGACGACGAGGTGAAGAAACTCACCATCGAGGGCGTTGATAAGGATGACCAAGTGGTGATGAAGCAAGAACTCAGCGATGATGAGTTGGATGGTGTGGCAGGAGGTGGTGGTTCTCAGAATGGGAGTAATTTTGTCAACAGGGGGAAACAAGATGCTTGTAATAATGTTGCAGAATTTTCTAATTATGGAAATATTACGAAGCATGAGTGATTATGAGGAAAAGGTAGAAGGAGTGACATGCCACTAAGTCATCCTCTTCTTTTGCAATGATATACCAACGTCTTAAAGGAGGGCGTAACGCTTTCCAAGATGTATTTGAAAAGTGCTGCCCAAACGTGGGTGGCATTTGTCAAGTGGATTAATAACCCGACAAATAATACCACTCCCTACGAGGGTGCTGACAATGGATGGTCAGTACCCTCTTTATTTTTAAAATCTACACTATTGATATTAGTGAACATTTTTATTATTGCAGGAAACGCTTCAATTCAAAGCGTTTTCTGCGTTTTTATGACTATTCTGTTGTAAGGGTCTTGAAGCGTCCTGTTCACTTTTATGCGCCTATGATGGAAAGTGAATATTTATTGGGAGTGACCTGAGCAGTTGAAAGGTGTTATATTAAGTCGTTAACATAGCAGAAATTCTGAAGAGGTCGGCACTTTAAGGCAATGGGGGGCATACTTAATTACATTTTTTTCACGGATAGAGTAGGCTTCTCAATGGTGAACAACAGGATAAGTCATACCGATGCTTTATCCTTACCCTAAAATACTTGAGGTATTCTTCCTTTCTGATTCCGCCCTCTTCTTGAGTAAGGTTGTGTTGTAATATACTGATTTGAAACGCTTTATATTATGGATGTGTTAATCTCTGTGGTGTGCATCGGTGGAAACTCAGTCTTATTGTGCTGATTCAATGTCAGTTCTTGTTCCATAACGCAGTGTTTTTGTTGGGCTTAAGGGAACAGCTGTGCCAACTTCTCCCCCAAGTCGTCACCTCTCAGGTCTTGGGCGATAACCACACCCTCAGCATTGATGATGAAAGTAGTGGGAATCATCGTCACGCCATATCGAGAGGCGATATTTGTCTGGTCACGGAATGTGGGCCATTTCATACCTTCCTTCTTCACAAACTCTTCCATAGTGGGTTTGCTACGGTCTTCAGAAATACCGATAATCTCAAACCCCTTATCGGCGTATTTGGCATATTGCTCTTTCACATTAGGCATCTCCTTACGGCATGGCACACACCAGGTAGCCCAGAAATCAATCATGATGTATTTCTTCCCTTTGCAAAAGTCGGCCAAAGTCTTTTCCTTTCCATCTGCATCTTTTACAGTGAAAGAAGGGACTTTGTCACCTACCTTAGGCATGGCTACCGTTTGCTGCGCACTCATCATGAGTGTGCAGCAAAACACTGTAATAAAGAATAATAGTAATTTCTTCATGGGTATAAACAGCTTACAATAAGTGATTTATCTGTTTGCCAACAAGTCGCTGATCATCTCTTCCAACTTGCCCATGTCATCAGATGGTTCGAAACGAGCAATCACCTCTCCCTGCTGGTTAACCAGGAACTTCGTGAAATTCCACTTGATATCAGACTTGTTCTTGAAGTCTGGGTCACGACGTGCCATCATCTGTTCCATCATTTTACCGGTATCGTTAGGTTCAAAGCCTTTGAAGCCTTGCTTCGACTTCAGGAATGCAAACAGCGGGGACTGATTCTCACCGTTCACATCAATCTTGTCGAACTGAGGGAATTGGGTATTATAATTAAGCGTACAGAACTCATGGATCTCTTCATTACTGCCTGGAGCCTGTTCACCAAACTGGTTGCAGGGGAAATCCAAGATGGTAAAGCCGTTGGCTTGATATTTCTCATACAATGCTTCCAGTTCCTTGTATTGTGGGGTAAAACCACATTTGGTTGCCGTGTTAACGATCAGCAATACCTTGCCTGAATAGTCTTTCAGAGAGACATCCTCACCTTCTAAATCCTTTACACTGTAATCGTAAAGACTATTTTGTGCTGACAGGGTCATAGCAACAAATGACATCAAAACAAATAATACTTTTTTCATACTAATCTAATTTAATGATCTATAATTATAACTTCGCGTTGCAAAATTATAACTAATTGGTTGTCTTACAAAAAATTCTTTCTTAATAGTTATTAAATAGATAATAAAATCATCATTTATGATGACACGTAAGGGCGTTTGTCGGAAAGATAGATACCTATCTATGGTTAAAGTCTAACTCCTATTCCAGCCAGGATGGTGTCGGGCTTGCAGCTGAACACGGCATTCATCTCGCCTGCCATGCTGAAGCCACAACATTGGCAGATGCCACTGTCCATATTGTCAATACATTGTGGAGAACGCCGACCGTCGCAGTAGATGAAGTTGCAGATCCAGCAATGGCGTTTGAAACGCAGGGAAAGCATGTTCTTCAAGCCGGAGATGCTGTTCATAATGCGATAGCCTTGGTACTTGTAGGCAATAAGCTGGTTAATTACCTCTTCACGCTGTTGCTGGCTTAAGGCCAGATGTTCCGTTCCTGCAAACGGCGTGTGGAAGTTGAAGGCAATCTGCCGGATATCCTTATGCTGTTGCAGAAACTCCAATACGGCAGGCAATTCCTGGTAGTTCTCGTTATTCACCACCATATACAAGGAAGTCTCCTGCAAGTTTTGCAACAAGGTGCAATCATGAATGCCCATTACACTTACCCATAACACATCTACTTTAGCTTGCAGGGCCTGCCAAGCTGCATAGTCAGCAGCAGGTACCATGGTAGATACGCTAAAGAACCCCTTGCCTTTAGCTAAACTAAAGATGTCGTTTACTTGAAGCTCGCCATCCTTCCACTGCAACAGATGCACTCCCTCGATGTCCAGCATCCTGGCTCCTTGTCCATAGCAGTAGTCGAGGTCTTTCTCTATATCGGCAAATGATTTACAGAAGAAGCCTTCAGACTTGGTGCAATGGGTGCAATGCCTGCAAGTACTATTACAGCCGTTGGTGACGAAGACCACACTTTGCAAGGGTCTGCGTCTGCCTAAGAACCTGGCTCTGAAGAACCACCATCCCAAGTAGATAAGCTGTAACAGTACTTTCATGTTACCAGAGTGCGATGGTCAGCAACAGACCTAACAGCGTGAAGTTCCTCGGACTCTCGTAGTAAATCACATTCAGTGCGTTACCTTCCCTGATGCGGTTCAGCTTCAACCAAGAACCGATGTGCAGGATAAGATAAGGCAAAGCAGAGTAAAGCAAACCTATCCAGGTGATGGCACCATCGACATACAGCAATACCACCATGGCTACACAGACGATACCTGCCAAAAGGTAGAACCAGCGACCGAATGGTTCGCCCAAGATGCCAACGCTGGTGTATTTGCCAGCTTCATAATCTTCGTCACGGTCACGGTAATTGTTCACAATCAGCAGAGTGTCAATGGAACAACCAGCCACAATAGAAGCCCAAATTGCATCCCATGTAACGGTGTAGGTAAGTACATAGAACGTGCCACAAACGGGAATCAAACCAAAGCACAACAAAACGGCTAAGTCACCCAGACCACGATATGCGAAAGTAGTGCTATAGAGGAAGGTACAAGCCACCACGATGGCTCCCATCAGTACGATTTCCCAACCATGCCATACCAGACGATCCCATACCATATATAAAATGCCTAGACCAACCAAGCAGCCCAAAACCAGACAAATGGCGATGGTATTATAGGCCACCTTTTTGGTGATGAGTCCGTTGGCATAGATGCGGTCGATGCGCTCTGGGTCGCTCTTGTCCAAACCACGATTGAAGTCCACCACATCGTTGATAAGGTTGGCGGCGATGTGCATCAGCCACGCAAACAGCCAGCACATGATGGCGATTGTCCATGAAAACTGTTCCGGCATATAGCCATGTGCCAATCCAGCACCTAACAATACGGTCATCAACGATGCTCCCAAGCTGGTGGGGCGTATGCCCAAGAACCACGCCTTGAATGAATTTACGGCTATTTTCTCTCCCATAACACCTTAATATTTATTGAATTTATACTTTTCGCGTAAGATAGCTTTCTGTTCCTCGCTTTGTTTGTTGAAATAAGACTTCCACCCTGGACAATAGTTGATATGCCAGTGCCAGAAACGTCCAAGCAAGGAATCTGGCTTCTGCTCGTAATGAGCTCTGAATTTGCAATTTTCACATACGTGTGCCATAATCTATGATGTTTTAGTTATAATTCAATTTATTACACTCTTGATACAAGAGGAAGGAGAAGACAATCTCTACGACCATCATCAGTGCCGCTAATACCCAGGGTTCATAGAACAGGCCAATGATTAGTGCTCCGATAGGGACGACGATGGAAAGCACTAAGTAGCTCTTGGAGTTATACAGCCAACTGAATGGCATCAGGTGGGCACCGAAGATCATGGCATAAACCATGAGCATCTTCTGAGGCACAGCGGCATAGACCCACATGGCTATCAGGATGTATAACATCTGATTGACAGAGAACAGGATACCTGCCTTCGAGAGTGGGTTACCTTTGCCTTCAAAGTCGATGTGCAAGACTTTTGCCACCGTCCATGCTATGGGAAACAAAACGGCAGAGCAGCAGAAGGTGAGCAGATTCTTCAGCTCAATGTTCATACCACTGAGGTGGATGCCCAGTATCAATGCCCAGATTACTACGGATGACATGATGAAATGCAATCCTTTTTTTTGTCTGCGCGAGCAGTCTTTGATTAATTCGTCTATAGTCATCTATCACTTAGTTTGTTTATCGGTGGCAAAGATAATTATTTTTTATTATGTTATACAACATTTAGCTGCATATTTTGGGTATAAATATTTGTAGCGTTCGTAAAAATGCCGTAACTTTAGAGGCGAAAGATAACATTTAACCTAATACTGCGATGAAAAGTGCCGAAAACAACAATTCCGAGAAAAACCTGGGCATCTTGTTGGTGCTCATAGGCGTGATAGCGGTGGTGGCATACGTGGTGGCTCCTGGCCATCCATTGTGGCTTATGGTAGGCTGCATTCTCTCTTGCCTCGCTGGAGTTCGCAGAATCGGTAAAGGTTATGCTGATTTAACGAATTGATGTAAGCGGGCGTAGCCGCATCCCGCGTGGAAGAATTTGCAGCAAAAAAAACAAGTTACTCCTGGCAGAATTGGGTGAATCTGCCAGGAGTTTTGTTTTAGTCTTCCTGATAATGAATGGCATCCATGAAGCGCTTGATGACTTCCGGCTTACCCGTGTGCTTACCCTTATCCTCGCTGATTTTGCAAGTGTCGTTGTAGAAGCTCCAACTCTCGGTGATTTTGGCTGCCACCAGTTTGATGACGATATTCATGGGCTCCACACCCTCGAAATCATTAGTGAAATGTGTGCCGATACCGAATGATGGTTGGCAAAGCTTCTGGGCGTACTGCTGTATCTCAATGGCACGGTCGGTGTCGAGTGCATTGCTGAAGATGATCTGCTTGGTACGAGGGTCGATGCCCAGCGATTGATATTTCTTCACTATCTTGTGCAGCTGCTCGAAATTGTCTCCACTATCCACACGCAGTCCTTTGAAGAGGTTGGCGAAGTCTTCGCTGAAATTCATGCTGAAAATGTCCCAGCCAAAACTGTCATAAAGGTAAGTACCCAAGGCACCACGGAAAGTATTGCGCCACTTGTTCATGGCAATGTGGTTTGCCATTTGCGGGCCATACATGCCACCAATGGCACAAACGAACTCGTGTGCCATGGTACCCACAGGCACCAGGTCGTATTTCATGGCCAGATACACGTTGCTGGTACCCACGAACTTTCCCTTCCATTTGCGAGAATTGTAGCAGTCTTTCATGGCCCTGATTACCGTCTCTTCTGCCTCAAACGAAGCCCTGCGCCGTGTACCGAAGTCACTGAATACACAACCAGCCTTCAGCAGGCGTTCAGCCTTGTGGTATGTCTTCTCATAGTAAGCCTGATAATCGAGCTTTTCAGACTGGCCAGTCATGATGTAATACAATTCAGAGATAATGGCGAGTACCTTCACTTCCAACAAAATGGTATTGGCCCACCCGCCCTCGAACTCGATGTGCAGCAGTCCCTGGTCGTCTTGCCAAGCTTTTACCCATTCTCGTTTGAAGCGATAGCCTTTCAGGTAGGTAAAGAACCATTCAGGCATATAATAGCACCTATGGCGCAAGAAACTGATTTCGTCGTCGGTGATGGTCACACCTTCCAGCAGGGCAATCTGGCGGTTCAGTTCGTCGGCAAAGCCCTGCGGATAAACGGTATCGTTGCGATCCACAAACTGGTATTTCACCTGTGTGCGTGGAAAGTTGTCAATCACAGCACAGCACATCGACAACTTGTATAAATCGTCGTCAGTAAAATGATTGATAATCTGTTTCATGGTATAGATAAAGGTCAATAAATGGATTTAATTCTCTCAGTCATCAGATATTGGTTCAAAGCCGTTCCGCCATCGATAGAGGCACAATAAGGCAACAGTACGTTAAACTTGTCTTTGCCATATAACTTGATGCCATCTTTCAGCGTATCCAGCACACAATAATCGCCTGCGATGCCGCAAATATCTATTTGATTAACGTCTTTCAGTTTCATAATCAGCTGAAGATGTCCGGCAGAGGCTTGGTTCTTGAAGATGGAATACTCATCTGCCTTCTGATTGGTGCCTTTCCTTAGCACTTTAAGAGCTCCTTTTGTGTTGAAAAGCGGCTCTATTAAACTGGGGAATATGGCAGCTCCAATGCTGTTCTGTACGCAATGGAGTGGCCAAGGTCCCCCTTGAGCCTCGAAAGAGCAATGGTTATAGGGATGCCAGTCAGTGGTTACTATTTTATACATGTAAGTGCCGTCGTTTTGACGGATGTATTCAGCCAGGTTCTGCATAGCACTGGCTGCACCATTAACGGCTAAGGTACCACTGATGAAGTCTACCTGTGGATCCACAATCAATAAAAGTTTGTTCATAACAACAAGGGGTTATAGTTCTTTCGGGTGTAAAGATACAAATTAGTTGATACAATGATAAAAAAAACTCAAAAATATTTTGTTGATTCATAGTTTTACCCTACATTTGCACCACAAAAAGGTGAAATGCCTAAGTGTTCTTTGGGGTTGTTTGGTTTTGACAGCGGGTAGAAAAGGTAAGTAAGCATGCAGTGCCTCGTCAGTTTGCACTTAAATCTGAGCTTTCAACAATTATCTGGCAACACTAACTATGCTTTCGCTGCTTGATCGAAGTACAGTAGATCGGCTTAATCTCGGCACCAGGTGCTGAGACGAAACGTCACTCAGAAGCTCTTGCTCCGAAGCAGTCTGGTAAAGTGGCGCAGCAATATCGGGGATAGTCTTTGTAGGCCTCGATGCAGGGATGAAGATTTAGGGGATAAGGTTGCGGTTGATGGCTTTGGTTCTGCCGTAACACGAAAATGAAGTCAAAGATAAGCATGTAGAAAGCTTATGGTTTCCTCGTTTGGACGCGGGTTCGACTCCCGCCAGCTCCACGTTAAGTTGCCAAGTGCAACATATGTTATGAATAAATCCAATGATTTTTTAATGGCTTCCCTGCTTCTTGTAAAGCGGGGAAGTTTTTTTTGTCTTTACCCAAACAAATTGCCTGTTACAACATAAAAAATAATAAAATTATTTTGTTCTCTTTTTCAGTTGCATTATCTTTGCAAAAAATACAATCTATAAATGTCTCGTATCATGAAGAAGATTGATGCAAAAAAGCTGAGTTCACCCGCAGAGGGAACATATAGTTATGGCGGTTATTATGACATGCCGGAGGATAAACCCATGCGTGAGATGCTGATCAACGATGGCTGGCTTTTTGCCCCAACCGAATTGGCTGGCGCTGAGTTTATGGACTATGATGTCACCGATTGGAAGCCTGTTGACCTGCCCCACGATTTTAGTCTGATTCCTTTGCCAGGTGGCGACAACGACGAGCAGATAGGTCCGTTCAGCAAGCTCTCGCCTGGACGTAATGCCACTGGTCATGTGATGGGTGGTACGGGCTGGTATCGCAAAATCATCAAGACCGACAAAAACATGGCGGGGAAGCTGGTGAAACTGAAGTTCGATGGCACCTATAACGAGACTAAGGTGTGGGTGAACGGAATCATGGTGGGTAACCATGTAAATGGCTATGCTCCATACTACTATGATATTACCAATGCTTTGAAACCCTTAGGCGAGGAGAATATCATCGCCGTGCGTTGCCGTAACAATGGTCGCAATGCCCACTGGTATTCTGGTGCTGGCATCTACCGTGATGTGAAGCTGGAGATGTTTGATCCTGTCCATGTGGATCCCTGGGGCGCTTATGTTACATTGTCTTATATGGATGCTTATGAGACCAAGGTCAATGTGGAGACAAGAGTTGTGAACGAGACAGATGAGACTGAGACCGTTACTGTGCAGGTGGTGATTCGCTCCATGAAAGGACGCAATGTGGGCAATGCCCATCAAGACATCGAGGTTAGGGCCAATTCCTGGGTAAGATTAACGCAAATGATGCATGTAAGCCGCGCTGTTATCTGGTCGTTGGAGAATCCATACCTCTATACTGCGGAGATTACCCTCCGAAAAGGTGATAAGGTTATCGACGAATATAAGCAGAAGTTTGGTGTTCGTAAAATTGAGGTAAGTGCCGACAAGGGCTTCCGCCTCAATGGCGAGCTACTGAAGCTTAAAGGCGGATGTGTGCACCACGATAATGGCTTGCTGGGCTCCGCTGCCTTCAAACGTGCGGAGTACCGCAAAGTAGAATTGCTGAAAGAGGCTGGCTACAATGCTGTACGTACGACGCATAACCCACCATCGACCCATTTCCTGGATGCCTGCGACGAGTTGGGCATATTGGTCATCGAAGAGTTTACCGACGTTTGGGAGGTGCATAAGACCCCACAGGATTATGCCACTTATTTCAAGGAAACCTGGGAGCCCGACCTGACCAATATGATTAAGCGCGACAGGAATCACCCTTCAGTCTTTATGTGGAGTATAGGTAATGAGATACCTAATGAATCTGATGAGGAGGCTTTGCGCATACAGGGTGAACTGATTAAACGCGTGAAGGAACTTGATGCAACCCGCTTCGTTACGCAAGTGATATCTCCTCACATGGTGGCAGGTGGACGAAAACATGCCCAGCTTCAGATGCAGAACCTGGACATCTGTGGTTATAACAATATGTCGGATAGGATAGAATCCGACCATGAAGCTTATCCAGACCGTATCTTCTTTACTGCGGCATCTTATTCTTCAAAGGCTTACGATTATTGGAAACAAGTGACCGATAAGCTTTATGTGATAGGCGATTTCGTGTGGACTGCCATGGATTACCTGGGTGAGGTAAGTGCCGGAGAGGCTTTCTATGCAGCTAAGGCCGATGTGGATACGGGGGCTCAGGATGTGCTGGAATTTGGAAAACTGCCGGATGGTATCAGACCTGAGATGCTTTATGACATTCAGTTTGAAAGAATGCCTAACCTGTTCCCGAAATATATCTCTTGGTGTGGTGACTTAGACATTACGGGTCGCAAGAAGCCGCAGGGCTATTACCGTAATGTGCTGTGGGATGTCACTCCTGTAGAGATGCTGGTGCACGAGCCTGTTCCTGATGGCATGGTAGAAAACATGACTCCTTGGGGATGGCCCAATGAGTTCCATCACTGGAACTGGCTGGGCAATGAGGGCAAGCCTATGAAGGTAAGGGTATTCACGAAGGGCGATAAGGTAAAGCTGACGCTCCATGGTATGACCATCGCTGAGGCTGACGTAAACGAACGCTACATCGCTGAGTTCGAGGTGCCATTCGATCCTGGCCGACTGGAAGCCATAGCCTACAAAGCTGGCAATGTGATTGGCAAGGCGGTGCTTCGTACGGCTTCTGATCCACATGGTATTGAGCTGAGGGCTGACAAGGTGTTGTTGGAGGCCAACCGTGAAGACCTGTCTTATATCCAGGTGAAGGTTATTGACAGGGGTGGCAATAAGGTGACCGGTGTGGATGTGCCGGTAGAGGTGACGGTTATGGGTAACGGCGAGTTGCTGGGCTGTGGCAATGGCAGTATCGATGGCATGAAGAGCTTCAACCATGCAACCTTTAAGACTTGGCGGGCTTACGGACAAATCATTGTCCGTCCGTTTGCGAAGCCTGGCGATATCTATGTGAAGGTAAAGAGTCAGTTTGGGGAGACGATGCAGAAGCTTACTGTGTTGACTATTGACCATTGACTATTGACTATTGACCATTGACAATTGATACTCCCCCGCCCTTTGGGCACCCCCTCTACGTTAGAGGGGGAGCTTTGTTAACTTACATCCGCAGGGATAATTGTCAATTGTCAATCTTTATTGCCCCCCTAATCGTTCAAAGAACTCCATTACATCCTCCCAAGTCTTGTAAGGGTCTTCCCCGAACTTGATGTATGTGCCCATAAAGTCTTTGGCGCCAAAGGCTTCGTGGGCATCAATTAGATAATCGCCGTAGCTTAGGTTCTTATGGTTAGAAAGAATCAGGCGGTTGTAGGCTGGTACGCCTAACCATCGCTCCACCCATCGCACTTGCTCTGCCCAGGCTTCCGGCTCATTGTATGTGGCTGAAGCCAGGATATATGTGTCATACACCGCTGACAATTGCTGGAAAGCTTTTACTGCCGTTGGCATAGGCTCGTTGCCCTTACGTAAAGTGTCGGCTAAGCTGATGTATAAGATTGGCCGTTCACGACCTTCCTGATGGTCGTCCACCCATTGCACCACAGGTAAGACACTCCGCACCAGTACATGGTCGTTGAGGAAATGCCCGCCATCGAATCTGATGGCCTGAGGATAGTGCTCGCAGAACAGGTCGAAGGTATGCACCAGGTCGTCGTGTATGCCATACAGGGCAAATACTCGGCTACGCTCTTGGTCGTTCACTCCCTCGAAACAATGACTGGAAACCTCCCGAAACTCTTGTTGCAAAGCCTTGTTTACCAGAAAGTCTGTGGCTCCATCCTGACGGGGATTGCTGAATTTCACTCGTCCCATCATATTATGCTCTGCCATCGTGTCGGCAATCTGAAAGGCTGGGTTCACCAACAAGCGGTCGAAGCCATAGAGCATCTCGGTGTACATGCCACCCATCGAAGAGCCAATAATCATGTCTGGCTTTTCAGCCTCGCAGACACGATGTAATAGTTCCATCGCCTCTGTGGGACGAACTGGCAGGTCGGGGGCTATCACCGTCGCCTTGGGTAATAGGATACGAAGGCCTTTGGCTGAGCCAGTAGCACCTGATGAGCCGAAGCCGTGCACGTATAAAATCTTCTTACCGACCATCAGGTCCGGTCTTTTCTCTTGGGTATTCTCTTCCATAACATTAATAATCTAACTGACATCTGACATATCAGAAAACACTACTTCCTCTTCCCTCATTGTTCATTGTTCATTCTTCATTGTTCATTGTTCATTATTCATTATTTATAAATAAGGTGTAATCAGACTGAACAGAAGAATGTCACTAAAAACGGCACACTAAAATCCACGCAAAAGCCGTGGAAGAGCGAGAGCACCACAAACTGCTGTCCGCAGGTACGGGTGATGATGGGCAAAGTTGTGTCCATCGTAGTTGCTCCTCCGGCAGAGATGGGTGAGAGGGTACCAAACCATCGTACCATCAATGGTGCGCCTATCAGTGTAATAATCTCGCGGGCGATGTTCGCCAGCAGGGCTACTGTGCCCAGTTCCGCACCCTTGTATTGCGTTATAAGGATACTCGAAAGCGAGTAATATGCGAAGCCAGAGCCTGAGGCCAGGCAATCAGTTATGCTGCGATGGGGTAGCAACAGACTAACCACCATACTTCCTGCCAACGTACCGAGGATGGTCATTACGGGTAGCCAAGCCAGTCGTGGATTCAAGGCCTTGAAGCGTTGCCAGGTAGTGGGGTCGTTGCCTACGCTGAAGCCTACGCTAATCAGCAATGCACACAAGGCATAAAAGCTGATGTCGCTTTGGGCAATGTCGGCGGATATTAGTCCGGTATAGCCACAAATGACACCTGCGATGAAGAAACCAATGATAATCAAACTGCCTTTCATTGTCCACCTTTAGCTTGTCGGTTAACATATTTCCACAACAGCCAGGCGGCGATGAGGCTGCCTGTGGTGGCGAAGACGGTGATTAT
>JAEEGF011422266.1_pt1 | contig 19450 bp, 16 predicted proteins | sample 9134171 | NCBI WGS metagenome assembly JAEEGF01 (sample SAMN16246542, study PRJNA631951) | gut metagenome | biome: gut microbiome; feature: rumen; material: AP-attached | host: Bos | place: Iran: Karaj | collected 2018-10
CAATCATTTTCTTTATGGTTCTATCATTAAGCACTATGTTTGATGTCTCAAAGGTAAGCATTAGTCTATCCCCGGGTATTATTCCATTATAAATATATGAATTAATCTTCCTTACTGCTTTTTCGGAGTATTTAGGATCATCCATTTTTCCATCATGCTCCCAATATACTTCTTTTCCTGTCTTGCGACTGAGAATTGTAAAGTCCGGATACACCACCCCATAGCCTTTTAAGACAATAGGGCATTCATATTTGTATTCAATTCCCAAATCGAATAAAGTATCTGCGATCAGCTTTTCTGACTTTGATCTTACCCTCTCTCCTTTTTTGGTATATATTTCAGGTGCACCTTCCTCAAACTCTTTCCCTGTATATGGGATCGCTTTCCAATCAGCCACTTTCTGCTCCCATGTCTTTTCAACAGGTGTAACCAGAGCCTGCCTATTGACGTTCATATTGGTATAGATAAGTTCAATCTCATCATCTATATAATCCTTGTTGATGTTCTGGATTTGCTTAAGTCTCCTATCTACCAGCTTTTTCATCTTCTGGTCATAAGACTTTTGAGCCAGTCTTCTAACAAGAGGCATATCCTCTTTCTTTAGGTATTCTCCTTGTTTTTGATACTTACCATCCTTTTCTTTGCAATGCATGTACTGAATATGTTTGCCGGATGATGTTATCCTAAGATTGCCTTCAGGCACTTCAACAAGTCTTTTATCTACACCCTGTTTGATTTTCTTTAGTCTTTTCTCTTCTGCAATTAAGTATTTCTTTAGTCCTATCATTTTTTATTTCTCCTTTTTGTTTTTTACTTGTTTCTTACTTGTTTCTTCTTTTACTTGTTGTTTCTATTGCTTATTTTTTCTTTTACTTTCTGTTTTTTCACCAGTCATACTGCCACTATGCAGCTATCAGCCAATATAGGCATTGCAATTATCAATTGCTGTTCTGCCTAAATCCAGTTCTCTTGCAATATAGGCATTGATTTTAAGCAGCAATTTTCTGCTACCATTTGCCATTCCCGCCATATAGGCAGTTTATCCAACGTAAAATTAACTGCCTATAGCGGCAATACTCGGGATATAGGCAGAACTGATCCCTCAAAATCAACTGCCTACACAGGCAACTCTAGGAATATAGGCAGAGTTCACCTCACTAAAATCAACTGCCACTATCACCGAAATCGCACAAGTAACAGAAATCATGCCATAAGTAGCAGATATCATGCCACAAGCAGCAAAAATCATGCCATAAGCAGCAGAAAACATGCTATATGTCGTTAAACTTTGGAATATCAGCAGCGAAAAGATTTGAAATTATCACTGCCTGTCTTTCGAATGAAAGAATAGTAGCAGTCCGCCAAGAACAGCGGACTGCAAATTAGTCATATAATTGTTATCTCGCAAAAACAACCGCGCCTGTAACACTCAGCCTTCGCTGCCACTCGTTTTTGTTAAGAGCACCACAGTCTCCACATGGCTTGTCCACGGGAATTGATCCACAGCCACGGCGCGGCTCATCATGTAGCCGTTCTGCTGGAAGATTTCCAGGTCGCGGGCAAGGGAAGTTGGTTTGCAGGAGACGTAAATAATGTAGTTTACGTCATAATTTATGATCTTGGTAAGCGCCTTAGGATTAATTCCGTCACGAGGCGGATCAAGGATAATAAGATCAGGTTTTACTTCAATATCATCCAGAACCTTAAGCACATCGCCTGTGATAAATTCGCAGTTATCGAGGTGGTTAAGCCTCGCATTCTCTTTTGCGGCTTCAACAGCTTCCTCAACGATCTCAACACCAATGACCTTTGTGGCAACAGGGGCAAGGAGCTGAGCAATCGTGCCGGTTCCTGAATAAAGGTCGTAAATAACTCCGTCCTGCTTTATGTTCTTCTGATCGTAGAGACTCTGAATATAGCCTCTTACTGTCTGATACAGAACCTCTGCACTTAAGCTGTTAGTCTGGAAAAATGAGAATGGTGTGATCCTGAACTTAAGTCCTAAAAGCTGCTCATAGAAAAAGTCCTGACCATATAAGATCTCAGTGCCTTCATCAATTACAGCATCAGCAAGGGAATCATTCTTTGTGTGAAGGATTCCTGTGATCCTGCCATCAAGCTCAAGGTTTAAAAGAGCTTCCTTAAAGCCTGTAAGATCATGCTCTTCCTGAGTTGTTGTGATAAGGTCAACCAGGATATCTCCGGTTCTGACTGCCTTTCTCACAAGGAGATGCCTTAAGTAGCCCTCCTGTTTCATCCTATGGTAAAAAGAAATCTCTTTTCTATCATACATAGGTGAAAAATAATCCAGTGTTGCTGAAAGGATAGCCCTGTAATCATCATCGACAATTCTGCAGCCGCTGACAGTTACAATGTCATAAAAGCTTCCTTTTTTGTGCATGCCAAGACAAAGGGGCCCTCCCATGACTTCATCGCCAAATGAGAACTCCATCTTATTTCTGTAGGCAAACTTAATAGGGCTTACTTTGATGCCCTCCCAAGTAAACCTTGTAGTATTTCTTTCTACTGCAGGCTTAAGTAAGCTTCTTACCTGCTGTTCCTTAAGGCCAAGTTCCTTAACATAAGGCATTGTAAGGTAACTGCAGCCACCGCATTTACCAAAATGCATACATGGACTTTCAATGCAGTCAGGAGCTTCTTCTAAGACTTCCAAAAGTCTTCCTTCTGCCTTACCGTTTCTTACTTTCTGTATCTGTACTGAAACTTTCTGATCAGGAAGAACGCCTTTAACAGCGATCTTCCCGTCAGGAGCCTCTATTATTCCTTTGTTAGGGAATTCAACCCTTTTTACTATTCCTGTATAAACTTCTTTTTTCTTCACTTTTTAAATTCTTAACTTTCCTTGATGAAGTCATCGTCGTCGAAGTCATCTTCGAAATCATCGAAGTCATCATCATAATAATCATCTTCAAATGCCGGTGTCATGTAGCGATAAACAAGATAAGAAATGATCGCAACAGCTGAAATAGAACCAAGAACAGCCAAACACCACAGGATCACGTTGGAAGGCTTCTTAGCATTTGCAGCCTCTCTCTTGTCGAGAAGTTCGTTAATACGTGTCATTTCAATAATGTCATCGATCTTTGTTTTTACTTCCATAAGTAACCCCTTTCTATAAGAAAAATTTATTAATATCAGTATACCATAATTCCCAGCTCATTCATTACTTCACTGAGAATTGTGACATACTCACATCTTTTTTAATTTTGCAAAAGCGGCATACATGATCTTCTGTCCGCAATCGTCAAAATTAACTGTTACCTTGTAATCTCTGGGTCCTTCTTCCAAAGAAGTGACTGTGCCAATACCATATTTGATATGAGAAACTCTGTCTCCTGTCTCATATTCAGGCTTTGCAGTCTTCATAGGCATGCCTTTAGAGATACCTGCAAGTGAGCCCTTAACATGGGTCTTGGCTGCTGTTGCGATATATGGCTTACTCTGCGGAACAGCTCTTGGCTTTTTAGGAGCAGGCTTTGCTTTTATCTTGTAACTGTTAGAAAGCTGGGACGCGCCATTATCGCTTCCAAAGTTCTTATTCTGGTAGGATGACTTTACGCCAATACCGGAATATCCGCCTGATTTCCCGTAGGAATCTCCATTGCCGTATCTTCCGGAACTGCGATAGGAATCATCCTCATCACTATATCTTCCAGAAGTTCCATAGGTATCCTCAACGCCCTCGTACTCATCGATAGAGTCGCCATCATCAAAAAGAAATGCCGGCTTATCAAACTCTGGCTTCTCCCTGTCTAAATACTCACTGGGAATCTCTTTTACAAATCTGCTGAGCTGGTTAAACCATGTCTCTCCTCTTACCATTCTGCGCTTTGCTGCTGTAAGAGTTAAGTTTCTCTTTGCTCTTGTTATTCCAACATAGGCAAGTCTTCGCTCTTCCTCTATTCCCTCAGGATCAGAATCTTCAGTCTGCAAAGTCATATATGAAGGGAAAACATTTTCCTCCATTCCTGCCAGATAAACATGTTCAAACTCAAGTCCCTTGGCACTGTGAAGAGTCATAAGAAGAACCTTCTCATTGTCCTCTCCAATCCTGTCTATATCAGCAACAAGGGCAACTTCTTCAAGGAAGCCTGAAAGAGTCGGTTCCTCAACCTCATCATTTTCCTCATATGCTGCGATCTTGGAAATAAGTTCGTCCACGTTGGCAGCTCTGTCGTTATCTCCGCTGTCATCGTCGTCATCAAGAGTCTTCAAAAAGTCCATATAGCCTGTAATGTCTATAACATCTTTAAGAAGTTCTTCCAAAGAGTAGGACTTTTGCTTTGTCCTGAAAGCCCTTATCATAGTCACAAAATCTTTTAGCTTTGAAGCACTTCTGCTAACGGCCATTATCTGGTCCGCTTCGCACAGGGCATCAAAGAAGCTTATCTGCCTCTCATCCGCATAATTCTGCACATATTCAAGTGTAGTAGCGCCAATTCCTCTCTTGGGCACATTTATTATTCTTTTAACTGCGATGTCATCTCTGCCGTTATCAATAGTTTTAAGATAAGCCAAAAGATCTTTTATCTCTCGTCTGGAATAGAAATTCGTACCACCAACGATGTCATAAGGAATTCCCTCATGGACGAATCGCTCTTCTATAAGTCTGGACTGTGCATTTGTTCTGTACAAAACAGCTGTATCGCTGTAAGAAAGCTTGCCGCTTCTCTTAAGTTTTCCTATGTCTGAAGCTATAAACTCAGCCTCATCATATGCAGTATCAAACTGACGAAGGTGAACCTTTTCACCATCTTTTTCTTCTGTCCAAAGAGCTTTTTCCTTACGTCCGTAGTTATTTCCAATAACTGCATTTGCTGCATCAAGGATCTGCTGCGTTGAGCGGTAATTCTGCTCAAGCTTTATGACAGTTGCATCAGGGTATACCTTTTCAAAATCAAGAATATTCCTGATATTGGCTCCTCTGAAGCGATAGATACTCTGATCGTCATCACCAACTACACAAAGATTTCTGTATTTATCAGCAAGAAGTCTAATGAACTCAAACTGGGCATTATTGGTATCCTGATACTCGTCCACCATGATATAGCGGAATCTGTCCTGATAATATTCAAGAACATCAGGATTCTTTTTAAAGAGCTCAACAGTATTAAAAATGAGGTCATCGAAATCCATGGCGTTGTTCTTTTTAAGAGCATTCTGATACTCTGTGTAAGCCTTGGAGATTCGAACCTTGTTATATTCATTCTGAGTGTTTAATGCATACTCATTGGTTGTAACCAGATTGTCCTTACACTTTGAAATGCTTCCCATGATACCGCGAAGCTTAAGTGTTGTGGTTTCAAGCTGATATTTTTTACAAATGTCTTTCATAAGAGACTTGGAATCATCTGTATCATAGATTGTGAAGTTGTTTCCATATCCAAGTCTGTCAGCATATCTTCTAAGGATCCTTACGCAACTTGAGTGAAAGGTTGAAACCCATATACTCTCTGCTCCAAATCCTACTATCTTGTCAACCCTCTCACGCATCTCACCTGCTGCCTTGTTGGTAAAAGTGATTGCCATGATATTCCAGGGATTGACATTGCATTCATCTATCAAATAGGCAACCCTGTGCGTTAGAACCCTTGTTTTCCCGGAACCGGCTCCGGCAAGTATCAGCACAGGTCCGTCTGTCTGAAGCACAGCTTTTTTCTGCTGCGCATTAAGTGTATCGTAAATTCCCATTAAATATTATTCCTTATTTTTTGTTCTTCTTGTCCTTCGCTTTATCCTTTTTGCTGCCATTTTCTTTCTCGTCAAGGACAACGTTATCAAGTATCTTCTCTATCAGAAGTTTTTTTACATAAACATCATAGGATAAAAGAGTTATGAAAGAAAACATCTGCATGCGTTTTCTCTCTTCTTCAGAAATATCCGCATCTTCGTATGTCTCCAGTGATCTGGCATATTTCTTTTTAAGATCCTCCATTACCGGCTCAAGCTCTTCGTTCTGAAGCTCATAGGTAGTTTCGTAGATCTTACTTAAATTAAACTCATCGTCACTTATATGAAATCTTTCTTTTAAAGGCTCAATAAGTGTCTGTATGTCATTTATGGACAATATGCTCTTGTAGTAATAAATAAAAATGAGCAGTATCAGATGATCTTTTGAATACTTCTTCCTTACAGGAGGAGGCAAAAGATTATTCTTGGCATAATTATTGATCATGGTCTTTGTCAGTATCTTGTCTGTATCAGGATACCTTGTTGTCTTTTTTAGTCTCTCATCCATGAAAGTTGTAAGCTGATCCATATACAGGTCAATATTTGGCATATCTGACAGGGAAATGGTATCAATTCTTCCCAGTGAAGCCATAACACTATTTAAAAGATCATCATTGTCGATAGTCATTTCATTATCCTCGTTTAGTTTCTTCCGCTAGCTGTCGCATCTCTCTCGCATTTTGTAAACTTGCCTCAGTGACTTCGTCTCCGCCAAGGAGTCTTGCAAGTTCCTTTGTTCCATCATCTTCTTTTAGTCTGTAAATATTTGTTACAGTTCTTCCATCTTCAAGACCTTTTTCAATCATGAAATGGGTGTCAGCCATAGCTGCGATCTGTGGAAGATGTGTAATACAGATGATCTGATGCTCTTTTGAAAGCTCTCCAAGTTTTTTGGATACTTTCCAGGCTGTCTTTCCGCTTATTCCCGCATCTATTTCATCAAAAATAAGTGTGTTGATATCATCCTTGTCAGCGACCACTGTCTTAAGGGCAAGCATGATCCTTGAAAGCTCACCGCCACTTGCTATCTGGTCCATAGCTCTAAGGCTCTCACCAGGATTAGTTGATATCATAAACTGGGCATCATCATAGCCTCTTGCCGATATCTTATCTTCATCGCTGGTAATCCTTATCTCAAGTTTGACATCGATGAAGTTAAGGTCTATCAGAGAATCTTTTAAGCTCTCCTGTAAAACTAAAGCCTGCTTTTTCCTGATATCTGATATCTTTTTGCACAGAGAAAGAACTTTCTCCTTCTGAGCTGCTATCTCAGCTATCATCTTGTTTCTATTGGCATCAAGATCACTTAATGTCTCAAGGCGGGCCATCTTTTCATTGTAGTACTCAAGAACTTTTTCCAAAGAGCCGCCATATTTATCCTTCAGGTGATTTAAGGTGTTGAGCCTATCCTCTGTTGTCCTGAAATCCTCATCATCAAACTCAAGATCATCAAGATAACCTGAAAGCGCATGATTAAAATCAGTCAAAAGATTCTCCACATCAGAAAGCTGTGAGAGAAGTTCCTCTAAATCCTTGTCGTAGGAAACAACTGATGACAATTCCCTGACTGCTCTTCCAATCATATCTGACGCATTTTCATCGCCATCTCCTGACCCGGTCATAGAAGATACAACACAGGCAGCCTCAGAAATCTTGCGGCTGTTTACCATCTTGTGGTATTTTGTCTCAAGCTTCTCATCCTCGCCGACAACTATTTCTGCATCGGATATCTCACCTGTCTCAAATTCAAGAAGCTCCTGCTCTCGCAGTCTCGCTGCCTCGTCCATATTGGTACTTTCAAGGTCCTTCTCAAGTTCTTTTAACCTTGAATACTCAGTCGATAGTTTTTCAAAAAGAGGCTTCAATTTGTCCAAACAATAATCATCAAGAATCTCCATGTGTTTCTTCTTGTGAAGAAGTTCCTGATGATCATTCTGTCCATGAATATTGATAAGAACACTGGCAATATCTTTTAATTGCCTTGTGGTCACTGTCTCGCCGCAAACCTTGGAGATGCTGCGTCCCTGCATGATTTTCCTCTGAATCACAACGTTTCCGTCTTCCTCAACAGGAATATCCATATCCAAAAGAAGCTTCTTTTGAAGTTCATTTTCAACTCCAAAAACAAGCTCAACAAGCGCATATTCTTCCCCGGTTCTGATCAGACTCCCATCAGCCTTAGCGCCAAGTGCCAAATTGACAGAGCCCAGAATTACTGATTTACCTGCGCCTGTCTCTCCGGTTAAAATGTTGAGTCCCTTTGAAAACTCAATTTCCTGCTCTTTAATAAGAGCAAGATTCTTTACGTGTAAACTATATAACATATTTTTCTCCTCACAAAAGAGGACCCCGCCATGCTAAAAAACTTTTTTATTTTCTTCCCATCAGCGAACGCAGTTCTTCCATGACCTCAACTGCTTCTTCGCTGGTCTTTATAGCAATCATTATAGTGTCATCGCCTGCAATACATCCAACTATCTGTGGAAAATCCAATGCATCAATAGCTGCTGCAAGCGCCATTGCCATTCCTGACACTGTCTTTATTACAAGCAGATTCTGTGCAACATCCATGCTCAAATACCCTGCTCTTAACACACTTACATATTTATCCTGCATAGCATCACTGTCTGCAGTTGTGTAAACATATTTATATTTACCATCCTCTGTTGCCTGCTTGGCAAGCTTCATCTGTCTTATGTCTCTTGATACAGTAGCCTGCGTAACGTCATATCCTGCTTCTTTCAAAAGAGCTGCAAGCTGCTCCTGTGTCTCGACAACATTTGATGCTATGATCTCAATTATCTTATCATGTCTGTTTCTTTTCATTACGATTCCCCTCTCTTTAATACTTATTTATCTGAATTTTTCCCCCAGTACTTCCAAAAAGCTAACTCTGTTTAGTTTTAATATCTTAGTAGTCTTACTGGATTTCTTTATACCGATCCTGTCCCCGGTAGTCATCTCTATTATTCCGCTTCCATCAAAAGAAGCAACGACCTTCTGGTTTATACCATCTCTGAAACCGCCAATTCCAACTTCAATCTTGGTATCAGCTGATAATACAAGGCTTCTGGAATTAAGCGTATGTGGACAGATAGGAGTTATCAATATCATATTTGCAGAAGGCTCCACGATCGGGCCACCTGCTGACATATTGTACCCTGTTGAACCTGTTGGAGTAGAAATTATGATTCCATCTGCGTGGTAATTGCACAGCAAAAGATCATTGACATAGATCTCATAATCTACGGCTTTGATAGATGAATATCTGGTAATTGCGATATCGTTTAGACAATACCCCTCCTGACCATTCATGCTTCCATAGAGCATCATCCTGTCTTCTATCTCATACTTTCCTGCAAGGATCCTCTCAAGAGCGTCGTCAATACCGCTCTTTTCAACTTCAGCAAGATATCCCAGTGTTCCAAGATTAACACCAATAAGAGGAATATCAAGGCGCGCTGCACTTCTGGCAGCCTGAAGCATGGTCCCGTCTCCTCCAAGCACTATACAACAGTCTGAATCTTCCGGTATAGAACTTTGAAACTCTTTACCTGTGTGCTTGTCATCACGGATCTTTGTGCTCTCTGCGATAACACATTCTTTTCCGTTCTTTTCAAGATATTTTTTAATGTAGTTTGTGATGTCTAGATTGACATCCTTGCTCCTGTTTGTGACAATGCAAAAATTGTGCATCTTTATTCCCCAGCATTTTTATCAAGTTTTCCATGAGCCCTGAGAACAGTTTCTGCTATGAGACTCTCCATATCAGGTTCATGGGATATTCCACTTTTTTCAAGAACAACTTCAGATAACTTCTTTTCGCCATCAGCCTCTGACAGTTCCCCTGCCACATCATTCATTTCAGGATTTTTCCTTATATGTATAAGGTACTCAATATTTCCCTCGGGTCCCTTTATAGGAGAAAAATCAAGGTGGAGAACGTCAAACCCTGCTATTCCTACAAAGTCCATGATCCTGTGAATTACTTCCTCATGAACTTTAGGGTCCCTGACTACGCCTTTTTTGCCCACTTTATCTTTGCCCGCTTCAAACTGCGGCTTGATAAGGCATACCATTTCTCCATTATCCTTTAAGAGCCTTCTGGCCGGAAGAAGTATCTTGGTAAGTGAGATAAAAGAAACATCGCAGGATGCAAAATCAAGGTCATCCTGTATATCATCCCTCACCATATACCTGAAGTTTGTTTTTTCCATGCAGACAACTCTCTCGTCGCTTCTAAGCTTCCAGTCAAGCTGTCCATGCCCAACATCCACTGAATAAACCTTTGTGGCTCCATTCTGCAGCATGCAGTCTGTAAATCCACCTGTGGATGCCCCTATATCCATACATACTTTTGACTCTAAAGAAAAGCCAAAATTATTAACTGCTTTTTCAAGCTTGAGTCCGCCTCTGCTAACATATGGAAGCGTATCCCCCTTCACCTCAAGGCTTGTTATCTTGGCCTCATCGAAGGTTGTTCCGGGTTTATCTTCTCTTTGTCCGTTGACAAAAACATCACCTGCCATGATAAGTGCCTTTGCCTTTTCTCTTGAAGGAGCAAAGCCTCTGTCAACTAAAAGGACATCAAGTCTTGATTTCTCTTTTGCCATAAATATTACCTTTGTATCTCTTTCATGATTCTGTCTGCTATAGACTGTGCATCAATTCCCAGTTCTTTTCTGAGTTTATCAACATTTCCGTGAGTTACGAATTTATCAGGTATAGCAATCTGCAACACGTTGCAATCCAGCCTGTTCTCATCAATATAGGCTCTGACCTTCTCACCAAGACCACCACTTGCCACGTTCTCTTCCATAGTGACAAAGAGCTTGTGATTTGAAGATGCAACATGAATATAATCAGTATCTATCGGCTTTGCAAATCTTGCATTAACAAGAGTACATTTAAAGCCATTATCTTTAAGGATCTGTCTTACTTCTTCACCTATCTTCACCATACATCCAAGTGCAAAAAGACATATATCTTTCTCTTCATAGATAACTTCACACTTGCCAGCTTCCACAGGAGCTCTAAACTCCTTAAGGCCATCATATGCATTGCCCCTTGGATACCTGATTGCTATCGGTGCTCCATAATTCACGGCAAATTTAAGCATGTCTGACAGTTCCCATTTATTCTTGGGTGCACAGATAGTCATGTTAGGCATAGATGAAAGATAGGACAGATCAAATATTCCCTGATGAGTCTCTCCATCGCTTCCAACAAGTCCTGCCCTGTCAATCGCAAATACAACAGGAAGTTTCTGAAGGCATACATCCTCTAATATCTGATCATATGCCCTTTGCAGGAATGATGAATAAACTGCAAAAACAGGCTTATAGCCACCGGCTGCCATCCCGGCTGCGAAAGTTACTGCATGCTCTTCTGCTATTCCTGCATCAATAAATCTGTCGGGATACATGTTCCTGAATCTCTTAAGTCCTGTTCCGTCAGCCATAGCCGCAGTTATGGCTACAACCTTGTCATCCCTGTCCCCGAGCTTGCACATAACAGTACTGAAAATATCCTGATAATTGGATGTAGTCCTTGGATTTCTTGGAAGACCATTTTCAACAATGAATGGTTCGGTGCCATGGAACCTTGCAGGATGCCTCTCCGCAGGTTCATATCCCTTGCCTTTCTTGGTCATAACATGGATCATAACGGCTTTTTTTACCTTTTTGGCCTCTTTTATAACCTTTACAAGCTCTGCTGTGTTATGGCCATCAACAGGTCCCAAGTATGTAATTCCAAGGTTTTCAAATACCATTCCCGGTACAAAGAGCTGCTTAAAGCTGTTTTTTGCCCTTCTGATATTATCAACCACTTTTGTATTGGTTCGAAGCTGGGCGTAAACATCCTCTTTCAGATTCAGATAACCTTCCGCTGTACGCACTGAATTGAGGTATTTTTTCATACCTCCAACACTCTCAGAAATAGACATCTCATTATCATTGAGAATGATAATGAAATTGGTCTCAAGTTTTGCTGCATTATTTAGCGCTTCATAAGCAAGTCCACCTGTCAGTGACCCGTCACCAATGACAGACACTACAGTATAATCCTCTTTCTTAAGGTCTCTTGCCTTTACCATTCCAAGACCTGCAGAAATAGAAGTTGAACTGTGTCCTGTATCAAAACAGTCTGTGTCTGATTCGCAGCGTTTAGGGAAGCCGCTCATTCCACCAAACTGTCTTAAGGTATCAAATTTATCTTTTCTTCCTGTGAGGATCTTGTGGGTATATGACTGATGCCCAACATCCCATATTATCTTATCTTCCGGAAGATCAAGCGCAACATGAAGTGCCATAGTAAGTTCAACAGTTCCAAGATTAGAAGCCAGATGACCACCTGAAACAGAGATCTTTTCAATCAAAAAATCCCTTATCTCCTGGGCCAGCTCAGGATACTTAGACTGTGGAATATTCTTTATGTCGCCTGTTTTATTTATATCATCTAGAAGCATAACTTCCACCTACCTAATTTCGTTATACTACAGCAGATTTTTCTGCAAACTATAGCAATTACTTCTTTCTGTAGATCATATACTGAAATAATTCATCTAAAAATGAATTATCAAAATTCATTTCCTCAAGACTCTTTGTAGCCTCTTTTGTAAGCTCTTTTACCTTTGCCTTGGCATTCTCCATTCCATAAAGGGCTACATAGGTACTCTTTCCGTTCTTCTCATCAGAGCCTATAGGCTTTCCGAGCTCTTCAAGAGTTCCCTCGATATCAAGGATATCATCCTGGATCTGGAAGGCAATTCCTACATTGCTTCCGATCTTCTCCATCTTTTCAACCTGTGCTCTGTCAGCTCCGCCTAATATGGCTCCCACCATAAGGCTTGCTTCTATAAGCGCTCCGGTCTTGTTCTCATCAATATAGAAAAGAACATCTTTCTTTTCACTATCTGAGAGGTCCGTTGAATTCTCTGCCATAATATCAGCACACTGACCACCCACCATTCCGTAGACACCTGCCTTAGTAGCAAGGATGTTCAAAGCAGCCAGATATCTATTTTTGGTATCTGCGTCATAGTCAGAGAGCTCTTTTCCTGACATGGCACCCAAAATGGCTGTTTCAAAAGCATAGTTTAAAAGGCCATCCCCTGCAAGAGTCGCCATTCCTGCACCATAAACAGCATGTGTTGTCTTGCGTCCTCTTCTGTATTCATCGTTGTCCATAGCAGGGAGATCATCATGGACAAGAGAATATGTATGGATCATCTCTATAGCTGCCAAAAAAGGCTTGATAACGCTATCATCTGCTGAATCTCCTGCAAACATTCTATAGGACTCAAGCATCATTATAGGCCTGATCCTCTTTCCTCCGGCCAAAAGGCTGTAATTCATCGCCTCCAGGACCTTTGCTGCATAGCCTTCCTCTTTAGGAAGAAAAGTCTTAATAATATCTGAAACAAAAGCTGCCTTTTCACTGAGGCGCTCTTCAAAACCTGCCTTGCTCATCTTACTCAAAATCCTCCAGATTGCCATCTGCTGCTATTTTCTGAACCTTCTGCTCAACTTTCTCGATAGCCTCATGGCAATACTTTAGAAGTTCCATTCCCTCCTGATATTCTTTAAAAGAATCCTCTAAAGAAATATCTTCTTTATCAAGAGCCTGTATTTTCTTTTCTATCTCAGAAAAAGCTTCTTCTACTGAAAGCTTCTTTTCCTCTGTATTCTCACTTTTCTTTGCCATACGAAATTTCCTTTGTTCCAACAACGGTACTTCTTATGATTCCATCTGTAACATATATATTAAGTTCATCGCCCTCACTAACTGATCCGATACTTTTGACATTATCTCCTGCCCCATTTGAGACATAAGAATATCCGCCCATTAGTCTGTCAAGCGGCGATAATCCCTTTAGTTTTTCTATATCAATATTTAATCTGTGCCTGTACTCTGACAGTTTTCTGTCCATCTTTGAGTTTAAGGCATCACCAAGTTTGTCAATCTTAAGAAGCCTGTCCCTGACCTTATTCATAGGACTTAAAAGTCGTAGGTTCTCTTTTAACCTGTCCTCTATAAGTTTTCTGGCTCTTATCCTGCTCTCCATGCTCTTGGTAAGAGTAAAAGCATAATCCTCAATATCCTGAAGGAACCTCTCGTACTCATACACTGCAAGCTCCGCTGCCGCAGAAGGAGTCGGTGCCCTTCTATCAGAAACATAATCTGCTATTGTAGTATCCGTCTCATGACCAACTGCAGAAATGATAGGAATAGGGCAATCGAAAATAGCCTGTGCTACATTTTCTTCGTTGAAAGCCCAAAGATCTTCTATAGAACCTCCACCACGTCCAACGATCATGACATCAACATTTTTCTCTGTCAGAGCCTGTATTCCTCTGACTATACTCTCAGAAGCTTCTGCACCTTGTACTATGGCGGGATAAAGAATTATTTGAATATGCGGATTTCTACGGGTAGCCACATTTATTATATCCCTCACTGCCGCACCAGTAGGAGCTGTAACTATTCCAAGAGTTTTTATATATTTGGGAACAGGCTGTTTATATACTTCGTCAAACATGCCTGACTCAGCCAGCCTTTTCTTTAGCTCTTCATACTTTTCATAAAGAGCTCCGGCGCCGTCAAGTTCTATCTTTCTGGCATAAAGCTGATATTTCCCGTCTCTTTCGTATACATCAACAGTTCCGCTGGCCTTTATCTGCTGTCCCTCTTTCATCAAAAAAGAAAGACCGCCTCTTTCCTTGTCGCCGCGGAACATCACACAAGAAATAGCACCACCGGCATCCTTCATAGTAAAGTAAATATGACCGGATGAGTGGTACCTTAAATTGCTCACTTCTCCTTTTATGGTAATAGTCCTTAAAAGGAAATCCTGAGTAAACATATTCCTGATGTAAGAATTAACCTGTGTGACTGTATATTCACTGCGCAAATTTAGCTAACACTCCGTTTACAAAAGCAGGTGATCCATCCTGTCCAAACTTCTTGGCAAGTTCTACTGCCTCATTTATAGCTACACCTGTTGGCACGCTGTCATCGTATTTTATCTCATAGACAGCAAGACGTATGATAGTAAGATCCACCTTAGCCATACGCTTTGTATCCCATCCTGATGTGGCACTGTTTATTGCCTCATCAATCTCAGGAAGCTTTTCTGCTATCTTCTCATATTTTTCTCTGATCTGATCAGCATCCTTTTTAGAGAACTCTTCATCACTTACAGTTGTAAAGAGCTCTTCCTGCTCTGCCATCTCCTCGATGGAATTAAATTCAACACGAAAAAGCAGCATAAAAATCTGCTCTCTCAGTAAACTTCTATTCATCACGTTTTTCCTATTCTATAAAAATGTTTTATCACGCCTTAGGCATTGTAATACCAGCTATTCTGATATTGACGTCTGTAACTTCAAGGCCTGTCATATTTTCAATTGAAGCCTTAACCTTTGTCTGTGCCTGCTGGCAAGTTGCCGGAATATTATATCCATAAGCCATCATAAGTGCCAGATCAACCTGCACCTGAGATGCACCTATTACGACCTTTGCTCCCTTTGTAAGGTTCTTACGGCTTACCTTTTCAAGAGCGTCACTTGTGTAATTGCCAGCCATAGCTGAAACACCATCAACTTCAAGTGCTGCAAGAGCCGCAATTCTAGCTACTACATCATCAGCAATCTTAACAGATCCAATCTCTGCAATTTCTTTTCCCATAACTTGTCACCTCATTTATTCACAATCATGAATTATTATACCATTAATTTACTATAGCCAAAAGATGATTGTCTTGGTATCTGCAAATGTTGTATAGGACACGGAAGATGTATCCCCCTGCAGATAATCAAAGACCTTCCTGTCTGTTATCAGCTGTGCGAACATACTGTCATACACATCCTGTGAAGCACACTTCATAGTCACATTATTGCTGCCATCATTGTATCTGCGGTCAAAGAGATCCTTCACAAGAGACATTTCAGCAGATGTGAAGTACTCATCCTCCCTGACATAGTAATTATCTGCCATACTTGAGCAATTTGGCATATAAATGTCATCAGATATTGTGTGATTTCTAACGATATCTGAAGTCGTCACATTAAGATAGTCATAATTTATGGCAGGAAGCTTGGTTGCATCAGCACTCTCACCATTTGTTGTCTGGTAGGAAGAATCTCCCCAAGTCACATCCACATAGTAATATGCATTATTACACTTCACAAGATTCCAGGCATGCCTGACGCCTTTAGAATTCTTGGTATCTACGGTTCCGGTGACCAGAGTACAGTCAATCCCAAGCTTGTTAAGAAGGAGCTGTGCTGCCTTTGCATAACCATTGCATACGCTTCTGCCATTCAAAAACACAGAGCATATATTCTGATTATCAGGAGCTTCTATATCATACTCAGTATTAGTGATCAGGTAGTCATATATATACTTGATCGCATAATAGTCATCTTCTGAAGAAGGCGCATTGGCAAGGCATCTGTTAACAGCTTCATTTATCTGTACTTTTTTCGCCTCAGCCTGTTCCTTACTGCAGGTATAATTGCCCGTAAAAGAAATCTTGGTGATCACGTTGTCGATCGTATAGTTGGTATAATGATAGCCATCCACGTAAAAGATTTCCGGATGATCTGCCATTACATAGTCAAAGACCTGTTCTATGGCATCGTCACTTGTAGTTGAGACAATAACATCTGCAGCAAGATTCTGCATTATTGTAAGCAGCTCAACATACAAAGTCTTCCCTGCTTCAGTAAGCCTTTCATATGCATAAAGCCCTTCCTGACTCTTTTTTATCGTCTCTATTCCCACAGGAGAAAGTCCAATTGATTCCCTGACCCTTTCATCTTCATCATCAGATGCTTTGGATAAAGTAATGCCGGGGCTCTGCTGCTTTTGTTCCTGCACAGCGCTTGACTTACCGAATGAAGCATCAAGAGAACTATCTGATGAGCTCGCCTCTTTTGAAGCTTCCTCTGCTCCCGTTTCTACTTCTGCAACGACTGTAGTCTCACTAGATGCAGCCTGATCTGATACCTCATAAGCGGTATCACCCGTTTCAATTACAGTTTCAGGCACCTGATAAGTGCTGTCAGTAGTTGAAACAGGATTATCCAGTTTAGGATCCTTTAGCCCCAAAGCCTCCAGATAGTCATCAAAGCTTTCATACTGACACCCTGAAAGACTGCTTGTCACAACTCCCGCGACCAGAAGCGCCGCCACTATTCTCTTAACTTTTCCAATGCCTTTTCTCAAGTACTCCCCTCCAACTTACGATAAGCATTAGTTCTTTTTGAACTCAGAAAGAATAAGTCCTTTATTTCTCTCCATTGTCATTCCAACACTCCACTCGTTAATGAACAAAAGAAGTGGTCTGTCATGCATATCCTTGATCTTCTTCATATCAGAAGTTCCAACAAGTGTAGACATATCGATATCCTGGTTGTCTACCCATCTGATGTACTCGTATGGAAGATTCTCAAGGATTATATCAACATTGTACTCGCTCTGGAGTCTGAACTTCAATACATCAAACTGAAGAACACCAACTACTCCGACAATTATTTCCTCAAGTCCAGTGTTGTACTCCTGGAATATCTGGATAGCACCTTCCTGAGCTATCTGAGTGATACCTTTTACGAACTGTTTACGCTTCATGGTATCTACTTGGCGTACTCTTGCAAAGTGTTCAGGAGCAAATGTAGGAATTCCTTCATATACCACATTGTCTTTTGGCATACAGATCGTATCACCAATAGAGAAAATACCCGGATCAAATACGCCCATGATATCACCGGCGTAAGCCTCACTAAGTATCTTTCTCTCATCAGCCATCAGCTGCTGTGGCTGTGAAAGTCTCATAACCTTGCCGCTCTGCACATGCTTAACTTCGTTGTTGGCATCATAGCGTCCTGAACAGATTCTCATAAAAGCGACTCTGTCTCTGTGAGCTTTGTTCATATTAGCCTGGATCTTAAATACAAAGGCTGTAAAATCTCTCTCAAATGGATCAATAAGCTCTCCGTCTGAAGACTTACGTCCTGTAGGAGGAGTGGCCATTTTTAAGAAATGATGGAGGAAAAGTTCTACACCAAAGTTCTGAAGCGCTGATCCAAAGAATACAGGAGTAAGTTCACCTGCTCTTACTTTTTCAAGATCATATTCAGCACCTGCTCCATCTAAAAGCTCTATTTCTCCCTGAAGCTTTTCAAAAGCATCCTGACCGATCTCGCTGTCAATGGCAGCCTTATCGTTAAGGTCTATGAAGGTCTCTTTTCCTTCCTTAGTTCCCTTCTGTGTCTCAGAGAATGTAACTATATGGCCTTCTCTTCTGTCATAGATACCTTTAAAATTCTTACCTGAACCAATTGGCCAGTTCATAGGGCATGTAGCGATTCCCAGGTTATTCTCGATATCATCAAGAAGATCAAAAGTGTCTTTTGCATCACGATCGAGCTTGTTTATAAATGTAAAGATCGGAATATGACTCATGGCGCAGACTTTAAAGAGCTTTCTTGTCTGAGCCTCAACACCCTTGCTGGCATCAATGACCATGACAGCTGAGTCGGCAGCCATAAGAGTTCTGTATGTATCCTCTGAGAAGTCCTGGTGTCCTGGAGTATCAAGGATATTTATGCAACATCCTTCAAAATTGAACTGCAGAACTGATGAAGTAACTGAAATACCTCTCTGTTTCTCGATTTCCATCCAGTCAGATACAGCATGTCTGGCTGTAGCCTTACCCTTAACGCTACCAGCCATATTAATAGCTCCACCATAAAGCAGGAACTTCTCGGTAAGAGTTGTCTTACCTGCATCAGGGTGGGAAATAATTGCAAAAGTACGACGCTTGTTTATTTCATTTATTGTTTCTTTTGTATTACTCATAGCTCAATCCTTTATTACTTTAAATAAGACCGGTATGCATAACACGCCGGTCTTAAAGAATATACGTTAGATACGGAAGCTCTGCTCAGCTTTTAGGGCAATCCTTGATTGAGAAGCTGATTCTTCCCATCTTATCCTTGCCAAGGCAGATAACTTTTACAGTATCACCAAGTGTAAGAACATCTTCAACATGGTCGATTCTCTCTTTAGAGATCTTGCTGATGTGGACCATGCCCTCTTTGCCAGGAGCAAACTCAACAAATGCGCCGAACTCTTTGATGCTTACAACCTTACCTGTGAAGATCTGATCCTTCTCGAAATCTGTAACGATCACATTGATCATGTTAACAGCTTCATTGATCTTATCCTGATCTTCTCCACAAACAGAAACCTGTCCGTCATCTGTAATATCAATCTTAACGCCTGTTCTAGCGATGATTTCATTGATTGTCTTTCCACGCTGTCCAACAACATCACCAATCTTCTCAGGATCGATCTGCATAGAAACGATCTTAGGAGCGTACTTGGATACTTCCTTACGAGGTTCAGCAATTGCCTTGCTCATGCACTCATCCATGATGAAGAATCTTGCTTCACGGCACTGCTCAATAGCTGTCTCAACGATAGGCTTTGTAAGACCGTGGATCTTGATATCCATCTGGATAGCTGTGATACCGTCTTTTGTTCCTGTTACCTTGAAGTCCATATCTCCGAAGAAGTCTTCAAGTCCCTGGATATCTGTAAGAACGATGAAATCGTCATCTGTGTCTCCAGTAACAAGACCACATGAAATACCAGCAACCATCTTCTTAATAGGAACACCAGCAGCCATAAG
>JAEEGF010942631.1_pt1 | contig 19447 bp, 13 predicted proteins | sample 9134171 | NCBI WGS metagenome assembly JAEEGF01 (sample SAMN16246542, study PRJNA631951) | gut metagenome | biome: gut microbiome; feature: rumen; material: AP-attached | host: Bos | place: Iran: Karaj | collected 2018-10
GTGCAGTGAGGGCACTTGGTAGCATCCTTGTTAATCTCTGATTTGCAGTAAGGGCAGATCTTTACAGGCTTTGGAGCTTCTTCCTTCTTCTTGCCGATCTTGTCATGAAGCTTGTTCATGCTGCGAACAAGGAGGAAGATAACGATAGCCATCAGCAGGAAGTTGATAACAACAGTGATGAATGTACCGTAGTTAAGAGTAGCGCCGCCGGCTTCCTTGGCTGCTTCAAGAGTAGCATAATCATTGCCATCAAGTGATATGAAGTAGTTATTGAAGTCAATTCCGCCTGTGATAGCACTTATAACCGGCATGATGATGTCATTTACAAGTGAGTTGATAATGCTCTGGAATGCGCCACCGATGATAACACCGACTGCAAGGTCCATAACATTACCACGCATTATGAATTCCTGAAACTCCGCAACAACCCCTTTTTTCTTTTCTTCTGCCATAGTAGCCTCCTTTATAGATGTGTGAAAAAGTATATTGAATATAAGATTTTGTTTTAATAAGCATTGCTTATTTATGCATATCAGTGCTTATTAGTACATTAATAATTTTACAAAAAGTATACCACATATCTAACCTAATGTCGCAAGCTTCACCAATTTGGGTTTGAAAATGAAACACTATCATGCCTATAATTCAAGATAATCTTTCTGTGCCTTGACTTCATCAGGTACTTCGAATCCGCCTTTTTCAATCTTGGTAAAAACATTTTCAAGAGTGTGCATTGCAGTTGCGTTCTTGGTATCGAAGGTTTTGACAAGGTCCCCGTACTGCGGGCTTGAAGTCATTTTTTCTCTTAATTCCTTGGAGAAAGGGCAATAGGCAAAAAGTATCTGCCTTGCAATTTTGTTAAGCCTAAGAGAACCTGTTCTTTCGAATTTCATATAAGTTATATAATCGGACATGAAAACCTGATTATAGTGATTCGAATATTTCTTGAGCTGTTCGTATAGTTTCTCTTTTTGATCTTCTGTAAGCATGCGGTTCTTCTTGTAGAACTGGAGATAGTCACAGTACTCAGAGGTGAGTGACGGATCGGTTACATCATTCCAGTGTATGCCTTGTATGGTCTTGCACATCTCCCATCTGTAATCGGCAAAACCTTGAAGGAGAGTGTCACTAAGCTCTGAAGAATGGAAGATTGAGATGCAGTATCTGGCCGGTGTATCTCTTTTTCTGCCTTCGATTTCCTGCCATAGGGAGATCCTGGATCCGCAGTTTGGCAAAAGAATGAAATAGGGCATGACCTCTTTGGCATAAGTGAAAGTATTTAGGCCAATCGAGGGATTAGAGTACATTACATTTCGGTAGAAGATGGTATAGTCATCGGATTTGAGCGCATCGACCTGGCTTTGCAAAAGGTCGCTTCTAAGGAAGGCATCCGGAAGAGGCTTGGTAATGTTGGCTTCATCAAATACCGGAACGAAGGCAGATGCTCTTCCAAATGTAACACGGTTACTAAGCATGAAAAGGTTACCAATCTCGAAGTCAAGCTTGGCATCTGCATCTTCTAAAAGTTCATTCATTTTTTCTTCAGTGATATTACCTTGAGACTTCTGCTCATTAAGGTAACCCTGATAGTCAAGATTGAATTCATTCCTTGATGGAACGACCTGGCCTTCGTATATCATCTCCAGCCATTCTGGCATGGTGAAGATATGTCCGCCAGGATCAGGACTATATGATTTCATGATGCGATATAAGGTGGCTGTCTGCTCGGCTGATACCAGATCTTCGTGACAATAACCGAACATCAGAAACATGTGCACAACATCAGGAACCAGCGATTCAGACAGGCTTGCAAGAAATACAGCTTTATAAACCTTGTAGAAATGAGTTGCAACGTCCCTTCGAACCTTCCTGTATTCATCTGAGAAGGCATCTGTTACAGTAGATGAAGCGTAGGCGCGTACAGAGTCTGCAAATGCTTCTCCAATCTCCGGATCTACATTTCCAAAGGCAAGGAGAGTATTAAGAACATCTTTAAATTCAGGAACTGTATCAAGACTTTCTTCACCGCCGTTCATGATCTGGTCAGCTTTGGACTTGATAGTTGAAAAGGCAGAACGGAATGCAGCAGTTTCCTTTAGAAGAGTCTTGGAATATCTGAGTATTTCAAAAGAATATTGGCACAGTGAATTAAGGTACTGTACACAGGTCAGTATCATAGCTACGTCTATATCTATATTTATAGTATAGAAAGCTTTGCGAAGAGCAGCGTCGTTATCAAGGATGGCATTAACATAGGATATCCGCCAGTTAGGCGCAAGCTTTATATCAGGAAGCTGCGACTGATTCAGAACTTCCGGATACGCTTTTAACTGGGTGCCTGTTATGGTGCAAAGAGAAGGATACTGCTCATAGCTGACCATTAGATCTTTGTATAGGGCAGACGCTTCTTCTAACTGTTTATGGCAGGCATCAAGAGCTATCTGATAAGATCTGTATACGTTGGACACAAGTATTGGTGCGATCTTGGGATTAGCTTTGATCACGCTTATAAGATCTTCTATACGGGTGAAAGGATATGAAGCGATGGTGGCATCAGTCTGCGCCTGATAAGTAAACATATAATTATCGCCCGGAGTCTCTGGAAGACCGCAGATAGTACCGCCTTTAAGGACTATACTTATTCCATCATTGAATACATTGATCTCACCTTTAGATATAATATCTATAGTCTGGACAGGAGAACCTTGCGCGTGTAGAGTCTGACCCTTTTTGAGCTCGATTATCTGCATACTGGACCTCGTATTAGAATATGATCATTGTTGATGCATATGTCTTATAATTACTATAGCTTGGGATGGCATCGATATTACGTATAAAAACAATTGATGTAATAATTATACCATAGATGCACCGGCATGATATACTGATTATGGTCGCTCCTTAAGCGATGTTGAAATCTTTAAATGATGGGATGCAAGTTTATGAAGGCTTTAGGCTCTTTTGATGTTAGGAGGATATTTAAGGATTCGATACTTAGTATTGCGGCACTACTTCTTATGAATCTGGTGCTCCAGTTCATAGTATATCCTTTTTGGAATAAAATATATGGCAATGATATATACGGAAGTATTGTATATGTTATGTCTTTTGTTAACATATTTGGAGTTGCTGTAGGATCCGCTGTCAATTATGCAAGGATGGCAGAATCTGCTGACAGAGATACTAAGGGAAGTGATTATCTTACCATAGTCTTCATCTTAGGAATTGCAGGCTCTATCGCGACTTTTGGCGCTGCCTTTTTGGGCAAAGCAGGTATGGACCTTGTCACATCACTTCTTGCTGGAACGCTGTGTTTTCTGACTGTTCTTAGATTCTATAGTGATGTTGAGTTTAGATTATATCTTAATTATAAGGGATATTTTCTATATTATGCGCTTGTAAGTATAGGTTATCTTCTGGGCCTTATGGTCATGAGGTTGACTGGGATATGGCCTCTTGCCCTTATACCCGGCGAGATCTTAGGTCTATTGTATGTGAAGATAAAGGGAAGTGTCCTTTCAGATAAGCTTTTTGATAAGAGTATATACTATAAAGAGAATCTTCATACGATGCTGATGCTGATAATAACTAATCTTATCAGTAATATTATCTTCAACGGCGATAGACTCCTTCTTATGAACCTTGTAAGCGCCGGCGCAGTGACTACATATTATATTGCATCGCTTGTAGGTAAGACCATGACGCTTATTACTACGCCTCTTAACAGCGTCATAATAGGTTATCTTGCAAGATACAAGGGACAGTTTTCTAAAAGACATGTCAGGCTGCTGTTTATTATGACTATGGGCATTATAATATTGTTCTCGCTTTTAAGTGTCCCCGGGTCCTATATAGTAGTATATCTATTGTATACAAAAGAGCTGGAGGCAGTCAGCAGGTACTTCCTGATAGCAGGAGCAGCGCAGGTCATATATTTTGTTTCTAACGTAGTCACAACAGTACTATTAAGACTTGCCAAGGCTGATTATCAGCTTATTATCAATATAGCTTACGGCATCGTATTTTTGGCATTATGCATACCGACAGCCTGGATATACGGGATTACCGGCTTTTGCATAGCTATACTGATCGTAAATATATGCAGATACGTTTTTGCAATAGGTCTATGCTATAAGAGCTGTCAGGACAATATTGTGAAGGAAAAAAGATAAGTTTGAAAGTGTTCTTGTTTTAAACCCGGATTGGTGACGTGAGCAAGCAGGTATCGCTAGTTTGCTCGCAATATGAGGTTAAGAAATTCAGTAATGGAAAATAGTTTAAAATATATAGAAAAAATCCATGAATCCAATAAAGCTATGCTTGATGAAGTGAACAGGATCTGCAAGGCTCATGATATCAAATATTATCTCCACGGAGGGACACTTCTTGGCGCAGCAAGGCATCAGGACTTTATCCCCTGGGACGATGACATAGACATCATCATGCCACGTTCTGAGTATGAGAAGCTCAAAGCTGTTTTTGACAAAGAGGCGGATAAAAGATTTAAGTTTATCGCTGATGACGGCTATGATCAGTTTTTTGATTTTATCAGTAAGATAGCAGATACATCCGTAACCTATGAACATACATCTTATGGTGATGAAGATTTCTATGAGGGGAGATTCTCTCATCCAACGCTTGATTTCTTCGTGCTTGATGAAGCGGGCAAGGGGCATAAGTGGCAGCTTATAAGGCTCAAACTCTTGTATGCTCTTGCAATGGGACATAGGAAGCATATCAATTATGACAAGTTTAAAGGCCCTATGAAGGTAGTAGCATATATCTTGTCTGGGATTGGTAAGTGCATACCTTATAAGAAGATAGCAGGGCATTACCATAAGATTGCTATGGAAGCAGATAAAAGGCGGACAGGCAACGCAAAATCTTATAAAAAGAAATACGGTAACAAAGTACCTGCAAGTACTTGGTCAGACGATTCTTTTTATTTTATATCTAACGAGCAGCCTCATCCGCATTACTGGGGACTTCTTTTTCCAAAGAAATGGTTTGAAGAAGATTTTACGCTTACTATAAGGAAAGAGCAGTATCCTGCAAGTAAATATTATGATGAATGGCTGACTATGGTATATGGCAACTGGCGAAGCCTTCCGCCAAAGGATCAGCAAAAGCCTCAGCATGTGGTGAGAATCTCACAGGGCTGAGTAAAAATAAATTGCTTGAAATTTATAATATATGAGTTATTATGTAATCTGGTGTATATTTATGCTAAGATATACATGCTTTAATTTGGGATAGACGCAGAGTTTTCTCTATCTGTCTGTACAGGCGGCATTTGGGTTATGCAGCTGTTTTGAGAAGACTTCGTTTTTAAATATTTGTATAGCCGGAGGAGTAGAATTGGCCAAGGAACTTATAAGACTTGAACATATATCTAAATCATATGATGGGAATATGATTCTGGATGATCTTAATCTCAGTATTCATGAGAATTCATTTGTTACTATATTGGGACCTTCAGGATGTGGTAAGACTACAACACTGCGTATTATAGGCGGTTTTGAAAGTCCTGATCAGGGTCGCGTTATTTTTGACGGTCAGGATATAACTAATCTTGCCCCTAATAAAAGACAGCTCAACACTGTCTTTCAGAAGTATGCCCTTTTTACACATATGGACATCGCCCAGAACATTGCTTTTGGTCTTAAGATCAAGAATAAGACGGATGCTTATATCAAGGATAAGATCAAGTATGCTCTTAAACTTGTAAATCTTGAGGGCTATGAGCATCGTATGCCGGAATCACTTTCCGGTGGTCAGCAGCAGAGGATCGCTATAGCAAGAGCTATTGTTAATGAGCCTAAGGTGCTTCTTCTGGACGAGCCTTTGGGCGCTCTTGATTTAAAACTCAGACAGGATATGCAATACGAGCTTATAAGACTTAAAAATGAGCTCGGGATCACTTTCATATACGTAACTCATGATCAGGAAGAGGCTCTTACCATGTCTGATCATATCGTAGTTATGAATCAGGGATATATCCAGCAGGAAGGCTCTCCTGAGAAGATCTACAACGAGCCGGAGAATGCCTTTGTTGCTGACTTTATAGGTGATAGTAACATCATCCATGCAACCATGGTTCAGGACAAGCTTGTAAGGATCCTTGGTGCCAACTTCCCTTGCGTTGATACAGGATTTGGTACTAACGCTCCTGTAGATGTAGTTATAAGACCTGAAGACGTAGAGCTTGTAAAAAGAGGTAGCGGTATCCTTCCGGGAGTAGTAACACATGTCATATTCAAGGGTGTTCACTATGAGATGGAAGTGGAAGCAGGCGGATTTGAATGGCTTGTTCACTCTACACGTATGGCTCAGGTTGGTGATGAAGTAGATATAACAGTAGATCCTTTTAACATACAGGTTATGAATGTTCCTGCTTCAGAGGATGAGGAGGCTATTGAAATAGATGTTTAATAACAAACAGACATCTCGTCTTCTTTCTTCTCCATACATTGCATGGGCAGTGATCTTCATTGTGGTCCCTCTTGCAATGATATTCTTTTATGGTCTGACAGACGAGTCGGGTGCATTTACATTTGCTAATGTCGCAGCAATAGGAAGGGCAGAGAATCTTAAATCTCTGGGTCTTGCTCTTGTCCTTGCGTTTATAAGTACGATCATATGTTTCCTTCTGGCATATCCTCTTGCCATGATACTTGCAAGGAACAAGATAAGTTCACAGGGAATCATAACGACTCTGTTCATCCTTCCTATGTGGATGAACTTCCTGCTTAGGACTATGGCATGGATGACTCTTCTTGAGAATAAGGGCGTTATCAACGGCCTTTTGAGCCTTGTTGGACTTCCGAATATCAATATCATAAACACATCATCAGCTATCGTTATCGGTATGGTATATAACTTCCTTCCCTTTATGATACTGCCTTTGTACAATTCACTTGCAAGGATAGATGATAGTGTTATCAATGCAGCAAGAGATCTTGGAGCCAATGCTGTTCAGACTTTCTTCAAGATAACTTTGCCACTTACAATTCCGGGTATCCTGTCCGGAATCACGATGGTATTCATACCGGCCCTTACAACTTTTGCCATAAGTACTATGCTCGGCGGATCCAAGATCCTCCTTATAGGCAATGTAATAGAGCAGGAGTTCACACTAAGCTATGACTGGAACATGGGCGCGGGTCTTTCACTTGTACTTATGCTGTTCATCATAGTTAACATGGTGATAACCATGATGACTGACAAGTCATCCTATAACTAAGAAGATTCCTTAGTGCCATTATATTGAAGGTGCCGGGCTGCCCGGCATGAAGGATAAGTTTGAAGATGAAAAAAACTATAGAAAAAATATACATGGGCATCATCCTTGTTTTTATGTACCTGCCCATTGTTACAATGATAATCCTTTCATTTAATTCAAGTAAATCCAGAGCGAAATGGGGCGGATTTACCTTTGACTGGTATCTTAATCTTGCTTCTGATTCAGCTATCATCAATGCTTTTGCCAATACGCTTATAATAGCCCTTATATCAACTCTTGTAGCTACTGTTATCGGTACGGCTACCTGTGTTGCAATGATGGGACTTCACAAAAAGTCCAGATCAGTTATCATGGGTATTACTAATATCCCTATGATCAATGCGGATATCGTTACAGGTATCTCACTGATGCTCCTTTTTAGATTTCTTCATTTTAATGCAGGATTCATCACAGTTCTTATCGCTCATATTACTTTTAATATTCCATACGTAATGCTGAGCGTTATGCCTAGAATGAAGACTATCAATCCAAGTGTCTATGAAGCGGCGCTTGATCTTGGAGCACAGCCTTTTTTTGCTTTTAGAAAAACTGTTCTTCCAGACCTGATGCCTGCAGTGATAGCCGGTGCTATGATGGCCTTCACTATGTCTTTGGATGACTTTATCATTACATATTTTACTAAGGGTTCGGGTTTTGATACTCTTTCAACCAAGATATACAGTGAAGTAAAAAGGGGTATCCAGCCTGAGATATATGCGCTGTCCGCGATCATATTCATAATCGTTATCGTTCTTATGGTCAGTTCCAGGCAGATAAAAGCAAGGAATCTGGCCACTACTAAGAAAGAAGTATCATATGCAAGCAGGAAGAAGCTTGATAAGAAGACTATCCTGATCCTTGCGGGTGCCTGCGCTGTGATAGCAGTAGTAGGTATAACATTTGGCGGAGTATTCAAGACAGAAGATAATCAGGTCTATGTTTATAACTGGGGAGAATATATCGACCCTGAAGTTATCACTATGTTCGAAGAAGAGACTGGTATCAAGGTTATATATGATGAGTTTGAATCCAATGAGATCATGTATGCCAAGATAGCATCAGATAATTCGGCATATGATGTTATATGTCCGTCAGATTATATGATATCTCGTATGATCCAGGAAGGAATGCTTAAAGAGCTTGACTGGGAAGAACTTCCCTATGCCTCAGCCAATATAGATCCTAACTATCTTGAATCTGCAGCATCTTTTGATGAAGGCAACAGATACGCAGTTCCTAACTTCTGCGGAACTGTTGGTATTCTCTATAATAAGACTCTTGTAGATGAGCCTGTTACTAGCTGGGATATTCTGTGGGATGAGAAGTACGCAGGTCAGATCCTTATGCAGGATTCTGTAAGAGATGCTTTCATGGTATCGCTTGCAAAGAACGGATATTCTATCAACTCTACTGATAAGGCAGAACTTGAGCAGGCAGCAGATGATCTTGTAGCGCAGAAACCTTTGGTTCAGGCTTATGTCATCGATCAGGTAAGAGATAAGATGATAGGTGGCGAAGCTGCTCTTGGTGTTATCTATTCCGGTGAAGCTCTGTATACACAGCGTGAGAATACAGATCTTGAGTATGTGGTTCCGGAAGAAGGGTCTAATGTATGGCTTGATGGCTGGTGCATCACAAGAGATGCCAAGCATACTGAGAATGCGCTTAAGTGGATTGATTTCATGTGTAGAGAAGATATCGCTCTTATGAATTTTGAGTATGTAACATATACAACTCCTAATCTTAAGGCGCAGGAACTGATAGAAGATGAGACTATCAGGAATTCTACAGTGGCTTTCCCTGATGAAGATACGCTTTCAAGATGTGAAGTGTACACATATCTGGGCCAGGACGCTGACGCACTATACAATGAACTTTGGAAGAAGATCAAGGCTGCAGATTAAGGCGGGGTATTTAATTTGTCAAAGCCATGAATTATAAGTTGTCGTGGTGTGGATTTAATAAAGCAAGAGAAAATTCGCGGTTTGCGTTTTTTCTCTTGCTTTATTTGATGCAAATTTGTTACAAGATTGAGTTATAGGATTGTAACGGGCTTTTGGTATTCATTTTTTGAGTCGGGGATTATCAGGTGGTAGATGTCGGAGGCTAGGACATCTTGGTCTAATAATCTCTTTTGCTGTTCGTCTTCAATTTTGAATGCGTCTGACATCCTGCTGATGACGGAGGTGCTTGAGCTCTCCCTGATAACTGCAAGGAGAGGAGAGGATTCTTTTCTAAAGCCTAGGAGCCTTAGGTATACGGGATAATTATCTTGTTTCAGACTGTCCAGGGATTCTTGTTTTATTCCCAGTAATATGTGAAGTAGGCTTCTTTGTATCCTTGTATAGGTCAGGTCTTTGGACTTTAGAAGGTCTGTAAATTCAGATATGGTGGTATATTTTGGCAGGAACTTTATGATCTTGTCTGACAGGTCTCTATGTATGTCTGCATAAGAGGTAAAGCCTTCGCTGCGCTCGCTAAGGAGCTTGTAATGAAGGTAGTCCGAGTAGTTGTCAAGGCGGTTGTAAGCTTTTTGACTTAAGAGAAGAGTCAGTACATCTTCCGGGATATAGTCTTTAAGAATTGATCTATAGGTATCGTTCGGATATGTAGTTGTATCCTGAAGGGTATCTGCGTTTTGATTAGAATCATTATATCGGCTCTGATCAGTATTAGTATCCTGACTTTGATCTTGATCTGGACTTTGAATGGTATTTGTATCCTGATGGGAATTTGGATGTATATTCTGATCGGGATATGAATCTGCTTTTGATTCCGGATTTAGATGATCCGAACCGTCACGTACACTGGCAGTACTGTTTTCAAGGAGCTTTCGTATTGCGCTTGCGCTTGCATAGGTGCCGGTGAGCTCGTCGCTGTTATAATCTGCACCTTCTCTTTGGATAGTGAGAGGGGTGATACTGCTCTTGGATTCCATAAGGGCGCGGCAATATTCGATTCCGAGTATGTTATTGGAACCTATAAGTGTGGTGCTGTTACCTATTGTGATGAGCTTTTTTAGGGCAGCGTCTCTGGCACTTGCGAAGTTGAGGCCTCTTTTTAGCCCTTTTTGAAGCTCTTTTTTATATTCATCAGGTTCATCATTCAGGATAGAAGCGATCTTTTGGATTTCTTCTATATCTCCGTTTTCTGTTCCGAAGAGGATATGATCCACGCATCCGAGTGAATTAAGAAGTGACACGGCGCCTGATGCGAAATATTCGGCACTTGCAGTAGCATACTGGACTGGGAGTTCGAATACAGCATCTGCTCCTGCCATAAGCGCCATCCTGGTCCTGACTTCCTTGGATACGATAGAAGGGACGCCGCGCTGGGTGTAGTCGCCGCTCATGACTAGTACGACATAGTCTGCGCTGAATTTTTGCCTTGCCATATCTAATAGATATTTGTGCCCACTGTGGAGCGGATTAAGTTCACATACGATTCCGATTGTCTTCAAAGTATCTCCTGCGTTCAAATGATTTATATTTTTTACGTCTCCTTTTGTTTGTTTTAGAAAAGGAGCTTTAGTGATAGTAAACGTCTTTATAAATAGCTTTATAATTCTGTTTGGGAAATAGTACTAAAAATCTTATAAAATCTTTGTTAAAAAATTATCTTTCATGTTAAAAAAATATCTTTTCTTGAACTAAAATTAATCTCTGTTATTATTGTATTGGTAGCTTTTGTGTAACTGCTTACATTGTTATGGAATCACGCAAAACGGGAAATCGTTTTCACCGGTTTGAAAATAATGATTTCCTATTAAGATGTTTTTTTATTATTTCCGATAGTAAATATATGTGGCGTGATCTATGAAAATTGAGGCAGAGATACAAGAACTCTACAACCAATAATTGTATATTAATATACCACAAAGGAGAGTGACATGTCTTATATCGACAAAATCAAGGCTAAAGCAAAAGCCAACAAAAAAACTATTATTCTTCCCGAGACAGAGGATACAAGAACACTTCGTGCTGCGGAAGATATTCTCTTACATGGATATGCTGATATAATCCTTCTTGGCAATAAAGATACTATTTTAGCTCTTGCTAAGTCTGTACGTGCAGATGTTACAGATGCAACTATCGTAGATCCCGATACAGATGATAGAACTGAAGAACTTGTTAATATGTTCTATGAGCTTCGTAAGAACAAGGGTATGACTCCTGAGAAGGCCAGAGAGACACTTCTTTCAAGCAGAACATATTATGGTGTTATGATGGTTAAGGCCGGATACGCTGATGGCCTTGTATCAGGTGCCTGCCATTCAACTGCTGATACACTTCGTCCTGCACTTCAGATCCTGAAGACAGCTCCAGGAGTTAAGATGGTATCAGGCTTCTTCATCGTTGATGTTCCTCATTGCGAGTATGGTGAGAACGGAACATTCCTTTTCGCAGATTCAGGTCTTAATCAGGATCCTACATCAGAAGAGCTTGCAGTTATCGCTGATTCTTCTGCCAAGTCATTCAAACAGCTTGTTGAGGCTGAGCCTAAGGTTGCATTCCTTTCACACTCAACAAAGGGTTCTGCTAAGCACGAACTCGTAGACAAGGTTGTTAATGCTGTTGAGATCGCTCACAGAGATTATCCTGATCTTGTATGTGATGGTGAACTTCAGCTTGATGCTGCTATTGTTCCTGAAGTTGCAGCTTCCAAGGCTCCGGGATCACCTGTTGCAGGTCATGCCAATGTACTTATTTTCCCTAACCTTGATGGTGGTAACATCGGTTACAAGCTCGTTCAGAGACTTGCTAAGGCTGATGCTTACGGTCCTATGCTTCAGGGTATCGCTCGCCCCGTTAACGATCTTTCACGTGGATGCAGCTGGGAAGATATCGTAGGCGTTGTTGCTCTTACAGCAGTACAGGCACAGGATGCAGAATAAGGAGGCTATGTTAGAATGAAAGTTCTTGTTATAAATTGCGGTAGTTCATCACTTAAATTTCAGCTTATTGACGCAGAGACAGAACAGCTTCTTTTTAAAGGCCTTTGCGAAAGAATCGGAATAGAGGGAAGTCAGATCTCTTATACAGCTACAGGTAAGGACAAGGTTACTAAGGTAACTCCTATGCCTGAGCACAAGACAGCTGTAAGCCTCGTGCTTGAAGCTCTTACAGAAAGCGGTGTAGTTAAGTCTCTTGATGAGATCGATGCTGTAGGACACAGAATCGTACATGGCGGTGAGAACTTCACTAAGTCAGTTGTGATCAGCGAAGATGTTGTTAAGGCTATTGAAGAAGTATCTGATCTTGCACCTCTTCACAATCCTGCCAACGTTATCGGTATCAGAGCATGCCAGGATCTTATGCCTGGAACTCCTATGGTTGCAGTATTTGATACAGCTTTCCATCAGACAATGCCTGAGGAAGCATACCTTTATGGTCTTCCATATGACATCTACAAGAATCATAAGATCCGTCGTTATGGCTTCCACGGCACATCTCACTCTTTTGTAAGCAAAAAAGTAGCTGAGATCGAGGGAAAACCTTACGAAGATCTTAAGACAATCGTATGCCACCTTGGTAACGGAGCATCAGTCTCAGCTGTTAAGAACGGCAAGTGTGTAGATACCTCAATGGGACTTACTCCTCTTGAAGGCCTTATCATGGGTACAAGATGCGGTTCTATCGATCCTTCTGTTATAGAGACTCTTGAGAAAAAGATGAATCTTGATACAGCAGGTGTTATGAAAGTTCTCAACAAAGAATCAGGTGTATACGGTCTCTCTGAAGGCATAAGCTCAGATTTCCGTGATCTTGAGGATGCTTATATCAAGGGTGACAAGAACGCTATCAGAGCAGTAGATTGCTTCTGCTATCAGGTTCTTAAATATATCGGAGCTTACACAGCAGCTATGAACGGTGTAGACTGCATCGCATTCACAGCAGGTGTAGGTGAGAATTCAGGCTTTGTAAGAAAGCTTATAATTGATCGTCTTGGATTCCTTGGAGTTAAGTGTAACGACGAAGCTAACAAGGTAAGAGGCGAAGAGAAGCTTGTATCTACAGAAGATAGCAAGGTTAGAGTATATGTAGTTCCTACAAATGAGGAGCTTGCTATTGCGAGAGATACTTACGAACTTCTTAAATAAAGATTTGTGGTATACCCAAGGAATACGTATATAACAGCTTGAAAGCTTTAAATATAACTGATTTTATTTGGGTATTGACAAATAGGTACCATATAGGTATAATCATTAAGCGTGTGACAAAGTTACACACAATAAATGAGTAATATTATTACCGGCTCAGCTTGGCTTACGGCTGGTAATCGAATACGACCAGCGTAAGGAGGTGTTACGAATGTCTATCTGCCCTAAGAATAAGTCTTCTAAAGGTCATCGTGATCAGAGAAGAGCAAATTGGAAGATGAGCGCACCGACTCTTGTAAAGTGCAGCCACTGCGGAGCTCTTATGCAGCCTCACCAGGTTTGCAAGGCTTGCGGTTACTATGAGAACAAGAGCGTTGTAGCTGTTAACGACTAATTAAAAATGGTTGTTCATTAAGGCTTTCCGATTTATCGGGAAGCCTTGATTTTTGCCCATTTGTCGGGTAAACTTGTAATAGTGCTTTTGTGAAAAGAATGCGATCTCTGTAATAGGATATCGCAGTTTTCTTTATTTAAGAAAGATATGGACTGATGGATGCAGGAAGGCATCTATGCAGTTTATATGCATGTACTAATCATTATGATATATGGAGGAGCTAAATGGCTGATCTTATTAAAGTTGCCGTTGATGCTATGGGAGGAGATAACGCGCCTGCAGAGATAGTAAAGGGTGTAGTTGAAGCTATTAATGAAGATAGTAATGTTAAGGTCTTTCTTGTAGGACAGGAAGACAAGATTAAGGCTGAACTTTCCAAATACAACGGATATGACACAAAAAGACTTGAAATAGTTAATGCCACTCAGATTATCGAGATGGCAGAAGCGCCTGTAATGGCCATCAGACAGAAGCCTGATTCTTCTATTGTGAAGGCTATGCAGATGGTCAAGCACGGTGAGGCTGATGCATATGTAAGTGCGGGCAGTACAGGTGCCAATCTTGTTGGCGGCCAGACAATCGTAGGCCGTATCAAAGGCGTTAAGAGAGCACCTCTTGCTCCCTTGATCCCGACAGAAAAGGGTGTATCCCTTCTTATCGACTGTGGTGCCAATGTAGACGCAAGACCTGATCAGCTCTTACAGTTTGCGATCATGGGATCCATATACGCTGAGAACATCCTTGGCAAGAGGAATCCTACAGTTGCGCTTCTGTCTATAGGAGCAGAGGAGGACAAAGGTAACGCTCTTGTTAAAGAGACATTCCCACTTCTTAAGAACTGTCCCGATATCAACTTCATAGGCAACATCGAAGCCAGAGACATCCCTGCCGGTCCTGCTGACGTCATCGTAACAGAGGCTTTTGCAGGTAATATTGCTCTTAAGATGTATGAAGGCGTTGCCAAGACCATGGGAAGAGTTATCAAGAACACATTCCTTACTAATTTAAGGACTAAGATAGCATATCTTCTCCTCAAGAAGGAATTTACTGTTAATCTCAAAGCATTTGATGCTAAACAGTACGGGGGTGCACCTATGCTGGGACTTAACGGACTTGTAGTCAAGACCCATGGAAGTGCCAAGGCTGTAGAAGTCAAGAATTCAATTCTTCAGTGTGTAACCTTTAAAACACACAACGTTGATGATAAGATAAAAGAGACATTGAATAACAAGGACTGATGAGGCTTTTTGGATAATATTGATCATATTAAAAAGACTTGAGATTGTCCAAATTATTTGAAATAAATTATTACACAAGGAGTATAGAGATATGGAACTTGAGAAATTAAAAGCACTTATAGTAGATGTTCTTAACGTAGACGCAGATGAGATCACAGAGGATACAACATTCATCGATGATCTTGGAGCTGACTCACTTGACGTATTCCAGATCATCATGGGAATCGAGGAAGAGTTCAAGATTCAGATCCCACAGGAGAAGGTTGAGAAGATCTCTACTGTAGGCGAGGCTGTTGCACTTATTAAAGAAGCCAAAAACAATTAAGGGTTAAAATTGTCATACTGACAGTTTTGACTCTCGGCCCGGATGGGTCTGGAGGAAAATATGTATAGCGAAAATGATATTACCGAACTGGAAGACCGGATCGGGTATCATTTCAAGGACAGAGCACTGATTCGTATGGCGCTTACACATTCATCTTATGCCAATGAGCAGAAGATCAATAAGCAGCCTGATTACGAAAGACTGGAATTTTTGGGCGATTCTGTTCTTGAAATGGTATCCAGTACTTATCTGTACAACAATTACCCGGACAAAAAAGAAGGACAGATGACCAAAATGCGTGCTTCTATGGTATGTGAGCAGGCACTGGCTTTCTGCGCCCGTGATTTTGAACTTGAGAAGTATATTCTCCTTGGCAAGGGTGAAGAATCAACAGGTGGAAGGCATAGAGATTCAATAATCTCTGATGTTATGGAAGCTGTTATCGGAGCTATCTATATTGATGGCGGTATTGATTATGCCAAGAAACATATAGACAAGTTTATCCTCAATGACCTTGAGAATAAACAGATATTTGTTGATGCTAAGTCTGTACTTCAGGAACTTGTTCAGAAAGACTCTACCAAGACTTTGTCTTATGAGATCTGCGGGGAGAGTGGTCCGGAACATGATAAAATATTTAAGTCGCGCGTTCTTATAAACGGCGAAATTCTGGGAGAGGGTGAGGGACATACCAAGAAAGCTGCAGAACAGCAGGCTGCTTATCAGGCGGTACTTAAGATTAAGGATAAAGCCTGATGCGTAAGTCTGAACTGCAAAGCAGGTTCATTAAGCAATGAGTCCTGCTTTATGCTTTGTATTGTCTCTTAAAAGAGGATATGTATCTTAAGAGTATTGAGATTCATGGATTTAAATCTTTTGCCAATCGTATAAAACTTGATTTTCATAACGGAATAACAGGAATAGTAGGACCTAACGGATCCGGTAAGAGCAATGTAGCCGATGCTGTCCGTTGGGTTCTTGGTGAACAGCGTGCCAGGCAGCTTCGAGGCGGTTCCATGCAGGATGTTATTTTCTCAGGAACAGAGCTTCGTAAGCCACTTGGCTTTGCTTATGTTTCTATCACGCTTGATAATTCAGATCATGCACTTTCCATTGATTTTGAAGAAGTAACTGTTTCACGTCGCCTCTACAGGAGCGGTGAATCAGAATATATGATCAATAACAGCCCATGTCGTCTTAAAGACATCAATGAGCTTTTTTATGATACAGGTATTGGTAAAGAGGGATATTCCATCATCGGACAGGGCCAGATCGATCAGATTCTGTCTTCTAAGCCGGAAGACAGACGTAATCTTTTCGATGAAGCTGCCGGAATCGTAAAATTCAAACTTCGTAAGGAAACAGCTATCAAGAAGCTTGAAGATGAGAAACTGAATCTGACCCGTATCACAGACATCCTTACTGAGCTTGAGAAACAGCTTGAACCTTTGGAGAAGCAGTCTGAGGTTGCCAAGATCTATCTTAAGAATAAAGAAAGACTTAAGACTTTGGATGTAAACATCTTCCTTATGGACAATGAAAGGCTAAAAGGTCTCTTGGAAGATGCAAGTGAGAAACTTTCTATTGCTGAGAAGGATCTTGAAGAAGTCGGAACAAGGTATGATCAGGCCAGAATTGATTATGACCAGGCTCAGGCAAGGCTTGATGAGATAGAAAAAGAAATCGAAGAAGCCAGAAATGAGATGACAAGTTCAAGTGTCCTTAAAGAAAAGCTTGAAGGACAGCTTGCTCTTTTGAAAGAGCAGATCCGTTCTGTTACAGCGGGTTCAGAGCATTTCAAAGTCAGAAAGAGCGAGATTGAAGCTGAGATTGCCAAAGCCCGTGAGGAAAAAGAAAAAGTTCTTACTACCAAAAATGGTGTAGATGAGGAAGTATCATCTCTTGAAGCTAAGAAGAAGGCTGCTTCGGATAAATATAATGAGATTCAGGATCGTGAACAGCTGCTGACAAGACAGATAGAAGAGAACAATACCAAAATCATTAATACTATAAATGAACGTGCAAATATCAAGTCTCGCCAGAGCTCTCTTTCTACAATGAAAGAACAGATCAGCATCCGTAAGGCAGAACTTACCAGCAGACTTGTACAGGCAAGTTCTGATGAGGACAAGAAGGAAGCAAGGATGAAGGAGCTTCGAGATACGTTCGAAGCTGTTAACGAAGAGATTCGTGTCCTTACCGATGAGCAGAAACAAGGAGAGGATCGTCTTGCCAAGATCAAAGAGATCTTAACAGGAAGCGATGAGAAGATAAGGCAGGCGAGAACTCTTGCTATGCAGCAAAAATCCAAACTTGATGCACTTGCTAATCTTACTGAAAGGTACGAAGGCTATGGCGGCGCTGTAAAACGTGTCATGGAGCAGAAGGATAATACTCCAGGTGTTATAGGTGTTGTTGCAGATATTATCAAAACAGATAAAAAGTATGAAACTGCTATAGAGACAGCACTTGGCGGAAGCATTCAGAACGTTGTAACCAAAGATGAGCCTACTGCTAAGAAGATGATCTCTTATCTTAAGGATACTAAAGGAGGACGTGCAACATTTCTGCCTCTTACAGCCCTTAAGAATCAGCAGGACTTTCGTAATAAAGATGCTCTGAGCGAAAAAGGTGCTATAGGACTTGCAGATGGTCTTGTAAGAATAGATGATGAATACAGGACTGTAGCCGTGAACCTTCTTGGAAGAGTCCTTGTTGTAGACAATATGGACAATGCTACTACTATAGCCAGAAAATACGGCTATAGTATCAGAATGGTAACTCTTGAAGGTGAACTTCTCATGCCTGGCGGTGCTATATCAGGTGGTGCCTTTAAGAACTCTTCCAATCTTCTTGGTAGAAGACGTGAGATGGAAGATCTTGAAAAAGATGTTAATGCAAAGCTTGAAGAAGCAAGCAAGCTTGAAGAGGAAGTTGCAGCAGTAAGAGAAGAAAGAAATGCTCTTCGAGCAAGCCTTGAAACAACAAGACTTAAACTTCAGAACAAGTTCATCGAGCAGAACACTGCTAGACTCAACGTAGTAAGAGAAGAAGAGAAGCAGAAAGAAGAAGCTACATCTTTTGAATCATTAAAGACAGAGAGTCTTGATATTGAGAATCAGGTAGCTGATATAGAAAGACAGGAATCAGAAACCAGACAAAAGCTTGATGAATCTATTCAAACTGAGAAGGATTGTCAGAAGGCTGTTGAGGATCTTGGAAGAGAACTGTCGGAGCTTTCTGAAACTGAAGAAGAGGCAGCATCTGAAGTCTCCAGATGGGAGATGGAGATTGCCAAGATCTCCCAGAGACTTGAATTCCAGCAGGAGAATCTGTCTAGAATAGATGAAGAGATAATTACAAGGCAAAAAGACCTCGATGAAGTTCTTGAACACATCGAATCCTCCGAGTCTGAGCTTGAACATAAGAATGCAGAAATAGTCGAGATAGGCAAGACTATGGAAGCATCAGCAACAAGCAGTAAGGAAAATAAAGAAAAGCTTGAAAAGATCCAGCATACAAGAGAAGAAATCTCTTCCAGGCAAAAGAGCTTCTTTGAAGTTCGTGAGAAGCTTGCAGAGTCCAAGTCCTCTCTTGACAGAGAAGTTAACAGACTTACATCACAGAAAGAGAAGCTTGATTCCCAGATAGAAGGTCTTATCAATTATATGTGGGATGAGTATGAGATTACTCTGTCACAGGCTTCTTTGATGAAGGATCCGGAGCTTAACGACGCTACTGCTATGAAGAAAGAGATAGGACAGCTCAAGAATGCCATAAGAGAACTTGGAGATGTCAATGTCAATGCTATCGAGGATTATAAGAATGTATCTGAAAGGTATACATTCCTTAGGACTCAGCATGATGATCTTGTAGTTGCAGAAGAGCAGCTTCGTGTGATCATAGCAGATCTTGATGAGTCTATGAGGAATCAGTTCAGGGAGCAGTTTAAACTTATCAGTGAGCAGTTCGATAAGGTATTTAAGGAGATGTTCGGTGGTGGACACGGAACACTTGAAATCGATGATTCTGTTGATATCCTTGAGGCAGGAATCAAGATCATAGCTCAGCCCCCGGGCAAGAAGCTTGTTAATATGAATATGATGTC
>JAEEGF012241563.1_pt1 | contig 19447 bp, 18 predicted proteins | sample 9134171 | NCBI WGS metagenome assembly JAEEGF01 (sample SAMN16246542, study PRJNA631951) | gut metagenome | biome: gut microbiome; feature: rumen; material: AP-attached | host: Bos | place: Iran: Karaj | collected 2018-10
CAACGACGACCAGAAAGCGGCACTCGCCGCGATAGAGTCCGCCGACAAGCCTGTTCTTCTCTTCGGCGTCACGGGATCCGGAAAGACCGAGGTGTACCTCCAGGCGATTGCGCGCGAACTGGACGCGGGACGCGGCGCGATCGTGATGGTCCCGGAGATCTCGCTCACGCCCCAGACTGTGCGGCGCTTCGCCTCGCGCTTCGGAGAGAAGGTGGCGGTTCTCCACTCCGCGCTTTCGGACGGAGAGCGCTACGACGAGTGGCACAGAATCCGCTCCGGAGCTGCGCGGGTGGTCGTCGGACCTCGCAGCGCGGTCTTCGCGCCCGTCAGGGACTTGGGTCTCATCGTTGTCGACGAAGAGCACGACCAGAGCTACAAGCAGGACGACAATCCGCGCTACAGCGCGCGCGACGCCGCGGTGCTGCGCGGAAGGCTCGAAGGCGCTCGTGTCGTGCTCGGTTCCGCGACGCCGTCCTTGGAGAGCTGGATGAACGTCGAGCGCGGCAAGTATGCGTGCGCGGCGATGGCGAACCGAGCGGGCGCGGGGACGCTTCCCGACGTGAGGCTCGTCGATATGTCCGACCCCAAGAGCGGAAAGCAGGGCGGCGCGATTTTCTCGCAGGAGCTTTTAGACGCGATTGCGCTTCGCCTAGACAGGCACGAGCAGACGATTCTCTTCCTCAACAGGCGCGGATATTCGCGGAGCGTCACCTGCGCGGCCTGTGGCGCGACGGTGGACTGTCCGGACTGCTCCCTGCCCTACACCTACCACCAGGCAGACGACTGCTGCAGGTGCCACATCTGCGGCGGATGGATTCCGACGCCGAAGGTTTGCCCCGCGTGCGGCGCGCCGGCGTTGCAGTACAAGGGCATCGGGACGCAGCGCGCGGAGGCGGCGCTCGCGAAGTGCTTCAGGAACGCGCACATACTGCGGATGGACGCGGACTCGACCTCGCGCAAGAACTCGCACGACGACATACTCTCCGCGTTCCGCCGCGGCGAGGCGGACGTTCTTCTCGGAACGCAGATGATCGCGAAGGGGCTCGACTTCCCGAACGTGACGCTCGTCGGGGTGCTGAACGCGGACAGTTCGCTCAACATGCCGGACTTCCGCGCGGCGGAGCGTACGTACCAGCTGCTCGCGCAGGTGGCGGGGCGCGCGGGGCGCGCGGAGCTTCCGGGCGAGGTGATAATCCAGACGTACGATCCGTCCGCTCCCGCGATAGTCGCGGCTGCGCGCGGCGATTTCGCCGCGTTCGCGAAGGACGAGCTTTCGGCGAGGAAGGAGTGCTATTTCCCTCCGTACTGCCACCTTGCTTGCGTCAACCTGCGATCGAAGGACATGAACGTCGTCGCGGCGTGGGCGGAGATGTACTCCAAGTCGCTGATGAAGGTGAAGGGGCTCACGGTCTCTGAGGCCGTTCCAAGCGCGCTCGAGAAGGCGGAGGGGTGGTACCGCTGGCAGGTCGTGGTGCGCGCGGCGGCGGTTTCGTCCATCGTCCGCGCCTGGCGCTGGATTGTCGGAGAGCGTCCGCCTCCCGCCGCTCTTCGAATCGCGATCGACGTCGACGCCTACAACCTCGTCTGAAACTGTAGCGGTTTTGATTAAAGCAAGAGATCAACAACAAAGGGAAGGAGACGACATGACCACGGCGGAAAAACTGGTAAAGGTCCTGACTGAGAAGAAGATGACGTGCGCGACTGCAGAGTCGTGCACGGGCGGAGGCGTGGGTTACGCGATCACGGGTGTTTCCGGAGCGAGCGCCGTCTTCTGGGGCGGGGTCATAAGCTACGACAACTCGGTGAAGCGCGGCGTGCTGGGCGTGCCGGAGGAGGTGCTGGCGACGCAGGGCGCGGTGTCGCCTGAATGCGCGGCGGCGATGGCGGAAGGCGCTCGTCGGCTTTTGAAGACCGATCTCGCGGTGTCCCTCACGGGCATCGCCGGACCCGGCGGCGGCAGCGCGGAGAAACCGGTTGGCCTCGTCTGGTTCGGTCTTGCCTCGCCGTCAGGCACCGTCACCGAAAAGAAGATATTCCCCGGCGACCGCGATGCCGTCCGCACAGCAGCGATCGAACACGCCCTCCAACTTCTGCTTAAAGCGGCAGACGTCGAGACCACTTGACTCCGTCTAAACCGCAAGGTTCTGACTGGTCGCCTCTATTCCCCCGGAGGTTCCGTCGCGGCAGTGCCATAGGGGGTTCCGTCGCTCCGCGACGGAACAATGTCAAGTCTACGAAAGAGTCATCAGAAAACAACATGAACAACTTGTGACAACGTAATTCCGAGTCGCGAGCTACCCCTCGCCAACCTCCGTGCGCGCCGCGGCACATCCGCCGCGCATCGATAGATGCCAGTAGGCTGTCGGACGAAAGATTCCGAAAATTCCAACCCCGCGGATTACTGGAAAATGGTATAATCTATGTAAAAGAACATTAGGGAGTTTCAGACGGCAATGCCAGAAACAAGTACCGCCAACCAGATGCCTTGCTGGCATTTCGCCGCCCAACCCGGCGTGGCGACATTGGACATGCTTGCGAAGCGCGGGCGCGTAGAAAGAGAGGCAGCATGAAGAAGCCGGCATTCGATTTGAAGGACATAAGGATTGCCGTCAAGACCATCAAGACGGCAATCTTGAGGAGCCGCTATATGGCAGCTCGCAAGGCGAACTTCGAGCATCTGAAACTGTATTTTTACGTAGGCGCGTATGTCTCCGCAAATTCACGCAATGGGACATGGGGTACAGGGGCAATTGCGGCAATATCGGAAAGGCTTTCGCAGGAGCTGCCTGGACTTCGTGGCTTTTCGCCTTCCAACATAAAAAACATGCGGCAGTTTTTTGAGGAATGGCGCGATCAATCAAATCGCCAGGTGGCAACTGGCGATTTGACGAAGTGCCTGACGGATGGAGACCTTCCAGTAATTCGCCAGTTGTCAACTGGCGAATTGACAGAGTCGGACATGGCTGCGTTTTTCAGCATCGGCTTTACACACCACATGGAGATCATCTTCAAATGCCGTTCACAGGCAGAAAGGTGGTACTACATCAGAAAAACGGCGATGGAATTCTGGAACGTGGAAGACCTTAAGCGGCGGATTCGCGCTCGCGATTATGCGGTGAACGGGAAAGCCATTAACAATTTTGGCCTAACGATCCCATCCGACAGGCAAGTGTCGAGGGCCGTTCAGGCGTTCAAAAGCGAGTATCTGCTGGACTTCGTCAACATAGTCGATGCTGATGACGACGAAGAGACGATGGATGAGCCGGAATGGATGATGGAAATGGTCGCGAAGGTCCGTAGGTTCATACAGGAACTTGGACCGGACTTCTGTTTTATGAATGTCAAGAAGCGGTTCGTTGTGGGAGAATCGGAATTTTTTTCAGATTTGGTGTTTTACCATCGGACGCTCAAGTGCATGGTTGCCGTGGAGTTGAAGAAGGGGGCGTTCAAGCCAGCTTATCTTGGGCAGTTGGATTTCTACCTGGCATGTCTCGACAAGTACGTCAAGCTTGAAGATGAGAATCCCTCGATCGGGCTTATTTTGTGTCATTCTATGGATCGACCGGTTGTGGAACTTGCCGTGCGTCGTTATTCAATGCCCCTGGGCGTGGCGACATATCGTACATCCGAAGACGTGCCGCCGGCATACAAGGCGTTGAAGCCTTTGTTGGATGGTTCGCAGAAGCTCTTGGTTGAAATGACTTCCGAAAATTCCGTTTCACCGCGCAAGTCAAAGATGAAGAAAGGCAGCGGGAAATGAATTCTATCGCAGTGGGCGCAGGCCGCCTCACCTTCGCCGCGGCGAAGATGTATCCCCCGAGCGAAGCGAGCTGCGAAGCAGGCTCAATGCGGGGTGCGCGGAGATCATCCCCGGGCTTCTCGATTCAATCCGCAAGGCGACGTCGGAACGGTGGGAATACGGCAAGGGGAAGAAATCGACGCATGGATCTGGCAGAAAGGCGAGGGTGTGATATACTATGCGCATGGCAAAGTCAAAGGAGCAGAAAGCCGTTGTGAAGACCGAATCTGCGTTTTACGCGCAGGTCCGCGACGTGTTCGTTCAGGCGCGGCAGTTCGTACACAAGACGGCTAATTTCGCGATGGTCAAGGCGTGTTGGCTCGTCGGGAAGATGATTGTCGAGAAGCAGGGCGGCGAGGCAAAGGCGGCGTATGGTGACAGACTGATTGCGTCGCTGGCGATTCAGTTGACAGCCGATCTTGGCAAAGGATTTACACAAGCCAATTTGCGATACATGCGCCTGTTTTATCTCGCGTTCCGAAATTGTCACACACTGTGTGACGAATTGAGCTGGAGCCATTACAGGCTTCTCATTTCGGTGGAGAACGAAGAGGCGCGGGCGGAAAGGCGAGAGGTTTGGTATAATATGCGTATGAAAGGCTGAACCGAATGACCGCGAGCGAAAACCAGATTGTCGTCTATCAACCGACGGGAGAATTGGTACGTGGATCAACTACCGAGGATTTCTCGGTAGTTCGCATGGCGACGTCTGAACGGCGCGAGTACGGCAAAGGCAAGAGGACGGTGGGCGCAAATGGTGTGAAAGGGAAAGGAGGGCTATGAGTCCAGAAGAGAAATCCCGACTTGCCATAGACAAAAAGCTGGTTGAATCCGGCTGGGCAGTTCAGGACTTAAAAGCCCTGAATCTTTCGGTTTCTCTTGGTGTAGCTGTTCGTGAGTTTCCGACAGACACCGGTCCTGTAGACTATGCATTGTTTGTAGAGGGTGTGCCTGTTGGCGTCATAGAGGCAAAGAAATCAGATGAAGGGGGAAACATAACCACTGTCGAGGGACAATCTTCACGTTATGCTACTAGCAGTTTCAAATGGGTAAAGGGCGAATACCGCATCCGTTTTGCATACGAGGCGACTGACAAGCTCACGAGATTTACCGATTACGATGATGTCAAATATCGTTCGCGAACCGTGTTTTCCTTCCATCGTCCCGAAACGCTGAGCGCACTCTTGAAACAGGCCGACACGGTTCGGAACAACATGAAACATTTCCCCGCGTTCGATCCCACTGGTTTTCGCAAATGTCAGGTTGTGGCCATTGAAAACCTCGATAAGTCATTCGCGGACAGCCGCCCCAAGGCGTTGGTGCAGATGGCGACAGGTGCGGGCAAGACTTTTACCGCCATTACAGCGGCCTATCGGCTTCTGAAATACGGGAAGATGAATCGCATTCTCTTTCTCGTTGATACCAAGGGGCTTGGTGAGCAGGCGGAACGCGAGTTCCTGGCTTACAGGCCGACGGACGACAATCGCTCCTTCTCGCAGATTTATGGCGTCAACAGGCTTAAGTCCTCCTACATTCCTGATGGTGTCCAGGTGTGCATAAGCACCATTCAGCGAATGTATTCCATCCTCAAAGGCGAAGACCTTGACGAATCCGCCGAGGAAACTTCGTTCAATGAATATGCAACCGCCGATTCTAAAGTACCGAAAGAGGTTGTTTACAACGCAAAATATCCGCCAGAGTTCTTCGACTGCATAATCGTAGATGAATGTCATCGCTCCATCTACAACGTATGGAAGCAGGTGCTTGAATATTTTGACTCCTTCATCATAGGACTGACCGCGACGCCCGACAAGCGGACATTTGCGTTCTTCGACGAAAACGTCGTAAGCGAATATCCGCGCGAACAGGCAATCATAGACGGCGTGAACGTAGGCGAGGACGTGTTTCTGATAGAAACCGCCGTCGGCAAGAACACGACGCACATCATGAAGCAGATGATCGAGGTGCGTAGCCGCCTGTCACGCGAGAAACGCTGGAAGCAGCTTGACGAGGATGTTGACTATACGCCTTCGCAGCTCGATAGGGATGTCGTCAATCCAAGCCAGATTCGCACAGTTGTCCGCACATTCCGGGATAATTGGCAAACGACGCTGTTTCCCCGCCGCAAGGAAGTCCCGAAGACGCTGATATTCGCCAAAACCGACAGCCATGCCGACGACATCATCCAGATTGTCCGCGAGGAGTTTGGCGAGGGCAACGAATTCTGCAAGAAAATTACATACGCCGCCGAGGACCCCGAGAAAGTCCTGAGTTCCTTCCGCAATGACTATTATCCCCGCATCGCCGTCACGGTTGACATGATTGCGACAGGTACGGACGTAAAGCCCATCGAATGCCTCATCTTCATGCGCGACGTGCGCAGCAAGAACTATTTTGAACAGATGAAGGGACGCGGAACGCGCACGCTTCTGAAAGACGACCTCCAGAAAGTCTCGCCCTCCGTAACCGGCAACAAGGATCACTTCGTCATCGTCGATGCCGTCGGCGTCACAAAGTCCAAGAAAACCGATACTAGGTCCCTTGAACGCAAGCCGTCCGTCAGCATGAAGGAACTGATGATGAACGTTGCGCTTGGCGACAAGAGCGAGGATACCCTTACGTCCCTTGCGAACCGCCTCGTTCGGCTGAACAGCCAGATGTCGCCAAACGAGAAGAAGGAATTTGCCGAAAAGGTCGGCGATGGTGTGGGGCAGATGGCAGAACGGCTCTTGAACGCATTCGACGAGGACGTTGTTCTCGCCAGAGCGCAGACGCAGTTTGCCGCCCCCGAACCCAGCGAAGATCAGATTACACAGGCAAAGAAGGAGCTGGCAGTCGAGGCCGTCGCCTCGTTCCAGAAGCCCGAGACCAGGGATTACATCGAGAATGTGCGCCGCAGCCACGAGCAGATAATCGACAGCGTCAATCCTGATACGGTGCTGTTCGCCGGATTCGATTTGCAGCAGAAGACAAACGCCGACCGCGTGATAGCATCGTTCCGCGAGTTCATAAACGAGAACAAGAACGAGATAATCGCGCTCCGCATCATCTACGACCAGGCCTATAAAGACCGTCCGATGGTAATCGAGGCGTTGAGAGGGCTGTACGAAAAGCTGAGGGCAAAAGGCGTAACCGTGGAACGCCTATGGGATTGTTACGCCATCAAGAGACCGGACAAGGTGAAGCGCGGCACGATGGCTCAACTCGCCGACCTCATATCCATCATCCGTTTCGAGATGGGATATGCCGACAACCTCACGCCTTTTGCCGACCGTGTAAACTACAACTTCATGCAGTGGACGCTTCGCCGCAACGCGGGCGCGGTGCATTTCACGGACGAGCAGATGGAATGGCTGCGTCTCGTCAAAGACCACATCGCCGTCTCGCTCAGCATCGAGCCGTCAGACCTTGACCTCAATCCATTCGACCGCAAGGGCGGCCTTGGACGCTTCTATGAAGTGTTCGGCGAGAACTACGAGGCGATCCTGACGGAAATGAACATTGAACTGGTGGCGTAGGGGAGGCGAAAAGATGAATCTTGATTTCGACAAATACTACGAAGCGCCGGAACCGGGACGGCGCGAGCGCGCCTATGGCTGGGCGACGGCCATCGGTCTTCAGGATGTCGATGGACTCAAGCCGTCGCAATACCTCATCGACACAGCGAGAAGAAACATCGAGGGTGAGATTTCTGCCGATGAGGTTCGGCGTCTTGTCGATGAGTATTACGAGGTCAAGGGCGAACACGAAATACCAGAGGACACGGCCGAGGCGGACAAAGTATCCGCGCGCATCAACCAGATAATCCATTTGCCGTCTTTCCGGCTTTCGCCCGAATTCTATCTTGGCCTTCATGGAAAGATTTTCGAGGGGGTGTTCCCGCATGCGGGTGAAATCAGGACTGTCGATTTGAGAAAAAGAGAATGGGTGCTGAACGGCGATTCAGTACAGTACGAGGCGTCTTTCCTTATTGAGAAGTCGCTTGCTTACGATTTTTCGCAGGAAGAAAAGTTCAAGTACAAAGGACTTTCGGAAGATGCATTCGTGGAGCATTTTGCCTCTTTCATTTCGGGCATTTGGCAGATTCACCCGTTTCGCGAGGGAAATACGCGCACGACGGCAGTTTTCGCAATCAAGTATCTTCGGTCCAAGGGCTTTGACGTGACGAACGACCTCTTTGCCGACAAGTCGTTCTACTTCAGAAACGCTCTCGTCAGGGCCAACTACGAGAACCAGAAATTGAATGTCGACAAGACGCGGTTGCCGCTTGAAGAGTTCTTCAAGGTGTTGCTGTATGGAGACGAAATCGAACTCCACAATCGTTTTTTGAAGATTGGCCAGGAATACGGTACGCCAGCGGCAAAAGTAATAGCGGATTTACACCGACATGATAACGGTGTAAGCAAGCCGGATGTCGTAGTAAATGTCGTAGCAAATGTCGCAGTAAAGTTGTCGAAGGCTGAAGAGTGTGCGGTCAAGGCATTGTTGCGTACCCCTCATCTTACGGCATCATCGCTTGCTGCCACGTTGAAGGTTTCTCCGCGACAGGCACAGCGGATTATTGCAGCACTTAAGAAGAAAGTCGGGCTGAAGAGACGCGGCGCCGACAAGAACGGCGAGTGGTATTTTGAGGGGGTAGCGAAATGAAAGTCGGAAAACAATGTCCCGAAATCATGGCGAGTATTTCGCTTCCCCGTATTGTGATTTCGTAAGAAGTAAGGAGGAATTTATGTGGCTTTATGATGCAATGAAAGATGTTGCAAAGCTGGCGCAAAAGGCAGACAACATAGAGTTATATCAACGGTTGATTGACCTGAGTGCTCAAGCGTTGGATTTGCAAGCGGAGAATACAAAACTTAAGGAAGAAAATGCCGAGTTGAGAAAGAAAAGGGACTTGGCCAGTGAAATAGTTCGGCACAAGGAACCGTATATCACTTTGAGGAATGACGAGGAAGTGCTACGTTACTGTTCGCACTGTTGGGATACTGACGAAAAATTGGTTCAATTGGCATGTGATGAACGTATTGGAACTTTTGAATGCCCGCATTGTAAGGTAGATGGCGTGTTTGACAAAGTCAAGAATGATGCCATTTATCGTAACGCGAGTGCCGCTTATGATAATGACTTCCTGTAATTAAAGTATTATGATGCTGCAAAATAAAACGATGTGAGTATTGGGTGGAAACTGCTTTATGCGATTCGCGATCAAAAAGTGGGCAGATGTTCTGCAGATTATTAGTGGGAGAAACCAAAAAGAGGTTCTCGATCCCACTGGTTCGTATCCCATCTACGGTTCGGGCGGCATTATGGGGTATGCAAATCAGTATCTATGCGAAGCGGGAACGACTATTGTAGGGCGGAAAGGAACGATTGATAATCCTATTTTCGTAAATGAACGGTTCTGGAATGTCGATACGGCGTTTGGGGTTTCGCCGGGAGAACAATTGAATCCCAGATACTTATATTTCTTTTGCCGACATTTCAATTTTAAGCAACTCGATAAGTCAACAACGATCCCGAGTCTTGCCAAACGAGATTTATTGTCGATAGAAATGCCGGTTCCACCTCTTGTCGAGCAAAAGCGTATCGTTGAGAAAATCGAAGAACTGTTCTCCGAACTTGATAACGGCGTCGAAACGCTGGAGAAGACAAAACAACAACTTGCCGTCTATCGTCAGTCGGTGCTGAAAGCGGCGTTTGAGGGAAGATTGACTCGCCCATACAGAGAAACAAAGGGGTTTGAGAAATGGGAGATGGTTCCCATAACTGCGGTTATAGCGAAGAATAAGAACGCATTAAAAGCGGGTCCTTTTGGCTCGGCGTTGAAAAAAGATTGCTATGTGTCTTCGGGCTATAAGGTGTATGGGCAAGAACAAGTGATCGCGGGCGATGAAACAATAGGCAATTACTATATAAACAAAAAGAAATACGAAGAACTGAGTTCATGTGCTGTTGCACCAGGAGATGTTTTGATTAGTTTGGTGGGAACAGTTGGGAAAGTTTTAGTTCTTTCGGATACGTGCTTGCCCGGTATTATCAATCCAAGACTTATCAAAGTTACGCTGGATGCCACAAAAATGCTCCCGCTATTTTTTAAATACTATTTCGAAAGTGCTTACTTGAAATCTCTATACAAGGAGAAAGCACATGGGGCGACTATGGATGTGCTGAATATGGGGATGATAAAAGAATTGCCCTTTCCGTTCTGCAACGTCAAAGAACAGCGGCAAGTGATTGCAGAAATCGAATCTCGTCTATCCGTCTGTGACAGCATTGAAAAGACCGTTGATGCCGCCTTGCAGCAAGCCGCATCCATGCGGCAGAGCATCCTGAAAAAGGCATTTGAAGGAGCATTAGGTAAAAAAAGGAGACACCATGTCACTAATAATTACGGTGCACACGAATGAAGGAATTGTAATGTCGAGCGATAGCCGTACGACATTTAACAAACAAGATTTTAGCCCGTTGCCTGATGGGAAAGGGGCGATTATTACCAACAATCAAGGGATTCATTATTCGGATACCACATACAAAACATTTTTAGCTCCAAATAATGTTGGCATCTCAACGTGTGGGGCGGCAGCCATTGGTGGGAAACCCGTTGCTGGATACATTGAAGATTTTATAAATAGCAATATCGTGCCAAATACCAAAGTGTCGGAAACGGCAAATAAAATATTGGATGAGTTTCGGAAGTTTGATCCAATACCGGATATAACATTTCATGTTGCAGGATATGAGCGCGACGAGGGAGCTATCAATCAAAGAGTCTTTCGCGTTTATGTTGGTCCATGCAATATTGAAGAAATCAATGTTTCCTCACAAGGTGCTGCGTGGAATGGCGAGGCGGAAATATTATCTCGAATAATAAATCCTTATTGGGAGGAAGTTAAATTAAAAGATGGAACTAAACGCTATAAAAAACATGGTGCACCATCCATCCCTTGGAATTTCTTTTCACTTCAGGATGCGATAGACTTCTCTATGTATGCAATGAACACGACGATTGAAACGATGCGATTTCAAGAAAGGTTGAAGACTGTTGGTAAGCCAATAGACATATTGGCGATTAAGCCCACAAAAGCGTTTTGGATTCAGCGGAAAGAATTGCACTCATAAATGGAGCTGTGTTATGTCTGAGCAATCATCATCCATCGTTTCCAAGGTCTGGGGGATGTGTAATCCCCTGCGCGACGACGGCGTATCGTATGGTGACTATCTGGAACAACTTACGTACCTCATCTTCCTCAAGATGTCGGACGAGTATTCCAAGCCGCCGTATAGGAAAGACACCGGCATTCCCAAGGGCTATACGTGGTCGGACATGAACACGCTCAAGGGCGCGGAGCTGGAAGAGCAGTACAAGAACACACTTGAGACACTTGCGACGAAGGGCGGCATCCTCGGACAGATATTCTCCCAAGCGAGCAACAAGATCAGCAACGCGGCGATTCTGTACCGCATCGTGCAGATGATCGACAAGGAAAAGTGGGTTTCCATGTCCTCCGACGTGAAGGGTGAAATCTACGAAGGGTTGCTCCAGAAGAACGCGGAAGACATTAAGAGCGGCGCGGGGCAGTACTTCACGCCGCGTCCCCTGATCCGCGCGATGGTGGAATGTCTGCGCCCCGAGCCGATGAAGACGATTGCCGATCCGTGCTGCGGTTCGGGCGGATTCTTCCTTGCCGCGCAGGAGTTCCTTGCAAATCCCAAGAACTACACCTTGGACAGAGCGCAGAAGGCGTTCTTGAAGAATGAGACCTTCTATGGGAACGAGCTTGTCAAAACCACCTTCAAGATGGCTTTGATGAATCTCTATCTTCACAACATCGGCGACATCTACGGCAACGTTCCTGTTACGCAGGGCGATTCGCTTCTGACAGATCCCGGTTGGCGCGTGGATTATGTCCTCACCAATCCACCGTTCGGCAAGAAGTCGTCCATCACGATGACAAATGAAGAGGGCGAGGAAGAGCAGGAAGACCTCGTCTATAATCGGCAGGATTTCTGGACGACAAGTTCGAACAAGCAGCTCAACTTCGTCCAGCACATCAACACGATCCTGAAAGCGACCGGCAAGGCGGCGGTCGTCGTGCCAGACAATGTCCTTTTCGAAGGCGGCGCGGGCGAGACGGTGCGTCAAAAGCTTTTACAGACAACCGATCTGCATACAATCCTCCGTCTGCCGACAGGCATCTTCTACAAGCCGGGCGTAAAGGCGAACGTCATCTTCTTCGACAAGAAACCGGCAAGCCCTGAGAGACAGACAAAGGAAGTCTGGATATACGACTTCCGTACCAACATCCATTTCACCCTGAAGCAGAATCCAATGAGCGATGGCGATTTGCGGGATTTTGTTTCCTGCTACAATCCGGCGAACCGTCACAAACGCAAGGAAACGTACTCGGCGAAGAATCCCGATGGACGTTGGCGCAGGTTCAGCGTCGACGAAATTCTAAAGCGTGACAAGACGAGTCTCGACATCTTCTGGATCAAGGATAAATCCCTCGCCGACCTCGACAATCTCCCCGATCCCGAAACGCTCGCTGACGACATCATCGAAAACCTCCAAAGTGCCTTAGAGAGTTTTCAGGCACTGAAGAAGCAGTTGCGGTAAAGCGCATTGAGGGTAAGACCTTGTACAAGAGGAAAGCAATTGATGGCTAAGAAGCGGAGTGCAGTTCTATCACAAGATGACATTGCAACAATCTGCGATGTTTACGACGAGATGCAGCTTGGGTTTGATCCGAATGATTTCTTATCATCATTGTTTGGTAGTGGCAAGGTGGCTAGAGGCGTAGTCGTTAACAATGAGACAAAATGGTGGCGGATAAATCAAAAGCCACTTTTGAAGATTGTTGAGGGAATGACAAAGAATGGGGGTGTTGGCGTAAAGTGGAGCTCTGCTAATCTGCTTAATAAACTAGAAGATGTTTTGCTGACAAATAAGGCAAAAGGTGTTAGTGATATTCGTCAAGAGCTTCAAGTCTTTTGTAGCGACATAAGTGAGAAACCACCTGTTGAGTATGTAGTCTGCATGCCGATCTATGGAGTGTCCATCACAAAAGATCGGTGTATTTCAGTTGGAAAGTATTCATTTGTGCATGCAGACTATTTGACGCAAAAGAAGTTCACAAGGATATTAGGCGTAAACCCCTCGGCCTCGCCAGATTCGCCAGATAACTTTTGGCATACAGAATGTTTCGTATGTGTAGATGTCTGTGCGTGTGAAGATACCAAGGCGAAAGAATTGGCCATGGCTGAGTTTAAATGGATAGAGAATGCTATTCGATTCTCATTGCCGAGTAAGATGTATGGCGCTGGAATTACTAGTTATGATGATAAGAGGATTGAAAGAATTGTTGTCGCTGTAAAGGGTAGCGATATTGCAGGATTGTCCTCGTCGGTAAAAGGTCCATTGATGCCCATCAAAATTGAGTCTATTGCGTACACGAGGGAGTTTAGGTGCATGCTTGAAGTGCTTGGTAAGCCCAGCGCACAACTTACAGAATTGCAGAAGCGGATTAAGCACGCTATTTATCTATGTGGGCTATCTATGCAGTCCACGGAGCTGTCGGTATCTTACTTTCTGTGCGTAGCTGCAATGGAAGCTTTGTTTTGCAAGCAGGAGAACCCTTATGTAAGCCCATCTATTGCACAGCAAATAATAGAATCGTTTTGCTTTCTGATAGTTGAAGAGTCGAATAGGCGGTTGTGCTTTGATGAACTGCGAAATTTGTATGGCAATCGTTCTGCCATTGTTCATGGTGGAGAAAAAGAGCTCACAGAAGAAGATGTTATAAAGGTCAGAATGTTTCTTATGGTTGCCATCAATAAACTTTTAACTGATGATACATTGTCGAAGATGCCGACACTATATAGTCTGCAGGAATTAGTCAAGGATTTGAAATTCGGAAAGCATATAATGAAGGAGACCATGAGATGAAACGGAAAGGTGTTATTTATATTCTGACGAATCCGGCGTTTCCCCAGTACGTCAAGATTGGGTATACGCAGAACTTGGAAAAACGGCTTAAGCAACTAAACCGGAGCGAGACATTGCCTTTTGCGTTTCGTGCGTATGCGGTATATGAGGTAGAGAGTGAATTTACCGATAAGAGTTTGCATGCGATCATTGACAACCTAGACCCTAGTCTGCGAGCGATTGAGACTTTTGACGGCAAAAAGCGCGTCAAAGAGTTTTATGCTATGTCTGCCGAAGACGCCTATCACATACTGGAATGCATAGCGAAGATAAGTGGCACCACAGATCGCCTAAAGCGGATGAAACCCGAAGGCCATGAAATCGACGACGAGAAGACTGCAAAAGAAATTCAAGAGGCGGCTCGGCGCGGGCCTTTCAGGTTCAGCATGTGCGGAATACGAGCTGGAGATGAGGTGGTGTTTATTGATGATGAGGACAAGAAGGCTATTGTCGTTGATGATCGTCATGTTCGCTTTGGTAAAGTGACAACATCCTTGTCTGCCCTGGCACAAGACTTGTTGGGATGCAATCACCCTGTACAGGGAACAATATATTTCAAATACAAAGGAAAGATTCTTGACGACATTCGGAAAGAGCGAGAAAGAAACTGAACATGCGAGTAGGCGCGGCGGCATGGTATAATATCGGTGGAGGACGGAAATGAACGCTGAAGAACTTGAAAAGATTGTCGCAAAGCATGAGATGCAATGCCTTGAGTTGAAGGAATCCTTCAACGCTGAGTGCATCGAGACGGCTTGCGTGTTCTTAATATGAAGACAAGGAGTGAACGATGGCTGAAGAGGAAAACAAGATCAATCTGCCAGGGCGGTTTGCCGTATATGGGGCGGTCGGTGGGAAGCCGGCTGTCGTGGCGCGGTTTGAAGACAATGACGTATGGCTGACGCAAAAGCAGCTTGCCGACCTGTTTAATACGACGAAACAACTTGTGAGCCATCATATACGGCAGATTATAGATAGCGGCGAGTTGGATAGAAATCGAACTGTCAAAAAATATTTGACAGTTCAAACCGAGGGAACCCGTTCAATCGGGCGGCATGTCGACCATTATAATCTCGACTTTGCCGAATACAAGGCATTGGCGGAAGAACCCATGTCAATGTCCGATTGGGTAGCGGCTCTCGATGACCAGTTGAAGCGATTGCATGCAAAGTTGCTCACAGGCAAGGGGAAAGTTTCGCATGAAGATGCGATGGAAAAGGCGGAACGTGAATTTACCATTTATCGACAGCGGGAGATGCGACAGTTGAAGTCGGACTTTGACAAGGCGGCAAGGGGATATCTCGGCGGACCAACGGGTTCATAATATGAAGCGTGACGAATCTAAGAATATCAAGATTGTTTCTGGTGGGCAGACGGGCGTGGATCGCGGCGCATTGGAGGCGGCGGAAGCCCTTGGCCTTGAATTTGGCGGATGGGCGCCGCACGGCTGGATTGCAGAAGACGGGACCATTCCGGAGCAGTACCGGGAGAAGATGCAGGAATATCCATCCATGGGCGGCCGGGCGCGGGACTATCGCGAGCGGACGAAGGCCAATGTGCGGGATAGCCACGCGACGTTGATTCTGGTGGATTCGCTGCCGCTTTCAGGAGGGACCAAGCTGACGGAAAATACGGCGGTTGCGATGATGAAATCGCACAAGGTAATCGCGATGTCGGCTGCGAATGCGAAAGATGACGCCCTCAAGTGGTTGCGGCAGTTCCTCGAAATGTCTTCGGCAGTGGTATTGAATGTCGCAGGTCCGCGCGAGTCGAAGGCTCCTGGCGTACAGGCAAGGGCGAAGGCGTTCCTGGAAAAGCTGCTGTGGGAGGCGTGACGCCGAGCTCTAAGAAGCTATCGTCTGGCTGCGATTAGAAAGTTTAGCGGCATCAATGCGCTCCGCAATGTTCTTTCCGTGTGGTATGGAATCAGAATCTGCGCAGAGAAATCTGAGAATCCCGATAATCCGATGAACAGGGGGGGCGGGGTCAAGACGGCGAGCGCAGCCATTCCAGTGGTTTCGCCGCGCTGTACTCTGTCACGGCATTGACCTTGACGCCGCAAGAGATGGCGTGGTAGAATGTCCGCTGAAAACTTGAATAGAAAGATGACGCAGATCATGAGAGATGCATTTGCTAAGGCGATAGCGCTGCTGCCGCTTGCGGCGGCGGCCATGACGTATCCGCCGTACGAGATCTACACGGGTACGACGTCGGGTAGCCCACAGCTCAACTATACGAAGGTCTGCGATCCTGGACGTACTGGCGAGGCCAGCGCGAGCTATGTGACGATGGGCTCGCTCTACCCGGCGCGTCCCGCCCTGGTGAACACAGCGTACGCAGGGAAAGTTACAATCCCGGCGTATATCGGCGGATTGCCCGTCCGGAGAATCAATGACGCAGCCTTCATTGCGTGCCAGAACATCACAGACGTGGAGATACCTGCGACCGTCCGCGAGATCGGTGCGCGGGCGTTTTCCGACTGCTGGAATCTGACGAACGTCACCTTCGCCGCCGGTCCTTTCCGCTGCGGAGGCCGCAAAGCGAACCTATACCGTCTTCGGACGGAAGTCTCTCCTCTCGGGAGATTGGACGCCAGTCCCCTCCGGGCAGGAGGCGAACTACAATTTCTTCAAGGTGCGGGTTGCGATGAAGTGATGTGATTCGCCTTTTGCTGAATGCGGCGGCGGAGCAGGATGCTCCACCTCCTTGGGTCGGTGCGTGACGGGGGTCAGGCCTTGAGCATCTGCTTGCGGAGGGCGAGGGCGACGGCCTCGGCGCGGTTCGTCACGCCGAGGCGCGCGAAGATGGCCGATAGCTGCTTCTTGATGGCGACTTCGGAAACGCCGAACTGCTTGGCGATGTCTGAGTTGGACTGGCCCTGCGCGACGGAGGCGAGGATGTCGAGATGACGCGGGGAGAGACTCGGCGTCGAATTGTCCTCCTCGGCCTGCCGCATGAGCCTTTCCGGAATGAGGCGCTTTCCCGCCATGATGGAGCGGATCGCCTCGATGAGGTCGTTCGCGGCCGTGTCCTTCATCAGCGCGCCGTCCGCGCCGTTCGTGATTGCGTCCGACATCTCCTTCGAGGTGCCGAAGGAGGTGAGGACCATTATCTTGATTTCCGGGCAGGCCTCGTGTATGAGCTTTGTCGCTTCTGCGCCGGAGAGCTCGGGCATCATGAGGTCCATGATGATGATGTCCGGCTTGAGCGCGAGCGCAAGTTCGACGGCCTGCCTTCCGTTCCTTGCCTCTCCGACTATCTTCATGTCTTCCTCGCAGGCGACGAGTGTCGAAAGTCCCATGCGCATGAGCATGTGGTCGTCGGCGAGCATGATGCGGATCTTGGCTTTTTTCATGGCGCGTGCGCCTCCTGGGTCTGGACGGTTGGCATCGGCATGGAGACGGCGGCCCTTGTCCCGTCGCCAGGCCGTGAGTCTATGGTCAGTGTCCCGCTCAGCTTTTCGAGCCTGTTGCGGATTCCCTCAAGCCCGAAGTGCCCCTGGAGAGGCCCGTCGCAGTTCACGGGGTCGAATCCGCATCCGTTGTCCCTCACGGAGAACAGGATGCGTCCGGACTCCGTGCAGCCCGCGACCTTGACTTCGGTCGCGCCTCCGTGCCGTATGGCGTTTCCGGTGAGCTCTCTTATGATGGCGAGGATCGCGTGCGCGGTGGTGTCCTTGAGGCGGCGCCGCGGGACGTTGAAGCGGATGCTTATCGCGGTGTCGCCGTCTAGCTGGTCGAGCGTTTTGCGTATCGCCTCCGCGAAGTCTGGTTCCTCGAGCGTGTCGCTTCTCAGGTCGAAGAGGCACTGCCTCAGTTCGGTGCGGCACGAGTTCAGCATCTTCTCCGCTGTCTCGAGGCACCTGCGCGAGACGGCGGGATTCCTGTCCAGCGTCTTCGCACCCGCCGCGACCTGGCAGGCGACTCCGGCGAGTTCCTGCGAGAGCGAGTCGTGCAGCTCCACGGCGAGACGCGTGCGCTCGTCCGTCTTGAACTCGGCGATGGCGTGTGCCACCTGCTCGCGGTAGAGTTCGCGTCCGCGCCTGTTTACGAGCTTCTGCAGAATGCGGTTCCAGATGTAGACTCCCACAAGCGCGGCGGCTAGGATGGAGATCACGACGAGAAGCCGGATGGGAGTCCACCACGGCGGACGAGCGATGATGCGAATGTCCTCTGGCGTGCGGATGACGGAGACAAGGTTCCTTATGCGCGGGAAGATGTCGTCCGGGTTCCACCGTCCGATCTCGAGGAGACAGCGTCCGGTGACCTCCAGCTCTGTGCCGACCTCGATGTCGTCCGCTGCGTCTGGATGCAGCCCGAGGTCCACGGTGAGCTTGAAGGGGCCGCAGGCGAGCAGCATCCGACGCACCGAGTCGTCGGGCGAGGACATGCTCTGGACGAGCCCCCTGAGCCGCATCAGGCGTCCGTGGCTTCCCGGATCGATGGCGCTCGGCCCTCCGTCTCCGCTGTACACCGAGGCGAGGTCGGTGATCTCTGCCTCCTCCTGACGCGCCGCCGCGCGAGCCTCCGCGCGGACTACTGCGCGCGAGAGGTTTACGCGGAAGAGGTCCGTCTCCGGGTATCCCGCTGCCGTCACCTCGTCGCCCGGCGACGGCGCGGACTGTCCGTGGGCGAGGGTTACGTTGACGATGCGTCCGCCGCCAGTGCGCACCATCATCCTGTTTCCGCCCCAGACGGCAAGAACCTCGCCGGAGACGGTCCGCCTGCCGCGCCTTGCGATTTCGCGCGGAGTACGGTAGAGCGCCTTCTCCAGCGGCGGCGCGGCGAACGGATCGCTGAGGGCAGGCTCTACGACGGAGACGTCCGAGCGGTTGTCGACGGAGATGAAAGGCCCGGAGAATTTGCGGCTGCCGGATACGGTGCGCATGAACCGACCCTTCACCCGAACCCGCGCGTCGCGAAGCGTTTCGAGGCTGGCTTCTTCGCCCGGGTCTGCGCGGAGCGCCACGGGCAGGACGTCTTCCGCGTCCTTCAGCAGGAGGAAATGGTTGCTTGCGTCTATCTCGTCCGGAAACGCGTCGATGACAGTGCCTTCGGTGACGACGGTGCGGAGGTGGTGCTGCTCCTCGCTGATGTCCCGCAGTGGCAGGACGAGAGGTGGCGCGACGGTGTCGGTTCCGAGAGACTCGATTCTGTCCGCCGCGATGTCGATTTCCTGGTGGGTGGACATGTGGGCGAGTCCGCTAAGAGCCACCCGCTCGCCGGGCGCCGGCGTGTGGTCCGTCGAATTCTGTATGTCAACCCATCCGCTTTCGTCGCTGATCACGAGATAGCGGCTTGACGGCTCGTCGACGGCCTGCACCGTGCCTGTTATGCAGAACGGCGTGTAGCGGCGGCGCGGATCGTCCGCGAAGTCGTTGAGTTCCTCGGCAGAGCGCAGCGTCTCGCCTTCCGTCGCCGCAGGCGCGGCGGCTGCGATGGCCATCGAGAGTATTGCGGAAATCATCATCATTGCAAAGTATACCACAATTCCTGCTGTTCGTGCATTGCAACTTCGGTATACTTTCGGATAACCCTCCGTATACCCGCGGATAATTGTCCTGTGCCGCTGGCATTTGATACAATAGAATCGCAACGGAACTCCCGCACGCCCAGACAATGAAAGGAGACGATATGAGAAAGCTTCTGCTGTGCGCATCTCTG
>JAEEGF010211536.1_pt1 | contig 19446 bp, 13 predicted proteins | sample 9134171 | NCBI WGS metagenome assembly JAEEGF01 (sample SAMN16246542, study PRJNA631951) | gut metagenome | biome: gut microbiome; feature: rumen; material: AP-attached | host: Bos | place: Iran: Karaj | collected 2018-10
GGCGCTAAAAAGGCGTGTGGACTGAATTTTTTATGATATATTTGCCAAAATTATGCGTGGAAGCGTACGGTTTGTTGTGCATGCTCGTGTGCTATCCATCTAATAATTAATACAGTATAATAATAATAAAGTAATAACCTTTAATTTTTAATCTATGAAAGAAAACCAGAGTAAATTCTCAAGCTTCAAACGCTTGTGGTTTATTATGCTGCTCTCTTGCATAGGTGCTCTTACGTCTTTTGCACAAGAGCGTACCGTTACTGGTACAGTTTTAGACGATACGGGAGAACCTGCAATTGGAGCAACTGTTAGGGTGCCAGGAACTGGTATCGGTACAATGACTGACATGGATGGTAACTACACATTGAAAGTGCCATCTGATGCAAAACAACTTGAGTTCTCATATATGGGATTGGACACTCAGACTCTTCCTATCACAGGTGGAAAGGTTGATGTGAAGTTTGGTTCATCTGCAAAAGAGCTTGCTGCAGTCTTCGTGATGGGTGAGAAGATTGAAAGAAAGAGTCTCACCGCAGCTGTGGCTTCAGTTGGTGCTGACCAGATCAAGAACATTCCTGTAACAAATGCAGCTGAGGCTCTGCAAGGTAAGCTTACTGGTGTATCTGTCACTACTACAGAGGGTTCTCCAGACGCAGACGTGAAAATCCGTGTGCGTGGAGGTTCTTCTCTTACTCAGTCAAGTAATCCATTGTATATTGTAGATGGTATGCCAGTTGCTAATATCAATGATATCTCACCTTCTGACATACAGCAGATTGACGTATTAAAGGATGCTTCTTCTACTGCTATTTATGGTGCGCAGGGTGCTAATGGTGTAATCATCATTACTACTAAGGATGCCGATGAAGGCGAAGGAAAAGAGGATTGTAGCATGAATTTCAATGTAGATTATACTGGCTACATGGGATGGAAGAAAATGTCAAAGAGTTTTGACGTACTTGGTGCTCGTGATTTCGCTCTTTTGCAGTATGAATATGCTTATTTAACAAAGAAAGGCAATAATAGCGATATTAAAGGTGCTTTCAATAAGTACTTTGACAAATCATACGCAGATAAGGGAACTGAGAAGGTTGAGGATATGACTCCAATAAACCAAATCCTTGATAGTATTGCAGGAGTTAGAACAACAGATTGGCAGGACGAAACTTTCGGACGCAACGCTCTTACTTCTAACCACAGTTTCACTATCTCTGGTGGTAACAAGAAGGCTACTTTCAGCTTGAGCTACAACAGAATAGATGACGAGGGTATCATGAAAGAGTCTGATTATACTCGTAACAATTTCAATTTGAAGGCTAAATACAAACCATTCAAGGGTTTCACTATCGGAACAAATGTAAGATATACAAATACTACAGTTCTTGGTTCTGGTGCTAACACTGCTGATGACGCAGGTAGCAAGAGAGAGAGCCGTGTGGAGAACGCTATAGCTTATACTCCTATTCAACTTTTGGCTACAGATAATTCAATTCTTGATGACGAGGAAAGTTATGGTAGTATGTATGATCCTCTGACTACTGTTCGCGACAATTATAAGTTCAAGAGAGACAATAAGTGGGATTTGAATGCATACGCATCTTATAATTTCTTGAAGAAGTTCACCGCAAGAGTTGACCTCGGTTACAGATCACAGAGTACAACAACTGATCGTTACTACGGAAAGACAGCTTACTATTCACGTGAGGGTGATGGAAAGACTGGTGCTGGAGGTGCAACAGGTTATGTCTCAGGTATCAAGACTACAGAAAATGACTCTCGTTTCTTAGAGCGTGCTACTTTCGAGTATAAGGATAAGTTCAAGGGCGGACATAACTTCAGCGTATTTGTTGGAGAGGAAGTCATTATGAACAAGGGTGAGCAGATTGTTAATTATGGCTGGGGATATGAGCCAAGCTATGATGGCGAGAACTTGTTCAAGCATTTTGGACAGTATAAGAATTCTGCTATCACACAGTACATTGATCCAACAGATAATATGCTCTCTTTCTTCGGAAAGGTGAACTATGATTACAAGGGACGTTACTATTTGACTGCAACAATGCGTGCTGATGCTTCTACTCGTTTCTCTAAGGAGAACCAGTGGGGATATTTCCCAGCAGCGTCTTTGGCTTGGCGTATTTCTGATGAGCCATGGATGAAGACAGCAGCAAATGCAGCAAAGATGTCTAATTTGAAGCTTCGTTTAAGCTATGGTGTAGCCGGAAACAACAATGTGGATCTTGGATATCTGCATAATGACTATACTGCTACTTCCACAACATATATATCTTCTGCATCATTTGACAATACATCATCTATATTGGCAGCAGGTGGTAGCGACAAGATTCTTGCTAACCCAGACTTGAAGTGGGAGACTACTACTACTCGTGACCTTGGATTGGACTACGGTTTCTTCCGTGATCGTTTGAGTGGTGCTTTGGATTTGTATTGGAACAGCACAGATGATCTTATCATCAAGTTCAAGACTCCTGCATTCTACAACTATCAGTATAGAAATGTAGCAGAGACTAAGAACTTGGGAGTTGAGTTCTCTGCTAAGGGTGTTATCTTGGAAAACACAAGCAAGAAGCTTAACTATGATTTGACTGTGGATGCAAACATTTCTGCTAACAAGAACACTGTTGTAAGTCTTGGTGGTATGGATAATTACATCGTATCAACAGCTTACCTTGGCGCAGGACATTATGGCAACGACGCAGAGTTCCTCGTTGAGGAAGGTCAGTCTGTAGGTAGAATCTATGGTTTCGAGTCTGACGGAATTTACACAGCTAACGATTTCGCAGGTTATGATGCAACAAACATGAAATGGCTTGATGCGTCAGGCAACCCAATTGAAACTCCTATTGGTATAGCATCTGTTGATGGAGGTTCTAAGACTTATGCTATTCCAGGTCTTTTGAAACTTAAGGATAAGAATGGCGATGGTGTCATAAACTCAGATGACCGTACAATCATTGGTTGCACAATGCCAATGTTCACTGGAGGTTTCTCTATCAGTGGTCACGTAGGTAGTGATAGTTGGGGATCTGTTGATGCTGCTCTTAACTTCACATATTCTTATGGAAACGATGTTCTGAACCTTACTGGTATGAGAATGTCTATGATTCAGGATAAGACTAAGTTGAGAAACACATTGGCTTCAACTTCTTACAGCAACAGATATTCATTGTTTAAGGCAGATGGAACATATATCCCAGCTGGATATTCTGGAGTTGTTACTGGTGATGCATATACAGCTCTTGCTAATGAGTTGGCTTCTTACAATTCAGGTAAGACTCAGTACAACCCAGTTATGAGCAATAGTGTTATCACTGACCAGTGTGTAGAGGATGGTTCATTCCTTCGTCTTGCTAACTTGACAATAGGATACTCTCTGCCAGATAGATGGATCAGCAAGGCTCATATCACTAAGGCAAGAATCTTCTTCACTGCATCTAACTTGTTCGTACTGACTAAGTACACTGGTTCAGACCCTGAGGTTGATACAGGTACCAAGGTTAACCCTCTTGCTATCGGAGTTGACTATTCTGCATATCCAAAGAGCCGTGCATTCAACTTCGGTTTAAACCTTTCATTCTAAAAACAATAAAAGAAAAAGAATATGAAGACATTTAAATACATAGCCATGGCTGCGATAGCAGCGACAATGGTGTCTTGCGATGACTTTTTCGATACAGAGTCTCCTTCTGCCATGGACGATATCGTTTATAAATCGGAATCTCAGACAGAGGCTGTTATAACTGGAATTTATAACACCTTTAATGAGGACAAGGCTTATAGAAATCGACTTTGCGCATTCATTGGAGAAAATACTGATATCGAATATAGCAACAAAACAGGTAGTTATGCCGAGTTGACTACTTATAATGCGAAAACCTCAAATGCAGATTTTTCTCAGTCTACAGGTAAGGATCCTTGGGGATATCTCACTTCTGCTGTAGCTCGTGCCGCAGCCGCAATAGAGGGAATCGAGAAGAATTCAGATTTGAGCAACGCTAAGTTCAGATATTACCTTGGTGAGGCTTGTTTCTTGAGAGCGTTCGTGACTCTTGAGATGGTCAAGATATGGGGTGATGTTCCAGTTATGACTGATGCGTCAAGCTTCTCAGCAGAGAAGAAAGATCGTAATGAGGCATACGAACTGATTCGTAAGGATTTGAACAAGGCTATTGAGTACTTGCCATGGTCAGCTGAGTGTCCGGGCAAGGCTCAGAATAACATAACACGTCCTAATAAGGCTGCTGCTTATGCGCTTCTTGCTCGTGCAGACTTGATGTACGCAGGAAAGGCTATGCGTCCAGACACATGGATCAGGGGCGGAGGTTCTTCTTGCAGCGTTCAATACAATATCAAGGATGCAGGAAAGCGCAAAGAGATTTATACAGAGGCGATGAACGCTTGTAAGGCTGTTATCGACCAATATGGTTACTCTAAGTTGAAGCCAACTTTCGCTGGAGTATTCCAGGATCTTTGTGCCGATAATATTTCTTTCTCAGGAACAGAGTATCTTTGGGTTATACCATTTGCTGATGGTGCAAGAGGTCAGTTCTTGAATTATAACACAGTTAAGTCAAGTGATGCTTTTAAAGCATTGAAAAACAACACAAGCGGATCAACAAATGCTGTAGTTTCTATAGTTCCTACTTTTGTTTATGATTTTGACGATGCTGATGCAAGAAAGTGGGTTACCGTAGCTCCATTCACATGGAAGGCTGATAAGGGTTCTGGCGTATCTTCAGATGCGGCAAAGACGGTCTTGGCATTCCCTGGTTATAATGGAACAGACAAGATTGTTTATCAAAGCAAGCAGAATATCAACGCTTTCTATCTTGGCAAATATAGAGTAGAGTGGATGTCAAGAGACAGGAACGGTAATGATGATGGTATTGACTATCCGGTTATTCGTTATGCAGATGTTCTCTTGATGTATGCAGAGGCTGCTATTGGTAGCGTGGAAGGAAATGTTCCTGATGGCGCAGATAACGGTCTTGCTCAGGAATGTCTTGACAAGGTTCGTAATCGTGCAGGTTTGGCTTCTGTAGCTCTCAATATGGATAATATCATAAAGGAGAGAGCGTTTGAGTTGTGTGGAGAGAATGTCAGAAAGTGGGACCTCATGAGATGGGGTATTTTGAAAGACAAACTTGTTGAAACAAATCAGAGAATCGCTGCTTTGAATGATCGTACAGGTGAGTTCGATGGCGTAAATGACACATTGTTCTTCCAGTATGCTATGAACGACGCTTTGTTGTATGGAGGTGATGGCGTTGTTGCAACTCACGCTTATGAGATGACAAACCTCTGGGGCCTCAGCAAGTCACAGAAGGGACGTCCTGCTGGCTTTGATGATTCATGGGTTAAGAAGAATATCATGAAATCAGATGAAGGTGCAATGTATCTGAAGAACTACTCCCTGTATGCAGACGAGAGCTTGATAGAAAAGCGTTTCAATTGGCCTATATTCTTGCTGAATGTTTCTGCGAGTGATGGTGAACTTTGGAATGACTATGATTATTAATAGTTGATAATAAACTAGCATAAAAAGAGCGGTAATAAAATTATTACCGCTCTTTTTATTTGCGTATGTTGGTTATAAAATGCCTTTTTCCATATATTTGTACCTAAATGCTAATATTAGAAAAACGATGAAACTTAGAACTTTAATTCGCTATTTCCTGATGATGTTTGTGTCGTTGGTTTTTATGACTTCATGTAAAGACGATAAGGACAAAGATTCTTCTGGTGGTGACAAGGCAAATACAGTTACGCCATTTGATGGCGCTGATGGATGTGGAAAGTACACAACAGGGGGAAGAGGTGGTTCCATATATTATGTGACTTCTTTGGAAGATGATATACAAACTTCTGGAACATTAAGATATGCCCTGAAGCAACCAGGTGTGAAGGTGATCTTGTTTGCTGTTTCAGGAACAATAGAATTGAAAAATCCTTTGAAGATTACTACAGGAAACGTCACAATCTATGGTCAGAGTGCTCCTGGTGATGGTATATGTATAAAAGGTCGTCCGGTAATCATAGAAGCAGATAATGTTATAATTCAGTATGTTCGTTTCAGAATGGGAGATGCAGGTTATGATGGTGATGCCCTTGAATGCGTTGGTCATAAGAATATTTTGATAGACCACTGCTCTATGAGTTGGAGTACAGATGAGTGTGCAAGTTGTTATGGCAACACCAATTTCACGATGCAGTGGTGCATGATTTATGAGGGTCTGAACACGGATATGAAGGGCAATCATGGATTTGGCGGCATCTGGGGTGGTTCTAACGCATCTTTCCACCATAATCTTATAGCAAATCAAAGCAATCGTTGTCCTCGCTTTGATCATGATTATGTGAACATCTTAAAGGGACCAGTCGATTTTGTAAACAATGTCATTTATATTGTGAATAGCGCAAATGGTACTTATGGTGGTGAGTCTTGCAACACCACTGGCACGCAGCGTAATATAAACATGGTGAATAACTACTATAAGTACTCTTCTTCTGCTGGTAGCGCCAAGGGTAGGATTCTTAATCCAAGTACGTCTTGTAGTAATTGTACAAAAGCAATGGGATGCTCTACTATTGTTCCTGGCAAATTCTATATAGCAGGAAATTATGTTGATGGGTATGAAGATAAGACGAGTGACAACTGGTCTGCGGTTAGTCCTGTTAGTGATATTATGAAGTCTTTGGCGCCATTCGCAATGTCTCAGGAGGTCTCAAAGCAGACCGCTCAGGACGCTTATGCAAGCGTTTTGGCGAAAGCAGGAGCAAGTTATGTGCGTGATGAAGTTGATGCGAGAGTCGTATCACAGGTTATAAACAACACAGGAACAACAATAAGTAGTGTTGACAGTTGGCCAACATACGCCTCTGGCACACCAGTTAAGGATTCAGATCGCGATGGAATTTCTGATGATTGGGAAGAGGCAAATGGTTTGAATAAAACGGATTCTCGGGATTCTTGGAATGCCGCTCCTTCTGGAAGATCGTACCTTGAGGAGTATATGCAATCCTTAGTCAAAGACTTGTATTAATCGTCTATATAAGTAAATGAAAGCCGAAGAGAAATCTTCGGCTTTTTTGTTTTTACACTTTAGTGTGTGTGGCTATGTGCAGAAAAGTGTGGTGTTTTACATTTTTATGTACATAAAAGTGTAGCGGTGTTACACAAATATGTACATAAAAGTGTGATGATAAGTAGTCCTGAAAGGACGATATGGCATAGGCAGGGGTGTAAGCCCCTGTAAAATAGCATTAACATAGAAATAGAACCCCGAAGGGGTGGTATAAAAAATCAATCAGATAGTAAAAAATCCAGATTCAATGTCGTATGCAGAAAGGAATGCTTTACTCATCGGCTAACGAGAGCTGGATGCCATAATTTGTTGAAAGTATCACCCCTTCGGGGTTCTTTGATTACACATTGCATAGCAGGTGTTCACACCCCAGCCTATTGTTATTTTACCCCTTCGGGGTTGTTTTTCACCCTGCAACTTATTGCGTGAATACAAATTTATAAGAGAGTAGATGAAGCTATCTCTTTTAGGAAGTCGCTTGCCTGCTTGAGATTCTCGATTTTGCCAACGTCTATCAGCTTTAAGTCGTCGTGCTCGTAGCCGATGATTTTGTTTGACTTCATGGCTGACAGATAAAAGTCGATGATGGAGAACTTGCCGTCCCATTTCTCCATTTCCGCGAAAAGAGAAGGGGAGAATACGTGAATACCGGAAAAGGCGAGGTGCTTGAACTTTGATGCGTCAATGTTCTCGTCTTTAGGTTTCGTTTCGCCGGTCGTGTTGTTCAGCCATCCGCATAAACGCATATCGTCGTTGAACAGCAGGTTGCGTGACGACTTACGATTGCTGACGAGCAGTGTGGCTGCAGAACTGGACTCTATGTGATGGTTGTACAGTTCTCGCAGGTCGGCATTTGAGAAAATGTCCACGTTGTGCACAAGGAACGGCTTGCCGTCGTCGAAGAAGTGCGCCGCTTTCTTTATGCCGCCGCCAGTTTCGAGAAGCATTCCGCGCTCGTCGGATATTTCGATTCGTATGCCGAAGTTGTTATTCTCGCGCAGGAAGTCGATAATTTGCTCGGCGAAGTGGTGTACATTCACGATGATTTCGTCAAAACCGTTGGCTGTAAGTTTTTCTATGATGTGCTGTATCAAAGGCTTACCATTGACTTCGACCATGGCTTTGGGGCGGTCGTCGGTCAGTGGCTTGAGTCTTGTGCCGAGTCCTGCGGCGAATATCATTGCTTTCATAATCAGTCTTTTTTAGAAGTTGAAATCTTGGTTTATGCCACGCTCGCGATGTATCAGTCTTACTTTCACGCCGAATTTCTTGGCGATATGCTCTGCTGTGTGCTGTGCTGAATAGACCGACCTGTGCTGTCCGCCGGTGCATCCGAAGCAGACAGAAAGATTTGCGAATCCGCGTTTCAAGTAGTCCACAATGTGCGCATCCACAATCTTGTAAGCCGACTGCAGGAAGCGTGTTATCTCGCCACGTTCTTCGAGGAAGTCTATGACAGGCTTGTCGAGTCCGGTCAATTGCTTGTATTCGTCGTATCTGCCTGGGTTGTTCATGCCGCGGCAGTCGAACACATATCCTCCGCCGTTGCCGCTGTCGTCGCTCGGGATGCCTTTCTTGAACGAGAAGCTATAGACGGTGACTGTCAGTTTCTCGACATTTTCAGATGGGTATTCAGGCTCGGAGTCCTTGGTTTCGGTCAGTCGGACAAGCACGGATTTCAGATAAGGGTAGTTGTCTGCAATGCCTTCGTTGAGCGATTCCTTCAGGTTGTTCAGCGCGAATGGTATGCTTGCTATGAAATGCTCCTTCTGCTCGAAATAGCCGCGGAAACCGTATGCGCCAAGCACTTGCAGTGTGCGGAAGAACACGAAGAGTTTTAGTTTCTTCTCGAAAGTGGCGGCATCTACAGATTGATATTTAGACAGGGCGTCGAGATAGCGCTTTATCAGTTCCTTTTTCAGCGGAGCAGGGTAGTTAGCTCTTGCCTGCCAAACGAACGAAGCAACGTCGTAGTATATCGGGCCTCGTCTGCCCCCCTGGAAGTCGATGAAGTACGGCTCTCCGTCCTTTATCATCACGTTTCTGGACTGGAAGTCGCGGTACAGGAATGTGTTTGTGCTCTCGGCGAGCAGGTCGTCGGCGAGTTTGCGGAAATCGTCCTCGAGTTTTGTCTCAAGGAACTGAATTCCAGTGGCTTTCAGGTAGCAGTATTTGAAGTAATTCAGGTCCCACATCACGGTGTCGCGATTGAAGTCCGACTGTGGGTAGCATACAGAGAAATCGAGTCCTTCGGCGCCCTTGAACTGCATGTCTGGCAGTTTCTCGATAGTCTTGAAAAGCAGGTTCTTTTCCGCATCAGAGAACGAAGATGTCTTCACGCCGTTCTCCATGGCGTCGAAAAGCGCGGTAGAGCCAAGGTCTTCCTGCAGATAGAACATATAATCGTCGGTGTGGCAGAAAACTTTTGGCGTCGGCAGTCCTTGTGCGGCGAAGTGCTCTGCCAGCTTGATGAAGCTTCTGTTCTCCTCGGCCGATTCTCCGTGCACGCCGATTGCGGTTGTGTCGCCGTTGCTAAGTCTGAAATATTGTCTGTTTGAGCCTGCTCCCTTGAGTTTAGTCACGGCAGAGGCGTCTATTTTGAAGTGTTTCCTGAATAGTTCTGAGAGTTCTTCTGTGTTCATTTTTTGTCGTTTGTTTTTTATGAATACGAAGGTAGTAATTTCGGAATTACAAGCATAGGTCAATGGTTTAAAATTTCTATATTTGCATTTTGTGCGTCTTGCTTGACGCGTGATTGAATATAAGGACAAAACCTAAGATACAAAAGAGAAAATGGCGACGGAAAAAGGAAAGAAATCAGCAAAACCAACTCAGAAAAAGTCTTTCTGGCAATCATTGAAAAGCTTTCTGACAGACAGAAGAACGCATATCGCATTGGGTGTGCTTATATGCGTGTGTGTGCTTTATCTTGCCATATCGATGATTTCATATTTCTTCACTGGCGCCGATGACAACAGCATAGTGAGCAACAACGGACTGTTCTCGCTCACGCCTGGCGACAAGATTTCCAACTGGGGCGGCCGCTTTGGCGCCTATGCTTCGGAATGGCTTGTGAATGACTGTTTCGGCATCGCCTCGTTCTTCTTGCTCGGCATGTTCGCGCTTGTCGGACTTCGTTTGATAGGCGTGCGTATGGAGTCGTTCTGGAAGACGCAGATAATGCTTGTGTGCGGGTTGATATGGACTTCGTTCTCCATCAGTTTCTTCTTCTACGGGCTTTATGAAGACTTCATAAACTTCGGCGGCAACTATGGCAGGGAGATGAGCGAGAAGCTTTCCGACAATGTCGGCATCCCAGGCACGTTCCTTATAATACTCGCGTTCCTTGTCTTGTTTATAGTCTTTTTCCACCAGGAGACTCTGCCATATTTGGCAAGCCTTTGTCAGAGATTCTGGGCATGGTTCAAGGAACTTTTCGCTCATAAGGTTCCAGAAGAATTGATTGAAGGCGAAGAAGAGGTTGAGCCAGAGAATGTTCCGGGCGATGAGGTGAAGGATAATGGAGAGGAGAAAAGCAATGTCGTAGTTCCTGTCGTAGCCCAAACAGATAAAGGCGCAGACGAAGGAGAAGAGGACGGTAATGATGACGGCTGGACCATAACAGAAGGACCAGAGAGCGTTCATAACGAGCCGTTTGAGAGTGATGTAACACCTCAAACGCTGACACCAGAACCAGCTCCAGCTGTTTCGTTCTCAGTGCAGGCCGGCGGCAGCGAAGGCGAAGGCGCTCATGCTCCGTCCGACAACACGCCAAGTATTATAGACGACTCCGATGATAACATGCCAAGTCTTGACGAACTGGGAGAATACGACCCGACGCTCGACTTGTCGCATTACAAATATCCAGAACTGTCGCTGCTCAAGGATTACGGCAACGAAAAGCCGGCTGTGAACCTCGAGGAGCAGAACGCCAACAAGAAGCGAATAACAACGACACTGAGCAACTACGGCATCGAGATAACAAGCATCTCGGCTACAGTAGGACCGACAATCACGCTTTATGAGATTGTGCCAAAGCCGGGTGTCAGAATATCGAAAATCAAGAGCCTCGAGAGCGACATAATGCTCAGTCTTGCGGCTACCGGCATACGTATCATCGCGCCAATTCCTGGCAAGGGCACTATCGGTATAGAAGTTCCTAACGAGAACAAGCAGATCGTGTCCATGATGTCGATGATGAGCTCGAAGAAATATCAGGAGGCAAAGGAGAAATACGCTTTGCCTATCGCGCTCGGAAAGACGATTACAAACGAGGTGTTTGTGTTCGACCTCGCCAAGGCGCCTCACATGCTTGTGGCTGGTGCTACCGGTCAAGGAAAGTCGGTCGCGTTGAACGCAATCATCACATCGTTGCTGTATGCCAAGCATCCGGCTTACATGAAGTTCGTGATGGTTGACCCTAAGAAGGTGGAGTTCACGCTGTACAGCAAGATAGAGCGTCAGTTCCTGGCGAAAGTGCCGGACGAGGAAGAACCAATCATAACCGACGTTACAAAGGTTGTGCAGACGCTCAACTCCCTGACCAAGGAGATGGACGACCGCTACACGCTGCTCAAGAAGGCTGGCGTGAGAAACATAACGGAGTACAACGACAAGTTCATACACCGAAAGTTGAACCCGGAGAAGGGGCACAGATTCCTGCCTTACATCGTCGTTGTGATAGACGAGTTCGGAGACCTGATAATGGTCGCAGGCAAGGAGGTCGAGCTGCCAATCGCGAGAATCGCTCAGTTGGCGCGTGCTGTCGGCATACACATGATAATCGCGACACAGCGTCCTTCTGTCAACGTCATAACAGGTATAATCAAGGCGAACTTCCCTACGAGAGTCGCTTGCCGTGTGACTTCGGTGGTGGACTCAAGAACTGTGCTTGACGCTTCCGGCGCTCAGCAGCTGATTGGTCGAGGAGACCTGCTCTTCTCGAAGGATGGCGAGACCACTCGTGTGCAGTGCGCGTTCGTGGATACTCCAGAGGTTGAGAATATCGTTGACTACATTGGCGAGCAGCAGGGTTATCCTACAGCGATGATTCTGCCAGACTATGACCCTAACGCCGGACAAAGCAACTATGCCGACCCATTCAGCGGCATTCCACAGCAGGTTCAGCAGGGCAGCGATGTCAATCCAAACGAGCGTGACCCGATGTTTGAAGAGGTGGCTCGCATGGTCGTGGCTTCTCAGCAAGGTTCGACTTCGAATATCCAGAGAAAATTCAAAATCGGATTCAACAGAGCGGGCCGAATCATGGACCAGCTCGAGGCTGCAGGCATCGTCGGACCGTTCGAGGGTAGCAAGCAAAGACAAATTTTAGTGCCTGACGAATATAGTTTGGAACTGAAATTGCATCCGGAGAAGCATCAAAATGCAAATGACACTAACACGTTAGAATCTTAAAAAGAAAAGAACTATGAGACATTCATTATTTATAACTGCGGCATTGGCTGCATCTATCAGTTTTACAAGTGTTTGCGCTCAGCAGCAGAGAACGCACCTCAAACCAGTGACAAAGGCCGACATTCCGTCGCAGACCGACGCAAAGGCAAAGGCTCTGCTCGACAAGGCAGCTGAGAAGTACAAGACCGACATCAAGGTGGATTTCAAAATCCTCGTGAATGACACTAAAACCGGCAAGAAAGACAACATTACTGGTGAGATAATGATGAAGGGAACGAAATTCAGACTCTCCGTTCCTGGCACACAGACATACTACGACGGCAAGTACGAGTACATATACGTGGCTAAGGACAACGAAGTTTCCATCACGGTGCCAACAAAGAAAGACCTTCAGGAGGTCAATCCGGCGTACCTGATGACAAGCTACACGACGAACTCGACAATACAGTTCAGCATGGACAATAAGAGTTCCGATCCAAACCACATCATCGACGTTTATCCTGACAGAAGCCAGGGCAAAGGCTACTACAAGGCGACAGTGAAGATAAACAAGAAAACGATGGAGCTTGTGTCGATTAAAATCTTGAGCCAGAATGGAGTACACACGCTATTCACAGTGGTCAAGACACAGAAGAACAAATACGGCGACGCGTTCTTCACATTCTATCCGAAATCTCATCCAGGAGTTGTGGTCAACGACTTGAGGTAAAAATACCAAGGAGGCGGATTCTGACGTTCGTCTCCTTTTTTTTATTAACAGAAAAAGAGAATAAACATGGCAGAAAGAATTAAGTGCGTTATAATAGGCTCGGGTCCTGCTGGATACACCGCAGCCATATATGCGTCGAGGGCAAACCTTGCGCCAGTGCTTTACGAAGGAATGCAGCCCGGAGGACAGCTGACTACAACCACCGAAGTCGAGAATTTCCCTGGTTATCCTGAAGGCGTGGACGGCAACGAAATGATGGACCAGCTCAAACAGCAGGCACTGAGGTTCAACGCCGACATAAGAAGCGGCAGGATAACCGAGGCTGACTTGAGCAGTTGGCCTTATAAGCTTAAAGCCAACACGGATTATGAAATAGAGGCAGAGAGCATCATAATCTCTACCGGTGCGTCGGCAAAGTACCTTGGACTGGCTGACGAGAACAAGTACAGAGGCAAAGGCGTGTCGGCTTGCGCTACGTGCGACGGATTTTTCTTCAGAAAGAAGACTGTCGCTGTGGTCGGCGGCGGCGATACTGCATGCGAGGAAGCCTTGTATCTCAGTCAGTTGTGTCAGAAAGTCTATTTGATAGTGCGCAAGAATTATCTCCGTGCTTCCGACATAATGAAGAAGAGAGTGGAGGAAAGGGAGAACATCGAAGTGCTGTTCGAGCACAACACTGTGGGACTGTGGGGCGAAGGCAAGGTACAGGGCGCTCATCTGGTGAAGCGCAAAGGCGAGGCCGACGAGCAGAACGTGGATATAGAGATAGACGGATTCTTCCTTGCCATAGGCCATCAGCCGAACTCTTCGCTTTTCAAAGGTCAGCTGGATATGGACGAGCAGGGCTACATACTGACCAAGGGCAATTCCACAGCGACAAGCGTGGAAGGCGTCTTTGCGGCAGGTGATGTGGCAGACAGTGTTTACAAGCAGGCGGTGATAGCCGCAGGCAGTGGAGCCAAGGCGGCTCTGGATGCCGAGAAGTGGCTTGCGTCTAAGGAGTAACCATTTTGCAGATGAAAAAGAAAGGCGGACTGTTGCGGTCCGCCTTTTCTTTATTTATTCTGGTCTTGCCTTATGCTGAATTTGTCAGCGCCTTCGCAGAAACCCAATAGCATCATCGCCCCTATGTAATTGGTCTTGGTGTCGATGGATTCGATGTGCGCCAGTTCCTCTCTGTATTCCCGCTGAGTCTCTTTGTCGGCGTTTTTGTATTTCTCGTTGATATTCTCAATGGTCTTGTATATGAAAATCAGCTCGTCGATTTCATCATCGGTCAGGACCCCGTCTTCGGCAGCCTTGTTGGCTGTGGTGTAGAACATCTGTTTCTTCTTGACAGTCTTCTTGGCGTCGTGCTTCGGTCCGCATGCTGCCAGTGTGACGATAGCAGCTAAGCATATCAGTGAAATTATGTGTTTCATAATGCTTTCTTGTGTGTTTGTTTATCACAAAAGTAATGAATCGGTTTATAAAAGAGGGTAGTCGAGTGAAAAAAAACGCAAAAGATTTGGAATAGAAATAATATAGTGATACCTTTGCACTCGCAAACCAAAAGCGGACGGCTCATTAGATCAACTGAATAGATCGTCACACTACGGATGTGAAGGTTGCAGGTTTGAATCCTGCATGAGTCACGAAACAAGAATCGGTCAACAGTCATTGTTGACCGATTTTTTTATTAAGTCATTTATGGATATAACTTACTTCATAAGCGCCTTTGTCGGATTGCTGGCAGGCGTGTTGTCTGGCCTGTTCGGCATAGGCGGCGGTATCGTCATGGTGCCTATGCTCGTGGCTGTGTTCGGGTGGCCTCTGCTTGAGGCTAATGCTGCATCGCTGGCGGCTATGCTTCTGCCGGTCGGTGTGCTGGGCTGCTGGGCTTATTACAAAGCCGGGTATGTGAACCTGCGCAACAGCCTTTGGATTTCGTTTGGACTCTTCATTGGCTCGTTTGGCGGAGCGGAGCTCGCCATGGCTATGAATGACAATGTGTCTTTGCTTTCGAAGTTGTACGCCGTGTTCCTTTTCTATGTGGCGATGGAGTATCTTGACGTGCCGGCTCGGGTTTTCGGCAAATCTACGGCTGAGGGCGACGGGCAGAATGTGGAGCGCGCGTTCTGGAAATTTCTCTTGCTCGGAGCTGCGGCTGGAGTGGTGGCAGGTCTGTTCGGCAAGGGTGGCGGAGTCGTTATTGTGCCGGTGCTGGTGAAAATATTCAAGTATAACTCTAAGGCGGCAGCAGCGACATCGCTTGTCGCATTGCAGTTGCCAGTCGGGCTTCCGAGTGTGCTCGTGTATTACGATGGAGGCTATCTGCACATACTTTATGCGGCGATAATGGCGGCAGGAATCGTGTTTGGCGCGTTTTTTGGTTCTAAGCTGGCGATTGGCTTGCCATCGAAATATTTCAAGAAGGTTTACGCCGTGTTTCTCATCGCGGTCGCCGTTTACATGGCATTGCGCACCTATTAACAAAAGGAATACATAAATTGGAAAAGAAAGGTCACTTTTATACCTTTGTGAACAAACAATATGCAAGTTGAAATGATAAGAAAATACCTGTTGACAGTGTGTATGGCTCTGACATTAGGACTCACAGCAAACGCCCAGATTACCGACTCTATATGGACCGACGATGACCTGATGAAGGAACTGGAGATGGAGGAGAGAGCCAAGAACGCAAAGAAAGCCGAGAAGGTGCTTGCCAAAGCCATCGGGAAAGGCTCGAAAGGTAATGTCGAGGAAGCGTACACACTGCTGAACGAGGCCATCAGTCTCGATTCTACAAACGCGACTCTTTATTACAACAGAGCGTTCGCGCAGAGCCTTAGATATCATGTGAAGGAGGCGATTAAGGACTACAGCAAGGCAATCGAGCTGGACTCTCTTTACACAAACGCCTATCTCAACCGCGGATTAAGCTATGCCGAGGACAATGACAACCTCAGGGCGATAAAGGACTTCACCAAAGTGATAGAGCAGGATTCCGCCTATTCCGAGGCTTATTACTACAGAGGCGTGGCTTATTACTTCCTTATCCGCTTGGACTCTGCGGTGGCGGATTTCACAACAGCCATAGAGCTTGATTCCGCTTACTCCGACGCATACTACAACCGTGCGCTGATAAAGAGCCGTCAAGGAGACTTGAAGGGCGCGATAGCCGATTATTCCGAGGCGATAAAGTACAATCCGTTTGACGCTGATTTCTACAACAACAGAGGCCAAGTGCAGTATGTGCTTAAGAATTACCGCGCGGCAGTGGCGGATTTCAACAAGACCCTTTATCTGGACCCAGACATGGCGAGAACATACGTGAACCGTGGCAACGCCCACTTCATGCTCAAGGACAAGACGAGCGCCTGCATCGACTGGAACCAGGCGAGAGAGATGGGTTTTGCGTTCAATAAAAACGATGAGACATTCCTTGGCAAGGTTTGCAAGAGAATGCAGTAAGTATAACACCAATCAAAACAGACAATTATGAAAAAACTTTTTATAGCAGTAGCGGCATCATTGCTGGCGATGGCGGCATTCGCGCAGAGCACGCCGCAGGAATTCATACAGAAAGCCAAGGCGAGAACAGGCTACGGCGACTATCAGGGAGCGATAGCCGACCTCAGCAAGGCTATTTCCATGGAAACGACATATGTGCCAGCATACGTTGAACGTGGCATAGTTCGTCAGCAGAGCGGCGACCAGAAAGGCGCTCTTGTTGACTTCGACATGGCGATTGCCATCGACCCTTCGTATGTGCGTGCGCTGAATGCCCGTGGCACGCTCCTGATGGAGATGGACAAGATAGACGAGGCGATAGCCGACTTCGACAATGCGATAAAGCAGATGCCGACCTACGGCAACGCATTCCTGAACAGAGGAAAAGCCAAGCTGAAGAAGGGCGACAAGGACGGCGCGTGCATCGACTTCGAAAACGCCGCTCTCTACGGCAAACAGAAGGCTCTGGACCTGAAGAAGAAATCTTGCTATTAAGATATGGTTGACGTAGCACAGAGAAGAAATAAGGCAGTTGAGCTGTTCAAGAGCGGCTTCAACTGCGCCCAGGCAGTGGCGATAGCCTACAGCGACGTGCTTGGCATGTCCGACGAGGAGGCAGCCAAGGTTTCCGGCTCGTTCGGCGGCGGCATGGGACGAATGGGTGAGGTGTGTGGAACGCTTTCCGGAGCGTTCATGGTCATGGGGCATCTGATTCCTGTCGTCGACCCTAAGGATGCGGCTACGAAACAGGCTAACTATGCAGCGGTGAGGGAACTTGCCGACAAGTTCAAGGCGGTGTTCGGCAACATAAGGTGCGCCGACCTGTTGCAGGAGAAGAAAATCAGGCATACGCCTTCGCCTGACGACCCCAACGCCGAGTTTTACGCCAAGCGTCCGTGCGCATTTTATGTGGCTGTGGCTGCGGAGTTGGTTGGGGAGCGCATAAACCAATGGGATAATAATTAAGGTGTTAGATAGCAAAAGGCAATGCGATGAGCATTGCCTTTTTTGTTTTCGCATGTTCATTTGTTTTACCAGTTTGTCTTGTTCCTGTTTTGTATTAATTGGGTTTGAAAGGTTTCATTTAAAAATTATAGAAAATAGTTTTCCAATGCTTGCTTTTTTTCAGTTCAATTTCTAAATTTGAAATGTTCCTTTGCCGAAGTCTATGTGGGATAGAGGCAGGGGACAGACATAACATAAAAGGCGTTTACTATGGCGCTTTGTATTTGACGCTCAAGAATCTAGCAGTTCAAAAGTAATCAGTCAGAAACAAAGCAACGGTTGACGCCCATCGGGTGTGTATAAGCGACATTCCGACTCTGTTGCCGCATGTTCATGTGGCAGGTTAGGTCGCATTCTATTTATACATATCGGCGTGGGCTTCGGCGTTGCTCGTTCAGACTGATGGGCAATGCTAGAGCCTTTGAGCGTGGAACGAGCGACTGAAAGTTCCCACGCTTTTTTTATGCGCATAAGTCAAATTCGGAATAAAGGATTATGAAGAAGCTGATAGCCACACTGTTATTTGTTACTGCGACCTTTAATTATGGAGCTCACGGTAATTCGGGTCAGATGGTATATGTCTGTACAGGATCTACTGCGTATGCGTACCATAAAAACTTGAATTGCAGAGGATTGAATAGATGTAAAGCTCAAATTAAACGTGTGACATTGTCAGAAGCATATATTATGGGGCGAAATAAGCCATGTGGCTATTGCTATAACTGATTTTATATAAGACATAAAACAATAACATAACTTAATACAAAGAATATGGGTGAAAACAATTATTTGAAAATCGTTTATTTGGTCTTTTTTCTTGCATTGGCTTCTGTTAGCTGTTGGGCAACAGCTTCTTCGTTGCGATTGTTGTGGCCTGATTTTCCTGCTGTCTTTTGCTGGATTGTAACTATCGCTTTTTTCTTTTTGGCTTCTTATGGCACGATGTTGATAGTTAAAAGCTTCAGCAAGGGCTGGGTGGAGAATCGTTACTTGAAATTATTCGGTGGTCTGTTGCTGTTTTTAGTCTTTTGGCTTGCATTTAGTATGCCTACCAATACACATACATTCTTCTATAATTTGGTAGTAAACGATGTGTATAATCAGGATGAGATTCGCACAGTGGGTTATCTTAATCAGATTTCTAAGAACGAAGGGGGGGAACGTATGCTTAATATGAGAATAGAAGAGTTTAAATGGAAAGTAAAACAAAAACTTGATGATTTAGAAGCGGAGATAAAAAATAGCGCAAATCCTGGATTTGGACCCAAGGCAAAAAAAATATTTAAGGATTTTGCAGATTTACTTGAAGTCCCATCAATAGAGCCATTGTCTTATAGAGGCACATCAGATCAAGATAAGGAAAAACTTAAAGATGCTTATAGAAAAAAAATTTATATGCTTCGTGATTCTAAAATTGCAGCCATGAGGAATGGAATGCAAAAACCATCAGCGGATTCAAGAAAGAGGGCGGAGATAGCAATGAAAAACTTAGAGTTGTCTTCAAAATATCTCAGAGAAAAGAAATGGGATTTAAAGAATCCAGATGATGTGGGGAAGGTGAATGAGCAACTATCTTTAGGATACAATATAATAAAGAACAATAAGGATTTCATCTATTGGTCTCCAAAAAATGACGAATTACATTATACACAGGAAAATACAGTTACAGATGTTAAGCGTTTGGTGTCTGTCTTTGATGTGTGGAAAGATTTTCTTGCA
>JAEEGF010924968.1_pt1 | contig 19439 bp, 10 predicted proteins | sample 9134171 | NCBI WGS metagenome assembly JAEEGF01 (sample SAMN16246542, study PRJNA631951) | gut metagenome | biome: gut microbiome; feature: rumen; material: AP-attached | host: Bos | place: Iran: Karaj | collected 2018-10
TCCCCGAATACGCGGCGCCTCTGGCGGTCATAGGGCCCGTAATGGTCGTGGCTGCCAAAGCGGCGAAAGTGCCCGTATGCGTGCAGCTGGACCACGGAGTCGAAGTTGACTACGCCGAGGCTGCGCTGAAACTCGGCTTCACCGGCATCATGTACGACGGAAGCCTGCTGCCCTACGAAGAAAACCTTGCCAACACCAGAAAAGTGGTGAAGATGGCGGCGGAATTCGGTGCGGGAGTCGAGGCAGAACTTGGTTCGCTTCCGTCCCGCGAAGGCAGCGCCTCCGCAGCCGTAGGCCCCGTCTACACCGACCCGGAAGAAGCGGTGGCTTTCTGCAGGGAGACAGGCATAGACGCCTTCGCCCCCTCTTTCGGCACCGCCCACGGCATATATAAATCGACCCCCAAACTGGACCTCGACAGGGTAAAGGTCATAGCCCAAAAGACCGGGCTTCCGCTGGTCATGCACGGCGGCAGCGGCGTCAGCACGGAAGACTACCGCACAGCCATCCGCAACGGCATCAGAAAGATCAACTATTACAGCTATATGTCGAGGGCCGGTGTGCGCGCCGCCAGGGAAATGCTGGACAGCCAGGACGTGACCTTCTTCCACGATCTGGCGTTGACGGCGCAGCTGGCAATGCAGGAGGACGCCGAACGGGCGATCAGGATATTCACGGGAGAGTGATCCTCTCCGGGATCGACGCCCCGGCCGGCCGGTACCGTTCGCGCGGCCGGCCGGTCTTTTATTTCCGCGGACAATGTGGTAGAATACGCTCGACAGCTTATTGCCACGGGGGACGGTTCTGCTTTGGAAAGTTTTAACGGCATTGTAATTGAAGACGATCAGACCGTTGACCAGCGGATCGACGTGCGCAATTTACAGGTGTACGGCAGGGCCGTGTTCCGCGAGGAAGTGGAGGCCGACGAGATCGAAGTGTTCGGCAGCGCCAGGTTCAGGAGTTTTCTAAGCTGCGACAGGCTCAGCGTGTACGGTGAAGGAGTCGTGCTGGACGGATTGCTGGCGGAATCGGTGAAAGTCGACGGCACGCTGAACGTTTCGGGCAGGTTCCGGGCGGACGTGGTGGTCGTTGACGGCGCCATGAACATGTCGGGGAAGTACTCGGGAGCCAGGCTGCTTATAAGGAGCAGAGGCAGGCTTGATGCGTCTTCCGCGATAAAGGCAGAACGTTTGAACGTAAACGGCGTCATATATACGGGAGCGGTATTTTCGGGGGAGAGCCTCGAGATACTTTCCTGCGAGCGGTCCGAGATCGCCAGGGTAAAAGTGCTGGACGCCTCCGTTAAATACAAGCCCAGGGGAGACGTGCCCGGGATAAAAGACGGAGAGTTCCTGCTGTCGTCGTACTTTATGGAGGCGCAGAACGCCAGGCTGGAGTACGTTGCCGTCGACACGCTGGAATGCGAGAACGCCTATATAGGCCCCGGGTGCAGGATCGGAGAACTGACGTACAGGAACGAGATCGAGATAGATAAGCAATCGGTTGTTGAGAGGTTGTACAGGATATGATACCGGAAGAAAGATCCGATAAAGATAATAAAGAGGCCGCGGAAAGCAGGTCCGGCGAGATAAAAAAGGAGCCGGGCGTCGCAGCTTTTATAAAGAAGCACCGTACCGTCGCCATCGTCATCGCCGCGCTGCTGGTGCTGGCTATCGGCCTGAGCGTGTGTTTTACAGTGAAAAAAAGCGGCAGGGCAGGGTACAAACTGCTGCTGGAATGGGATTTCAGCGAAGGGCAGGGCGACTTTCTGACTGACGGCTACTATGCCGACAGGAGCGCCTTCTCGATCGTTCCCGAAGGCCCGGACGGCAGCAGCTGCGCCAAGATCGTCAGCGAAGGCGCCAACGACGCCAGGTTCCGCGTAAAGATCGACGTCAAGCCCAATTCGTATTACAAGGTCACCGCAAAGGTCAAAACCGCAGGCGTGGATTCTCCGGGCAAAGCCGCCGGAGCCAACATTTCCGCGCTCTACTCCTACGACTATAAAGGCGGCCTGGTGGGGGACAACGACTGGACCGAGCTCACTGTCTACGGACTCACTTCCTCCGGCCAGACCAAGGCCGAGATCTGCTTCAGGCTCGGATTCTACAGCTGCGACACCAGCGGCACGGCCTGGTTCGACGACGTAAAGATCGAGCAGCTTTCGAAACTTCCCTCCGGCGCCACCGCCGTTTCATTCGAAGAGACCATGCTGAACAATTCCAGCGGCAAGTCCTCCGGCGCCACCACCCAGAGCCAGACCGATCTGGTGAACCAGTACTACGACGGAATAAAGATAGGGCTGATCATCGTATCGGCCGCCTTCCTGTTCTTCGCCGTTATGTACCGGTACGGGGTGCTGAGAGACAAGGAAAAGCCGGCGGGCGTTGACGGCGCGGAGAAGGGCATGCGGACCGGCGCGGCGGTGATCGTGCTGCTGACCCTGGGACTGGTGCTGAGGCTCGTGGCCTCGGTGACGGCGCCGCAGTGCAGCATTGACGTGAACCTGTTCAGCAGCTGGGGAAAACATATAGTGGAAGACGGCATACCCAACTTCTACGCCAACGCCGCTTCGTACAGCCTCGATTATCCGCCCCTTTATATGTACTTCCTGTGGTTCAACACGCTGATCTCCAAGTGGCTGGGCCTCACGGGGACCGCTGGCCACGTAATGCTGATGAAGCTGCCGTCGATACTGGCGGATATAGGCATCGGCTGGGTCGTATACCGTATGGCCTCCAAGAGAGTAAGCAAGAACTGGACGATATTCTTCATCGCTCTGTGGGTGATGAATCCGCTGTCCATGCTGGATTCCGCCGCCTGGGGCCAGGTGGATTCCATCCTGGCGCTCCTCTGCCTGCTGATGGTCTGGTTCATCGTCAAAGACAAATTCATCCCGGCTTCCGTGATGCTGGGCCTGGCGATCATATTAAAACCCCAGGGCATCTTTATGGTGCCTATAATGGGCTACGCTCTATTGCGCCGGTTCTTCAAAAAGAAAGACGAGCCCAAGGTACGCACCGTGCTGCTTTTGCTGAAATGCCTGCTGGTCTGCATCGGTACCGTCGTGGTGGTGGCGCTGCCCTTCGGGATCAAGATGGAACCCAACTTTATAGAGTGGCTGTTCAACCTCTACGTAGGCACCGCCAACGGCTACAAAGGTGCCACCGTCAACTCCTACAACTTCTACTACGTGATCAGGCAGAACTGGACTCCGGACGACGGCACGTTCCTGTTCGGCATGTCCTATTTCACCTTCGGAATGATAATGATCGTGGTGACCTGCATAGGCGTCTGGGTCATGTACCAGTTCACTAAAAGGGAAGACGAATGGCTGCCCTTCCTGTACTCCTCTGTGCTCGTCTATATGGTAACGATGTTCGGGCCCCGCATGCACGAAAGATATTTCTTCCCGGCGGCGGTGCTGCTCCTGGCCGCGGTGGTATATTCGGGCAACAAGATCCTGCTCTGGATCTACGGCGTCCTCACCGGCGTCAATTTCATGTCGGTGCTTTCGGTGATGCTGGGCCTGGAGCTGGGAGGCGCCCTTAAAAACGCGGGAGCCACGCAGGACCTGTACGGCAAGTTTTACTGGGCCGCCCAGGAGACTCACCGTAGAGTCATCGCATGGATAAATCTGGCCTGCTGCCTGGCGCTGCTGGCCGCGGCAATACTGATCTCGATAAACGTCATTAAAGCCGGAGACAAGCGGCTTCGCTTCGGCGCAGCGGAAGGCGGCGCGGAAGAAGGCGCGGATGACGGCGCTGATGACAGATCGGAGGACAATGCGGATGAAAACTGAAAAAAGCAATAAGAAGACCATATTGAAGATACTGCCGGTGATCGCCGCCGCCATGCTGATCTGCATACTGTTTACGGGATGCGGCACGGCATTCAAGAACGACTCCTTCGAGAAAGGCTCCGGAGAGAGGATCGACGGCTGGAGCATCAACAACTACGAGCGCTCCATCGGCGACGAGACTTCCGGCGGAGTGACGATCAGCGAAGACGGCTACAGCGGCAGATGCGTAAAGATAAGCAACAACGTGCCCAACGACGTGCGCGTGTATCAGAAAATTGCCCTTAAAGAGAACACTTACTATAAAGTCACCTGCATGGTCAAGATCGAAGGCGAGATCGACGAGGGCTTCTCCGAGGGCAACCGCGGCGCGGGCTTCAACATTTCCGCCATCCAGGTGTATCAGCGCACCACGGGCCTCTACACCACAAACGGTGAGTGGATGGAATACACGGCGTACGTGCAGACCGGCAAGAGCCAGAAGGACGCGGAACTGAGCATCGGCATCGGCGGCTACAGCGCCGAATCCAAAGGCGTGGCGTACCTCGACGAGGTCAGGATCACCAAGATCGACGCGTTGCCCGAGGGCGTTGGCGCCATCAGCATCCTGCGCAGCGATTCCTCCAGCTCCACCGAAAAGGGGCAGGAGGCCAATATATGGTTCAAGATACTGTTCGTTGCCCTGGGCGTGTCCCTGGCGGTGTTCGTGCTGCTGGTCATCAAGAAGCACGACGACGAAAAATACAAGCAGCAGCTGTCCGTTGCCGAAGATCCCACAAGGATCAAAAAGCTGGACATAATATTGATATGCTCGTTGACGCTGGTATGCGCGGTGGTGTCCTTCTATAAGCTGGGCAACGCCTACGGCGCCTCTTCCTACTGGAAACCGGCCGCCGGTCTGGAGCGCGTCACCGTGGAGTTCGACTCCGTGCGGAACGTATCCAGGACGACGGTATTGCCCAACATTCCTTCCTCCCGCACGGGCACTTATATGGTGATGTACGAGGAGACTGACGGCAGCGGCAATTTCAAGGAGGCCTTCTCGTTCTCCAGGAGCGACTCCGATCCACCGGAATTCTTCGAGTGGAAACTGTACAACAACAAGTTCACCACACGCCGCGTCAGAGTGGTCTGCACAATTAAGGGCCTTGCCCTCAACGAGATGGCGTTCTGGGAGAAGGACGCGGACGGCAACTACGTCCAGCTGCCCGTGACGGTCACCGGACAGGAGTACGATCCGGAGGTCAACACCACCGAGTTCACTCCCGCCAACCTGTTCGACGAGCAGGATCTGGCCGAGGCGTTCAGGACCTACGAAAATGGCACGTATTTCGACGAGATATACTTCCCGCGCACGGCCTACGAACACATTTACGGGCTTCCAATCTACGAGACCACCCATCCGCCTCTGGGCAAGACTCTGATCTCCATAGGCATAAGGATCTTCGGCATGAATCCCTTCGGCTGGAGGTTCATGGGCACGCTGATGGGCGTACTTCTGGTGCCGATAATCTACCTGCTGGCCCTGAAGCTGCTGAGAAAGTCCAACTTCGCGTTCATTGCCGCGTTCCTGCTGTGCTTCGACTTTATGCGCACGGCCCAGACGAGGCTGGCGACTATTGACACCTATTCAGTATTCTTCACGATGTTGATGTACTACTTTATGTTCGACTACTTCACGGGGCGGTCATACGACAAGCCTTTCTGGAAGTCGCTGCTGCCGCTGTTCCTCTGCGGGCTCTGCTTCGGACTTGGCGCCGCGTCCAAATGGACCAGCATCTACTCCGGAGTCGGACTGGCAATACTTTTCTTCGTCGGCAGCCTCAGCGAGGCGTACAACTCCACCAGGGGAGGCGCAGACGGATCGGTTGCCGGAAAGGAAGGCAAGAAGGCGGGTTCCTGGACGCTCACGAAGTTCCTGCCCACCTGCGGCTGCTGCATCATATTCTTCATACTGATACCCGTTGCCATCTATGTGCTGTCCTACCTGCCGTACATGGCTTCCAACCCGGACAAATCGCTGCTCCAGGTGGTCTGGGAGAATCAGAAATATATGTACAACTACCATTCAGGCCTGAATTCCACCCATCCGTACCAGTCCTCCTGGTATTCGTGGATAATCGATATGAGGCCGATCTACTACTACTCCAGCTCCGACGCGGGACTGGCCAGCGGCATAAGGGCCTCCGTGGCATCCTTCGGAAACCCCGCCGTCTGGTGGGTAGGGCTGGGATGCCTGCCCGTTGCCGTGTACTACACCTGGAAGCGGCGGGACAAAGGCATGCTGGTGGCCTTCGTGGGATACGCCTGCCAGCTGTTCCCCTGGATACTTGTCACCCGGTGCACGTTCATCTACCACTACTTCACCTCCGTGCCTTTCCTCATCATAATGCTGGTGTACGTAATAAAGTGTTTGTGGGAGGACAAGATAATCGGAAAGCCTACGATACTCATCTATATGGGCATAGTGCTGGCGCTGTACGTGTTCTTCTACCCGGTGCTGGTAGGCATTCCCGTGAAGAACAGCTACATTTCCGACCTCAGGTGGTTTAATTCCTGGTCATTCTGACCTCAGAAAGGTGAAAAACGATGGAAGAAAAGTTTGAACCCAGAGTCGTGGACGGCGATACTACGGTATGCAGCGTGGTGGTCCCTCTGTACAACGAACAGGAGGTCATAGGGGAGACCTACAAGCGGCTTACGGCGGTAATGGAAGGGGAGGGCATCCTCTACGAGATCGTTATGGTCAACGACGGCAGCCGCGACGACACGGAGCAGCTGGCCAGGGCGATATGCGCCGTTGACAGGCGCGTAAAACTTATAAATTTCGCCAGAAATTTCGGCCACCAGACGGCCATCACAGCCGGTATGGACGCGGCGGGTGGTCAATGCGTCGTCGTCATCGACGCGGACCTGCAGGACCCTCCGGAAGTCATTCCCGAGATGCTGGAAAAATGGCGCGCCGGATACGACGTGGTGTACGGTAAACGCATATCCAGAGAAGGGGAGTCCTTCTTTAAAAAGTTTACCGCCAGGACCTTCTACCGCACGCTGAACAAGATGACCGACGTTGACATCCCGGTGGATACGGGAGATTTCAGGCTCATCGACCGGAAGGTGAAAGAGGCGCTCCTTGAAGTCAGGGAGCACAACCGCTACGTCCGGGGCATCGTCAGCTGGCTGGGCTTCCGCCAGACTCCTGTGGAATTCGAGCGCCAGAAACGCTTCGCGGGCACCACCAAATACCCGCTGAAAAAGATGCTGAAACTGGCAAAGGACGCTATATTGTCCTTCTCCTTCAAGCCCCTCAAGCTGGCCACCGGATTCGGCATCTTTCTGACCGCCGCCAGCATTATCTACCTTATAGTCGCCCTGATACTTGGCCTTTGCGGAGTGCTGGGACAGACAGGGCTGCTGTTCGCCGTGCTGTGCATAGGGCTGCTGGTACAGGGCATAACGCTCATCCTTATGGGCGTGCAGAACGAGTATCTGGCCAGGATGTTCGACGAGACCAGGAACAGGCCGCTTTATCTCATTCGCGACCGTGTGAATTTCTCCGACCAGGATTGAAAAGACAGGAAAAAACAGAAAAAACAGGTGTTTTATGGCTGATTCAAACTTTCCGCGACGCCTTGGAAAAGGGCGTGAAGGCCGGGGCTCCGTTCCGGGCCGAGCACGGTTCTCACCCGTAAGAATATTGATACTTATTGCCGCGCTGGTGATGTTGATCGCCGGTGCGGTTTCCTGCAATAAAAACGGACAGTCCGGGCCCGACGGACCGGACGTCACCGACGGTTCTTCGGAGGCGCCCACGGGAGATATTGACCCTGCCACCGATCCGGCAGAGGAGCCAACGGAAGAGCCGCAGCCCACGGAAGAACCGGAAGTATTGACCCCGGAAAAAGACATAGTTTTTTCGCTGAAGGGCGGCATCTACACCACCAGCATCGAGATAGAAATGACAGGCCCGGAAGGGTACGAGATATATTACACCACCGACGGTTCTACGCCCGATAAGGAGAGCAGACAGTACTCGGCACCACTGTCTCTCGGCATGACGGATAAAAAGAACGTGGGCAATCTGATCAAGAGCACTCACAACGCCCTGGGATACCCGGTCCCTACGAACCAGATGCCCAGAGGAAGGGTGGTCCGGGCGGTAGGCATCAACGCCGAAGGAGAACGCACCGAAGAGACCATAGAAACGTATATGATGTGGTCCGACGGCGTGGCCAAATACGACGCACCCATAATATCTCTCGTGGTGGAGCCGGACGATTTCGGAGGCAAGACAGGCATTTACTACACCACCATGCAGTCTCCGTTCACCACTAAACGCCGCGTCACGGCTCTTTGCGAGATATACGACGAAACGGGCAAAAAACGGGCAGATCAGTGGGTGGAAATATCGCTTTCCGGCAACGGCTCTCTGGGCAATCTTCAGAAATCCATCCGCCTCTACTTCAAGAGCGACGCCAATCCGGATATCACCGGCAATCCCGGAAAGCTCCGCTACGACCTTTTCCGGGGCCGGGCCACCGACGTCAACGGCTACAAGATCACCTCTTTCAAACGGATCCTGCTCCGTAACGCGGGCAACGACGCCGTAGGTTCGTTCATGGCCGACCGGGTGAGCCAGAAATTGTCCTCCATGCTGAACGTGGACTACCAGGAAGCCAGGTCCGTTGTCGTATTCATTAACGGCGAGCTCTGGGGCACCTACAACGCCAGAGAGCGCTACAGCCCCAAATATTTCACCGAACATTACGGCATCCTCGAAGAAAACTTCGCCATGCTGGAGGCACCCACGCCCCTGGTCACGGGCAACGGCAACAGCCCCTACGAGCTGTGCGACGGCACGGAGCAGGACGTAAAAGACTGGGAAGATCTCGTTAAATATATCACCGGCCACGACATGGGCAAGGACAAATACTACACCAACGTGATCGACAAGCTGGATATCGACAGCCTCATCGACACCATGATCGCCCATATGTATCTCTGCAACGGAGACTTCCCCTGGAACAACGTAAAAGTCTGGCGCTGCACTTCTGAAAACGATCCCAGCCACCTCGATCAGAAGTGGCGGTTCGTGGTGATGGACATGGACGGAGGACTGCTCTCCGACTACAATTCCAACATGTTCAATCACGCGCTGAACGACGGCACCATACTGGGGTCCGTAGTATACAGGCTGCTCAAGAACAGCCAGTTCAAGCAGCAGTTCATAGAGCGCTGCCTCTACGCCGCAGACGTTGTCTACACCGAAGAGCGCTGCCTGGAAGTGATCAACGCCACGGTGGCCGAGATGGAAAAGCCCATCACCGCCAACTTCCAGCGCTGGGCCGTTGCCGGTTCCGCCGAATCCACCTGGAAGAGCAATATAAACAGCATGAAGCGATTTGCCGCCAAGAGAAGGGACGTATGGCTGTCGCAGCTGTACGCGTATTTCAACATTTCTCCTACTTCTGTCACCGCGGTGTACGACGATGCGGCCGTGACGGTGAAACTTAACGGAGCCGCCGTGAAGAACGGCGTCAAGAACACTCTGGGAATGCTGGGTTCGGAAGTTGACGCGGAATACGAGATCACGGTCAAGGACGGGTACGAGCTGAGCGCAGTGTTGTTGTCCGACGCTGCCGGCAAGCAGAAGGAACTGGGAACGTTGACCGGGACCATCGGGCTGAATGACGACGCCACGCTGACGGTCTGCGCCGTGAAGAAAGGCGTTTCCACGAAGACGCAATATAAGATCGCCGCGGGAGCCACTGACATCTTCGCGTTGACCGAGGACGGCACGCTGTACGCCTGGGGCAACAATTCGGGCGGTTCCATGGGCATCGCCAGGCGCGTCTATTCCAGGCCGATGATGCTTCTCACGGGAGTCAGGTCCGTGGCTACCGCCCAGGGCGGCGGCACGGGAGACCTCCAGTTCACTTACGTACTTATGGCCGACGGCCGTGTGCTCACCGCAGGCGACAATTCCGCGGGACAGCTGGGCCGCGAAGGCAATTCCGGCATATTCGATTCCATAAAGATACCGGGCAACGGCCAGGTCGCCGCAATGAGCCTGGGCTACGACCACGCGCTCCTGCTTATGAGCGACGGCACTCTCTACGGCGTGGGCAACAACGCCTACAGCCAGCTGGGGAATACGGGCTCCAAGCAGAGCAGCTCCTGGATCAAGATAGCGGACGGCGTTGTCAGCGCCGCCGCGGGCAGGCGCCACACGCTGTACGTCACCGCTGACGGTTCGCTCTACGGCCTGGGGGACAACCGCTGGAGCAAACTCAGTTCTTCCGCTCCCGAGATGATCACGACGCCCTACAAACTGGCTTCCGACGCAGTTGCCGCCTTCGCCGGAGAACATTCCGCGTTTTATATCGACCGGAACGGCGTGCTGTACTATATGGGAACGAGAGCCGAATCATACGTGAGCGGCGGCGCCACCGGCAAAATGAACAGGCTGATGGACAACGTCGCCTCGGTATCCATGCAGGAAGGGCACGCGCTTATATTGACCAGAGACGGAAAACTGTACGGCTGGGGCGAGAACGGCTACGGCCAGAGCAAGTCCGGCTCCACCGGTTCCGTGGTCCCGCCCGTGGAGATCGCCCAGGGCGTCAGCGCCGCGGGCACAGGCGTGGGATTCAGCGCCTACTTTAAAGACGGGCTGCTGGTGGTCTGGGGAAAGAACGACAACGGCATCGCCGGCAAAGGGGCAATGTCCGAGAAGATCAGCAGGTCCGAAGTCACGCTTTCCAGGCAGTAGGCAGGGCGGCAAAAGCGTTTTTTAAAGGTAGCAATAAGGGTCGTTTTTTGCGAAGAAAGGACGGAGCCGCATGAACGGTGACGCCGTGAAGACCAAAAGGTTTCTGATCGTCAGCAACGTAGTGATAGCGCTTATGTGCATAGCGTCGGTGCTGGGTTATCTCCTTATTCCCGTGGCAAGAGTGGGAGTGCGGCTGAAGATAGACAGGAGCTTCCTGGAATACGTCCGGTCGGAGGCCGTTCATTCCGAAGGAGAGGCCGAGAACGACGGCCTGGCCAGAGGGATAGACAGCGGGCTCATAATCGACGCGCTGATCGACGGACTGGGGAACGACAGCGTTGCCGTTTTCGCGGCGGTAAGAGTCACTCCGGCAATGCTGCTGAGCTCCATCCCGTTGTCCCACGACAAAGCCACTTCCGGATTTCTCCGGGCCAACGTGGATTACGCGGTGGACAGCGCCTACGACCAGCTGGAGGAGTCCAGGCCCGTGGTGGTCAATATGGTGAAAAGCGTCCTCAAGGCCGTTTCCGGCGTGGCCATAAAGAACGGATTCGACGAGTACAAAGACATAGTTTCCGATTCCACCGGCGAAACGGACCTGTCCAAATACGACGACTTCTGCCAGCGCGTGGGACTCACTGAAGGGGACATCGGCGAAGACGTGGGAGAGATAATAGAAGACCTTTCCGACGAGGGACTCACGCCTGATGAGATCGCCGAAAGGGCCAGGGCCATCTACGTAAGCATTTACGAGAGGTCCGTACGCGACCCGGAGTACGGCAGCGACATCCTCGATAAATACGAGTACGATCCCGACGGCTTCTTCGACGGCATCATGGAATTCGTCAGTCAGTCCGGCATGCTGGACGCCGGGGGCAAGCTCAGCATCGACTCGGTGATCGACGCGCTGCTGGTGGGCAATTTCCTCGATATGATACCGGACGCGGACGCGGCGGCAGATATTGTTCCCGGCGACGACGTGGTCAATTTCGGCATTTCGAAAGGCGCGCGGACCGGTTCCGCAGGCTCCACTTCCGGAACTCCCGCTTCGGATGGCAGCGCACCGGCTGCTGACAGCGCTTCGGCTACTGATAACGAAGCGGCTGCCAGCATCCCCGCCGGCAACGTAAAAGACCGCCTCAAATCATACCTCAACGGCCTTGTCCAGAAAGAATCCTACGGCGTCGCAGGCGTGGCGGTCCACGTTGTCCTGATCGTTATGGCGGCAGTGCTGCTCATAAATATATTATCCTGGATATACCTTCTCATAAAGATCGCCGCAAAAGCCTCGAAACCCAACCCGGGCGTGACGCTCTGGGTGCCCATCGTATTCGGCTGGTCGCTCGTCAGTTTCCTGACTTTCATCCCGTATATCCGGCTGGGCGGCCTTTCAAAACTGGTCATGCGGCTCGCAGGAGATCAGGCAGCCGCGGCAGCGATCCCCGAGATTGGCCTGAGCTACGCCACGGGCGGGATAATCGCCGCGGTATGCGGCCTTGCGCTGTTCATATTCGGGTTTATTTACAGACGGTACAGAATAAAGATGGAAGAATACGTAAATAACGAAAACAGGGGGGAGAACACGATATGAAATTGACCTTTATGGGCGCCGGAAGCACGGTGTTCGCAAAAAACGTGCTGGGCGACGTGATGTTGACGGAACAGACCCACGACGTGCAGATCGCGCTGTACGACATTGACGCCAAACGGCTGGACGAATCGTACATTCTCATCGACGCGATGAACCGGAAACTGAACCAGGGCAGGGCAACGGTGGAAAAATACCTGGGCGTGGAGAACAGAAAAGACGCGCTCAGGGGAGCCGATTTCGTCGTCAACGCCATCCAGGTGGGCCTTTACGATCCCTGCACCATCATCGACTTCGAGATACCTAAAAAGTACGGCCTCAGGCAGACCATCGGAGACACGCTGGGCATCGGCGGCATTATGAGAGGCCTTCGCACTATACAGGTGATGAAAGGGTTTGCCAGGGATATGGAAGAAGTCTGCCCCGACGCGCTCTTCCTGAACTACACCAACCCCATGGCCATCGTCTCGGGCTTTATGCAGAGATATTCGAAGATCCGCACCATCGGCCTCTGCCACTCCGTGCAGGCCTGCACCTACTGCCTGCTCACTGAACTGGGCATGGAAGACAAGCTGGACTTCCGCATCGAGACCATCGCCGGCATCAACCATATGGGCTGGCTCCTGGACATCAGGGATAAAGACGGCAACGACCTCTATCCGGAGATCCGCCGCCGGGCGAAAGAGAAGAACGCCCGAGAAAAGCACGACGATATGGTGCGCCTGGACTACATCGATAAGCTGGGCTACTTCTGCACCGAATCTTCCGAGCACAATGCGGAGTATAATCCCTACTACATCAAAGCCGGCAGGGACGACCTCATAGAGAAGTTCAACATCCCCCTTGACGAGTACCCCAGAAGGTGCGTGGCGCAGATCAACGGCTGGGAGAAGCAGCGCGACGAGATAATGGCAGGCGGCAACGTCACCCACACGCGCACCAGCGAGTACTGTTCCCACATCATCGAGGCCACCATCACCGGCGTACCCTTCAAACTGGGCGGCAACGTCATCAACAACGGCCTCATAACCAACCTGCCCAAAGAAGCCTGCGTGGAAGTGCCCTGCTACGTCGACCGGGCAGGCATCCATCCCACCTATATAGGCGAGCTGCCACTCCAGCTGGCGATGATGAACTCGTCCAATATCTACATGCAGCTTTTGACTATCGACGCGGCGGTCAACAACTGCCGCCAGACCGTATACCACGCGGCCATGGCCGATCCCCACACCGGCGCCCAGCTGTCCACCGACGAGATCGTGGCAATGTGCGACGAGCTCCTGGACGCCCACGAGGCAGCCGGATACCCCTGCTTACGAGAACCTTGACGCAGGCAGACTGAAAAACGTGAACAGAGCGAACCGTCCAAATCCCTCCGGAAGTTTCCGGAGGGTATTCAATATGAGAGAGACGCTGGCCCGGTCAAGGACCTTTATTATGGTCTATTGCCTGCTGAACTCGGTGAACTCGTACCTCACCGCCGGCGTGTTCTACAGCGGCTTTCTGGCGCATACGGGGCTTGACGCGGCCCAGGTGGGAATCGTGGCGGCCATACCTTTTCTGGCCAATCTTTTCTGCGTCTTTTCGCCCAACCTGCTTGCCCGGTTCCGCAAACGCAAGGCGGTGCTGGTGCTGCTCAGGTTCATGTTCCACACGCTTAACATATTGACCGTGACGCTGCTTCCCTACGTGATAACGGACCCGGGGGCCAGAACCGTATCGTTCTGCCTGGTCATATTTGCCGCCAACGTAATGAACGCTGTATCAGTCCCTGGCATCTCAGAGATGCATATATACAGCGTGCCCGACGAGCTCAGGGGAGACTATTTTGCATACGTGCAGACCATCAGCGCAGGGACCTCGGGCGTCATAATACTTGCCTTGGCCATGCTCCAGGACAAACTTGCCGAAGCGAATCCAGAAATATTCACCTGGATCAGATTTTTCGCCTACGGCCTGGCGCTGATAGACCTGCTGTTCATGGTGCTGCCGAAGGAGCCGGAGTACGTCCGCACCGAAAAGATTCGCCTGGTCAACGTCGTAAAGCTGCCTTTCCGGGACAAAAGATTCCTCTGGACCATGCTGTTCGTCTTCCTGTGGACGTTCACCAGGACATTCGCCGTGGCCAATATCATCGACAACTACCTCACGGTGGATTCCGGCGTTCCCTACATTTTCATCTGCGCCATCAACGCCTCCTACACGCTGTTCCTGATATTCTTCCAGCGCCCCTGGAAGCGCTACATCCGTCGCACTTCCTGGTTCCGGGCCTTCGCGCTGGCTGCGATACTCCACGCTCCGACAACCTTCCTCTATGCCTTCGTCAATTCCGCCAATTTCATCCCGGTGATGCTCACCGTCAGGCTTACCCAGCACGTGATAGGCGTTGGCGTCAACGTCACCGGCTCCAACATAATCTACGTCAATATGCCCGAGGAGAACCGTACCGAATTCATGTCGTTTTACTTCATAGTCAGCAACCTCAGCTCCTTCCTCGGTATGGCGCTGGGCACGCTGTGGATCCGCCTCGTAAAAGACTGGTCCTTCACGCTTTTCAGCGTCAATATTACGGGTCCCCAGCAGCTCCTGCTGATCCAGAGCGTCCTTCAGTTCGCCGTGCCTTTCGCTATGATGCGGTCAATGAAGAAGCTGGAGAAGTGAAACGCTCTTGCCGGTCTCATATTATGCGGATAATTTTGACATCGATTTGTGCTTTTTTAAAATGAAAACGGAAGAAGAGAGACGCGATACATGCGGCCTATTTGTACTTCCGCTCTTTTTGTGTTATACTAAAGGATGGTGAAAGAGATTGACCGGAACTCTTCGCGTGAGTGCGGGGGAGCGGCCGGCGGTCCTTAGACCGTGGAGATCTGGGAGGAAAGTACGTTGGACAGACGCATTGACGACTTACCTGAAAATATATACGAGGCGGAGGCCGGGGAAGCTGAGGCTTTGGCGGAAGCTGCCGCTTTGGACGCCGGCGCGGATACCGCTGCAGAGGCTCAGGCTGAAACGGCTGAAAGCGCCGCCGACGACGTCTCAGCAGCCGGAGAGACCGACGCTGCCGATGCTGACGATGCGGTCGACGAGACCGCTGCCGATGCCGTTGACGACGCCGGGTACGACGACGAAGACGACGACGTGAAGATCGTGCCCGTGCGGGTGCCGGTGAAGGAATTTGACCGGGAGCCCCTGGAGAAGAGCGGTTCCGGCAGCATTTTCGACGGTATCGACGATCTGGACGAGAACGGATACGGCTCGGAAGCCGGGAGCGAGTATTCCGGCGCCGCAGACATGCATAACGCAAATGATCACGCCGGTAACGCCGCGGGAGAACTGGAAATAGAAGCGGTGCCTATGACGCCCGTGCCTGAGCGCAAAGGTCAGGACCGCGTGGCGAAACGCAACTCAGCCGACCGTCCCGGGAGCAAAGCTTCCGGCGCCGGTACCGGTAAAAACGCAGGCAATAAAAACGGCAAAAACGATAAAAACGCCAGAAACAAAAAGAATGGCAAAAACGGGAATAAAAAGGGCAAAAAAAGCGGCAAAAACGGTTCCGGCTCCGGCAGATCCGCGCAGAAAAATTCCGCGGCCCAAAAAGGTTCCGACAGCCGTTACGACGAGCGCTACGACAGCTCCCCGGTAGTGGGGCGCCATGCGGTGACCACGTCCAGAGGCGTGGTGTACGTAGAGAGCTACAGCGACGACGATTATGAGATCCGCAAGGGCGTAAAGAGCAGGGTGGCCAAGATAATTGCCGCACTGTTCATCGTTGCCCTGGTGGCAGTCGCAGGCATAATGTTCGTAAAATATTGCGAGCGCACCGTGGCGGGCGACAAAGTGTACAACGGCATAACGCTGAACGGAAAGAGCGTTGCCGGACTCACCCGGGACGAACTGCTGGCATATATGAACAAGACCTACGTCGAGCCCGTTTCTTCATCCACCATAGAGGTCAGGGCAGGGGACAATTCCCTTGTCTATCCGCTGAACGGCATTATCAAGCTGCCGGACACCGAATCTCTGGCAGACGAGATATATCAGTACGCCCGTTCGGGCAACGTAGTCACCCGCGCCTTTACGGTCATGGGCCTCCGAAGCGAACCCAAAAACTACACTCTCGGCTACACTGTCAACGAATCCACCATCAACGCCATCACCGAGAAGATGAACGAGACGAACCGCGCCAAAGTGGATCCCACGTACAGAGTCGAGGAAAACCAGGTGGTATTCACCTACGGCAGCAACGGTCTTGAACTGAGCATCGACGACATCCGCGATAATCTGATGAGCTATACGGACAGCCTGCTGAGCTCGCTCACCGAAGGCACCGCCACCTCCAGCGTCAGCGGCACCGTTTCGCTGGTGCCCAGGATGACGGAATTCAAAAAGCTGCTGAAGATAAACGTTGTCAACGACCTTCCCGAAAAAGCGGTGCAGGCCAGGATAGAGCGCAGGTCTTCTACGGAGGTGTACGTGTCTCCGGACACGGACGGCGCATATTACGACGAAGCGCTGCTGGACGAGATATTGACCAGGATCAATTCCGGCGAAGGAGAAGAGGGAGCCACGGAGGTACTGCCCCTTCAGAGGGAAAGCACGTTCTTCACCAAACAGTTCTATGAAAGCGTGATATTCCGCGACGTGCTGGGAAGCGCTTCCAACGTGAACGAGCAGGAGGAACAGCCTGACAGAGCGGCCAAATTCGCGAACCGCGAGAAGAACATAACGATCGCCGTAACGTTCCTTGACGGGCTCGTAGTGATGCCCGGAGAGACTTTCGATTTCCTCACCGCCATCAAGGCCTCCGAAGCCAGATCCGGATACGTTGACGCCTTCGAAAACTACAACGGGTTCGACAGCGCTGCCAAGGGCGGCGGCATCTCCCAGGTGAGCACGGCGCTGTTCAACGCAGTGTTCCTTGCCGGATTCCAGGAATATAACAAGACCAAATACGCATACGCGCCCAACTTCGGTACCCTTGGCTTCGACGCTTACACCAGCATGGTGATACGGGTCAATTTCACCTTCAAGAATACGTCTCCGCTGCCGATCAAGCTCCGCGCCTCCTACGCCGACGGCAAGGTCAGCGTGCAGATACTGGGCACCGTCTTCGTCAACGACGATTTCAAGGACGAGAACGGCAATATGATCGACAGCTCCATCATTCCCGACTGGGTGGTCATCGAGAACAACAGGCCCGAAAAGCGCTTGTCTGCGCAGGTGGCCAGAACGGAGAAGTTCACCAGATACGAGTTCGAAGATCCCACTATGTTCGTGGGAGAGGAGCGCGTCACCACGCCCGGCATCGAAGGATATACGCTGAATCTGTACCTGATCGTGAGGACCAACGGAAAAGACGACAAACAGTTCCTGGGCGTCGAGAGCTACAACTCCCGCAACGAGATGGTGATGAAAGGCAGCGCGGCTCTGCCTACCGAGGTCCCCACCGAGATACCCACGGAAGAACCCACCGAAGTGCCTACGGATATACCCACGGAAGAACCTACCGAGACTCCGGACGTCACCGAAGGACCCACTCCCGAGCAGCCTACGCCCGAGCAGCAGACCGACGTGCCGGAACCCACGGACGTGCCTGACGTCACCGACGTGCCGGACGAGCCGGAGGCAACGCCGCAGGTCTGAGGCCCTGAACGGATGACGGGCCGAGGCATCCCCGGAGATCATGAACGTACCCGTAACTAAAAATCAGACGGTAGCCCTGTGCCCCGACGCGGTCAACGAAGCCGGGGACGGTGTTTCGCGCCTTGACGGCGGTTTCGTGATATTCGCAAAGGGGCTCCTGCCCGGAGAGCGAGCCGCCGGGAAGATCATAAAAGTCAGCCAGAATTACGCCGTTGCCCGGGTCGTTTCCCGGGACAACGATTCGGAGCTCCGCCGTAAAGATCCCTGCCCCTACGCCTTAAAAGGCTGCGGAGGCTGCGCCTTTGCCCACGTGACGGAAGAGGGTCAATTATCGTTTGCCCGGCGCAGGGTGACTGACTGCCTGGCGCGGATAGGCGGCTTCGACCCGGAAGAGGCGGAAAAACTGACCGCGCCCTGCCTGGCTCCCCGGGGCAATATCTACAGGAACAAGACGGTCTATCCCTTCTTCAACGACGGCGGCGCCTGCAGGACCGGGTTCTACGCCAGAGCTTCCCACAGGCCCGTACTGTTCGAGCCCGGAGCGCCCTGTCCCCACGAAAACCCGCTGGCCGCCCGGATCCGGGAAACGGTGGAAACGCTGGCCGCCGGGTTCGGCTACGATGCCTACGACGAGGTCACGGGCAGGGGACTCATAAGGCATCTTACTGTGCGCGTCAGCGACTGGTCTTCCACCGCCATGGCCGTGCTTTCGGTCAACGCCCGGAAGCTTCCCCGGGAGGCGGAGTTCGTATCGAAACTTACTGCCGCGGTCCCCGGGATCGCATCCCTTTATCTCGACGCAAACACCTCTCCGGGCAACGCAGTTTCCGCCGGTGATTTCCGTCTGTTGTCCGGTTCCGAAAAGCTGGAATGCCGCATCGGCCCTGCCCGGTTCCTTATATCGCCAGCTTCTTTCTTCCAGGTCAGTACCGCGGGAGCCGAAACGCTCTACGATGCCGTTTTCCGCCTGTTTAAGGCGCGTTCGGGGCAGAGGGTATACGACTTATACTGCGGGGCCGGGACCATCGGAATATACCTTTTAAAGCGGTTTTTTGAGGAGCTCGAAGAACGGGCGCCCGGCGGAGGCGGAACGGAAATGCGCGGCGGCGCCGCAGGCGGGGAACTGCCCCGGCTGGTCGGTGTGGAGATCGTCCCCGAAGCGGTTGACAACGCCCGTGACAACGCCCTGCTGAACGGCCTTAAGGGCTGCCGGTTCATTGCCGGCGACGTGCCCCGGATAATCGGCGCGGATTCCGAGAAAGCCGATACCGTGATCATTGACCCGCCGCGAAAGGGGACAACGCCGGAACTGATATCGTCTCTGCTTGCGCTTGCCCCGCTCGACATCATCTACGTTTCCTGCAATCCCGCCACTCTCGCCCGGGACCTGAAAGAGTTCTGCGCCGGGGGCAATTACCGCGTGGCGTCCGTTCAGCCGGTGGATATGTTTCCGGACACGGGGCATGTGGAGACGGTAGTACTGCTGTCACGTGAAAAACAATAAAACGGCCTGATACCCGTTAAGCAGATGAAAACAGATCGCGGCGCATATGAACTGCACGCGGAAGACATTTTGAGCTTTGAAGGAGAATGAATCATGGCAAGAGAAAAGAAAGAAACAATTCGTAGCGGCG
>JAEEGF011967233.1_pt1 | contig 19425 bp, 12 predicted proteins | sample 9134171 | NCBI WGS metagenome assembly JAEEGF01 (sample SAMN16246542, study PRJNA631951) | gut metagenome | biome: gut microbiome; feature: rumen; material: AP-attached | host: Bos | place: Iran: Karaj | collected 2018-10
GATGATGAGGTAATCCTTGCTGATGAAGCTTTCCTCGTCGCTGAACACGGGTTTTATATCGCGGTAGAACTGTACCGCGAGCAGGACGATGGTCAACCCGATGAGGTTGGCGATGGCAAAGCCGATGAGTTGTCCCTTGCTGATGTGCTGCCGCAGCAGTTTCCAGATGATATTGTTCATTTATTTTGGTTTTCAGTTTTTAGTTTTCAGTTTTCAGTTTTCAGTTTTCAGTCTTTAAGGTCTTTAAGGACTTTGAGGTTGTTAAGGTCCTTAAAGGTTAAAGACTTTATCCACGTCCATTTTCAGGTGGTTGCCGACAGAGGTGGCAATGATGCCAGCGCCCTGTCGGGCGGCTTCCTGAGTGATGAGGTTGGCAACGATGCGGTTGTTCTCGTCGTCAAGGTGGCTCACCGGCTCGTCAAGGAGGATGAAATCGCAGGGCTGGCACAAGGTGCGGATGATAGCGACACGCTGTTGCTGGCCGATGGAGAGTTTGCTGGCCAGACTGTCCACTTTGTCGGCAATGCCCATGGTTTCAAACAGTTTGATGATTTCCTCACGGCTCTTGAAGCCCGTGAGGCGGTTTTTCAGTTCCACGTTCTCCATCGCTGTGAGTTCGCCGAACAGGCGCATGTCCTGCGGCAAGTAGGCGATGTGCCGCTGGCGTGCGTCACACCACTGGGCGACGGTCATCGTGCGGATGTCCGTGCCGTCAAACGCGATGGTGCCGCTATAGTCTTGCCGATAGCCGTAGATGTAACTGCACATCGACGACTTGCCTGTGCCGCTCTCGGCACTGATGAGATAACGCTTGCCGCGCTCCAGATGGATATCCTGCAGCCAGACGTCGCTGTGGATGCCATCGTGGCCGGCGAACACGCGCGGCAGGGTATTATTTAATGTAATCTGTTCCATTGTTTTACTAGATTATCTAGGTTTTCTAGATGGTCTAGGATTTATTGCTTTTAACTCTTTTTTTCGCAGTCGTTGGTGCCGTGGTAGGGCTCAACATGGATGTTGGTCATCACTTCACCCAAGGCATCGCTCAATTGTTTCTCGATTTCGCGGGTGATGCTGTGGGACTCGTTGACACTCAGGTCACCGTCCACCTTGATGTGCATATCCACCACCCGCAGGTTGCCGTTGCGGCGTGTGCGCAGGTTGTGGAAAGCATTCACGCCAGGGGTGCCGATGACGATGTCGGCAATCTTGTCCTGCTCGTTTTTGGGGAGGGAGACTTCAAGGAGTTCTTCAACGGCAGGCCGTCCCAGTCGATAGGCGAGCACAAGGATGAGCACGCTCACGGCAATAGCGGCTATCGGGTCAAGCACGCGCCAACGCTCCCCCAGGAACATCGCTCCCGCAACACCCAGTAGGGTGGCAGCAGTCGATAGTGCATCGGCACGGTGGTGCCAGGCATACACTTTCAGCGCGCTGCTATCGGTTTTGCGTCCTTTGAGCCGCGTGTAGTGATAGAGGCTCTCCTTGACCACGACGGCGATGATGCCCACGATGAGGGCGATGTCATGAGGACGCTCTAAGGTCTCGCCTTGAAAAGCTGCCCACACGTCTTTCACCCCCTCGGTCAACAGCCCTAATGCGACCACCACCAGGATGATGCTAATCAGAAAAGCCGCCAGGGTCTCATATTTGCCCCTGCCATATCGGTAACGCTCGTCAGCGCCCTTGCCCGAGAGTCGCACCATGGCATAGACCAGCGCATCGGTTACCGTGTCACTGATGCTGTGGATGCCATCGGCAAGGATAGCGCTGGAATGCCCGACGAAGCCAGTAACAATCTTGAGCACCGACAGGCACACGTCACTGGTCATGCCCACCAGCGTACACCGTTTCTCCTCGCGGTTGCGCAAGGAGTCCTGGACGCTATGTTGATTGTTGTTGTTCATCAATACATTTAACTAATGTTGCTGCAAAATTACTCAATTCCTTCTATATCGAGGTGCTGTTAAACATAATTTAGGAATTATCTTGATGTTAAAACAGGCTTGAAGAATTATTGTGCTCTGAACAATTCCATTGATTTGCTCACTGAGCATCAGTGATTTGTATCGTCGATTTAGGTGCGTTTGTGAAGAGCATTCCATTATTAATTGTGTGGTCATCATGTGTGGATTCCGTGCTGATGCCGATATTGACAGTTGGTTGAAAAAATGCGCATATTCACTTTTGGATTTTCAATAATGAGTGATTTTTCTTGATAATTACTAAGAAAAATTTGGATTATTCTTAATAGTATTGTTATCTTTGCAGGTCATTTATATAAACCAACATTTTTTATCATTCATACCAAAACTCATGAAAAAAATTCTATTTCTTTTGGCAGTCGTTCTTGCGACTCTACAGATGTCTGCCGCCGATGTGACCGCTACGCAGGCGCAGGCCGCAGCCAACTCATTTCTTAGAAAACAAGTAAAAGCCGGTAGTCTTAATGCCACCGCTGTGAACAACCTCAAGCTCGTTAAGGCCGAAGCCTCGGTGGCCAAGCCTACGGCTGTGGACTACTACATCTTCAACACGGATCATTCCTATGTAGTAGTTGCCGGTGATGACCAGGCACCCATGATTCTGATGTACGGTGAGGAAGGTGCTCTTGACCTTGATAACATTCCTCCCGCCATGCAGTGGCTGCTCAATAAGTACAAATTCCAGATTGACGGTATCAAGGCAGGTACCAGGAAGCCGGTAGAGGCTCCCATGCTTACCGTCACCGCCGTTCCACCGCTTGTAAAAGCCAATTGGGACCAGAGCGCTCCTTATAACAACCAGTGCCCCACTAGTGGTGGCCGTCGCGCTGTTACTGGCTGCCCTGCCACGTCGCTGGCTATGTGTTTCTACAAGTGGAAATGGCCCACTACATTCCCTGCTTTGCCTGCCATCTCGAGTTCGAGTTCTGGTGGCTACTCGGCAGCTGCTCTGCCTGCACGTGAGGCCGACTGGGACAATATCCTCGATGAGTACACCGGTCCGACAAACACCAGCTACAATACTACGCAAGCTAACGCTGTTGCATGGCTGATGCGTTATGTAGGCCAGGCCATTCCCGATTATATGTACGGTTATGATGCCAGTGGTGCTAACGACCCTGAAATCTTGGAGGGTTGCCACAATATGGGCTATACTGATGCCGAATATCTCCTGCTCACGGAGCTTGTGTCTTCTGGTGGCTGGTGGGGTGGCTATAGCAATGGCCCGCAGCAGTATACTGACGCCGAGTGGAGCCAGTTCATGCTGAATGAGCTGTACAATGGCCGTCCTATCGAATATTTGGCCTATGACTACAGCAGCTATCAGCTTGCAGGTCATGCCTTCAATGTATTTGGTGTCAATAGCAGTGGCCAATTCTATGTAAACTGGGGCTGGAGTGGCGACAGCAACGGCTATTGCACGCTGCACAACTTCACCACCGCTACTGGTGCAACCGGCCAGTCAGGCTCCTATGTGTTCAATTATGGTGAGGCTATGATTATTGGTATCGCACCTCCTGGAAATGTTACCACTCCCGAACTGACTGTTAATCCCACTTCGCTGACCTTCACTGGATGTGCTACTGGCGAGACCTATACCAAGACCTTCACTGTTAGTGCTTCAGACCTGCGTGGTGACGTGAACATTACGTCGAGCAGCGGCATCTTTACCGTATCGCCTGCTACCCTCACTGCTGAGCAAGCCCAGGCTGGTGCAACCGTCACCGTGACTTACAAGCCTACTACTGCAGGAACCCAGAACGCTACTATCACGATTGCGAGCAGTGGTGCTGCAAGCAAGACCGTCAGCGTTTCGGGTACTGCTGCCACGACTCCCAAGATCACTGTTGATCCCACCACAATCAGCATGAGTACTGCTGTCGGAACTCCTGTGACACAGACCTTCTCAGTCAAAGGAACCAACCTGACCAGCACTGTCTTCCTGACGTGCAGTGGTACCGGTTTCTCAATCAACAAGAGCAATATCACCAGGACCGCAGCAAATAATGGTACTACTGTTACCGTGACCTACAATCCCACAGCATCAGGTACCCATACCGGAACGGTTACACTGACCAGCACAGGTGCCGAGACTGTTACCGTTACCCTGAATGGTACAGCAACTGGCAATCCCACTATTGTCGCTAATCCCACCTCGTTGTCGTTTACTGCAAATGTGGGCGAAACGGTGACCAAGACCTTCTCGGTAGTTGGTACTGACCTTACAAGCAACGTTCAGCTGTCGGTGAGCGGCGCTGGCTTCACGATTGACAAGAGCAATATCACCAGAACTGCCGCTACCAACGGTGCTACTGTCACCGTAACCTACAAGCCGACGACAAGTGGCACCCACACGGGTGTGGTTTCATTGACCAGTACTGGTGCTGAGCAGGTAAATGTTACCCTTAACGGTACTGCCACTACGACACCCACCCTCAGTGCTAATCCTACCTCGCTCGACTTTGTTACCACAGTGGGCACACCGGTGACCAAGTCGTTTGCTCTGAGTGCCGCCTACCTTGAGGGTAATGTGACACTTGCTGTCCAGGGCGAAGGCTTCACCATCGACAAGACAAACATTATCCCCAATGCCGCCAACGGTGCTCAAGTTAATGTGACCTATACACCGACTGCATTTGGCACCCACACGGGTAGCGTGACCATCACCAGCCCCAATGTTCAGCCTGTGACCGTGACGTTGAATGGTCAAGCCGACCTCGTGAAGTTTGCTCCCGTGATGCTGCCTGCCAATGAGAGCTACATCAACCTGAACAAGTTCCGTGCAGACTGGAGCGACGAGACTCCCGCCGACAATGTGGCAAGCTATACCCTCGAGGTAACTGCCAAGTCTGAGCCTGAGCCTGAGCCCGAACTCATCGGTACACTTGATGGTACTCAATATACAAGCCAAGGCTATAGTGCAGTCACCTTGACCGCACCTTGGGGCGGTACCAATGTGCGTGGTGGCTATGGTGTAGTTTACTTCAGGAACCGTTATAACAATACTGGTACCGAAGGCAACATCACCTTCACCATCCCCGCAGGCTATGAGAATGCTACCTTCACGATGAAGATTACGACTGCCAATAATGATGATGGTGTTGGCAACATGTCGGTATCAACACCTCAGACAGCAGCCGTGAACCACCTCTTTGCTGCCAACGAGACCTATTCATGGCTCGTAACTGCAAGCACTGGTCAGAAGATTACCATCAAAACGCCCGATGACAACTTCTCGCCCAGCATGGTTTTGATTGAGGTCTATGCAGGAAATGCTACAGAATCTAAACTCAGGGCTAACGAGACAGGAGATGCCCTCTATCGCCTGATTACCGGTATCACCGACAAGTTCTACACTGTTGATGAACTTGCTGCCGAGGGTACCTTCCTCTACAAGGTGAAGGCTATCTATCAAGATGGTACCGAGAGCGACTGGAGCAACATCGAGGAGGTTACCCTGTTCCAGAATTCTCTGCTTGGCGACGTTAACCGTGACGGTGTTGTATCAATTTTGGACATTTCTGACCTGACTGATTACATCCTGGACAACAGCGTAGAAATTGATCTTGTTGCTGCCGATGTCAACCTTGACGGTAAGGTATCGATTGCTGATGTTACTGAACTGATTGATATGTTATTAGGCAGTGGCACTGAAACACGATTCAATAAACCCAGGGTTAGCGGCATGCTGACTCGTTAATCCTCTCAGGTTCCAACCAACGGTTGGATAGGTTAAAACCATTTCAGCGGGACGTTTCATGTTATTGAAGCGTCCCGCATTGTTGTATGTAATTGTTAATTGATAGAAAAAAGCCGTATCATGTTGTTAACGAATGACAAATAATTTGGTATATTCACATTTGTTTTCTTAACTTTGCACGCTTTTTGTTAAAAATAATCATTTTATTTAAACATCTAATATGAAGAAGATAACTTTATTATTGATGGTTGCTTTGGTAGCTATGCAGTCTATTGCAGCCAATGTGGACCGAATGACGGCCCAGGCCAAAGCAGAAGCCTTCTTAAAAACCAATGCCTCGAGAGGCAAAATGATGTCTCCCGCTACCATCCAGTTTGTATCACAACGAACCATTACCAATTCCGCAAACGTCAATAAGGCGGTGATGTATGTTTTCAATACAGCCGACCGTTTTGTTATCGTTTCGGGTGAAGACCGTGCAACGGACATCCTCGCAGTGGGTGATGCTCCTATCGATTTTAACAATATCCCTTCCAATATGCAGGTGTGGCTTGACTACTACCAGCGCCAGATTGAGTTCCTCCAGGCTCATCCCGGCCTCGAGGTCGAGAAGCCTAAGGCTCCAAGCCGTGCTAAGACCGTGGCACCGCTTCTCGCTTCGAAGTGGGACCAACAGGCACCTTATTGGAATCAGTGTGTCATCAACGGTACGCAGTGCCTGACAGGTTGCCCTGCCACCTCATTGGCTCAGGTGTTCTATTACTGGAAATACCCGACTACTGAAACCGGAGTAGTGCCTGCTTATCGTTTTAGGGAAAACTATACTTGGGTCCAAGTGCCCGAACTGCCTTCAACGACCTTTGACTGGGCCAATATGAAGAATACTTATGGCTATTGGGGCGGTACTGCAGTCTCCAAAGCTGCTGTCGCAACGCTTATGCGTTACGTTGGTCAAGCTGAGCACATGAACTATGGCGCTGACGGTAGCGGTATCAGTTCAGACAGCACCAGCCTTATCGTTAAGGCTTGCAAGTTCTTCGGCTATGACAATAGCGTGAGAGCGGTGAAGAAGAATAACTATTATGGCACCTATAACTATTATACCGATGCACAGTGGGCTGCTATGATTCAGGCCGAACTCGAGGCTGGTCATCCCATTGTGTATATGGGTATCTCCGACGAGGGTCAAGGCGGTGGTCACGCCTTCAATGTTGATGGTTATACCGTATCGAGTAACTTGTATCACGTCAACTGGGGCTGGAGTGGTGCCGGTGATGGCGACTTTGCTCTCAATGCCTTTATCGATTATGAGGGTTGGAACTTTGACCTGTATCAGCAGATGGTTATCGGTATCCAGCCTCCCGGTGGCGAGGTTACCTATCCTGTACTGAATGTTGAGCCCGAGTCATTGGACTTCGGCACCATCAACACTGGTGAAACTGTTACCCAGACCTTCACTGTTTCTGGTACTAACTTGAGCAGTGGGGACGTGACTTTTGAAATTGCCGGTAATGGTCACTACACTGTTTCTCCCGCTAGCCTCTCGGCAGCCGAGGTAGCAGCTGGTGCTACGATTACTGTAACCTTTGCTCCCACAACTGGCGGCACTCACTCGGGTCGTGTCAATGTTGCCTATCCTGGTGCCGAGACCAAGAGCGTATCACTCACGGGTATCGCTAACGTGAAGCCAGTAATCTTGGTTAATCCCAACGAAGTCAATCTGAGTGCTTCGGTTGGCGAGACTGTCACTGGCACGTTTACCGTAACTGGTCAGAACCTTTCCGGCTCTGTTTACCTGTCAGTCCAGAACAACCCCGGTGGAGCATTCTCTATCAACAAGAGTAATATCACCAAGGCTACTGCAATGAATGGTGTGGAAGTGACCGTGACCTATTCTCCCAAGACTGTTGGCGCCGTCAATGCTCGTGTAATGTTGCGCAGCAAGGATGCCGACACCGTCTATGTGGCTCTGAACGGTACCGCAGCGTTTACCAAGGCCACTCCCGTGATGCTGCCCGCCGACGAGCAGTTCATCACTGCCAATTCCTTCCGTGCTGACTGGACCGACGAGACTCCTGCTGCTGGTGTGACCAGCTACACCTTGGAGTATGCCACCGGTGGCAATAGCCAGACAGTGGACGGCATCACCACCAAGAACTACTTGCTTGAGAACCTCATCGCTGGTGCAACCTATACCTATAAGGTGAAAGCCCTCTATATCGACGGCACCGTGAGCCAGTGGAGTAACACTCAGCAGGTTACCCTGCCGCAGCAAGGTCCTGCCTATGAGATTGGTGACGTGGACCATGACGGAGCCATGAATATCAATGACGTGACATTGCTCATCGACTATCTGCTGGGCGGTGCTGATATCTTCACTGATAGCGCTGACGTCAATGGTGACAACGAAATCGGCATCGCCGATGTGACATCTTTGATTGACAAGTTGCTTAGTGACAACTAAGGCAATCACCTATAAGTAAAACGAATCTCACCAATTGTTCCCAAATCGGGACATTGGTGAGATTCGTTTTTTTATTGTGCTGCCCTCTAAAGGGGGGCGGTTATTTGCAGCGGGCTGTTGGGGAGATGGTGTAGCCGCGCAGGAAAGCGTCGGTGTCCATTCTCTTCTTGCCCGACTGTTGCAGTGACAGCAATTGCAGCCATCCGTCGGCGCATGCCACTCGCAGGGTCTTGCGGTCGGCAACTATAGTGCCTGGAGCTGGTGACTCGCTTGCCGCGAAGGGTAGTGGCTCACCGGTGGCATATACTTTTATGGTGGTGCAATCCTTTCCTTCCTCATTCTCGATTGTGGTCCATGCGGCAGGGTAGGGCGACAGGCCACGGATGTGGTTGTACAGCGCTTCGGCAGGACGGTTCCAGTTGATGCGGCAGGTGTCTTTGAAAATTTTTGGGGCGGGAGTGGGCTGTTGGCCTGCAGTGAGCATCTGGTCTTGCGGAATGGGCTTGACGGTGCCAGCGATGATGGCGTCAACGGTCTCGATGACCATGTCGGCACCCATGACCATCAAGCGGTCGTGGATGTCTTCCACGTTCTCGTTGCGGCCGATGGTACAGGAGCGCTGCTGGATTACGTCGCCTGTGTCAATCTCATGCTTGAGGAAGAAGGTGGTCACACCCGTCTCGGTGTCACCGTTCATCACGGCCCAGTTGATGGGAGCGGCACCACGGTAGCGTGGCAAGAGTGATGCGTGCAGGTTGAAGGTTCCCAGCGGCGGCATCTGCCACACGGCTTCGGGCAGCATCCTGAAGGCGATGACGATGAACAGTTGTGCGCCAAACGAGCGCAACTCCTCGATAAAAGCCTCGTCCTTGAGGCTCACGGGCTGCAGCACGGGCAAGCCGTGCTCGACGGCATAGCGCTTCACGTCGCTCTCTTGCAGTTGGCGTCCGCGTCCTGCGGGCTTGTCAGGCATGGTGACAACAGCTGCTACGTTATAACCGCCGTCCACCAGACGACTCAGACTCTCGACGGCAAAGTCGGGCGTCCCGAAAAAAACAATCTTTAAATCCTCTTTAGTCATAGTGGCTTTATTAATTCCTAATTCCTAACTCCTTATTCCTAATTAAAAAGAGACGCACAACGCACCGCCCAGTACCCACTGGTGCAGATGCTTGCGGGCGCTTGAAGTAAACGTGTTAGTCGGATTAAAACTTTGGCCTTCAAATTGCTCAAGTGCATCGGGCATAAAATCTCTGATATACTTAAGCGGGGTGTAGGAGGCTGTATAAGTCTTGGTCGCATAATCATAGTCCACAAATACCCGCCATGAGAACGCATTCTTGTAGGCGTAAGTCGCCGAGAAACCGGAACCGAACTTATAGGAATTGGAAGCACTCAAGTCGATATAGTCCCAATCGCAATCGATGGCTTCCTCGGTTCTGACATAGCGACCATTAACCAAATCCATCTTATAGCCCGCAAAGTGTCCGTCAACGTCCACATCGTCCATGACGCTGCGACCAACCAGTACCTTGGTGCCCATAGCAAACCGGGATGACAGCGGCAGGTTGAGATATAACCCCGCATCGGCAGCAAATTCTGTGATGTGGTCGCTCTCAACCGTCAGGTTGAGTTCTGTAACACCTACCTTCAATTCGGGATTTTCAAGTATTGTCCTCATGTATTCTTCCTCTCTGGTGGCAAACGATGACCATTTCTTGATCGGAGTGGCTTTTACACGCAGCCTTGCGCCCACACCGATGTAAGGATTGAAGAAAAAGGCTCCTTCTGCTCCTACTGCAGTGGCACTGCCAAACTGGAGGCTCATGGGCTGTTTGTCATGTTCTTCGCCATAGCCATAAAAGTCAAATGGGGGTAGCGTCAGGTCTTTGTTGCCTAGACCGATGCCCATCGAGATGGAGAAGAATGAGGGATTCTCTCTAGGATAGTCGTCGAACTGGTCATGCATCAGCAGGCCTTTCCCCTTGAATAACAGGTCGCAGATGCCGTATGCCAGTTCGGTCGAGAGGATACCGATGCCGGCACCCGAGAGCACGTCGCTGATCCAGTGGCGGTTGTTCAGTACGCGCATCACGCCCGTAGCGGTGGCTACACTGTAGCCCGCGATAGAGTACCATGGAGAGCGGGTCAGGCCATACTCCTTGTGCAGTATAGTCGCACCGACAAACGCTGTTGCCGTGTGCCCCGAGGGCCACGAGTTGCGTCTTTTACTGTCGGGACGCTCGTCGCCGACAGAGAATTTGATTCCGTTCACTAGGGCTGCCATTACAGCATAGGATGCCACTGTTGAGGCTGCCAAGCGGGGCCAACTGGAGCGGCCCTCGACGCCGGCCAACTTCAAGCCTGTAGTTAGGGCGAGTCCTGAATATTGCGTGAAGTCATCAATTTTGCTATGGAAATTGTACTTGATGAGGCGGATTTTGGTATTCGGGTTGTTATAGTTTTGGCGGAAGGCTTTTTTCTCGCTTTTTAAAATCCAACCGGCAATAAACACGGGAATGCCCACCCACGTCTGGTCCTGCATGAAGGTGTAAGGCTTGACAGTTGGGTTGGTGATGTTCTTCAGGAAATGGAAATCGGGTCCGTGATACTCCCGAAACTTATTCCTTTCCTTCAACATGTAGAAATCACCAGCACCACCCTTAATAGGGCCTTCATTCGTTTGCCCAGAAACACTATCGACAACTTTAACGGGCACGGTGTCGGCAACACCGATGGCCTCTTGGAAGCCCTCGTCAATGACGGCAGCTGTCGTGTCGATAGCCGATATCAGGTCGGGGACATCCCCCGTCACATCGGTTGCGTTCGCGTTCATCGACAGTAGAGATACCGTAATTGTGAATATGACGAGAACTCTCTTCATTATGGGCTGAACTGTTGTCAATCGTTCAAGAAAGGTCTCAATCAATTAACTTCTAACTCCAAACTAGAATGAGATGCACAGGGCTCCGCCCAATACCCACTGGTGCAGGTGCTTGCTAGCGCTGGATTTGAACTCCTGCACGGGATCCCATTTAGTAGCCTCAATTAATTCATCGCGTAATCTTGGACAGAAGTCTTCCAGGTACAGGAACGGGGCATAAGTCGCGGTATAGGTTTTGTGCGAATAATCATAATCACAGAACACTCGCCACGAGAATGAATTCTTGTATGCCCACGTTAGAGAAAGGCCCGTACCGAATTTCATTGAGTTGGAGGCATGTACATCAATGTAGTCCCATTCCTTGTAGGCAACTATATCTTCGTCAGTAAAGAAATTGCCATCGCCATCATAGTCAACCTTGTTTCCAAGGAATTTGGCAGTCACTTCAATGTCGTCCATGATGCTGCGGCCGACGAGTAACTTGGAGCCGATGGCTAAACGGGAGGATAGCGGCAGGCTGAAGTATAGGCCGGCATCGGCTGCAAATTCGGTAATGTGGTCACTCTCAATCTCGAGGTCAAAGTATTGGATGGCATTTTGAAAATCGGGATCGTCAGCAATGTCTTTCAAACTCTCCCTCTCAATATTGGTAAATTGTGACCAACCATTGATGGGCGTGCTCTTGACGCGAAGACGTGCGCCGATACCGATGTAGGGATTGAAGAAATAGGCTCCCTCGACGCCCACAGCTGTCGCAGAGCGGAATTTGAGCTTGAGTGATTGTGTATCGGCACCATCGTAATCAGGATCGTCATCAGGAAGCTGGATGCCAAAGTTGAACCCTGGCAATGTCAAATTCTTGTTGCCTAAGCCGATACCCATCGAGATGGAGAAGAATGACGGATTCTCTCTCAGGTCAGGATAGAAAGCGAGGTCATTCATCAGCAAGCCTTTTTCCTTGAACAGCAGGTCGCAGATGCCGTATGCCAGCTCGGTCGAGAGAATACCGATGCCGGCACCCGAGAGCACGTCGCTGATCCAGTGCCTGTTGTTCAATACACGCATCACGCCGGTGGCGGTGGCGACAGTATAGCCGCCGATGGAGTACCACGGCGAGCGTGTCAGGCCGTATTCCTTGTGCAGGATAGTTGCACCGACAAAGGCTGTCGCTGTGTGCCCCGAGGGCCATGAGTTGCGCGTTGAGCCATCGGGACGTAACTCGCTGGCGGTGTATTTGATACCATTGACAAAGGCCGCCATTACACCGTAGGAAGCGAGTGATGAGGCAAACAGTCGCGGCCAGGATGAGCGGCCCTCGACGCCAGCCATCTTGAGGCCGACAGTCAAGCCGATGCCTGCAAACTGGGTGTAATTGTCAATTTCGCTATGGAAATTGTACTTGATGAGGCGAATCTTGGTGTTCGGATTATTGTAGTTCTGGCGGAAGGCCTCTTTCTCGCCCTTCGCTATCATGCCGGCCACGAACAACGGGATGCCTACCCACGTCTGGTCCTGCAAGAACGTATAAGGCTTTGCAGCTGGATTGGTGGTGTTCTTCAGGAAATGAAAATCCGGACCGTTGTATTTGCGGTACTTGTTGACATTGTTCAAGAGCTCTAACTCGCTTGCCGGGTCAAATACTACTTGTTCTGATATCGAATCAGTAGAATTAATGGGCACTGTGTCGGTGGCATTGATAGCAGGTTCCGCTTGAGCAACGGTGCTCTCTAACAAGCCCACCGTTTCGTTTACTTCTGTTGCTTGAACGGTGGTTGACATCAGTGTTGCAACCATCAGGATAAGTATGATGTAAAGCTTTCTCATAATTAAAGTATGTTTAGTCGTATGTGTAATGTTTCAGCACCTGGCGGTAGCTGTTGAATATCTTGCTCTTGGACACGAAGCCTACATATTTGCCATCCTCGTCAACGACGGGCAGATTCCAGGCTCCGGTGTCGTCAAATATCTTCATTACCTTCTCCATTGGAGTGCCGACGATGACCTTGGCAGGCGGAATTGCCATGAAGCGGTTGACCTGCATACGTCGGTACAAGTCGGGGCGGAACATGATGTTGCGGATGTCGTCGAGCTGCACAACGCCAATGAGTTTCCCGTTGTCGTCGGTGACAGGGAAAAGGTTGCGATGACTTTGTGCGATAATGTCCACCATATCCTTGAGGCTCATATCGGGGTGAACGGTAGAGAAATCTTTCTCAATCACGCTGTCCATCTTCAACAGTGTGAGTACCGAACGGTCCTTCTGGTGTGTGAGCAACTCGCCTCGCTTGGCAAGACGGCGGGAGTAGATGCCGTAGGGGGTGAAAATGCGGCAGATGCCGTAACTGCTGGCTGAAACAATCAACAGCGGGAGGAACAGGTCATATCCGCCCGTCATCTCGGCCGTGAGGAAGATGCCCATCAGTGGAGCGTGCATTACGCCCGCCATCACGCCCGCCATTCCCATTAGGGCGAAATTCTTGATGCTCAAGGGTGTTTCGGGGTCGATGAAGCCCAAGTGGTTGAACAGGTAAGCAAAGAAGACGCCTGTCATGCAGCCCACAAACAGGGAGGGTGCGAAGGTTCCGCCCACGCCACCGCCGCCGTTGGTTGCCGCCGTTGCAAACACCTTGAATGCACCCAGTGCGAACAAGAACAGCAGCACTGCGACCACGTTGTCGCGATAGGGATAGAAGAGACTGTTGTTGAAGATGCCTGTGACGTCACCGTTGATGAGACGTGTCACCCCCTCGAAGCCTTCACCGTAGAGCGGTGGCATCAAGAAGATGAGAATGCTCAATGTGATGCCGCCCACGGCAAACCTGACCCAGCGGTTGCGCAGCCGCTTGAACCTCGCTTCAATCCTGTCGACGAGGGTGATGAAATAGAGCGACACAAAGCCGCAGAATACGCCCAACAGTACCACGAACGGGATACGTGAGGCATAAAACGGCTCGCTCTGTGAGAAAAAGAATTCGACGTTATAGCCTGTGAAGACATAGGAAACGGTCGCACCAGCCACCGATGCCACAATCAGTGGGATGGCGGCACCAGCGGTGAGGTCAATCATCAGCACCTCGATGGTAAACAGCAAACCAGCAATAGGAGCCTTGAAGATGCCGGCAATACCTGCCGCCGCGCCACATGCCACGAGCATGGCAAGCGTTTGGGGGGTGAGCCTGAAAGCTTGACCCAGATTGCTGCCGATTGCTGCTCCTGTGAAAACAATAGGACCCTCGGCACCGACTGAACCACCGAAACCGATAGTTACCGATGAGGCGATGAGTGACGAGTACATGTTGTGGATTTTGAGGCGGCTCTTTTTCAGCGCCAGTGCATAGAGCACACGTGTCACACCATGCGAGATGGGTTCGCGGGCGATGTAATAGACATAGAGGCTTGCCAGCAAGATACCGATGGCAGGGAAAACCAGATACAGCAGGTTGCCCTGTTCGGCGATGAAGCGACTGGTGAGGAAACCGGCGATAAGGCCGATGAGCGTCTTGAGCAGCACAGCAGCCAGTCCGGCGGCAATGCCCACGATGAGTGCGAGCATGACGACAAATGTCTTGTCGGGCACATATCGTTCTCGCCACATGAGCAGCCGCATCCACCAGCCGTTTTGACTCTCATTGGTAACGTTTTGGTCGGTTTTGGTTGTACTATGTCTGGCTAAGTTCTGAGCCATCACATTCCGCGTCCTGTAAAGACGATTTTTATAGTGTAGATGAGTATTTTGATATCGTTGAGCAACGACATGTTATTCAGGTACATCAGGTCATACTTGACACGCTCGACCATCTCGTCGATGTTCTTGGCATAGCCGAACTTGACCATGCCCATCGAGGTGATTCCAGGACGCACTTGGTGGAGCAGAGAGTAAGCGGGTACCAGTGGCGTAATCATGTCGATGTAGTAACGGCGCTCGGGACGCGGGCCCACGAGCGACATTTCACCCTTAATCACGTTCCAGAACTGGGGCAACTCATCGATACGGTACTTGCGCATGAAGCGTCCGAATGGGGTGATACGCGGGTCGTTGTCCGATGAGAGTTGGGGCTTGCCGTTAACCTCTGCGTTATGCACCATCGAGCGGAACTTGATGATATTGAACGGCTTGTTGTGCAGACCGATGCGTTCCTGCATGTAAAAGATGGGTCCGGGGCTGGTCCCCTTGATGATTAGCGACACGATGAGGAGGAGAGGTGACAGCAGAATCAGCGCCACAATCGAGATGAGCACGTCAAGCGCACGCTTGATATTCTTGCCACCGTCGCTCATGCTGCTGCGTGAGATATTGACCAATGGCTCGCCATAGATGTCAGATATCGTCACCGGAGTCTGCATCTTGTTGAAGTACTCGGGCGATATCATGATGGGCAGGCCCAGGGCGAACAACTTGTTGATGGCACTCATTGTCTGCACCGTATCGTCACGGGTGGGCACTACAATGAGTTCCCAAATGTTTTCCTTTGCACAGACCTCATTCAGTTCGTTCAGTTCATATAGGGGCAGCGGATTACCTTTCACCGGATTCTCGCCAGGAATGTTGACAAAGCCTTTGATATCATATCCTAACGAATTGCGGCGCGCATTGAGTTTGTTGGCAAAAGCCATGGCTGCCGATCCGCTACCGATGATAAGAGTGGGGAAGGTCCACTTGCGTGACTTGATTTGCTTGGAGGCGGCATTGGTAATCAATGCCCTCACGAGATAGACAAAGCCGAACAACAGCGCCCACAGGATGAGAATCATCACATAGTCATTGCCGCGCACACCGATGACGTCGTTGATAAGGGCCAGGAAAAAGATGAGCAGGGTGTTGATGCCTGCACTTGCCATTGTGGTGAGCAGTTCTTGTACGCGGGATTTGCGGCACACGTTGTTGTAGTAGCCACTGAAGATATAGGTTACCATCATCAGCAACGGGAAAATGATCTGTCCCGCGATGACCACATCGCTCTTGAGATAGCTCACGAGATAAGGCCAGCCTACCACGTTGCCAGTCTGGTAACGTACGATGTTGTAGGTGAACCACGCCAGGTTGGACATTACGAAGTCACCAACGACATACTTGATGCGCTGTATATGAGCCTTGTTATTAATGTCTAGCCTGATTTTCATGATACATGCTATGGATTAACGGATGATTTTGAAAGTGCCGTCTCGGCTCAGCAGGATGATGTTTGACGGCTGGTGAGGCGTGTTATCGGTACGGCGGTACTCAACGACATGGTCCACACCACCCTTGATGACGTCATCAATTTCGGCAAAAGTCTTGGCTGTGGGTTGTCCGCTCACGTTGGCCGAAGTCGAGACGATGGGCTTGCCGAAACGCTCACACAAGCGGTGGCAGAATTCATCGTTGGGGATGCGGATACCCACGCTGTCCTCTGCTCCCAACAGATTGGGGGCAAGGTTGTAAGCGCCTTCGTAAATGATGGTTAACGGCTTGACTGCCACGTCAATCAATTCGCGTGCAATGGTGGGCACGTCCACCACATAATGGTCCAAGTGGTCGGCGCTGTCGATAAGTACGATAAGCGCCTTGCTGTCGTTGCGCTGCTTGAGTTGATAGACGCGACTGACCGCTTCAGGATTGGTCGCGTCACAGCCGATGCCCCACACCGTGTCGGTAGGGTAGAGTATCAATCCACCGGCACTCAACACTTTGAGGCATTGGACGATATCAGCTTCCTGCTGAACCCTGGCTTGCTGTATGTTTTCTTTTTTCATCAGTAACAGCAAATTGCTTATTTTCCCTGCTGCTTGGCCCAGCTGTCCTTCAGACCGATGGTGCGGTTGAAGACGAGATGGCCTTCGGTGGTGTCCTCATCGACGCAGAAGTAGCCGATGCGCTGGAACTGGAAGGTGTCGCCCACCTTGGCGGTTTCGGCGAGGAACGGCTCAATCTTGGCGTCGTTGATGACACGCAACGACTCGGGGTTGAGCAGCTCGCGGAAGTCGTGCTCGGTGTCGGCGCTGGGATTTTCAACGGCAAACAGGCGGTCATACAGACGAACCTCGGCGTCCACGCAATGGTGGGCGCTCACCCAGTGGAGGGTGCCCTTGACCTTGCGCTGGCTGCCTGCGCTGCCACTCAAGGTGTCGGGGTCATAAGTACACTGGATTTCGGTCACGTTGCCGTCGGCATCCTTGGTGCAGCCTGTACACATGATGATATAGGCTCCCTTGAGGCGCACTTCCTTGCCTGGAGTGAGGCGGAAGAACTTCTTGGGCGGCTCCTCCATGAAGTCGTCACGCTCAATGTAAATCTCGCGCGAGAATGGCATCTGATGCTTGCCGGCGTTCTCCTGCTCGGGATTGTTGTCCATCTCCATCATCTCGACTTTGTCCTCGGGATAGTTGGTGATAACGACCTTAACAGGGTTGAGAACGGCACTCACGCGGTTGGCATGATGATTGAGTTCCTCGCGGATGTTGTGTTCCAGCAGGCCGATGTCGTTCAACGCCTCATATTTGGTATAGCCAATGTCCTCGATGAAGTTTTTGATGGCCTGGGGCGTGTAGCCGCGGCGGCGCAGGCCGCACAGGGTCGGCATGCGGGGGTCGTCCCAACCTGCCACGAGACCTTCCTTGACGAGCTGCAGCAGTTTGCGCTTGCTCATTACGGTGTAGGTGAGGTTCAGGCGGTTGAACTCAATCTGACGGGGGCAGTACTCACTGGCGCTTTCGCCGGCCAACTCATGCACGAAGTAATCGTACAGGTCGCGGTGGGGTACAAACTCTAGGGTGCAAATCGAGTGGGTTACGCCTTCGAAGTAGTCGCTCTGGCCGTGGGCGAAGTCATACATGGGATATACGTTCCACTTGTTGCCCGTGCGCCAGTGCGGCGTCTTGATGATGCGGTAAATGATTGGGTCGCGGAAGTGCATATTGCTCGACGCCATGTCAATCTTGGCGCGCAACACGTGGCTACCCTCCTCAAATTCACCCGCATTCATCCTCTGGAACAGGTCCAGGTTCTCCTCGACGGTGCGGTCACGGTAGGGGCTGTTGGTGCCAGGCGTGGTGGGCGTGCCCTTCTGCTGGGCAATCTGCTCGCTCGTCTGGTCGTCAACGTATGCCTTGCCCTCCTTAATCAAGCGGATGGCGAAATCGTACAGTTTAGGGAAGTAGTCGCTGGCATAGTACAGACGGTCGCCCCAGTCATAGCCTAGCCAGTGGATGTCGCGCATAATGGCCTCGACATACTCGGTGTCCTCCTTCTGGGGATTGGTGTCGTCAAAGCGCAGGTTGCACGTGCCGCCAAACATCTCAGCTACACCAAAGTCCATGCAGATAGCCTTCGCATGACCGATGTGCAGGTAACCGTTAGGCTCCGGCGGGAAGCGCGTGTTCAAGCGACCTCCGTTCTTACCAGCCGCCAAGTCTTCGGCGACAAACTGCTGTACAAAATTCAAGGGCTTCTTCTCCTCGCCCGATGCGTTGATATTCTCAATATTCTCCGCCATATTCTATAAATCTATACTAGTTTTAAATGTCGTTTACTGCTAATCAAACCACAAAAGTACAAAAAAACTCACAACTCAACCACACCTTCACTCGATTATTTCGTCTCGATACTGATAAACACGGTGTGGGAGCGGCCTTTGCGGTCAACGACGGTCTTTCCCTCAGGGTGAATCTGGATAGACTTGATGTTCTTAATTTTCCACCTCTTCTCAATGGCGTCGTTAAGGTAGGTCTTGCAAGATAATTCTGCCAGACCGATTCTCTTCCTCTTGGTCGTGTAAACGCCGTTGAGTTCCAGGTCTCTTAATCCGCTATCTTTTCGTGTTGTGATGACAATTATTCCGACGTTGTCGTTGACGCAGTATATCTGGATTTCACTGGCTCGTACTCGTAGCAGTCGGATTTCCTTGATGTCATCCATCCTAATCAATGGGAAATAGCGTTCTAGCCACGGCTCGATGCTGTCGGTGACAATTTCCCCTCTCGTCACGGTAGTCGTGTCCATCACGAGCCCGTCGATGACCCAGAGCGGTTGATTAACAGGAAGGACTGAAGGCTCTTGCGCCATGGAACAGACGGCAAGGAAAGACACTATCGACACAATCAATATACGTTTCATAATGCCAATTACGCAAATTCCAAACTCCTAACTCCTAACTCCTAACTCCTCACGTAGTGTGGCATCTCCTGTGGGATGACCATCGAAATCTCCACCATGCCGCAGACTTTGCCGTCCTTGCGCCACGGTGTCTGGTAGATCATCTTCTTGACACCTTGCTTGTCAATGGTGTAGCAGTTGACAGTGTCGCTCTCGATCATGTGGCGGATTTTCTCTTGCGACTTCGCGCTGTGACACGGCATCAGGTTCTGGCCCAGCATGGTGCGGCCTTCCTTGTCGAAGGTGGCACGTGAGCGCTCG
>JAEEGF012475202.1_pt1 | contig 19424 bp, 21 predicted proteins | sample 9134171 | NCBI WGS metagenome assembly JAEEGF01 (sample SAMN16246542, study PRJNA631951) | gut metagenome | biome: gut microbiome; feature: rumen; material: AP-attached | host: Bos | place: Iran: Karaj | collected 2018-10
GCGCCACTATCGAATCGGAGACATCAGCCGACCTGCAGGACGAACACGACACAAAAGTGGAAATAAGCAAGGGAGAGACCGTGCTCATCCCGTCATCATTATACAACTTCAGCCTGACACCAGGAAAGGAAGGCGCCACACTATTGGAAATCTGGATAGAGTAAAAGATGGGGATAAACATAATAAATAAGTACAAGAATTCTGAATACAAGAAAGAGATACATGACACGCTTTGGGTCATGTGTCTTCAGGGCTTGAACTATCTTGTCCCCATACTTGTTGTCCCATATCTTATGGTTGTGCTTGGCGCTGAGAAGTTCGGGTATTACGGCTTCGCATTAGCAGTAAGTCAATGGCTGTTACTGATGGTAGATTTTGGGTTTAATCTTAGCGCCACAAAAAGAATTGCCATCGCCATGGGAAACCAAGACGAAGTGAACAAGATATTCTCAAGCACGATGTATGCTAAGATCGGCTTGCTTGGAATATCTTTCGTGATACTGCTTTTGATGATGCTCATCCCTCAATTTGCCATATACAGAAAAGCCATGGCACTGATGTTCATTATGGTTATTGGCAACGCATTCTTCCCTGTCTTCCTGTTTCAAGGCATAGGCAAAGTAAGAATAGGAGCGATAATAAACGGCATAGCCAAAATATCTGTATTGCCCCTGACATTCATATTAGTGAAAAGTCCGGACGACTATGAAACTGCAATCATCCTGCAAGGAATGGTGTGTATTATAGCTGCGATAATATCGGCATTATTGATAGCGAACAAGAAGTGGATCAAGATCACTAAGTTTAAATCAGATGAAGTCAAAGAAGAGCTGAAAGAGAGCTGGCCACTATTTCTATCATGCGCTGCTACAAGCATATACACAGCCATGTTCATCATAATACTTGGATTTTTCGCCACTGCAGAAGATGTTGGTCAATACAGCGCTGCAGACAGACTGATGAGAGCCTCATGCCAACTGATATTATTTTCTACTCTGCAAGTTTTTTACCCTAAAGTCAGCAGATTGGCAAAAGAGGACCGCACTGCCGCAGTGCGTTTATCAAGCAAATTATTAAAAATCATAACAGGATTGATGATTTTTATATGGGCAATATTATTCTTCGGCTCTACTATGATTATAGAACTCTTAGGCAAAGACTATGAAGGCGGAGAACTATTATTCCGCATCATGGCGTTTGTGCCTATATTTGTCGGCATAAGTGGAATTTTAGGCCAATGCTATCTCCTCGCCTTGGGCAATGAAAAGAGTAAGAAATTATATACACACACCTATTTCATTGCAGGAGGAATAGCCATGCTATCAGTATTGATACTGACCTCTGCATTGCATGGAGTGGGAACCGCCATTGCGTTACTGATAACAGAGATTGCCGTCGTGATTAACATGGGAAGAGGCATGAGGACAATATGATTGCAAACAACAATATTGAAATATTACATAATAATTATAACGAGCCATAATACCAAGTAACTTATAACACGGCATTATTAATTATGTTTGGATTGTCATTCCCATATTTATTAATTACATCCTTTTTCTCACTGATTGCCATTTGCCAATTATATTCCAAAGAATATAATAAAGTACAATATATCTATGTCGCAATAGTAGATGTAACATTTATTTTATTTATCGGCTTTCGTGGTTATGTGATGCATGATTGGTATTTGTACAGGCCCTTTTTTGATTCTGCGCCTACATTACTGCAATTACCATTTGTGAATGAAATGGCTTCCGAAGAACATTTTGAACCACTGTATATCCTATACAATTGTTTGATAAAGACCTTTACTTCGGAATATGAAACATTTGTCCTAATTAACACAATAATAGATCTCGCTTTATTACATTTGGCTTTCCGTCGGTTTCTTCAGAAAGAGTCATGGGCTCTTTTCATCATTATATATTTAGCCTTTAACGGATTTACTGGAGAAATGGATCTTCTCAGAAATACTAAATCCACATTACTTTTCCTTATATCCATTAAATACATAGAAGAACGACGAATATTACCATTTATATTACTCAACCTTTTGGCGCTTGGATTCCATTGGTCTGCTTTAGTGTATTTTCCACTGTATTTCTTCATACATAAAGCGATTAAAAGAAAGACTTTCATAATTCTTTCCTGCCTTTCATTTCTCATAATTCCATTTTCAGCAGATTTGTTAGCTTTATGTAGCAAGCTCTTGTTATCACAACCTTGGGTGTCGGAAACACTATCAACACGATTCGATTTCTATTCCAGATGCGGGTTCTATAATTCGATCCTTGGATTTGGCATTAATGACATTATGAGATTACTGATTGCATTGCTATTTGCGTGTTTTTATCCACAAATAAGAAAAAACGTTCATGCTCCTGTAATTATAAGCGGATTGTGCCTGTATTTTTTCTCTGCCTCATTTGGGAAAGGTATGGAAATCATTCTGAAACGTGTAGCTCCACTTTTTCTATTTGCCATCTGGTTTGGAGTACCAATTTTGGTCAAACAATTAAGCAAATGGGACAAAATTTTAATTTTGCTGTTCTTCTTAGTTTTATCAAATATGAAAGTACACAGAATGACATGTCAATCTCCTTTTTTTCAGTATGACAACACATTAATCGGTGACCACAAAACGTATGAAGAGAGAAAAACTTTCTTTGAAAACAATATTAATAACGTATTAGAGACATTATCAAAATAACAATGGCATGATGGAGATATTCGCAAATATGAAAACGATACTGAAAATTTCTAATCTGTCAGATGCATATGACAAATATTGAGTCATAACATACTATATACCCTGTCATCAAGCATAGAGTTAAACCATCTTGATTTTTGGAGAAAAACTAAGTAACAATCAACAATGGACGTTTCTATAATCATAGTCAATTATAATACAGAAGGACTTGTCATAGACTGCATCAGGAGTATCTGTGAAAAGACTGATGGCATTGATTATGAAATCATTGTCATTGACAATAATTCTCCCAATGGCATCTCTATACTTGAAAAAACATACGGAAACGTTGCCAACATCGTTAAGCTACAGGAGAATATTGGATTTGGCAGAGCGAACAATGAGGGTATCAAGATTGCAAATGGTCGTAACATATTTTTGTTGAACCCAGATACAGTTTTGATAAATAATGCGGTAAAAATCTTATCCGACTTCCTTGATAAAAACGCCAAAGATGGTGTTTGCGGTGGAAATCTATATGATGAAGAGAACAAGCCGACACATTCATACATGCCAATTTTACCTGGAATAAGATGGGAGATCAATCAGTTATTAAGATGGAAATTATGGAAGAACTGGATATACGATCGCAACTTCATGTACAATCATAGTGGAAAGCCTATCAAGGTCGGCTATATAACCGGAGCCGACATGATGATACGTAAAGACGTTATCAATGAATCAGGATGGTTTGACAAAGATTTCTTTATGTACTATGAAGAAACAGAATTGACTTGGAGAATAAAAAAGCTCGGATTTGATGTATACAATCTACCACAAGCAAAAATCCAACACCTCGAAGGCAAGAGTTTCAGTTCTAATCTTAAAAGACTAGAAAGAATAATGGCAGGTAGAAATCTATATTACATAAAAACTTCAAATAAAGTCACTATGTTCATTGCTGATCTGATATCAATATCCGACGTCATAATTAATTATGTACAACATCTCATATCACACAACAAAGAAGAACTGATTTCAGACAAAATAAAACTAAGCTATTTAAAAGCGAGTTTGGGCAGATAATACACACTTATAATAGAAAAATCAGACTACATGAAGTTACTTATAGCATCAGCGATAGACACAAATCCGTATGTTAATACTCTTGTCAATGAAATAAAAAGAACTGACAATAGTATAACAATGGATAAAGGCGCAGATATATTCTGGTCTGAGACTGCGACTCAATACGACATCATTCATATCATGTGGCCTGAAGAATTGATATACGCCCAGGACTGGCGGACGCAAACCAAATCAATTCAGGATCTGCGTGACAGGCTGGTTTTTCTCAAAAACAATAATGTAAAAATAGTCTGCACCTGCCATGACATGCAGCCACACCATTGGCAAAATGAGCCAAGACATAGATACGACTGCAAATGTGAAGCCTATAAGATAGTACACTCACACTGCGACATGATCATTCACCTTGGTGCTAAAAGCCAAATAGAATTCACGAAATCGCATCCGCAAACTAAAAATATCATCATCCCGCATCAGACCTATGAAGAGCTATATGATGTAGAAGAAAAGAACATTACAAAAACAGAATACAATATAATCTGCATCGGACAAGTCAGAAATTGCAAAGAGCAGAAATTGATAAATGACTTAGCAAGCGCATGCAGCGACCTGCCAGTAAAAATAACAGCGCCATCAATGTACGCTTCAAGACGTGTGCTATGCTCACTACCTGTTTTGATGAATCTGGTTAGATCAATATTCATCAGAACATTCAAGAGAAATCTAAAATTCGGTTTTAGAAGATTTATCAAAGATGATGAAATAAATAAGCTGTTCAATCATGCGCAAATAGGATTCATACAACGTGTGAAAATAAACAACTCGGGTAATCTTCCGCTTAATATGCTTTTTGGAAACGTAGTAATTGGACCTAACGACGGCAATGTCGGATACTGGCTGAAAGAAACCGGAAATGTGGCATTTGACGTCAGCAAGAATCCTATAAATTTAAGAATCGCCGTGGAAAAAGCCATATCACTTGTTGATAGCCATAAAGGAGAAGAAAACAGAATATACGCTTTAAAAAACTGGAACACGCACAAAATAGGAATAATGCATATCAATGCCTACAAAAATCTATTAGATGCCAATGTATAAAATAAGCATAATAATCCCCATATATAATGCATCAGTATTTCTAAAGCGGTGCATTGACAGCGTTTTAAAACAAACGTATCAGAATTTCGAACTTATTCTTGTAAATGACGGCAGTAATGATGACAGTGGCGAAATATGCCAACATTACGCAGAGAAAAACTCCAATATTAAATACATCAGTAAAAACAACGGCGGAGTAAGCTCTGCACGAAACATTGGATTTGAGCATTCTTGCGGTGACTTTATCTGTTTTATAGATGCTGACGATTGGTTAGAGCCAATTTATATCGAAAAACTTGCTGAAAAAATTGGCGGCAACAACAATATCGACATGGTTGAATGCAGTCTGATTGAAGAAGGTGCTGAAATAATAAAGAATAAGATTTTGGGGCGCAATATAGACGCTCAGGAATACAGGAATAAAGTTCTTTTTTTTTCAGACGATGGAGCCTACCATGGTTACATACATACAAAGATGTTTAAATCTGCAATAATCAAGAAAAATAGATTGACATTCCGCGAAGATTTGCATTATAACGAAGATCGAGTTTTCATTGCCCAATACACATTATACGCTAAAAGCATTGCGTGCATTGACGATAGCCTCTACCATTATTACATAAACCCAGATGGCGCAATGACAAACATAAAGACAAGTAAGTTTAACCCAAGACAATTGTCTGAATTAAAAAGCTATGAAATTTTAATCGCCGACAACTTGATTCCGCAAGGAGAGAAAAAAAAATACGCGCGCATAGGAAATATAAAAGCAATAGAACTATATTGCAAAGCGAAAAATGAAAACGAAATAAAACAACAAATTGATGATTTCGTCAATCTATTTCAGATATACGACAAGAAAGTCGGTCAAATCATACGATTTATTAGTCGCAACCATACGCTTCTGGAGATCTCGATTGCTACTATTAATTGTTTAAACAAAATGAGAAAATTCATAAAGCGACTTTGATAAAGCATAAACAGATTTTGAGATTCACTTATCTTTATATTTTTATAACAAGTAACAACCTTATTAATAAAAACACCAACAAGATATGCAAGAAGAATTAGTATCTATAATCACTCCATTATACAATGGTGAAAGATTTGTCGCACAGACAATAGAAAGTGTTCTGGCGCAGACATACAAGAACTGGGAAATGATAATAATCAATGACGGTTCAAAAGACAATAGCGAGGAAATTGCAAAAGCATACAGCGCCAAAGACGGAAGAATAAAAGTATTCTCACAAGAGAACGCTGGCTCCGCCGCAGCAAGAAACAACGGCATCAGAAGAGCAGAAGGCAGATACATTGCCTTGCTTGACGCGGATGATTTGTGGGATGCAAATTTTCTTGAAAGCCAGTTGAATCTGATGAAAGAAACTGGTGCGGAGCTGGTATATGCTTCCCACAGAAGAATAGACGAGAATGGCAAGGAATGTCTCAGGCCTTTTATAGTTAGCGGAACAACTGATTACAAAGGATTGCTAAAAACTTGTTCCATATCATGTCTTACAGGTCTGTATGACAGCAAGAGGCACGGAAAAGTGTACCTTCGTGAAGATTTGAAAAGCCTCAGAGACGACTTCCATTATTGGCTGACAATAGTGAAAATGACAGGCAAAGCTTATGCCAACAACAAGATAATCGCCAGCTACAGAATCCTAGGAAACTCAGCATCACGCAATAAAAAGAAAGTGATAAGACCACAGTTCAGAATCTATTATGAAATAGAAAAATTAGGATTAATAAGAAGCATGTACTATTTGGCACACTGGGCAATAAACGGTTTTTTGAAATACAGGAAGTAATAAAATCAAAAAATTATAATCATGGAACAAACAAATAAACACGAAGAAACATTAGAAGAATGCATCAAAAGCATTGCCATATCCCTTTTGAAAATGTTTGTCTCTCTATTCAAGACCAGCATCAAATACTGGTACATCATAGCCGTATGCTTAATTATGGGAGCAATAGTTTTTTTTCTCACAAAAACATCAAAACAAAAGAATGCGGAGTTCATAGCAAAAACATTTGAAGTTCAAGCTATGAGAATCGCTGACGAAATAAACGCATTAAACAGCAATGGAAAAGATGCGATAATAAAAGACCTCGGACTTGACAACTCGACAGCAGAGGCATTGACAGGTATATCAGCCTACCCTGTCGTTGATTACAATAATGATGGATGTTGTGACAAAGTGTTATACAACGGCATTAATGGAACTGAAAACGTACAAAAATACTATGTCTGCATAAGGATAACAGGTGATGAGAGCTGCGATTTCGAAAATATCAAGAATGCGGTAATAAAAAGATATAATGAGGACAAAAAAATAAGAGCCACATCCGATTATAATTACCAAACTCAAATGAAGGAGTTGAATGGGTACAAGGAAGAGTTAAAAAAGGTCGATTCACTAAGATTCCTTTACGCCCAAAACAACATTTTCACAAAAGACAGTTTATCGATAGAAAACCTGTCTATAAAAGACGTCAGAGACTTGATAGAAACCTGTGCCAGTATTGAATTTGCCTTGGGCGAACAACGAGAACCTATAGCAGCGTATACAAGCATCAGAATAACATCTGACGACCCATTGAAGCACTTTTTGAAAATCATGCTTATTGCGTTTATATGCGGAATAGGAATTGCCGCAGGAATAGGAAACAAAGAAAAAATAAAGAATTTAGTCAAAGACTAAGCAACACTACCCCATACATAAAAAAGTCCAAGAAAAATTTCTTGGACTTTTTTGTGTTTTGTTACACTACCCTACTTCAAGCGGATGGAGATGTCCTCCTCTGGTTTGGACTCCAAGCGGTATCGGTTCACGGCTGTGACGACTATCGAATAACGACCATGCTTGCCTTCGAGGAACGATGACAGGTCGTACGATGTGTCTGTGGTTACGCAAATGATGTTGGACGGGTCGGACATGTCGCCGGCATGCTTGCCCTGGAATGCGTAAACGACATAGTACGCCGGTGCGAGCCCGTCTTTTCCTTCGGATGCCGACCACGACAGCCTGTAAACGTAAGGCGACGACTTGGACGAGCGATGGCGGCTTATCTCCACATTAGCCGGCTGCAGAGTGCGCAGCGAGTCATTCACAGAAAGCAGTTTTGACGCCGGAGGCAATGCCGGCTGAGCATAGAATGATGTCCGGAGCGAGTCGTTGAATCCAAGCTCGTTCTTCAGGAAAAACTTGGCACTGTAGTATATCTCGCCCGCCACAGCTGTGTCCTTTCTGTTGAGACGCATCTGCCTTGCCAGCTCGTTTGGCGACTGCCAAGCTCTATTCTTGGCGTTCTGCGAGAATCCCGACGAATACATCGAAACATACAGATTCGCCTTGCCCGAGTTCTTAGACCACCATGGCAACAACTTAGCGTAATCGACATTGCTCTTGCCTATCTCCCAGTAGAGCTGCGGCGAAACGTAGTCCAAAAGGTCGTTGTCCACCCAGTTGAGGACGTCGGCATAAAGGTTGTCATAGTTGGTCAATGCGCGCGAAGTCTCCGAGCCTCGCGGGTCGTCAGCCTGATGACGCCACACTCCGAAAGGCGATATGCCGAACTGCACCCATGGCTTGAGCGCATGTATCGTGTCGGAAATCTGCGCTATGGCAAGGTTCACATTGTCTCTGCGCCAGTCAGCCAGCGAAGTGAATCCGCGCGGGTCCTTGGCAAACGACTTGGAATCGTCGAATTTTTCTTTTGCAACAGGATATGGATAGAAATAATCGTCGAACACTATCGCGTCGAGGTCGTAATTCACGACAAGCTCGGCTATGACTGCCGCCAGATAGTCGCGCGTCTCCTTCAGTCCCGGGTCGAAAAGAATCTTGCCGCCGTACTTCACGAACCATTCCGGATGCGAGTGATAGACGCTATTTGACGCGAATTTGGATACATCGCTGTAGTTGAGCGCACGGTACGGATTAACCCAAACATGAAGCTCCATGGCACGTTTGTGAGCCTCAGAGATGATGAACTTAAGCGGGTCGTAGAATGGTTCCGGCGCCTTGCCTGCAACTCCAGTGAGCCACTGCGACCATGGCTCTGTCTTCGAGTCATAGAAAGCGTCGGCCGACGGACGCGCCTGGAATATCACGGTGTTTATGTTGTCCCTCTTGAAGGCGTCAAGCATAGAGATAATCTCCGACTTCTGCTCCTCCACCGAAAGCCCTTTGGACGACGGCCAGTCGATGTTGGCAACTGTGGCTACCCACACGGCGCGCATCTCATGCTTCGGCTGTTTGGCCTGAGAGGCGACGGCATAAATGAAAAACGAAAGAAAAAATAGAATCCTTGACGTGAACTTCATGTTTTTAAATAATGTTTCGACAAAAGTAACTTTTTAGAATAACATTGCCTATGCTGGAAAAGATAATTTCTATATTTGTAAGAATATATAAATGCGGACTGACAATAGCACAAAGGAGCGTCAAGATGGAAAACATAGAGACACAACAGGTTAAACACAGATTCGGAATCATCGGCAACAGCAATGTGCTTAACAGAGCAATAGAAATAGCCATACAAGTGGCAAAGACCGACCTTTCGGTGCTCATCACGGGAGAGAGCGGAGTCGGCAAAGAGAACATCGCACAAATCATCCATCAATACAGCGCAAGAAAGCACAACAACTACATAGCCGTGAACTGCGGCGCAATCCCTAAAGGCACGATGGAGAGCGAACTGTTCGGACACGAGAAAGGCTCATACACCGACGCCAAGAACGAAAGAAAGGGATACTTCGAAGTGGCCGAGAAGGGAACAATATTCCTTGACGAAATAGGCGAGCTGCCACTCGACGTGCAAGCCAAACTGCTGAGAGTTCTGGAAAACCACGAATACATCAGAGTCGGCTCCAGCACAGTAAAGAAGACCGACGTCAGAATCGTGGCTGCGACTAACATCGACATAGAAAACGCCATAAAAGAAGGCAAGTTCAGAGAGGACCTGTACTACCGACTGAACACGATACCTATATCGATGCCGGCACTCAGGGACAGAAAAGAGGACATCATACTGCTGTTCAGGAAATTCGCATCGGACTTCGCCGAGAAATACAGACGTCCATCAGTGAAACTGGACGAGGAAGCTCAGGCTGTACTGAGGGAATACTACTGGCCAGGAAACGTCAGACAGCTGAAGAACATCGCCGAGCAACTGTCGGTTTTAGAGACCGGAGTCATAAGCAAGGAATGCTTGCTCAGATACTTGCCAAACTGGAAATCAAGCGCACTGCCGGCTCTGACGAAAAGCAAGGAGGAGAAAACCTTCGAGAACGAGAGAGAGATTCTCTACCAAGTGCTTTTCGACATGAAAAAGGACATGAGCGACCTCAGAAGGCTGGTAAAGGAGATAATCGACAAGCAAGGCATAACAATCGACGAGAACATAAACCTCGGAGAGCAGGACAACACTGTCACAATACAGTGGGACAAGGACAACCAGGACACACTGCCTAACAATATCGGCGAAATAGTGCAAGACCCTGTGCCTGCCCAGAAAAAGACCATCAACAAAAGACACATCGAGGACACGGAGGAATACGTAGAGGAGTCGTTGTCGCTGGAAGAGGCTGAGAAAGAAATGATCAAGAAAGCCCTGGACAGACACAACGGCAAGAGAAAACTCGCCGCAAAGGACCTTGACATTTCAGAAAGAACATTATACAGAAAGATAAAACAACTCGGATTAGAATAATGACCAAGACAAGAACACGCTACAGCTTAATAGCCGCCATAGCGACAATACTGCTCGTCACTGGCTGCACCGTGTCATACAAATTCAACGGAGCCTCTATCGACTACACCAAGACGAAGACCATAACCATAAGAAGCTTCACCAACAACGCGCCGCTCGTTTACCCTGCCCTCGCGCCTATGTTCAACGAGTCGCTGCGAGACATTTACGCAAAGCAGACCAGACTGACGCAGGTCACGAACAACGGCGACATCGAGCTTGAAGGCGAAATCACAGGCTACGACATCACCCCAATGTCCATAAGCGACGACGCCATAGCCGCCGAGACAAGACTTACCATAACCATAAACGTAAGATACTCAAACAAAGCCAATTCCGACAAAGATTTTGAGCGCAGTTTCTCTGCTTTCCAGAACTTCAGCAACACGCAGACACTGACACAAGTGCAGGAGCAACTCTGCCAAACAATCGTCGACGAGATAGTCGAGACAATATTCAACCAGACTGTCGCCGACTGGTAACGCAAAAAGTCGCTTAAAGAGTTTGAAAGAAGGGAAAAATTCATTTACTTTGCACCGCTAAAAATTAAGAATAACAAATAACAACAAAATAAAATGTTCGGATTTTTAATCGTACTGATTGTAATTGCAGCTATACTGCTGATTGTAATAGTGTTAGCACAGAACCCAAAAGGAGGAGGTCTCGCACAGGGATTCTCTGGAGGAAACCAGATGCTGGGCGTGCAGGGAACTAACAAATTCCTGACCAACACAACATGGATTCTCGTAGGATTCATCGCTTTCGCAAGCGTAATCTCAGCGTCATTCTATGGCTCAAGCTCTGAGAAGCAGCAGGAAAACAGCGTAGCTCTTGAGGATGTCAACAGACAGGCAAACGACGCAGCTTCTACAACATCGCTTCCTGTGGGCAACCAGCAGCAAGCACCTGCAGCTGAGTAATCAAGACAAGACAAGCAAAAGAATTTTACGGGGGTAAGGGATAGAAACCTATACTCCCGTTTTCTATATAAAGGAAAACATCACTGCAAAACACATGAAAACGAATATTGCGAGACATATCATCACTGTCATAGGGCTTATGGCGATAACCGCAATGAACGCAACCGCCCAAGACACCGACGAAGTCATATCGGTGAACAGGACATACAAGAAAATCGTCCCCCTGGACAAATTCAACAAGGAGTGGACAATACAAATACTGTCGATGAAACGCACTCCGCAAGACGCGTCGTTCTTCGACGGACTGGACGTGGCGTATGAGATAACCGGCAAGGACGGCTGGAAAAGGTACTTCATCGGACAATACGACACTGAAAAGGAAGCGAGCGAAATGCTCAGCCTTGTCAGAAAGAAGAACGAGAAGTACAAAGACGCCTTCGTCGTGAGGACAAGCAGCGTGTCATTCAATAACGAATACAAGAAGTCGCACGGCGCCGAAGTCGATCTGATGCAGCTGAGAGCCGACAGCATAGCCGAGGTGAGAAGAGTGAGAGACTCGATAAGCGCCGAAAAGGCTATGAGAGCGTTCCGCTTCGCCCCAGAGACCGTGGACAATGACAAGATAATAGAATCGCCATACAAGGATGCAGAGGCAGAAAACGTGGACGAGAAAAAAGCGTACGCTGTGCAGATAATAGCCTCAAGATACCCAATCTACAAGAAGGAAATCATCGAGTTCGACAACATAGAGGAATTCTACATGCCTGACGACGGCATCTACAGATACACAACAGAAATGTGCAAGGGCGACAAAGCCAGAAAATACCTCGACAGAGCGATAGAGTCCGGATACACGGAAGCCGTCATCATCAACTACAATGTTTACAAGCCATATCTTGTGAGATAAGGAATACCCTTAAAGAAATTACACTATATTTGTAGAATAGCAATCAAAAAAAATCATACTATGAAAGCAGCAAAAGCAATCTTGGCAGCGGCATGCGCGATATGCATCAGCGCATCAGCGGAAATAAAGGTAACTGACCTGACAAAAGCGGAAATCCCTGAACAGGCGCAATACAAAGGCGACTTCGTGGCAGCAGTGACATGGAAAGACAAAGACGGAGTTCACTATGTGATAGAGAGCGAGACTCCGCTGCTCATGACCAAGGAGGCAAGAGCTGCGATGAACGACTACAGAGTCGTGGAAAACACCATCACCGGCGAGAAAGACTCCATCGCCAACTATGAGCTCGTGGAGAACAACGGCAAGATAGACACACTGAGAAACCTCGAGGCCGACTACAGAGTGAAGGGATTGTTCACTTACCACTATGTAAACAGCAAGAAAGGCTGGAACCTTGAATGGAAGAACATGGACAACGTAAACCAGTGCTCATACAAGAACCTGACTGCTAATTATTTGACTAAGCCAATCATCACAGACCTCGACAACGACAAGAAGGCTGAGATATGGTTCGTTTACGTGCTCGGATGCAGACAATACCACCTGACTCCGCTCGGCATCAGAGAGGTCGTTTATGTGAACGGCGAGAGAGCCACAGTGCGCGGACTGCAGATAACAAAGAACGGAGACAAGACATACGGCGGCGAATCAAAAGCCGACGAGAAGTTCATGGGACTGCCACAGGTTATCAAAGAGTACGGCAAAAAACTCTGGCTGAAGCACGTCAACCAGGAATAAAGACGCTACGGCTTAGAAAGTCCGATTTCTGCGGCTTTCTTCAACATGAATTCATAAGCCGCATCATACTCATTAGGAATAAGGCCATCAAGGATCGCATCTTTGATGGCTTCTTTTATTACACCCACTTCGGCGCACGGAGAAAGGTTGAACGTCTCCATGATGACCTTGCCTGAAACCGGCGGCTGGAAATTGCGTATGCGGTCCTTCTCCTCAATGTCCTTCAGCTTCTTGCGGACAATGGCGAAGTTGCGCGAATAGCGCTTGACACGCTCGGGATTCTTGGACGTGATGTCCGCCTCGCACAGCAGCATAAGAGACTCAAGGTCGTCGCCAGCCTCGAACAGCAAACGGCGTATGGCCGAATCGGTTATCTCGTCCTCCGACAGCACGATAGGACGCATGTGCAGCATGACGAGGTTTCTGACAAACCTCATCGGCTCCCCCACCGGCATTTTCATGCGGCGGAATATAGGCGGAACCATCTTCGCGCCAATGTAATTATGGTTGTGGAATGTCCATCCTAGTTTCTTGTCGAAGCGTTTGGAAGCCGGCTTGCCCAAATCGTGGAACACAGCCGCCCAGCGCAGCCAAAGGTCGTCCGATTTCTCAGCCACATTGTCGAGCACTGTAAGCGTATGGCGGAAATTATCCTTGTGCCCCATGCCCTCGCGTGTCTCAACACCCTTGAGAGCGTGCAGCTCAGGAAAAATCAGTTCCAGAAGCCCAGCCTCCTCCAAAAGCAGGAAGCCCATCGACGGCTTAGGCGAAAGGATTATCTTGTTTAGCTCATCAAGAATCCTCTCCTTTGATATTATCTCTATGCGTGACGCATTGCGCGCTATGGCATCGAACGTCCTCTGCTCGATATAGAATCCGAGCTGCGTGGCAAATCGGATGGCGCGCATCATGCGCAAAGGGTCGTCGGAAAAAGTGATGTCGGGGTCAAGAGGCGTGCGGATTATCTTGTTATCCAAATCCTCAAGCCCGTTGAACGGGTCGAGCATCTCACCGAATGTGGCGGAGTTGAGCGACAGCGCCAATGCGTTGATAGTGAAGTCGCGGCGGTTCTGGTCGTCACGCAGCGTTCCGTCCTCGACGATAGGCTTGCGAGAATCCCTGGAATATGACTCCCTGCGCGCTCCAACAAACTCGACTTCGATGTTCTTCTTGTGCACCTGAGCCGTGCCGAAGTTCCGGTAAACGGCAAGATGAGTGCCCTTGCCGAGTTTATTAGCCACCTTTGTCGCAAAATCCACACCCGAGCCCACTACGACCACGTCAATGTCCTTGGAATGACGTTTAAGGAGAATGTCGCGTACGAATCCGCCAATGACATAACACTCAAGTCCCTCTTCATCGGCAACGCTTGTTATTATCGGGAAAACTGGATTGTCAAGATGCTCCTTAAGATTCATAGCCTGTCATAGTGGAATAGGAATGCAAAGATAAGATTTTTTGGCTGTTTAGGAAGCCTCACGACGGCACAAGAGTCCAAATTGGCACATTAATTGAGTGACAAAACAAGAGAGCTGCAAGATAACGTTCAGACAGAGGCATTTTTTTGCTATCTTGCAAGACTTTTTCGCAAAACAAGACATTATGAAGAAATTCATCTTACTCACAATGATAATAGGCGCTGCCGCATGTGGCAAAACCGACGACCAGCTCGCCATGGAGCAGTACGAAAGCGCAGACTCCGCCTACAAAGCCGGCAACCACGCCTTAGCCCTCGCCTACATCGACTCGCTCAACACAAAGTACCCAAAGCAGGTGGCGGCGCGCAAAAAAGCGAAAATCATAGAGCTGAACATCAAAATAGAAGAACAAAGAAGCAACCTGCAAACAGCAGACAGCATGCTGCAAATAAGCCAGGAGGCATTCAACAGCAGCACTGGCGGCTTCAACTTCGAGAAGAACGAGAAATACCAGAGCGAAGGCAACTTCACCGTGAAAGGTCAGGAAACGCTCAGAATAGCCGGCAGAACAATGCTTAAGCCTTACATAACCGAAAGAGGCGAACTGCAAATACACAGCCAATGCGTGGGCAGAACGGGACACACTAAAATAGCAGTCAGCTGCGGCGACAGAACCGAGGAGAGCGAGGAAATAGCCAAAGGAAGCGCCTACAACCATATCTACACAGCAGGCGACGCCAAGCACCAGACTCTCGTGATAAAGCAGAACGCCGACAAAATAGCGAGCCTCATAGCCGAAAATGCCAGCGCAACCATAAAGGTCACACTGATGGAGAACGGCAAGGCAACGACAAGCTACATCATGAGCCAGCAGGACAAGAACGCCATAGCCAAAGCCGTGGAACTGTCGCAAAAACTGAAGACACTCATGGAATACAAGCACCAGAAAGAAGTGGCAGAAAGGAAAATCGAAGTATTCCAGCACTCGCTGGCGCAATACGAAGCAGAAGCGACATTAAGCAATAACAACAACGAAAAACAACAATAACTAAAATACAAAACCATGAAAAAGAGAATCACAATCGCACTTGCATTACTAATCGGAATATGCACAGCAAGCCTCGCGCAGACCGACACGGTTGCCGACGAGAACGCACCGGCAAGAAAGAAACTCGAGGAAATAGGCAAACCGACTTTCCGCCAGAGCATCTGGAATCCGAATAAAAACAAGAAGTTCACTTACACTGGAGACAAGATAATCCTGCTGGACTTCGGCGCAAAATGGTGCAAGCCATGCAAAAAGACAACGCCAATACTCGAGGAACTCAATGCCGAATACGGCGACCAGATACAGATGTACAGCATCGACATAGACAACGAGGCGAACTCGAAGCCTGACTACCCTACCGTGTTCAAGTTCGAGAACATTCCTGCCATCGTAGTCATAAAGCCGAACATGAAGAAAGCGCCTGTGGCGTACAGAATCGGCGGCAAGACAAAGGACGAAATCAGAGCGCTCATCGATGCACTGATAGCCGACGACAAGAAGTAAATAACATTCTCAAATACAACAAAAACCGCTGCAAGTTTTGCAGCGGTTTTTTGTTGCCCTATCGTCCGCTCTTGCGCCTGTTGCACTCGCGACAAAGCATCTGGCAGTTATCCGCCACCGTCCGTCCGCCGTCGTGCCACGGCGTGCCACGGCGTGATGTGATCGGCTTCCATCTGCTCTATTTCAAAGTGCTTTTGCAAATAAAACCGCCGCAAGCGCAGGGCATGGAATAAAGGCACAAAAAAAGGAACCCGAAAGGATTCCTTTTCTTTATTTGAGTGATAAGATTCAGTCTTATGCCTCAGCTACAACGTCAACGTCGATTTCTGCTGCAACCTCCTTGTGGAGACGAACAGTAGCCTTGTAAGAACCGAGCTCCTTGATAGCGGAGTTCAACGAGATGATCTTGCGATCTACGCTGATGCCCTGCTTCTCGAGCTGCTCTGCGATCTGAGCAGTAGTAACAGATCCGAAGATCTTGCCGTTCTCGCTTGTCTTAACAGCTACAGAAACCTTAACGCCGTTGATCTTAGCGGCCTGTGCCTCAGCCTCAGCCTTGATCTTAGCGAGCTTGTGAGCGCGCTGCTTGAGGTTCTCTGCCAAAACCTTCTTAGCAGAAGGAGTAGCAACGATAGCTTTCTTCTGTGGGATAAGGTAGTTCAAACCATATCCGTCCTTAACCTTTATAATGTCATCCTTGTATCCAAGGTTGTGAACATCCTCTAAAAGAATAATTTCCATTGTGTCGTTCCTCCTTAAATTACTTCAACAAATCTGTTACATAAGGCAGAAGAGCCAAGTGACGTGCTCTCTTCACAGCCTGAGCGACCTTTCTCTGGAACTTAAGAGAAGTACCAGTAAGACGACGAGGAAGGATCTTGCCCTGCTCGTTGAGGAACTTCTTCAAGAACTCAGGGTCCTTGTAATCAATATACTTGATACCGTTCTTCTTGAAACGGCAATATTTTTTCTTCTTTACATCTACTGAAGGTGGTGTAAGATATCTGATTTCTGAATTGTTTACTGCCATTGTTTAGTCCTCCTTTTTAGCTTCTTCTTTCTTAGATGATTTCAAGCTTTTTCTCTTTGCAGCGTACTCAACTGCGAACTTATCCATTGCGAATGTGAGGAAGCGGATAACGCGCTCGTCACGACGATAAGCTGTCTCAAGCTTGTCTACAAGTGTAGGCTCGCCCTTGAACTGCAAGAGTGAATAGAAGCCTGTTGACTTTTTTGCGATTGGGTAAGCCAGCTTCTTCAAGCCCCAATTCTCTTCATTGACGATCTCAGCACCTTCTGCTGTAAGAACGCCTTTGAATTTTTCAACCGTTTCCTTCATCTGTTGCTCAGACAAAACGGGAGTTAAAATGAAAACGGTTTCGTAATCTTTTAACATAAAGTGTTATAAATTAATGAGTTAATAATAACTTCTTGGTCTTTAGCGCCAAAAAGCGGTGCAAAGATAACAACAAAGTCGCTGATAAACAAGTGATTTTATAAAATTTCCGGACGAAATCACGCACGCGCTTTCTTTTCCAAACGCCCGACGACGAAGACCGAGAACTCGTAGAGCGCAAAGACCGGAACCGAGACGAGCGAAAGCGTGAAGATGTCGGACGTCGGAGTAACGACGGCTGCGACCACGAGAATAGCCACGAAAGCATGGCGGCGGTAACGCTTCATGAACGAAGCCTTGAGCAGCCCGGCCTTGGCCAGAAGCCACGACAGCACAGGCAGTTCGAACACGACGCCCATGAGCAGAAGCAGCAGGAAGAACGTGTCGATGTAGGAGTCAAGGGCGATGAAGTTAGGCACTTCCCCACTCACCTGATACGACCCGAGGAACGAGACGGTGAATGGAATGATAACGAAATAAGCCACCAGCGCGCCCAGCATGAACATGACAAAGCCGCTGGAAACAAGCAACGACACGACACGCCGCTCGGCTTTGTAGAGCGCAGGCGAGATGAAACAGAAAAGCACGTACAGGACGAAGGGCGAAGCGATGAGCAGCGCGAAATAGAACGATGTGCGCATGTGCACAAGGAACTGCGACGCCAGACCGGTGTTAATAAGCTGGAGCGACTTGAAGCCGGATGCGGAGTCCACTAACCCATGGGCATAGGGCTGAACGCAGGCTGCGAGCGCATGGACCGCGCGAAACGTGACGAAGTCGGCATCCTTTGGCGCAAGGACGACAGAGAAAAGCACGTCCTTGAAGCAGAACACGACGACCGTAAGCGCAGCCACGACGACAAGAATGCGCACAAGGTACGAGCGCAAGTCGTCGAGATGCTCCCAGAAAGTCTTGGGTGTGTCGCCGTTCTGACCGCCAGCCATCGGAAATCAGGATTGTGCAGGAGTAGAGCCGTCGGAAGGCTTGTTGTCGTCCTCCTTCTTGTCTTCCTCCTTCTTATCCTCGACGCCGTTTACGCCGTCCTTGAAGCTGCGGACGCCCTTGCCTATGCCCTTCATAAGCTCAGGAATCTTCTTGCCGCCGAAGAGCAGCAGCACAACAAGCGCGATGAGGAGGATTTCAGGCAGACCGAGTCCGCCAAGTAACAAAAGAACTGAAAGATTCATATTATCCGTATTTTAGTTATTTGTGACAAAGTTAATGATTTTAGAAATGCAGTTTGACACCAGCGAAAGCCGTAGCCTTAGGCATTGGGAAGCCGGCATTGATTTCGTACTTCTGCGCCAGGATATTATCCACACGCACGAAAACCGATGCGCCCGGCAGTACGTTTATGTAGGCGTTGGCGTTCCACAGCACGAAGTTCTCCTTCTGCTCTGCAGTTCCGACAGCCGTGTACAGTCCATCGACATACTGGATTCCGGTGTTGAAGCCCCATCCGTGCCAGAATTTCTTGTTTGTGTAAGAGACGCTGGCGTAGAGATTATGCTCCGGTGCGGCTATGACGGGATTCTCCATGTGCAGGAAGCTGTAGTTGGCGTTCACGCGCCACGAGTTGTTGATGTCGTAGCGGAACGAGAGTTCAGCGCCGCAGTTCTCTATCTCGCCTGTGTTCAGGTTCTTAGGTCCGCTGGCTTCCATGACGGTCTGTATGAGGTTGTCGCCCTTGATGTAGAAGGCGTTCAGACCGACGACCATCTTTGAGTCGAGCAGACGGTGTCTGTACGAAAGTTCGTAGTTCATTATGTTCTCGGGGTCGAGTTCGGCGTT
>JAEEGF011102315.1_pt1 | contig 19423 bp, 9 predicted proteins | sample 9134171 | NCBI WGS metagenome assembly JAEEGF01 (sample SAMN16246542, study PRJNA631951) | gut metagenome | biome: gut microbiome; feature: rumen; material: AP-attached | host: Bos | place: Iran: Karaj | collected 2018-10
GCTGTGAGGATAGTTTTTAGTTTTTAGTTTTTAGGAGAGCAAGGGAAAAGCAGCGAGGGAAAACAAGTCGTTTTCCCTCGCTGCTTTTCTTTTGAGAGATCAATAGATCTCCTGCTCGACGACGCATTCGTTTTTGATCTTGCCCACCAGGAACTGAAGCGCGTCGATGACCCTGGGGCGAATGTCCCCGCCCACGAGGACCAGCATGATATCGTCTCCCAGCGCCAGATCCCCCTCGTTGAGCCAGAGACGGACGTGATAGATCCCGGGGAGGGCGCGGGCCTCCTCCAGGGCGCGGGCGACCTTGTCCCGATCCCAGGCAAAGTGCATGCCGGAGACGGGGGCCGTATCCTCCGCGCGGTTGCGGACCAGGGCACGGGCGGTCTGCCGGACAGTGCCGTTATGGGTCAGATACATGCCGCAGAGGGCTGCGTTCTTTTCGGCCTTGGCTTCCCGCAGCCACTGATCCAGGGAGGGCATCTGTTGTTTCATAGGCGTCGCTCCTTCTTGTCTTTTTTCTGATTGTAACACAGGAGAGGAACTTTGAAAAGTGAAGAGTGAATGATGAATAATGAATAATTGTGGTATCCCCTTCGGGGAGGATTTCAAATCTTCGCGAAGCGACACCTTAATTATTCAGTTTTCATTCTTCATTTTTCAGTATTCATTATTTCGGTATCCCCTTCGGGGATGGATTGAAGTCTCGCGAAGCACCGTAATTCTACGATTTTCATTCTTCAGTATTTGCCTGTCCCTCCACGGCGTGGTATACTGAACTAAAGATGAATACAGGGGGGAACGAGTATGAGATTTCTGCATCTGGCGGACCTGCACCTGGGAAAAAGCCTCCACGGCGTCTCCCTGCTGGAGAGCGGGGACCAGGCAGACTGGGTACGGCGCTTTCTGGAATTGAGCGGCCAGCTGCGGCCCGATGCGGTGCTGATCGCCGGGGACGTCTACGACCGGAGCGCCCCTTCCGGGGACGCGGTGGAGCTGCTGTCGGAGCTGCTAACGGGGCTTGCCCAGCAGGGGATCCCGGTGCTGCTCACCGCGGGCAACCACGATTCCGGCCAGCGCCTGGGTTTTCTGAAGGGACTGCTGGAAAAGCAGGGCGTTCACATCGCGGGCACGCTGCCCAAGGGAGGGAAGCTCCCCTGCGTGACCCTGGAGGATGCGTGGGGACCGGTGCATTTCTGGCTGATGCCCTATGTGTTCCCGGCCCTGGCGGCCCAGGCGCTGGAGGATGAGAGCATCCGGGACTATGACACGGCGGTGCGGCGGCTGCTGCAGGCCCAGGAAATGGAGCTCTCGGAGCGCAATGTGCTCATCGCCCACCAGAACGTGACGGCGAACGGGCTGGAGGGAATGCGGGGCGGCTCGGAGACCATGGTGGGGGGCCTGGGAGAGGTGGACGTCTCCGCCTTCGATGGCCTTACTTATGTGGCCCTGGGCCACATCCACGCAGCCTACCCCGTGGGGCGGGAGAGCGTGCGCTATGCGGGCTCACCTCTCTGCTATCATTTCAACGAGACAAAGCAGCCGGCCAAGGGACCGGTGCTGGTGGAGCTGGGCGCGCCGGGAGAGGAGCCGCAGATCAGCCGCCTCTCTATCCCGGCGCTGCACCCCCTGCGGGAGGCAAGGGGCGGCTGGGAAGAGCTGCGGGAGACGGAGGCCGCCCGGGAGAGCCAGGGAGAATTCCTGCGCATCGTGCTGACAGACAGCCGGGTGACCCCGGAGATCGGCGACTATTTCCGGGAACTGGCCCGGGCAAGGAACAGCCGGGTGCTGGAGCTTGTGAGCGAATACAATCCCTTTGGCGCCGAGAGCAGCACAGCCCCGGAGGCGGGGCGGGAGCAGAGCGTAGAAGAGCTTTTTGCTCAGTTCTATACCGAGCGCTGCGGCGGCGAGGAGCCGGCGGAGGAGGACCTGGCCCTGCTGCGCTTTGCCGGTGAGCGGCTGCGCCAACGGGAGAGCAGCGGCTTGAGCGAGCAGCAGGACATTGCCGCCCTGCTGGACTTTCTGACGGAACAGGAGGCGGAGCGATGAGACCGCTGGAACTGGAAATGACGGCCTTCGGCTCCTATGCCGTAAAGGCCACGGTCCCCTTTTCGGCGCTGCACCGGGGACTTTACCTGGTGGCGGGAGATACCGGCGCCGGCAAGACCACCATTTTCGACGCGGTGGTCTTCGCCCTCTACGGCAGGGCCAGCGGCCGGGACCGGAGTCCCGCCATGCTCCACAGCGACTATGTGGAAAAGAGCACGGACACGGTGGTGAAGCTGCGCTTTGAGGAGGGCGGCAAGGAATATACGGTGCACCGCAGCATCCACTTTCCCCGCAAGCGGGGGAGCGAGGGCGGCTACGGCGACCAGCAGATCAGCGCCCTGCTGGAGGAGCCGGACCGGGAGCCCACCGAGGGCGCGGACAAGGTGACCAGAAGGATCGAGGAGCTGCTGGGCCTGAATGCGGAGCAGTTCCGGAAGATCGTGATGCTGGCCCAGGGAGAGTTCCGGGAATTCCTGAAGGCGGACAGCGACAAGAAAAACGAGATCCTGGGCAAGCTCTTCGATAACAGTGAGTACCTGCGTTACCAGAACCTGCTGAGCGGGGCCAGAGACGAGCTTGGCAGACGCCGCAGCGAACGGCAGGAGGAGCTGCGCAACCTCATGGGGAATGTGTTCCTGCCGCCGGAGGAGATGGAGCCTGGAAAGGCGGAGAGCTTTTTGCCCGGACATCCCGCTTTGCTGGAAAACCTGCGGCTGCTGACGGAGCGGGAGCAGGGGAAGATGGACGACCTCGCCGCCCTGCAGGAGAGTCTGCGGCAGCGGATCAGCGAACTGGACAGGCAAAAAGGCGCGGCTTTGGAACTGAACGCCCGCTTTGCGGATCTGCAGCGGCTGGAACGGGAACGGGACAGCCTGGAGGGGCGCAGAGCGGAAATGGGCCTCCGACGGGAGCGCCTGGAACGGGCGGAGACGGCCTATCACAGGGTGCGTCCCTTCCTGGAGGCGCGGGACCGGGCGGACCGCGCCATGCGGCAGAGCGGGGAGGAGCTGCGGCTGCAGCGCCTGGAGACCGAACAGCGGGAAAAGGATCTGACCCTGGCCCGGGAGGAAGGACAGGCGGACGAGGAAAAGCAGGCAAGGCTGCGGGAGTTGGAGCTCCTGCTGCAGCGGACGGAGGATCAGCTCCGGCAGCTGCGGGAGCTGGAGGAGATGAGAAAGGAACTGGATCAGCTCCTGCAGGAGAAGCAACAGACCCAGACCCGGGAGGCGGAAGCTGCCCGGCGCTTTGCCGAGGCGGAGGCCAGACTGGAAAAGCTCCGGCAGCGGCTGGAGGAGCTGGACGGGACGGAGGCGCTGGTGCTGCAGCGAAAGGGAGCCTGGGAGCAGAGCAAGCAGCGGGAAGATGCGCTTTTGACCCTGCAGCGGGACTGCGACAGGCTCTGCGCGGAGACGCGGCAGCTGCGGCTGGAGGAGGAAAAGCTGGCCCGCACGACAGAGGACGCCCTGAACGCCGAGCAGGAGCACCACGGACTTTACCGGGCTTTTCTGGCGGGTCAGGCGGGGATCATGGCGTCCCAGCTTCGGCAGGAGATCGCGGAAAAGGGACAGGCTTGCTGCCCGGTCTGCGGCAGCCGCGTGTTCGTCGGGCAGGAAGGAGCCTTCGCTCCCGGCGGAGAGCATATTCCCGACCAGGAGCGGGTGGATCGGGCCAGAGAGCGTCTGGAACAGGCGGAGAAGACCAGAGCGGAGCAGGATAAACGCCGGGAAGCTCTGGCCGCCCGACTTCAGAGCGGGAAGGATGCGGCCCTTGCCGCGGCGCAGAAGCTGCTGCCGGACTGCGGCAGCTGGGAAGCGCTGCAGCAGGCGGGGTTGGAGGAACTGACCCGGGAGGAGAGCCGGCGGAAGGATGCGGCGGAAATGGCGCTCCGGGAGGCCGAGACGCTGGATCGGGAACGGCGGAGCCTGCGGCAGAGCGGACCGGCCTGGGAACAGGAGAGAAAGACTGCCGCGGAGCAGCGGGAGACCTTGCTCAATCGGCTGCAGGAGCTGCGCACGGGAGAAGAGAGTCGAAAGACCCTGGTGCAGGAGCGGGAAGCGAGCTTGCATTATCACAGCGAGAAAGAAGCCAGCGAAGCAAAGCAGCAGATGCTGCGGGAGCGGGAAGGGCTTCGGACGGAACTGGAGAGGAGCCGGAAGCGGCAGGAAGAGACCAAAACCCTGCGGGACACGGCTCTGGGCAGCCTGCAGGAGAAGAAAAGACTGGCCATGGAACGGGAGCAGGAAGCAGCTACAGCGGAAAAGGCGCTGTCAGCGGCTCTGGCCGGGAGCGGATTCGATGGGCCGGAGGCAGTCCGAAGGGCCCTTCCCCCGGCGGGAGATGCTGATCCGGCCGCCTGGCTTCGGGAGGAGCAGAAAAGCATCAGCGACTGGGAAGCCGCGCTTTTGCACAAGGGCGAGGAACTCCGGCAGCAGCGGGAGAGCCTGGCGGGAAAGGAACCGGCCGATCTTGTCCGGCTGCAGGAGCAATGGAACGAAGAGAACGAGGCCCTTTCCCGTTGCGGTGAGGAAAGAACAAAGCTGGAAACCCTGCTGCTGAACCACCGTCAGGTGCTGCAGCGGGCAGCAGATGCAAAGCAGGCTCTTGCCGGCAGTGACCGGAGCTGGAAACGGCTGGAGCGGCTGGGGAGCCTTGCTGCCGGTATGAACAGCGAGGGCGGCAAGCTGAGCTTTGACCGCTACGCCATGGGGGCGGTGTTCCGGGAGATCCTGGAGATGGCCAACCGCCGCATGGACACCATGAGCGGCGGACGCTATCAGCTGATCCACCGAAGCTCCGCCGACCGGCGCAACGCCAAGGCGGGGCTGGAGATCCAGGTACTGGACCTGAGCACGGGACAGCTCCGCGGTTCGGAGAGCCTTTCCGGCGGCGAGGGCTTCTTCACCTCCCTCTCCCTGGCCCTGGGTTTGGCAGACGTGGTGCAGAACCGGGCCGGCGGCAGAAGCCTGGACGCTCTCTTCATCGACGAGGGCTTCGGTTCCCTCAGCGGCGGGGTCCTGGACAAGGCCCTGGAGGTGCTTGGTCAGCTTTCGGAGGGCAAAAGGCTTGTGGGTATCATCTCCCACGTGGAGCAGCTGGAGGAGTGCATCCCGCAGAAGATCCGGGTGGAGAGCGGAGAGCAGGGAAGCCGCCTGCGCATCGAGGGCGCATGAAGCAATAGAATAGAAGTCGGCCCCATTGTTCCCTCCGCAGGATGGAACAATGGGGCTTTCTGTTTCGTCTTATTCCGGGGCAGCATGGGGCGGCTTTGCCGATTTACCCAAAAACATCGAAGTGAAACAGGTCAATTTTGCCAAAAAAAGGGGAAAAAACAGTTGCGAAAGAGGAGCGATTCCTTTATAATTTCGATTTAAGGGGAAAGTGAGCTTTGCACAAATACGCTTTCGCAGTGCAGCGAAGGAAAGTGCGCGTGCCCCATCTCGAGAATGAAGCCGGAGTTGTCCGGCTTGGTAAGGGAGGAACAGTATGAACAACAGTTGGAAGCGTTTCCTTTCTCTGCTGCTGGCCATGGTCATGGTCCTGTCTCTGGGCGTGACCGGTTTTGCTGAGGAGGGCGACACCAAAGAGACCCCCGCGGACATCGCGGAGGGCTCCATCGCCTCCGCGGAAGAGGAAGACGGAGCGGATCCTGCCGAGGATCCCGCCGAGGATGCCCTTCCCGGGGACGGGGAACTGGAAATGGAAGAGATCAGCCCGGACAAAGTCCACATCCGGAAGCTTGGTCTGGAAGAGGAAGAGGACCTGGGCGAGATCGTCCCCATGGATGAGGAAGATCTGAACACTGTGGTCCGTGCCTCCATTTTCCTGGACGAGCCCGCCACCTTGGCCGCCGGCTACAGCGCCAAGGGCGTGGGCACCAACAGCGCCGCCATCGGCTATCGCGACGCTCTGAAGGCCCGCCAGGCCGAGATGACCGCGCAGATCGAGAGCGTCATCGGCCACGAGCTGAACGTGCACTGGAATCTGACCCTGGCCGTCAACGCCATCTCCGCGGACCTGAGTCTGGGAGAAATGGTGAAGGTCCGGGAGATCCCCGGTGTGCGGAGTGTGGAGCGGGAGAACCGTTACCTTCCCATGGACGAGGGCAGCATCTCCGATCCCGAAACGGCCAATACCAGTGAGAACATGACAGGCGCCACCGCTGCCTGGGCCGCCGGCTACACCGGCGCCGGCAGCAAGATCGCCATCATCGATACCGGCATCGACACCAGCCATCAGTCCTTTGCGGAAGAGCCCTTCACCTGGTCGGTGGGACAGGCCGGCGCCAGCGGCGAGCTGATGACCAGAGCGCAGGTACAGGCCCTGGCCGGCCAGCTCAACAGCGGCACCGCGAACTACGTCAGTGCCAAGATCCCTTACGGCTATAACTACGTAGACGGCAACACCACCATCGACCACCTCAGCGACAGCCAGGGCAACCACGGCTCCCACGTGGCCGGCATTGCCGCGGCCAACCGCTACATCGGCAGCGCCCACCAGGACGCGGCTTCCACGGTGGGCGCGGTGGGCATGGCCCCCGACGCCCAGCTGTTCGTGATGAAGGTCTTCGGTGCCGGCGGCGGCGCTTATGATTCAGACTACATGGTCGCCATCGAGGACGCCATGGTCCTGGGCGCGGACGCCTGCAACCTGTCTCTGGGCTCGGGCGATCCGGGCTGGAGCTTTGACAACACCTATCAGGATTACCTGAACGGCTGGTCTGACGGCGAACACAACGGCGATATGGTGCTGACCATTTCTGCCGGCAATTCCTATGCCGCCACGGCTTTCACCGCCACCAGAGCGCCCTACATCGAGGACGTGTATACCCACACCGGCGGCAGCCCCGGCTCCTTCGTCAACAGCCTCTGCGTGGCCGCGGCCCAGAACACCCTGACCTCGGGCACTCCGATGCTCTTCAACGGCAGCCAGGACGTCTTCTACTACGAGTCTACAGGCGACGAAGAGAGCGGGACGACCTACACGAACCCGGAGCTCTCCACCATCGTGGGCTCCTACAACTACGTATACATCGACGCGGCTGGAACGCCGGAAGAGTTCAGCGCGGTGAATGGCGCTGTGAGTCTGTCCGGCAAGGTCGTGATCGTCAACCGCGGCGAGATCAACTTCTCCGAAAAGGGCAACAACGCCAAGAGCTACAATCCCAAGGCGGTCATTGTTGCCAACAACATGGATGGGACCATCCTGATGAATCTGGCGGATTACACCGGCACATTCCCCATGGTTTCCATCACGCTGAAGGACGCCAACCAGATCAAGGCCGGCGGCACTGCCCAGAGCGTGAACGGCATCAGCTATTACACCGGCAGCATGCAGGTCACCAACAACTACAAGGAAGTCGTGATCGACCGCTCTCAGGCCACCATCACCGACTTCAGCTCCTGGGGCGTTCCCGGTTCCCTGCTGATGAAGCCGGAGATCACCGCCCCCGGCGGTGACATCTATTCCGTCTTTGGCACTGCCAAGACCAGCGGCGGCAGCGAGGGCGGCTCCGAGGCCTACGTGAGCTACAGCGGCACCTCCATGGCGGCACCTCATATGGCCGGCCTGACCGCGGTGCTGGCCGAGCGCATCCGGGAAGAGAACCTGAAGGCGAAGAACCCGGGCCTTGGAAACTGCAGCATCCGCGCCATCACCCAGAGCCTGATGATGTCCACCGCCACGCCCATGGCGCCGGACGGGGAGTTCCTCTCCATCCTGCAGCAGGGCGCGGGCCTTGCGGATGTGAGCAAGGCGGCCAGTTCCAACTCCGTTATCCTGATGGATCCCGCCAACAGCGGTCTCACCGGCCTGACCGGCTCCGCTGCCGACGGCAAGGTGAAGGTGGAGCTGGGCGACGATCCCGCCCGCAAGGGAGATTACAGCTTCGGCTTTACGGTCTATAACCTCAGCGACGAGGACATTACCTTTGATGTGAACACCGAGATGTTCACCCAGGCCGTTGCGGGCGAGTTTATGTCCAGCGGCACGGCCATCCTGAGCGTCAGCGCCACCAAGTGGTGGGCGCCTCTGGACGGCAGCAGCGTCCCCAATGAGCATGACGTGAACAAGGACGGCAGGACCGACGAACTGGACGCCACCGCCATCCTGGACTATGTGAGCGGAGAGAAGGAAGCGGAAGAGCTGGACCTGGCGGTGGCCGATCTGGATCAGGACGAGCACATCTCCTCCCAGGACGCCTACCTGCTGCTGGGCTTTGCTGCCGAGCAGGGAAGCGATACCCAGGACGGTCTGGTTCCCGCCCACGGCAGCCGCTACTGCGCGGTACGCATCACCCTGCCCGCCGGAACGAAGGGCGATCTGGACGGCAGCTATCCCGGCGGTGCCTTCCTGGAGGGCTTCACCACCGTGAAGGCCGTGGGCACCACGAAGGATGGCGGCGTCTACACCGACGAGCACTCCATTCCCATCCTGGGCTTCTACGGCTCCTGGACCGACGCCAGCATGTTCGAGACCACCTCTTACATCGAGGGCCTTTACGGCAGCGAGCAGCTGCCTTACTCCGGCAACAGCGATACCAACTGCATGCGGCTGCAGATGAACGGCGCCACCGTGAAGTTCACCGGCAACCCCTATCAGGTGGAAGGCAGCCGCGTTACCGACTTCCCCAGCGAGCGCCTTGCCATCAATTCCAACACCAATATCCAGAGCATTGCCTATAACCTGATCCGCTCCGCCGGCACCACCGGCTTTGCCGTGAGCAGGCTGGAAGACGGCGAGGTCAGCGAAGTGCTGAGTTCCTCCGTGGTCGGCAATGAGGTCACAGGCCTCTGGTACTATGTGAACCAGGGCACCTGGCAGAATACCGGCACCAAGCTCTACACCATCAATAAGAATCCCGCAAGCTACGGCCTTGCCGAGGGCGATACCTTCCGGATCGGCTTCTACGCCATTCCCGAGTACAACGCCATGCTGGTGAACGACAGCTACAACACGGGCACCGCCGGCATGCTCAACCAGGCGGGCTTCAACAGCCTGCTGCTGAGCGGCGAGCTGGGCAAGGGCGCCTATGTGGGCTATGACTTCACGGTGGACAATACCGACCCGCAGATCCTCAGCGCCACCATGGACGGCACGACCATCACCGTGAGCGCCGCCGATAACCAGAACCTGGCCTATGTGGCCGTGCTGAGCCTGGACGGCGAGACCATCTATGCCGAGGACGTCCCCGCCATGCCCACCTGCGAGCTGAGCTTTGATGCCAGCGAAGCCATCGCCAACGCCCACGGGTATGTTGCGGTGTTTGCCGGTGACTACGCGGGCAACGAGAGCGCCATGGCCGTGAAGGTCAACGACAACACCTGGGAAGAGAAGACGGTCTATGTGCTGAGCGACACGCTGACTGCCGGTGAGGATTACCTGATCGTCAATACCAATACGACCGGTACCGGCTATGCGCTGGGCTACACCGCAGGGTCGTTCAGCAACACAGTCGCAACCAACAAGGTCAGCATCAAGAGCGGCACGAATGAAACCGGCAACAAGGCTTATATCGACAGCAAGGATGTTGCGGAAACCTCTGTTTGGAGCGCATCCGGCAGCACCTATCTTCGCAATGGGAGCAACTATCTGCGCCGGAGCGCCAATAACAGTACGACGCTGAATATCAGCGCAACGAATACTTACAACACGTGGCAGTACAGCAGCGGGCAGCTGAGATTCACCGATAAGGCGACCTACCTGCGTTATAACAACAACAGCTTCAGCCTTACCAATTCTGCCAGCAACATCTACCTGTTCCAGAAGACGGTGATCCGCACGGAAGTGGATCCTTACAGCATCTCCGGCGTCACTGTGACACCGGAAACGGCTTCGCTCTATAAGGGTGCAGCGATGGATCTCACCGCCAAGGTGTTCCCGCTGACCGCAAGTGACCGAAGCGTCAGCTGGAGCAGCTCCGATCCCAGCGTGGCCACGGTGGACGCCTCCGGCAAGGTCACCGGTGTCAACGGCTCGCCCTCCGGCATGAGCGCCGTGATCACCGCCACCGCCAACGGCGACAGCACCAAGAAGGCCGAATGCACCGTGACGGTATACAGCATTGAAAAGGACCTCAACGGCATCGTCTGGGATGAAGCGGGCGACGTGTACTTCTCCGGCTTCAACTCCGGCAATCTGCCCACCTGGAACAAGCTGCACAACAATCCCACGGGCGTTTATCTGATGAACGCCATGATGTTCAATTCCAGCACCCTGTACGCCAGTGTCTGCGATCCCAACGGTGACAGCCCGCTCTACACCGTGAACCGCAGCAGCTATGCCCTGACCGAGTACGGCATGAACTACGTGCCGCCCTTCGGCATGGCGAGAGGTATGACCGGCCTCAGCAGTGCGGGATACGATTTCTTCGCTTACGGCTTTGCCAAATACCTCATCCTGGGCATACTCGCTCCGCAGGAAGACGGCTATTATGATGAAAACGATAACTTCATCGGAAACGGCGAGTACTACACGGGTATGCCCGCCGGTCTGCTGGATCTGAGCGAAACCGCTGTGGGTGACGCCTATGTGGTTGCCGTGTGCGCAAAGACGGTGAGCTCCTCCGGTGCCACTTACTACTTCCTGGATGAGACCGGCAAGATCTGGCAGACTGTCCAGAGCTACAGCAGCACCAAGGGCATCACCTTTGGCACCCCGACCCTGGTCATGGATACCGGTATCGGCACGTCCTTCCAGTATCAGTCCCTCTACTATGACGGAACCTATCTTTTCTGGTCCCATTACGCAGACAACGAGACGGATCTGATCATTATGGAACCCAGCACCGGACGGATCTTCAACGCCGGCAACTTCGGCGAGGGCGTCTGGCCTGTGGGCGGCCTCTACGTCAACGGTTCCGCCGCACCCGCGGCCGCGGGCGACGAGCCCATGGACGAGGCCTTCCGGCCGGTGCGCGTAGCCACCCGGGAGCAGCTGATGACCCCGGACGTGATGGAACGGCTTGCCGAGGCCTTCGGCTTTGAGGTCGAGACCCCGCTGCCCGAGACGGAAGAGACGCCGGAGGAAGAGGGCAGCATCGAAGCGGGCGGCAGCATCGCCCCCGTGGAGCCCATCCTGGAGCCCGTTCCCGCTGAGGACGGCCAGGACAGTGCTTACACCGGAAGCCTCACGGCCTTCCGCGGCTACGTGGCTGCGGTTCCCACGGTGCGCGCCGCTGAGCCCCAGGGCACACAGCAGACCATTACCGTCGACATCGCCGAGAGCCAGGAAAGCCACAACGGTGTGATCGCCGTGGAATACGATCCTGCGCTTGTGAGCTTTGTCAGCTGGGCCGACGGCGGCAATTCCAGCAACCTCTCCGTCCACCCGGACGACAAGGGCGTGGTCACCATCGCCTATGCCAATAAGGACAAAAACGGAGACGACATTGACGCCGGCGCTGCCATCGTGACGCTGAACTTCAGCGTTGCCGATCCCGAGACGCTGCCCTGCAACGTGATCGCCAATACCACCACTGTGGAACGCAACGACCAGCTGGAACTCAACGAGTGGGCCGACGTGATCATCCCCGGCGCTGAGGGCCACGATTGGGGCGAGCCCAGCTGGACCTGGGCGGCGGATTACTCCGACGCGGAAGCCACCTTCGTCTGCAAAAACGACGCCAGCCACACCGAGACCGTGGTTGCCGAGGTGAGCAGCGAGACCGTGGATGGCGTGACTACCTACACGGCAACCGTGTTCTTCCAGGGTCGGGCCTACACGGACACCAGGACCAGTGCAGAGGTTCATCCTTCCAACATCGCCGGTACCAGCGTGAACTTCAAAGGAAAGCTGGAGATCAACGTCTACATGCAGCTGAGCGATGAGATCATGGCAGACCCTGACGCCTATGTGACCACGACCTTCAACGGCGAAACAACGAAACACAATGTCTCCGAGCTGCTGCAGAATATGGAGGGCGACTATGTGGTGGTAAGACATCAGAACATCTACGCAGCCATGATGCGCGACGAAATGACGCTGCAAATCTTCAACGGCGCAGGCGTGGCCCAGCCGCTGACCCTCAGACAGACCACTGATGTGACGGAGGGCTTCACCTATACCATCCTGGACTACCTGAAGAACCGCCAGACCAGCACTTCTGCGAAGCCGGAGATGAAAGAGCTGGCCCGTGCGGCGGAGCTCTACGGCATTGCCGCCCAGGTGTGTTTCAACTACAAGACCGAGCAGCTGACCGAGGAGGACATCGCCAAGATGGAGGCTGAGGCCGACACGATCACCATTCCCGACAGCTGCGACGAGAATCTGGCCGGCAGTTTGCCAGCCGGCATCCCGAATCGTGCCAAAACGGTGGTGTTTGAGTCCGACAACACGCTGCGGCAGATCTTCCAGGTGAGCGACGCCAGCGTTGGCAACTACACCTTCAAGGTGAACGGAACCGTGGTGACGCCGGTGCGGAGAGCAGCCAACCAGTGGTACATTGAGAAGACCGACATCGGCTCCGGCAATCTCTCCAAACTCTATACCTTCAGCGTGACGGACGGCACCACGACCTTCACGATCACTTCCAGCACTCTGGCCTATGCCTATCAGTGCCAGCAGAAGAGCACGGAAATGAAACAGGTCAGGCTATGCAAGATCCTGTATCTCTACAGCCAGGCAGCTGACGTGTACTTCGCCGACTGACGAAATATCAGACTGCGGAGATCGAGATCATCCGGTTTTGATACATAGGACATGGTTGCCGGCGGCGTCTGCGAGTTCGAGCTTGATATTCTCCGGGACTGAAGAAGCTTCGGACCGACGGAGCCCTAAAGCGACAAAAACAAGATAAGAAAGCAACGAAAGGAGCTCAGGCGGAAAACCGCCTGAGCTCCTCAGACTGTAGACAAACCTATGCGGCGAAGCTTGGACACGCATGGGGGGATTGTGAAGGGGGGAGGGTATGCCCCCCTTCACGTTCAATCCTTGCCAAAATGGGAACTTTTTCGGAAGTTTCCATTTTGGCTCCTCAAGCTGTCGACACTTTGTCGACAGCTTGAGGAGCTCAGGCGGGAAACCGCCTGAGCTCCTTTTGATAATAGGAAGAGAGTACGAAAAAGGACCATTTCCTCTGCAGTTTTTCTGCCTGTGCTGTATTGGACCGGGGACGCGCGGCCTGGGTTTATCGGCGCTGCAGTCAGATCTCCAGCGCGTATTGGAGTCTCTGCGCAAGATCCGCAAATTCCTCCGGACGAAGCTTTTCCACCGCCCGGTCGAAGCTGAGCAGTCCGTTGGTCTCATCCTCCACATCGGAAACCTGGGTGTAGATGGCGCCGCAGAGACCCCGGGACACCAGGGGGAGGACCTGGGCCTCGTAAAGAGCGCGGAGATCCCTCACAAAGCTATCCCGATCCGGGCATTTCCGGTAGCCGTAGGTCTTCTCCAGGTTGAAGCTGTGCTCCGGTATCTTGAAGCTGTAGCCGCCGAACTCTGAGAGAAGCTGGGGCTTTTTCTCCCTGCCCAGCTTCAGTCTGCGGAAATAGATGTGGAGGGAGTCCACGTCGCTGGCGGTCTGGTGGAACCAGCCGGAGGTGCTGTCGATGAAGCGGCTGGGATCCCGGGCGCGGAGCCGGTAATAGGCGGCGTCCGCGCTGAACTGGCCCCAGCCCTCATTGAAGATGGTCCAAAGGCAGATGCAGGGGTGATTGGAAAGCAGGTCCACGGTGCCGTCCATGGCGGCGTAAAAGATCTCCCGGGTCAGGGGGTCCCGGTTCCGCTTTTGATCGTTCACGCCCATCAGACCAAGGGTGGGAAGGCCGGTGTCCTGGAGGAAAACATAATCGCCGTTGTTGACCATATCCTGAAAGACGATCATGCCCAGACGGTCACAGTCGTAATAAAACTGCTCCGGCTCGATCTTGATGTGCTTGCGCAGGGTGTTGAAGCCCAGAAGCTTCATGGTGCTGATGTCCCGGGCATAGGCGGTGGGACTTGCTGGGGTGTAGAGCCCATCGCTCCAATAGCCCTGGTCCAGAAGTCCGTGGAAGAAGTAGGGCTTCCCGTTAAGACAGAGGCGGGGGATGCCGTTCACGGTCTCGGTGCTGAGGGTGCGCAGCGCAAAATAGGACTCCACCCGGTCATCCCCGGCGCTGAGGGTAAAGGGGTATAGATAGGGCCGTTCCGGGCACCAGAGGATGGGCTCTGTGACGGGCAGACGGACACAGCCCTTCTCCAGGGGATAGTCCCGCCCGAGGAAACGGACGCTTCCCTCGCTCACGCCCTCGGCGCGGATCTCCGCCCAGTCCGCCCCGGTACGGATCGAAAGACGGCGGACATAGGCCTCTGGCACGGGCTCCAGCCACACAGTCTGCCAGATGCCGGAGCAGGGGGTGTACCACATGCCGCCCCGGTCCAGCCGCTGCTTGCCCCAGGGAAAACGGTGGTCCAAATCGTTCACCACCAGCACCAGGAGCTCGTTCTTCCCCTCCCGCAGGACCCCGGTCACATCGGCGGTGAAGGGAAGGTAGCCGTTCTCGTGGCGGGCCACCTCCTGCCCGTTCACCAGGACCACCGCCCGGCGCATCACCGCGCCGAAATGCAGCAGGATCCGACGACCCCTCCAGGAGGGGGGGAGGGTGAAAACACGGCGGTAGCGCAGCTCGGTGCCAGGGCGGGGCGGCCGATCCACGCCGGAGAGCAGGCTTTCCGGGCAGAAGGGGACGCGGATGGGCTGCTCCCGGCCCTCAAAGACAAAGTCCCAGTATCCGTTGAGGCAGAGCCAGTCCTCCCGAACCAACTGGGGACGGGGGTAGCGCTGCCAGGGGACGCCGTTGAGTTCCCGGCCGGCCTTGGTATAGAGCTGCTGCATGGGGAAGCCTCCCTTGTCATTTTTCCTCAGTATAGCACAGGAAGCGTGCTTTGAACATGCCTGCTTTGGGCTTTTCCTGCGAAAGCTGGCTTTTTTCTTGCAAAAGCGGGAACGGGATGCTATCATGGTAGCGTATAAAAGGCAGACCGGAGCGCTCCTCGCAGGCTGCTCCGGGAGCCGGAATAAGGAGGCAAGAGCCATGGCGAACAGAGTCGGAGCGCTGATCCGGGAAGCCCGCACCGCTGCGGGACTGACCCAGGAACAGCTGGCAAAAAAAGTGGACGGCGTCACAGCATCGGACATCAGCAAGGCGGAGCGGGGAGAGAAGGAACTGACCCAGACCCAGCTCAAGCTGATCGCCAAGGCCACGGGGGTGACCCAGGCCTCCCTGCTGAACGCGGCCAAGTCCGGAACCGCCGCGAAGAAACCCTCGACCACCGCAAAGAAGCCTGCGGCCACCGCAAAGAAACCGGCGGCCAGCACGGCGAAAAAGCCCGCGGCCAAGAAGGAAGAGGAGATCAAACTGACGGCGGCGGAAAAGAAGCTGCTGGAGCTGTACCGGGCAGCGGACAAGAACACCAAAGACGCCGCGCTGAAGGTCCTGAAGGGCGAGAAGCAGGATCTGCTGTCTCTGCTGGGCGGCGGCGATCTGCTGGGCAGCGTGACGGATCTGCTGGGCCTGGGGAAGAAATAGTTTTGAGATTTGCGTTTTGAGAAGCAGCAAAGCCGGGGAGAGATCCCCGGCTTCGCTGCTTGTATGGATAGAATGGTTTGGATCAGAAGATGTCCTCCACCACCTTGGAGGGGGGAGCTTCCAGGATCTCGGGATGCAGGAACATGTACTGGAAGGCCTGGAAGTATTGGGCATAATAGTGGCCGTCCACAATGCCCTCGTCCACCACGGCCTTGACGTCCACATACTTGCGGTCCACCATGTTGCCGCTGCGGTCCAGCTCGTAGGCATGGCGCTTGGGACCGAAGGCGAGGAAGATCGGCAGGGTGCCGAAGTTGTAGATGTGGTGGTATACGGGGCCGAGACGGAGGGAGCCCAGGTCCGTGATGATCATGGAGCCGTGGAAGGGGCTCACGTCCAGAAGAGACTGGGGGATCCAGCCGAAGTAGTCCATCACCCGCAGCAGGCCGATGGCGGCGCGCAGCAGGAAGCGGGGGAAGTGGGAGACAGTCTCGGCAAAATCCTCGGTGCCGTTGGTGTCGTCGCTGGCCTTGATCTCCTCGATCTTCTCATTGAGCTTGCGGTACACATCAAAAATGGTGTCGGTGGGCTCAAAGACGACCTTGATGGTGGTCTCGGTGGCGTCGATGGAGAGCTCGCGCTTCACGGTCATGATGATCTCAATGTTGTCGCGGGCGTAGATCCGGCGGCCTACCACGAAGCGGTTGAGGCCGGGCAGCATGGAGATGGCCCGAATATGGCAGGCGATGAAGAAGTGCAGCATGCCGATGCCCTTGTAGCCCTCCACCCGAAGGGCGCGAAGGCGGCGGTCCACGGCGCTGATCTCCATGGCGTCCTCAAAGTGGACATAGCGGTCGTTGCGCTGGGGCATAATGAAGGGGATAAACTTGTTGAAGGCGGGCAGAGAGCGGAGAAGCCGACCTTCCTTCCGGTCGCCGAAGCGGCGTCTGTATGTGCTGGCCATGGAGAACCTCCCAAAAGTATTTAAAAAAATGCAAATAAAGTATAGCGCCGAATCCGACGGAATACAAGCGAAAAAACAGATTTTACCAGAGAAATCAGCGGCGCATCCGGCGGATGTCCGAACCGGTGAAGGGCAAGGGGAGAAATTCCCCGTCCAGACGGGAGCAGATCTGCGCGGAATAGCGGCGCAGCAGCTCGCCGGAGGGACAGTTGGTGGAGATGATCATGCGGCGGCCGTTCACCAGGCGGGTGTTCAGAAGCGTGTAAAGCGCGCTGATGGAATAGGGCGTCAGCATCTCGGTGCCCAGGTCGTCCAGGATCATGAGATCGCAGCTGAGCATCTGGCGGACCCGGCGGGCGGCATTTTCCGCCTCTTCCGGATCCCGGGAGAATTTCTGCCGTTCAAAGGCGTCCAGGGCGGCGGAGGCGCTGTCATAGCAGACGGAATAGCCCTTGTCGGCCACCACCCGGGCGATGCAGGCGGAGAGATAGGTCTTGCCCAGTCCGGTGTCTCCCTGCAAAAGCAGATTGGTGGAGACCTGGGGGAAGTTTTCGGCAAATTTTTTGCAGGCGCCCAGGACCCGCGTCATGTTCTGCCGGGGCGAAAGGCCGCTTGCATCGGGCTCTGCGCTGTAGAGATCGAGGTCGAAGCGCTCAAAGCTCTCGTCCCCGCTGCGCAGCAGCACGCCCAGCTCCTTTGTCAATTCCTGGTTATAGAGCTTGTGCAGGCACTCGCAGGGAGCGCCGTTATCGATGCCGGTGTCCCGGCATTTGGGACAGCTGCAGATCTCATCCAGAAAATCCACCGGCCAGCCCTGCTCCACCAGCAGTTCCGCCCGGCGGACCTGCAGGTCCAGGTTTTCTTTTTTCAGTTCCTCAATGCGCTGGACCAGATCCTGCCTGTGGGTCAGGGTCAGGCGGACAAGCTCCGCCATCTGGGCGCGCATGCGCATGTCGATCTGCTGGATCTCAGGGACCCGGGCGTAGGCGGCGCTGAGACGGCGCTGCTGCTCGGCCTGGTTGGCGGCACGGCGCCGCTCCAGCTGCTCCCTGGCACGGGCCAGGATCTTTCCATCATAGGGCATGGTACAAAACCTCAGATTTTATCAAGTAATTGGTCCCACTGCTCCGAAGTCAGGGGCTTCTGGACCCGGGACTCCTGGGCCGTGGGAGCGGAGCCGCGCCGGGCGGGATCCTTCTCCGTGATCTCGGCGGGGCTGTGCAGGCCTTTCTGGTGCCAGCTCTGCAGGATCTTGCTCAGATAGCTCCATTTGAGAGAGCCGGTGTTGGTGACGGTCCTGTCGGCGGCGATGGCAATGGCCTCTTCCCCGAAGCCCTGCTCCAGCCAGACGTTCACATCCTTCTCCTGGGTGGTGGAGAACCCGGACAGGTGCAGCGCATCCCGGATCCGGCCCAGGTCACTGTGCCGCTCCCGCCTGCTGCGGATGTAATCCTCTGCCTGCTCCAGGGTCAGGATCTCCCGATTGGCCCAGGCATAGGCCTCCTTCTCGAGGAAGCGGGCGTTGGGCCGGCGGCTTTCCCCGTATTTCCAGAGGCAGAGCTCCCCGCAGAAGTGCAGCAGCTCCAGAATGACCTCCGGCGGAAGGGCCAAATGGTCATAGATCCCGAAGAGCACCCGCAGATCGTTGCTGCTGAGCGCCCGGCCCATGACCTGGGCTGCCTCGGCATAGATGGCGGAGAGGGCGCTGTTGCCGGCAGAGCGGCGGGTGATCTCCCCGGCGGTATACTGGGGCAGTTCCTCCGGCGCGTCCGGCTCCGGCTTTTCCCGCGGGACAGGATCGGAGCCGTTGGGGAGAAGCTCCATCCGGCGGAGCTTTTCCTCAGCCGCGCGGATCTCCTGCAGGGTGCGGCAGAGCGCCTGGGCCGCCCGCTCCTCATCCAGAGCGCCGTGACGCTGACAGTAGAGCCAGAGAAGGGCCACATCCCCGTCATGGGCGGCGATGAGCTTGTCCAGCACGGAGGACGCTATGCAGTTTTCCGCTGTTCTCTCCGTCATGAACCGGACTCCTTCAGAAAAATTCACAGATAATTTTCGGTGGGGAAACATTATACCATCAAAATCATCTTGTCGCAAGGGGGAGAGATGTGATATAATAAACTGTATTATAGCGAAATTATGCCCACAGGGTTTTTGAGCAGGCGGAGGGACTATGCCCGCCTGAAGGAGACAGAGTTATGATCGAGCTTCTTGCGCCGGCGGGATCGCCGGAATCGGTGATCGCCGCCGTACAGAACGGAGCGGACGCCGTATATCTGGGAATGGGGAATTTCAACGCCCGCCGCGGCGCCAGGAATTTTACCGACGAGGAATTTGAAAAGGCCGTGCGCTACTGCCGGATCCGGGGCTGCAAGGTCTATGTGACGCTGAATACCTTGGTGAACGACCGGGAGATCGAGCCCGCGGTGCAGGCGGCAAAGCTGGCCTCCGACCTGGGGGCCGACGGCATCATCATCCAGGACCTGGGCCTGATCCGGGCCATCCGGGCGGTGCTGCCGGACATTCCCCTCCACGCCAGCACCCAAATGAGTTTACATAATCTTGCCGGCGTGGAAGCGGCGGCGGAGCTTGGCCTGACGAGAGCCGTGCTGGCCCGGGAACTGAGCCTGGAGCAGATCCGCTTCATCACCAAGCACGCCAGCATTGAGACGGAGGTCTTCTGCCACGGCGCGCTGTGCTTCTGCCACTCCGGCCAGTGTTACATGTCTGCCCTCATCGGACGGCGCAGCGGCAACCGGGGCATGTGTGCCCAGCCCTGCCGCATGGCCTATTCCCTCACCGGCAGCGTGGACGAGCATCCCCTGAGCCTGAAGGACAGCTGCCTGGCCGACCGGCTGCAGGAGATGGAGGAGGCGGGGGTGTCCTGCCTGAAGATCGAGGGACGCATGAAGCG
>JAEEGF011379787.1_pt1 | contig 19421 bp, 16 predicted proteins | sample 9134171 | NCBI WGS metagenome assembly JAEEGF01 (sample SAMN16246542, study PRJNA631951) | gut metagenome | biome: gut microbiome; feature: rumen; material: AP-attached | host: Bos | place: Iran: Karaj | collected 2018-10
GGTAAAGTATATGGCAGAGTATTTATCACCAGGCGTATACGTTGAAGAATATGATAACTCTCCACGGAGTATCGAAGGCGTAGGTACAAGTACAGCGGGCTTTATCGGACTGGCAGAGAAAGGACCTCTTGAGGGAGCACCCCTTCTCGTAACCAGCATGAGAAGCTTCAAACAGCAGTTTGGCGGCTTCCTCTCAGAGTTCGGCTATGGCGAGTACCGCTACCTGGCAAACAGCGTTGAGCAGTTCTTTGATAACGGCGGAACAAGATGCTACGTAATGCGTGTTGCTCCCAGAGATGCAAAGCCTGCTTCAGCTAAAAAAGGAATCCTTAATGTAACAGCATCAAGTCCCGGAGCATGGGGCAACAAGATCCAGGTTATGCTTTCAACAAACAAGAAGCGCAAACTTCAGCTTGTTGACAAGACTGACGCAGGATTCGTTGCAAAGTCAACAGAAGGCTTCAGAGAGGGCGACCTTGTAGAGTTCGAAGGAACATATACAAAGATCAAGACCATCTTTGACAAAGAAATCACCTTTGAAGATGATATTCCCGATTCAGCAGTTGATGCTGACATCATCCCCAAGTCCCTGCTTTATCTTGTGACAATTGACATGTCGGTTCGCTTTGGCGACGACGTTGAGAACTATCCTGAGCTCTCAGTCAACACACAGTCACCCAGATACATCGGATCAAGACTTGCAAGCAGCGATATCATCAAGGTTGATGTAGCTCAGCAGAAGACTCCCGGAAATCCTGTAGCAGACATCCTCGGCGATGACGTTACAGACGGCGTGTTCTTCCTCGATGGTGGTACAGACGGCTCCGTATCAAAGGTAGACGCTTCCACATACATCGGTGAGGACAACGGCCCCGGCAAGAGAACAGGTCTTCAGGCCTTCATGGAGAACAACACAGTCAGCATGCTGGCTATGCCCGGAATCACAATTCCTGAGGCAGTAGTTGCTCTGGTTGGTCACTGCGAGAAGCTCAGAAGCCGCTTTGCAGTACTTGATATGCCCAAGGAGATGTACAAGACAGCAGACCTTATCGGATACAGACAGATGGTTGATTCAACCTACTGCGCAATGTATCATCCCTGGATCCAGGTATTTGACAGATCCTCCAATAAGGCTGACTTTGTTCCTCCTTCAGGAGCAGTGATGGGCGTTTACTCCAGAACAGATATCGACCGCGGTGTTCACAAGGCACCTGCAAACGAAGTTGTATTCTGTACCGGTCTTTCTGTTAACTATACCAAGGACGAGCAGGATATCCTCAATCCTGAGGGAATCAACCTCATCAGGTCACTTCCCGGACAGGGTATCCGCATCTGGGGCGCTAGAACAGCTTCCAGCAACAGTGCATTTAAGTATGTCAATGTCAGAAGACTCTTCATCTTCGTTGAGGAGAGCATCAAGGCCAACACCAACTGGGTTGTATTTGAGCCCAATGATCCTACCCTCTGGCAGAGAGTTAACCTCACAATCTCCAACTTCCTTGACGGACTGTGGAGAAACGGAATGCTCGCCGGCGATTCAGCTGCTGAGAGCTATTTCGTAGAGATCGGACCTTCTACCATGACAAGAGACGACATTATGAATGGCAGACTTATCTGCAACATCGGTATTGCACCATCCCGTCCTGCAGAGTTCGTAATCTTCAGAGTAACACAGCATACCTCTGAGGCAGGCGGCGAAGGCGGAGAAGAATAATAAACAGAAAGGAGTCATAGAGTATGGCTACTGGAGCATATGATAATGGTAAAGGCTCAGCCTATCCGTTAACAAAAATGAATTTCCTCGTAACCGTGGATTCCATTGCAGGCACTGCAGCGTTTTCAGAGGTTACGGGCATAGAGGCAACTGTTGATGTTATTGAGTTCCGTCAGGGTAATTCCGGATCTCTTGCACCGGTTAAGATCCCGGGACTCGTAAAGCACGGCAATGTTACCCTGAAGATGGGCTACATCGTATCCAGCCCCTTCAAGACATGGATCATGGAGTGTGTCAGCGAGATGCGTGGTCAGATTCCTCGTCAGAATGTTACTATCGAGCTCATCGATATCAATTCCGGCGCACCCACAGCTCTTGTTACTTCCTCACAGGGAGCAAGACAGTGGACACTGACAAATGCATGGGTTACAAAGTACACAGCACCTGACATGGATGCAAAGAACAGCGATGTTGCTATTGAGACAGTTGAGATAGCATACGAAGAGCTTGTAATTCCTAACTGATGCATCACTTTATCTGATGTTTGCTTTAAAGCCGCAGGAGCATTCTGCTCCTGCGGCTCGTAAAGCAAATATTGACATTTTTAGGAGGAATGTATGGAGACCATTTACGATTTTACACTTCCAAAGGGGTATATGGACGGAGCCGGACAGCTTCACAGAAGAGGGAAAATGAGACTGGCCACGGCAGGGGATGAGATCTCCGCCACCAGGGACCCGCGAGTTTTGGCTAATCCCTCATATCTTACAATAGTGATCCTCAGCAAGGTAGTGACAGAGCTTGAAGGTATGGACGCCGTTACGGCCACCACAATAGAGCAGCTCTTTACTGCCGATTTGGCGTTTTTACAGGATATGTATCAGAGGATCAACGATGTTGAACCGCCAACAATGCAATGCGTGTGTCCCGACTGCGGAAGAACCTTCGAGGTGCCTCTAAATTTTACACGGGAGGGCTAAGGCTGTATCCAAAGGATGATCTCTACAGGGAGATGTCTTTTATCTCCTATTACTTCCACTGGGGACAGGACGAGGTTATGGCCCTTGAGCACGCCGAGAGGCGAAGGTGGTGCAGCGAGATATCCAGTATCAACAAGAGCCTTAATCCCTCTAAGAAGAGCAAGGAAAAGAGCATTCTGGACATGAAACCAACGAGGTGAGTTAAATGCCAAGAACCTACATTGTCGAAGAAGATGCCGGTACATATAATTTAAAGGGAAACTGGAAGGACTACGTCGGAAAAGCCGGAATCGGCGAAGCGTATGTCCTTGGTAATACAGACTTCGACGCAATTTACAATCCCATAACTGCATTTAATTTCGTTCTTGAGGTAGAGGGTATTTACTTTCTGCCTATTAAGTCTGTAAGGGCCTTTACCAAGGAGAACGAATTTGAATATATCAGAGAGGGCGGAGTAAATGACTACGTTCATTTAAAGAGAAAACCCATCAGCAAGCCTTTTACATTCCAGATCGAGAGATATGTCGGAACAGAGAGATTCCTTGATCCTCTCGCTAACGGAACAGAGCTGATACTTCCGCTTATCCTCTATGTATACAGACATAAGGCGCGACAGGGCCTTACCGCCTCTGCTCCCACCTGGCCTTCAAGAGTATATACCTTTACGGGATGCACCGTAATGAGCAAGGAATACGGCGAACTGAACGCTGAAAAGGCAGGTCTCGTAACAGAGACCACCACCATTTCCTACAGGGAGCTGGTGGTTCTGACCAATCCTTTCGAGGCACTAAACGAGGCACCTGAGTGGAATCCCGGCGAGAATACGAATAACCTCGGCACGGGATATAAAACCAAGTATGCTGCATTCCAGCCCAATGATGACACCAGCAAGGCAACATATGTTTATCAGTGGGTAACAGAGGACGGAGTAACAAGGCAGAAAGTAAATCCCAAAAGCGGCTATAAGCCTTATAAGCCTGCCTGGGACGGAACAGAAAAAGGACAGACCTGGGCCCAAAAGAGTAAGCCCGATCAGGCAGATAACACCTACACTGTTGAAACAGAAAACGGTGTACGCACTGTCACCAGAAAAGATCAGTCCGTTTACAACAGACCTCAATATAACTACAAAGACGACTATGGCAAGAACAAATATGCAAGGCAGTCCGATATTGACGCCAATGCAGGTGAGAAAGTATATCAAGCAAGCGATGTTCCCGGAAGCCCAAGGAGCGTAAAGAGAATTGACCACGCCTCTGTGAACAAGGCGGCCTGGGACGGAGCAAAGGGAACCAAAGTTGCCTGGGCTGCACAGAGTAAGCCGGATCAGGCAGATAACACCTATAAGGTTACCACCAAGGACGGCGTTCAGACTGTCACCAGAAAGGACAACTCCCAGTATAACGCAGGAGCTTACGACTACAAGAAAGACCAGACCAAGCTTAAGAGAGCCCAGGAGGCTGCCGTAGATAAGAATGCAGGAGTGGCCATCTACAAGAAGAAGGGCGATCATATTGTAAGAAATGATGGAGCCGATATGCAGAAGGAACCATACTCCTATGCTAAGGACCAGCAGAATGTAAAGTGGGCCGCAGAGTCGCCAAAGGACCATGAGACTCCGGATGTAAAGGATCCATGGGTATATGACGAGGATAACACAGAAGTAGCGTGGGCTGCAGAGTCACCAATAGATCACGAGACGCCGGAAGTAAAAGAACCCTGGCAGATCAGTGAGACAAATACCACTGTAAGCTGGGCGCAGGAATCCAAGAAGGACAAGGAAAAACCCGAGGTCAAGGATCCTTACGTATTCGGCGAGAAGAATACCGCCAACAAGTGGGCCACGACTTCCGCGAAGGACAGTGAAAAGCCTAAGGTAAAAGATCCTTACCAGTACGGTGAGAAGAATACCACCAACAAGTGGGCAAAGACCTCCGAGAAGGATTCTGAAAAGCCCGAAGTAAAAGAACCATATTCCATAAAGGACGGCGCAACCGCCAAGTATGCGCAGACTTCTCCCGTTGACCAGCCGCTGCAGACCCCTGTGACATGGCCGCCCACGAGAAGAGCTCTCATGGCAGAAAACCTGAAGAAATGAGGAATCTAAATGCTGACGATTTCAGCACCTTTGGAAATTAAGGCAAAAAGCACATATATCAGGGATCCGGAGCTGTTTTACCACAGGATCATCGGCAACTACTCCCTTATGGAGACCGCCATCGGCGAAGAGGACCTTCTTCACATAACCGCCACCCCGCCTGAGATCTACGTCCAGGAGGGAGAGGGCATGACCAGCATTCTCTCCCACAGCGAGAGGAACGAGACCAACATCAACAAGGTGGACATCCTTAACAACGTCCTCAACAGGATCGTGGTCTCAGCGGACATGGATCTTACTTACCAGGACAGGGTTTTCATCACGGACGCCCTCTACAAGCTGGGCATCAGGGATGAAAAGAGATTCATGAAGGCCTTCTACCAGATGGCAGAGGAGACGAAGAACACCAACACTCTGATAAACCTCTACCTCGCCAGGGGCGGGGAATTAAGAGAGCTGATGGAGTCCATAGAGGTCAGGGAAAAAGAGCTGACGAAGTCCGAGAGTGAAGTGACCGAGAAGGAGAGAGAAAACTACCTCTACAGCACTGTGATGGACAGACTTCAGACAGGAGCGGTCTATCAGATAGTTTCCAACTTCAACAGGACAACTCTTGAGAATGAGATAGACTCAAGGGAATACTCAGTGGCAAACCAGAGCTACACAGCTCAGCACATTCTGCTCTCAGTCCTCAGAGAAAGGGCAGGATTATCAAGTGACAATCTGATCTACCTTGGAGGAAACACCTACGAGGAGACTATAGAGAATCAGGAGAATCTCACAAGTACGGTAAAGAATGAGCTGACAGCCGCAGTCCTCATGGACATGGTAAAAAACATCTACCACACGGGATTTGACAGATTCTACACCAACAACGACACCTTTTACAGGTTTGAGGATACCTTTTTCAAATCCTCCGACCAGACGTTCCTGCGCCTGATAGGAGGACCTCAGGAGATGTTTTTCACAGAGGAGAACAACGCTGAGAATTTCTTTTCCGAAAACAACGCCCTGACCTCCAGCGAGATACAGCTCCTTGAGATGAAGCAGGACGGCGAGATGACCGAGGAGGAGATCACAAAGCTCACAGAGACGGTAAACGCCATCAACATCCAGAACGAGAAGAGGCGCAGGGAATATGTAAAGACCTTAGAGAGGATAAACGAGACCGTCCGGCAGCCCGAAAAGGTCAGCAGGATGGACAGGACAAGGAAAGACGCCGTTTTGGCTCTCACCAATCCTCAAAAGCTCATGGAGGAGCTGGGCGAGAGGGGCGAGAAAAAGGAAAAGCCCCAGAGCGAGATTCTTACTGAGCTGAAGGGCATAATTCCCGATGAGTCCCTCAGGATCTACCAGCTGCTTGAGCAGTACTATCAGGGCAACACAGATGTCGTAAACAACATAATGAGAAGGGCCGATGTGGGTGAACTCATCTACGACACTGACGCTGACAGACTGGTGGACAGACTGGAGGAGGACAGCGAAAAGAAGGCCCAGAGGCGCAGCGAGATAATGACGCAGCTAAGGGAGGTGCTCCCTCAGCAGTCCCAGGAGGTACATCAGCTCCTTCAGCAGTACTTTGAGGGAGATACTTCAGTCACCCATAATCTGGTGAGAAGAACTGACCTGACAGAACTGGTTCACGACATTGAGATCACTGAGGCAGAGGCTCAGGCGCAGGCGTCAGCCTCCGGCCAAAGGAGCAGGGAAGCCGAGGAGTTCCTTCAGAAGGTCAGGGAAGCAAGAAGCGAAGAAAGAGCGCAGGCGGCGTCAGGCGCGGCTAAGAAAGGACCTGTTGAAACAGTTCACCGCACAACAGAGACACTGACCGCAGAGGAACTGAACGAACAGCTAAGCCTCATGGAGAATAACATCCAGAGACAGATAAAGAAGGATATTGACACCCAGGTGGTCACGGAAAACCACGTGACGCACCAGACTGAAATAAGAAGCAGCGACACAAATGTGAAGCATCTGACAGCAAGGGATGTGGAACAGCTGGTGGAGAACGGCGTCAAGACCAGAATGGACACCATCAGCAATCAGGTTCTCACAAAGCTTGAGAGGCAGATGAGAAACGAAAAAATGAGAAGAGGCTACTAAAGCCTGAGAGAAGAAAGGAGGATATAATATGGGAGCTGTTTTTGATAACATAGCCTCCAGTGCAAAGGGAATGCTGACAGACGGCGCCGGAGAAAAGGCCATCCTGTACATATATCTTGCCAACCTTCCTGAGATTAAAAAGCTCAAGACAAAAGAACAAAACGAATACTATCTTCAGATAGAGGCAGGGAGATTGAACGACCTTCAGAGGGAGATGCTTAAATCCACCAAGAGCAGGATCACAGCCTCCAGCATATGGGAAGACACCAAAAGTGCAGTGAAATTCGGCAACAAAAGCGCTGACAATATTGCAGAGATCCATAAATCCACCAAAGCAGGAGATTTTCTCAAGTTCAAGGTTCAGTACAATCCGGCAACCATAAGACTGTCTTCCGTAAACGGTAAGATCCAGTCTAGGAGAGGTGAAGAGGGTATCGATAAGGTAAGTGTGTATAACTTCTCCGGAAAGAGTAAGCTCTCTTTTGACCTGATCTTTGATGACTGCGACAACCTCAATGCCTTCGGTCTCAATGATGTGGCAAATATCAATATAACCAGCGGCCTTAACAAGGCCTATGATGCCTATAAGCACGGAGGAAATACATACAGCGTCAGAAAACGCATGGACGCCATAATGTCACTTCTGTCATCGGCAGCAACCCAGCAGGTCATATTCTTCTGGGCAAAAATGTGTTTCAGGGGAACCTTAACAGACGTAGGCAACAAGTTTACAATGTTCAATCCTCAGGGAAATCCCATAAGAGGAGAGATGCATATAGAACTGACTCAGGATAAGGCAGCAAAGCATTTGAATTATGACGACAACTACTGGGATGAGGCCTTCAATAAGTGCTTTAAGCCCAAAGACGGACTGGCAGGCGCTGCCGGCGGAATATCTACCGCCAACGCTTTTCTCAACAACAACTTTATTAACCTTAACTTGTGATAAGGGGAGATATTTAGATGCCATTTAACGAACTTTCATCGAAGAGCAGTTCTGTCGGCCGCGGCGTTAAATCAGCGCTGGGCTTTTCGCAGAAGGCCATCATTGAAATAGGTGATATGTCGAGCCTGGAAGTAAAAAAGAAGGGCCAGCAGAAACCTACCGCCGGGTCGGGATCAGGGCCCCTTGGAACAGGTGGAAAGCTGGACACGGGCTCTTTTAGCATGACTGCGGTCAACAGCTATGTATCTGCTCTCAATCCTAATGCCGGAAAAGAGGATTTCGAGCTGTACGGTCATTTGAAAAGGTACAGATTTGAATGCCAGTTCAATCCGGATGAAATTTATATCAACGGCTACGGCGGTGAGGAGCTGCCTGTGCAGAAATACCGTTCTGCAGATGATAAAAAGAATGGTCAAAATCCCAATGATCCGAAGGCGGATAAGAAAAAAGAAGATGACGGCAAAATGCATCCCGGTTCACAGATGGCCGCGCCCAATACCCGTATCGATATGAGCTTTAAACTGGTCTTTGACAAGTCCAATCCCCAGGATGCCTTTTATTCAGACAAGTTTACTCTCTCCCAGACCAACATCGGAAAGGGAGTTGCAAGGGGAATAATGAAGGCAGCAGGCAGTAAGTCAACCTCGGTACAGCCCGAAGTTGAGGCCCTGACCTCCGTTGTAAGAAGCGGGACCAAGAGACTTGTAAGGTTTGTCTGGGGAGACATGGTATATGAGGGAGTTCTGAATAATGTAAACGCCGAGTATGTGATGTTTAACCCCAACGGTGAGCCTGTCAGGGCCTATGTATCCATGAGCATGGTACTCTATGACGAAGAAGTTGCAGGTGCCAACACGGATATCTGGCAGAGAGAGTACATGAAGGACTTCTATTCCCTCTACGACGACGGACCGGGATTCGACGACATAATTATTTAAAAAGGAACCGACTGTTATGGCTGCTATCGATCTTGAAGATCTTTACAAAAAATATGAGGGTTACTACTATCCCAGAGCCAAGGTGGAGATGGGGGGCCAGGATATCGAGGATTTCAAGAAATACAAGATAATCCCGGTGGATTTTGATGTTCAGCTCACCAGTGACCTGAAAGCCAGCATCGCCTCCTTCTCGCTGATAAACACCTATGATATGTATGGCGGCGGCTTTCTGACCAAGGAACTTAAAAAGTATATAGCCCTCGGGACCGATGTGACCATATACCTTGGGCACTCTGCGGAGGTGACTGAAGTATTTAAGGGCTATATCGCAGGAGTGGATTTCCTTTACAACAAAGAGGAGCCTTCAGCCTCGGCCATAAGGATAACGGCCCTTGATATAAAGGGCGTAATGATGGCCAACACTTACTCCAAGAGGCTCAAGGCCAACTACTACTCCGATGCGGTAAAAGAGATACTGGATCAGAACACCTACCAGAATCTGAAAAACAATGGCGTGGTGACCAGCATCACCGTCTCGGACACCCCGGATAAACCGGTGGGGGGTGCCACGGGACAGACCCCAGACATAAGGATAGAGATGGTGGGGGAGAGCGACTACGAATTCGTGGTAAAGGCAGCAAAGAAATTCAACTACGAGTTCTTTTCCCTGGGCGGAAACGTGGTCTTCAGAAAGGCTAAGCTCAACACCCAGGTGCTGGCGGAGATCTATCCCCATGTATCCATAATGAACTATGACATAGGCTATGACATCACCGGAATTGTGGGAGATGTCAGGGTAAGGACCCTGGACGTGGGAAAGGGCAGCAAGATAGAGGTGAAGAAGAAGAACACAGGAAAGTTCTCCATCGGCTCCAAGGCCAAGCCTCTTATATCCGGCCAGTCCTATGTGTACATTGATTCAGCCATTGATACCCAGGCGGAAGCAGAGCGCAGGGCGGAGTATATTTTGGAGGATATGTCCTACAGGTTCGGACATATCAGGATGACTTTGAGAGGAATGCCCGAATTTGTTCCCGGCAGGTTCGTATCCCTTAAAGGATTCGGACAGGCTGCCTCCAATACTTTCTATATCACGGATGTGATCCATGAGTACTACGCCGGAGGCAACTATATGACCATCATTGAGGGCAAGGCGGCAACGCTCTGATGAACGGAGGAGAAAATGCCATTTTTTGATATCGTTGACGATGTAGCCAGGCATCAGCTGGAAAAGACCGACATGGGCGACAACAGGATAAGCGGAGTCATGGTGTGCCAGGTGGTGAAGAACTACGACAAGGATAAGCAGGGCTTCGTCCAGGTAAACATAAACACCAGGGACTACGAGGAGAACAGGCTGGTATGGGCCAGGATGGCTCTTCCCTACGGAGGCAACAAGTGGGGTGAGTACTTCTACCCTGAGGTGGGAGATCAGGTCCTTGTGGTATTTGAGCAGGGAAACATTGAGAGGGCCTTTATCATCGGCTCTGTTCCCAAGGCAAACTCCAGCTTCATGTCCAAGGCCTTTGATGAAAAGAACCAGAAGAAGCGGATAGTCACAAGAAACGGCAACACCATTGACATCCTGGACAAAGAGGAGGGAGAGGGAGACAACGACAAGATCACTATCACCACCTCAAAGTCACTTCACAAGTTCGAACTGGACAATGAAAAGAAAAAGATACTTATTTCCGACAAAGACGGTGAGAACAAGATCGAGATGAAGACCGAGAACGGTCAGATGGAGATCTTCGCAAAGCAGAAGCTCACCATAAAGGTCGGCGACAATATAAAGGTTATAATGAACGGCAGCAACGGTACGGTGCAGATCGAATCCACAAAGGTAAAGGTGGACGCCAGCAATTCCGTGGAGCTTAAGTCCAACAACAGAGTGAGCCTCGAGGGTGGAAATGTATCCGTTTCAGGCAACTCGATGCTTAAGCTAAAGAGCGGAGGCCCCGTATCCGTTGAGGGAACTCCCATTAAACTGGGTTGATAAGGAGAGCGGTAAATGGATCAGACGTTTTTAGGCACAGGGGTGGCCTTTCCGCCACAGATAGATCCCGCCACGGGAAGATTCAAGATGGCAAACGGGCCCCAGAGTGTAAAGGAATCAATATATCTCATACTGATGACACAGGTGACTGAGAGACTCACAAGGCCTACTTTCGGTACAGAGACCGCATCCTACGTATTCATGGATGTGTCTCTTACGGAACTCACCATCATGAGGAGAGATCTGACCAACAGCATTCTCTCCCAGGAGCCCAGAGTTTCCAGTGTGGATATCTCCACCAACATGGAAGCCCAGCAGGGCTACATAATGATTAGCATTGACTATACGCTTGCAGCCACCAATCAGCGAGACAATCTGGTATTCCCGTTCTATCTGAACGCGGAGCCGGAGCCGGTGGATGAAGAAGAGTACTATGAACCTCAAATCATGGATATGGAAGAAGACTACTGATGAGTAATGCTTTTAAACCCCAGAGCGCCGGGGACATCGAAAACAGAATTGAAGAGCTGAGAAAGAGTTATGCACCGGAGTGGAGGTTCGACAGGAACAACCCTGACGCCGGCACTGTCATAGCCCAGATTTTCGCCAGGCAGACCGAAGAGAACAACAGGCTCATGAGTCAGATGCCGGAGCGCTATCACATGGAGTTTGTCAACATGCTTGACGCCACTCTGCGCCCCGCCCAGCCTGCAGCCAGCATGGTCATCTTCAACTACGAGGGCGGCACCATGATAGGCAGCCAGGTTCCCAAGGGAACAAGGCTCTCTGCCGAATCTGACAGCACGGAGTCGGGCTTTGTCATCTACGAGACGGACAGAAACATCTACGTCACGGATTCGAGGATACAGGCGGTATTTCTGACAGACGGCGAGGACGGAACTCTGGCCCCCGTCTACGGAAACTTTACCGTTCCGGACATAATCTCAGGTGAAATCAACATAAATTTCGACGAGGAGGAACCGGAGACATTAGAGGAAACTCCGGAAACTACCGGCGAAGAGGAGGAGCGGGCCAATTTTGTGCCGCCCTTCACGCTCTTTGGAGAAAAGGACACCATAGGAAAGAGTGTCCTCATCATGTATGAAGAGAAGCTGTTTGACGGAGTTGACGAACCTGTCTACATAAGGCTTGAGGATGCTCAGGACGTCATCAAAAGAGTAAAGTCAGGAGAACTGGTCTTTAAATACTTTTCCAAGAAAGGTTTTTTGGAATTTGACTCCGTAAATCTTTCCGAAGACGGCAAGACGTTCGTATTAAAGAAATGTGAGGAACCTCTAAAGACCAAGATAGGGGAAAAGAACTATGCCGTTGTCACTCTTGAAGAGACCGGCGTGATGACCGACTCACTGGACTGCACGGGGATCACCCTCTCGGCCGGTGGCTCCTCCAGAACTCCCGAATATGTGGGAGACGGAACACTGGAGCTGGAGATAAGGAAATTCAATCCCTTCTCAGACGAGCTGGCAGTGTTCAATGAGTGCTACGTAGGTCATAACGGGTGCTTCTCAAAGAGCGGAGCCCGCATAACCCTGGACTTTAAGGTTACCTACCACGAGAACCAGCTCAGGATCAGCCCCGAGGAAGAGGAGGCTGAGCTTGCCATCATAAAGAGAAAACCCAAAAAGACTCCCTACGACAATCCCGCTCAGTCCAAAGTTGACGAGATCACGCTGGAGTACTTCAACGGCATCGGCTGGAAAAAGATAAAGTGCGACACCGAGTATGCAGGACTCTTTGAAGCCTGCGAAGAGGGTGACTACAAACTCTCCTTTATATGTCCCGAGGACTGGCTTGAGTCAGAGAGCGGACCCTACAGCGGAAAGTGCCTCAGGATGAGGGTGGTAAAGAGTGCGAACTGTTATATGCGCCCTGCGATCCACACCTACCCCACAATAGAGAACCTGAAGATCTCCTACAGCTACGAGGGAAAGTTCACAAATCCCGCAAAGCTTGAGAGAATAGCAGGAACGAGGAAGGAAGACATAACCTCCTGCCTCAACAGCGGAAAGCCCTTCAACATCCTCTCGGGTATAGATTACCACGAGGATGCGCTGTATATAGGACTGGACAGGAAACTTACAGAAGGCCCTGTCAGCGTGTATTTCCAGCTCTCCGACAACAACAACCAGAACGGTGTGAAGGTAAAGCTTGAATACACGGGCGCGGCAGGATTTACAGAGATGAGATTTACGGATCTTACCGAGGACTTCACAAGATCCGGGACCATAATGTTCATGCCCCCTGCGGACATGACAGATGTCACTATTGAGGGCCAGAAGCTCTTTTGGCTTAGGCTTACCAGGGCCAGGGCAAAGGACGCCGCGAAGGACGCCTTCCTTCCAAGGATCGTCCGCCTGTGCATGAATGCGGTGATGGTGACCAATGTCCAGACCAGCGATGAGAGGGACTACTACATCGAGGATGTGGTGCCAAACAACAGTATCCTCCTTGGCGAAGACAACATCCTGGATGCAGAGGTGTGGGTCAATGAGGTGGGCTATACCAGGAAGGAAGAAATGGATGCCCTCCTTGAGAAACACCCGGAGAAGGTAAGGGCTGAGTACGACTTCCTCGGCAGGATCACAGCTTTTTATGTGCTCTGGCAGGAAGTTGACAACTTTGAAGGGGCCCCCGACAGAAGGTGCTACAGGATAGACCGCATGACGGGAAGGATCCACTTCTCAGACGGCTACAAGTGCGACATGCCCAGAGTTACAGAGGATGTGGCCTTTAAGGCAAGGGTGAGATCCACCGACGGAGAGAACGGAAACCTCTCAGAGGGCGAGATTTCAGGCTTTATCGGAGCTGCTCCCTACATAGATTCAGTGTTTAACCCCATAAGGGCCCACGGCGGTTCCAATCTTGAGACTCTGGATCATGCGCTGAACAGGTGCGCAGGAATCATGCATTCCAGGTACAGACTGGTCTCAGAGACGGATTACACCAGGTTCTGCAGGGAGTTTTCAGACAGCATAGACAGAACAAATATAGTTATAGGACAGACCATCGATGGGGAGAACAATCCATCGGACATCTCGATAGTTCTTCTGATGAAGGACTACGCTGACGGAGCTTTCTCATTCCACAGGATAGCTGCAGCACTCCAAAGGGAGATGCTAAAAAAGTGTGAAATCACTATATCCCAGGAGAATCTCCACATCGTTGAACCCATATTTGTAGATATATCCGTCTGCGTGTGGGCCATGGTCATGGATATGGATGACGCCTTCGAGGTTCAGAACGAAGTAAAGAGCGTCCTTTCCGAGTATCTTGATCCCGTTGGAACAGGCATCGGAGAGGGATGGGATATCGGAACCCTTCCAAAGCAGACCCAGGTACTTATGAAGCTGGGCGTTATGAGGAGCAAGGCCATTATCCAGAGAATAACCATGATAGGTCACTACGTAGATGCTCAGGGTGAACATGAGCTTGACACAAAGGATATAGAAATAACTCCGTTCATGGTTCCCAGAAACGGAGAACACAAAGTAATAATCACCAACAAGTAAGGACAGGAAACAGATGCTGAGTGTAGGCGATTTACAGGGCAGAACTTATGAAGAGAGAATAGAAGATGTGCTGAGGGAGCTTCCCATCAGGTCGTCGGAGTGGACCAACTACAATCCCTCCGACCCGGGAATAACCATCCTCGAGAACATGACAGCCTTTTCAGCCCTCCAGGGTGCGGAGATCGTAACCCTAAGTTACAGGGCAAGGATGGCGCTTCTCAAGATGGCAGGATTTGTTCCCCAGAGAGGGAAGTGCTCAAGGGTGCTTCTGTCATCGGATCACTTAAGTCAGAGCGTTAAGTTAAAGGCCGGCGACAGGTTCCATCTCGGAGACCTTACCTTTGAGACCAACAGGGATTCAATGGTAGGAGGACTAAGGCTCTCGGCTGTGTTTGCCCAGGAGGACGACTCCTTCAGGGATGTGAGCTACATCCTTGACAGGGAGATAAGCGTTCCCGCCAGAGTATTCGGTGATGCGCCAAAGAAGGGCAACAGCGTATACTTTGTATTTGATGGCGATCCTTCCGGACAAAAGGAGGCTATCTTCTACCTCAAGGCTGTTGAGTCCAAGGTAAGAAATTCCACCAACGACAGGACAGAGCACATTTTCGCGGACATCGAGTGGGAGTGCTTTACCGATACAGGGTTTACGACGATCAATGTCAGGGATTTCACCTCTGCCTTCGTAAACAGCGGAGAGATCAGGATGACTCTCCCCGAGGATAAGCTTGCAAGATGCAACGAGACTCCAATCGAGGGCTATTGCATCAGAGCTACCTTAAAGAGGGCAGAGTACGACATTGTGCCCAAGATCACAAATATTTACGGATTCTTGTTCGAGGTATGGCAGAAGGATACCAGAGCTTTCAGTCAGATCTACAACAGAAATGACAAGGTGACGATAAACTCACCGATCGGAAAAGATGTCTACTACCTGGTGTTCGGCAAGGAAAAGAAGGGCTCTTCCTACAGGAGATACGAGCTGTCAACTTCCACAGACCAGAATGGCCGTTTTTGTCTGTACAAAAACAATCCGGATGGCAGCATGACCTTTACTTTCAGCGAGAAGGACTTTGGATGCGCGCCCATGAAGAGCAAGGAGTGCGTAAGAGTCATCATCTACAGCGAAGAGATAATGCGCAGATACAGCGTGGGTAAGGTTGTGGGCTATGATGACCAGGAAATGGAGATACCCGGCAAAAACATCGTCCATGAGACCTTCTTCCTGATAGCCAGAAGACAGACCGAGGACGGATACATATATGACTTTGTAAGACCCGAGAAGAAGGCTGAGGGAGCTCTTTATTATCACCTTCTCGAGGGCGAGGGAAGAATAATCATCGAAGATCCCGGTGACTTTATCGACGCTGACCTGTTTATGGGAAGCGTAGCCGTGACAGACGGAAGCAGGGGAAACATCAGCGCAGGAAATCTCCTCTCGATAGATGACGAGGATGTGGAGGACGGTTTCTACAATCCCGGCGCCGGGACAGGAGGGTGCTTCAGGGAGAACCTTGAGAAGGTAAGAGAGCGCTTCCTCGTAGATATGAGAACCCCCTACAGGGCGGTCACAGCCGAGGATTACGAGTATCTTGTAAAGACAACGCCAGGCCTTTGCATCAGGAAGGCCAAGGCCGTGATGGACGATAACAAGAATCTTGTAAGGATCGCTGTACTTCCGGATTCTGATGAGAGATTCCCGAAGCTCTCCAAGATTTATGCAGATAAGATAGAGGAGAGACTCTCCGAGAGGAGGCTTATCACCTCCCAGTTCCAGATCCTCAGGCCAAGCTTTGCAGCAATAGGCGTAAAGTGCACGGTATATGTGAAAAGACATTACTCCGACTGCCGCAAGCAGATCGAGGACAGGATAAGGGCCAAGGTTGACTACATAAACTCAGACAGAAACTTCGGCGACAGGCTGATGTTTGAGGATGTCTTCCACTCAATAGAGGATCTTCCGTGTGTTGAGTATGTATATGACTTATCGCTCCACTCAGAGAACAACAAACTGGCTCAGATGAAGGAATATGACATTTATCCGAGATTTGATTGTCTGTGTTACCCCGGAGAGATTGATCTTGAGCTTGTAACGTCCGATAAATAATATGACAGAGTATGGGGAAGTTTGCAGATGGCAAATGATATCTGGTATTCAATTAAGAACAACCGAATAAAACAGGGATTTATGGAGGGCTTTAATGTCACTTCCGGAGATGTTTTGGAACTGGATGAGACAAAGAGAGACCATTTCGTCTTCTTAAAGCCGATCGACGGCGTTATGGACGATGCCACCTGGGGAAGGCTCTCCTGCAATCTTCTTTTGTCGGAGGAAATAGTGTGTTATATTTATGTTATAGCATCAAACACACTAGATATTGTTGTGGGAGAGGGTCAGAGCATCAGACTGGATCAGATCCTTTGCGGAAAAGATACCGATACTTACAGGAAGGTATCGCTTCTTTCGAATCTGGGAGCAAAGAGATTTGTCAATACCAGTGATATGCTGCTGTACGAGCTAAAAGGAAGATACCTTTTCATAGCCCTTGAAATGCTGGGATCCGGCAAGGCCTCCATAGGAAACATCAGGGTAGGCGTCAGGGGTGATAATTTCATGGGCGCATTTCCGGAGATATACAGGGAGAGGAACAGTTTTTTCCACCGCTATCTGTCTATCTTTTCGAGCATTTACAACGACATAAGCGAGCAGAATGAAAAGTTATACGAGATTCTGGATCTGGACAAGTGCAGCCCGGAGCTTCTTGAGATGTACGGCTCCTGGTTTGGCATTGACCTGCGGGGAGGTTTCCTTCCCGAGGATGTCCTTAGGACCATTGTAAAGGAGGCCTATCAGCTCAACCGCATGAAGGGCACCAGAAAGGTCCTTGAGAGGATACTTGAGATAATGTTGGGGGAGGATGCAGTGCTTCTGGAGAACAGACTCCAGGACGGAGGAGTCTACGACGTAACGATCCTTATCAACAGGAAGCTCACCGAGCAGCTTCGGCATCAGCTGACATTTCTTTTGGATCAGTTTAAGCCGATAAGGACCAGGATCAGACTTCTTCAGATGGAGAGGGAGGCAGTTATGGACGGCAACAGCTATCTTGACATGAACGCCACCATTCCTTCCGAAAAGCATGTTGTACTTGACGAAGAAGCTCTCTATGACGGTGCTATAACACTTTTATAAGTACTAAGGAGAAAAGAGACTAATGACTATTGACGAGAGTAGAAGCGACGATAAGCTCCAACTCAATATCCACGGCAAGATTGATGCCATAGCTTCCCCGGAGCTTCAGAACGAGGTTCTGAAGGCTTTTCAGAAGAGCTCTAATGTTATTCTGAATTTCTCTGATGTGAGCTACATCTCCAGTGCCGGCCTGAGAGCGCTTTTAATAGGACAGAAGACAGCAGGCTCCAAGGGAGGGAAATTCCTTATCATCAATGTTAATGATTCGGTCATGGAGGTCTTAAGAGTGACCGGGCTTCAGAAAGTGTTGAATGTGCAATGATATCATTTTCCCATGTGACCAAGGAGTATGAAACTGAAGATGGGAAAATCTCGGTCTATGAGGACTTTTCGGAGGAGATAGCAGACGGGGAATTTGTGATCATCACGGGGGAGAGCGGATCGGGGAAGACGACTCTTTTAAAGATGCTGCTCAAGGAAACCGATCCGGATTCGGGATGGATAATGGTGGACGGAAAGAACATCGCGGACATCAAAAGGAAGGACATCCCCTATTACAGAAGAGGGATAGGAGTGATCTTCCAGGATTTCAGACTGATCCAGAGTGAGAGCGTATACGACAATCTTGTGGCGGCAATCTTAGCCACCGGCGGTTCCCACAAAGAGGCGGAGCAGAAGATAGTAAACGTTCTTACCATGCTGGGTATAGATTCTCTTCACAAGAGGTATCCCAGAGAGATGTCAGGCGGAGAACAGCAGAAGGTATGCCTTGCGAGGGCCATCATCAACAATCCGAAGATCCTTCTGGTGGATGAGCCCACGGGAAATCTTGATCCGAACTCATCAGCGGAGATAATGAAGCTTTTGGATGTGGTAAACGCCCAGGGCATAACGGTACTGATGGCGACCCATGATATCGCGGCGGCGCAGGCGGCCGGGAGGCGGAGAATAGATTTAGACAAAATAACAAGAACAACAGACTGAGGGGGAAATCAGTAATGTCCAGACAACAGAAAATCTCACTGGTTTTAGCATGTATCTTCTACGTACTTACTATTGTCGGATTTTTCTTTTTCAGCGTAACGCTGATAATCATCGTATTTTTGGGTTTCACGCTCTCAATCACCTACTTTGCCCACCAGTGTTACAAGCAGCACAACGACTACACCGGGGCAGAGCATCTTCAGCAGGAAATCGGTATGCTGAATGCGGAGAAGACCCAGCTTGGTGAAGACTATGAGGCTCTTGTAAAAGAAAAGGATCAGGAGCTTGAAAATAGACAAAACAGCATCGACGACCTCAAGAAGCAGCTGGAGGATGCAAAGGCTGAGCTTACAAAGGCAAAGGATGAGGCAGAAGCCGCAGCACAGGTAAGGAGCAATGAGAGCGAAATCTATGAGAGCCTCCTTCCGCCCGCTGATGACGACGATGCATCAACTGTGGACATTATTGAGGTGGCAAGGAAGGCAATCAAGGAACTGGAGCCGGATGCACAAAAAGCAGGGCTTCGAGTAACGATTTCCAGCGCCTCAGAGAAACTCATGGTACACGCCTCAACCAGAAGACTGCTGATCATGTTCAGGAATATCATTGATAATTCCATCAAGTACATGCAGCAGGCAGGAACTCTGGTTGTAACGATTTCGGCCATTGAGGACGATATATTTATTGTACTTAAGGATACCGGAAAGGGTCTTCCCGAGAATGAGACCAAGCATATCTTCGAGCTGAATTTCCAGGGCTCCAACAGGATCAGCGGAAACGGACTGGGCCTCACACAGGCCAAGGCCATCGTCGAGCACTACGGCGGTACCATTTACGCAAGAAGCCCCGGAGGAAACGGAATGGGTATTTATATCCAGCTGCCTACATCATGAGATAGCTTGAGCTAAGGGGGACTGTATGAGAAACAATCAGAGGATA